>OGRI01000497.1_pt1 | contig 40862 bp, 47 predicted proteins | sample 1553391 | NCBI WGS metagenome assembly OGRI01 (sample SAMEA2580052, study PRJEB22360) | human gut metagenome | reverse complement strand
TCTGTTAGATCCTTTAAATGAACATTTTGATGATCAGGACTCAAAGAATTCTTTTTATACGATTTATAATGAGATTTTCAAGCTGGAGCATGACCATAATACGGCGATCCGAGATTCGATCGCAGATGTATTTCATAAATCTGAGGCTACTTTTGCTGAATTAAAGGAGTCGAAGGAGAAAGAACAGCTGCAGCAATTTGCTTTTATTACACTTCTTGGATATGATATCTATCTAAGGAAACAGGTGATTGAGAAAATGATCGATGAACTCTATCAACCAGAGTCAAACAATAAAGCAGAAAAGAAAAAGAAGAAATAGGCATCTGCCTATTTCTTCATTCGTTTAAATACCATATCATAGCCATCACTCCCATAATTCAGTGAACGATTCACTCGGCTGATGGTTGCCGTGGAAGCACCTGTCTTATCTGCAACTTCTAAGTATGTATGCTTATCATATAACATAGATGCCACTTCAAATCTCTGAGCTAACGATTCTAATTCATTTACCGTACAAAGATCTTCGAAAAATGTAAAACATTCTTCTTCTGTTTCTAATGTCAGTACTGCCTGAAATAATCTTTTTGCCGCTTCTGTCTTGATTTTCTTGCTCATTAGCACTTACTCCCTTTCTGATCTTATAGTTCCACTATACTATATCAGAGTGCTAAAGTAAAGTAATATTTTCTTTATGCTTCGTCGACTGCTGTCTTCATGATGCCAATTCTTTCAAGATATCCTCTTGTCTCAGATACAACTTCTCCATTTAACGCAAGCAATGCTACAAGGTTCGGGAATGCCATTAAACCATTACAAATATCCGCAATCGTCCATACTGCACTGACAGTCATAAATGGTCCGATAAATACTGCCAAAATATACAACCATTTGAATACTGTGATCACGAATTTCTTTCCATTTACCAGATATTCTAAGCACCTTTCGCTATAGTATGCCCATCCAAGAATTGTAGTAAATGCAAAGAACACCAGACACATCATTAATATAAATGCTGATACTTTGGCTGGAAATGGAAGTCCTAATGCAAATGCTTTAGTTGTAACTGCGACGCCTTCAAGTCCCATATCCCATGCACCTGTCATAACGATTGCAAGTCCTGTCATTGTACATACGATAATTGTGTCAATAAATGTTCCTGTCATAGAAACAAGACCCTGACGTACTGGTTCATTTGTCTGTGCTGCTGCCGCTGCGATCGGTGCTGATCCAAGTCCTGCTTCATTAGAGAAGATTCCTCGTGCAATACCTTTCTGCATTGCAACTGTCATAGCTCCGATTGCTCCACCTGCTGCTGCCTTTAATCCAAATGCTGACTGTATGATCTGACCAAATGCTACTGGCACCTGTGGTAAATGTGTCAGCACAATAAGCAGACAAACACCGATATATGTCACAGCCATAAATGGTACAATGATTTCTGATACTTTAGAAATTCTCTTGATTCCTCCAATAATAACAAGTCCTACACAGACTGTTACGATAATTCCAGCTACAACAACACTGATAGAATAGTTCATTCCAAATAAGCTGATCGTATGTACATTGGATGAATCAAAGAAGTTATTCACTGCTGATGTGATTCCGTTCACCTGTGTAAATGTTCCGATTCCGAATAAACCTACCATGGTTCCAAAAATACAGAATAATTTTGCAAGCCATTTAAAGTTTTTACCCATTCCTTTTTCAATGTAATAGAACGGACCACCCAGTGCGTGACCATCTTCTGCGATCACTCTGTATTTGACTGCTAACATTCCTTCAGCATATTTTGTTGCCATTCCAAAAAATGCTGCCAGCCACATCCAGAATAACGCTCCTGGTCCACCTGCGACGATTGCTGTTGCACATCCTACGATATTACCAGTTCCGATCGTTGCTGAAAGCGCTGTACATAATGCTCCAAAACTCGTAACTTCTCCTTCACCATCATCTTCATTATGAAATACATAATGAAGTGCCTTCCCAAGATGTCTAACCTGCAATCCTCGAAGTCTGACTGTCAATAAGATACCTGTAAAAAGGATCAAAATGATCAGTGGCATACCCCAGATAAAATTGTCAACGTTGTTTAATACATCGTTTAGCGTGTTTAACATTTTTCATTCCTCCAAAAGTAAATCTTTGCGAATGTAACCTTGAACAGCTTGATTTTTGTATATCTGAATATACAAAAAAGAGCTGATAAAATCAGCTCTAAAGAGTATCGAATACATTGCTTATAAAGCTCTGTCCTTTTGCCTGAGAGATTAGTTCCCTATTTGAAAACTGTACACCTTCGGCGCTCACTTATGAGACTCTCCAGAGTTTCTTTCTTTTTGTTCATCAGAAAGAAATATCTATGTTTATTTTTCTTATCCGCAATATTTACTTTATATGATGATTCTGATATTTGCAAGTATTTTTTTAATAATCTGACACTTTCGGCATATTATACAAAAACATTTGTCTTTCTACGGCATACATGTGCAATATTTTTCACAAGATTTTTTATAAGTTTCTTTACTTTTTTCCTGTTGCTGTGTTAAACTGATTCAGATACGCTCAATGCGTATGCAAACATTATTTAAAGGAGATAATTTATAATGAACAAACACAAAAGAAGCACTTTCTCCGGAAAGCTTGGCTTTGTCTTATCGGCCGCTGGTGCTTCCGTAGGACTTGGAAATATCTGGAGATTTCCATATCTTGCTGCAAAGTATGGTGGCGGAATCTTTTTACTTATTTATATCATACTGGCATTAACCTTCGGTTACACTTTGATCATGGCGGAGACTTCTCTTGGACGTATGACAAGGAAAAGTCCTGTTGGAGCATTTGGAAACTTTGGAAAATCCCGTTTTATATCCCTTGGCGGATGGATCAATGCGATCATTCCAATCCTTATTGTTCCTTATTATTCTGTCATTGGCGGATGGGTCATCAAATACCTGATCGAGTATTTTTCTGGACATAGCAAAGCTTTAGCTGGTGATACTTATTTCACAAGTTTTATTTCCAATGGGATTTCCACCGAAATCTGCTTTTTGATCTTTACATTATTTACTCTTGGAATTATTTATGCTGGTGTCCGCAATGGAATCGAACGCGTTTCCAAATTCATGATGCCAATCCTAATCGTTTTATCATTGATCATCGCAGTTTATTCCGTAACAAGACCCGGTGCCATAGAAGGTGTTAAATATTTTCTTGTACCGAACTTTGAGCATTTTTCATGGATGACGGTGGTATCTGCCATGGGACAGATGTTTTATTCTTTATCAATCGCTATGGGAATTCTGATCACGTTTGGTTCTTATATGAAAAAAGACACTTCCATTGAGAAATCAACAGAAAATGTTGAGATTTTTGATACTGCCATTGCGATCATGGCTGGACTTATGATCATTCCTGCTGTTTTTGCTTTCTCTGGAGGTGATGCAGCAACTTTAAAATCTGGTCCTGCACTGATGTTTATCACAATCCCGAAAGTTTTCGCAAACATGGGATTTGGAACTGCGATCGGTATTGTATTTTTCTTATTAGTACTGTTCGCAGCTGTGACAAGTTCTATTGCACTGACAGAAAGTGCTGTTTCAACATTCGAAGATGAATTGCACTGGAGCCGTAGAAAATCGACTGTTTTTATGGGTGTGATCATGATTCTTCTTGGAACTCTTTCCTGTCTTGGATATGGTCCACTTGTGGATTTTAAGATTCTTGGAATGCAGTTTCTTGATTTCTTTGATTTCATGACAAATTCTGTGATGATGCCAATCGCAGCGATCGCAACATGCCTTCTGGTATCCAAAGTCGTTGGAGTTGATAAATTAGAAAAAGAGATCACAAAGGATGGACAGCCATTTCGTCGTAAGAAGATCTTCTGCTTTATGATCAAATATCTTTGTCCGTTTTTTGCAGCAATCATTTTGATCAGTTCTGTTGCAAATGCATTTGGTATTATTACAATGTAAAAAAGGATGGCCGACGCCATCCTTTTTCTTTATCTTTTTATGCTTCATCGATTGCTTTACCGATATCATTTCTCTTATATTTGTTTGCAAAGTCAATCCATTCTGTTGCTTTGTAAGCATTTGCTCTGGCAGCTTTCAGATCTTCTCCTTTGGCTACAACACCTAAAACACGTCCTCCGTTTGTCACGATCTTATCACCATCAAACTTTGTTCCCGCATGGAATACATAGTATCCGTCTTTGTCTTTAAATGTGTCTAATCCTTTGATCTCGAATCCTTTATCGTATTTTTCTGGATATCCATCAGATGCTAAGACAACACATACTGCTGCATTATCTTCAAATTCTAATTCTACATCAGATAATTTTCCATCGATACATGCTTCCATCACATCAATGATATCATTCTTCATTCTTGGAAGAACTACCTGTGCTTCTGGATCTCCGAAACGTGCATTGTATTCTAAGACTTTTGGTCCATCTTCTGTGAGCATCAATCCTGTAAATAAGATTCCTGTAAATGGTCTTCCTTCTACTGCCATCGCATCAATCGTTGGCTGGTAAACGTATTTTTCACAGAAAGCTTCTACTTCATCGTTATAGAATGGACTTGGTGAGAATGTTCCCATACCACCTGTGTTAAGTCCCTGATCTCCGTCTTTAGCACGTTTATGATCCTGCGCAGATGTCATGCACTTGATCGTTTTTCCGTCACAAAACGCAAGAACAGATACTTCTCTTCCTGTCATAAATTCTTCGATCACAATCTCATTTCCAGCATCACCAAACTGCTTGTCAAGCATTAATGTCTTGACACCTTCTTTGGCTTCTTCTAATGTATTACAGATCAGTACTCCTTTCCCAAGAGCTAATCCATCCGCCTTTAATACGATTGGCATTTTAACTGTCTCTAAATATTTGATTGCTTCATCTGGATCTGTAAAGTTCTCATATGCTGCTGTTGGAATATTATATTTCTTCATCAGATCTTTGGAAAATGCTTTGGAACCTTCGATGATCGCTGCATTCTTTCTAGGGCCAAAGACACGAAGTCCTTCTGCTTCAAATGCATCAACAACACCACCAACTAATGGATCATCCATTCCAATGATTGTAAGGTCGATTGCATTTTCTTTTGCAAATGCAACCAGTTTATCGAATTCCATTGCCCCGATATTCACACATTCTGCGAATTCAGCAATTCCGGCGTTTCCTGGTGCACAAAAAATCTTGTCTACTTTTGGGCTTTTGGCAACAGACCATGCGATCGCGTGTTCTCTTCCACCACTTCCTACGATTAAAACTTTCATCTTTCATTTCCTTTCTTTCGTGATCTGAATGATTTATAGATAAATAACTTTTCCGTCTTCGACTTTGATTCTTCCATTGGCGATATCATCGATAGCTTTTGGCATAATGATCCATTCTGCCTGTTCCATGATTCTACGCTGAAGAACTTCTGGAGTGTCTCCCTGTTTGATCTCTACTGCTTTCTGGGCGATGATCGGACCTGTATCTGTTCCTTCATCAACAAAATGAACGGTGGCACCAGATACTTTAACACCTCTTGCCAGAGCTTTCTCATGAACTTTCAGTCCATAATATCCTGTTCCACAAAATGATGGAATCAGTGATGGGTGGATATTAATGATTCTGTTTTCAAATTCATGAATGATCTTCTCTGGAATCACAACCAGACATCCCGCAAGAACGATCAGATCGATCTTACGGTTTACCAGTTCATTATATAATGCTTCGTTAAATAAATCTCTTGTCTCAAAATCTTTTGGAGAAAGTGCAACTGCTTTAATATCGTGTTTCTTGGCACGCTCCAAGGCATATGCATTCTTATTATTGCTGATCACAACATCAATCTTGGCATTTGTAATACTTCCATTCTCGATTCCGTCAATGATAGCCTGAAGGTTTGTTCCTCCTCCAGAGACAAGCACTGCCACTTTTAGCATAAAGTAACTCCTTTTTCTCCTGCTTCCATATGACCTACGATATATGGTGTATCTCCTGCTGCTTTGATTGCTTCCATTGTCTTATCAACATCTTCTTTATCAATGGCAACAACCATTCCAAGTCCCATGTTGAATGTATTATACATCATCTCTTCTGCAATATCTCCTTCTTTGGCAAGAAGTTTAAAGATTGCTGGTACTTCATAGCTGTCTTTTTTAACAACTGCTCTCATTCCTTCTGGAAGCATACGTGGGATGTTCTCATAGAATCCACCACCTGTGATATGGCTGCATGCTTTGATTGTAACACCAGCATTTTTCACGCTCTTTAATGCTTTTACATAAATTCTTGTTGGGGCAAGTAACGCTTCCCCTAATGTTTTTCCTAATTCATCATAATATGTATTTAGGGATTCTTTGCTCATGTCAAATACTTTTCTTACTAATGAAAATCCGTTGCTGTGAACTCCTGTAGATGCCATACCGATCAAAACATCTCCATCTTTTAAGTTCTCTCCTGTAATCAGATCTTTTCTGTCACATACACCAACTGCAAATCCTGCAAGATCGTAATCTTCTTCTGGCATAAGTCCCGGATGTTCAGCTGTTTCTCCGCCAATTAGGGCTGCATCAGACTGTACGCATCCTTCTGCTACACCGCTTACGATCTCAGCGATCTTCTCTGGATAGTTCTTACCGCAGGCAATATAGTCTAAGAAGAACAGTGGTTCTCCACCAGCACATGCGATATCATTCACACACATGGCAACAGCATCAATACCGATCGTGTCATGTTTATCAAGGATCATTGCAAGTTTCACTTTTGTTCCACATCCGTCTGTACCTGATAGTAAGACTGGATCATCCATGTCTTTGATCTTCTTTAGTGAAAATGCCCCAGAAAATCCTCCAAGTCCACCAAGTACTTCTTCTCTCATGGTTCTCTTTACATGTTCTTTCATCAGTTCTACAGATTTGTATCCTGCTTCGATATCTACGCCTGCTTTCTTGTAATCCATTGTTACTTATCCTCCTGATTATTTAAAATGTTGATCAATTTCATTATACTGTGACAATTATTACTCATAGTCTTTATATCCAACTTTATCAAGCTTCTCTGCTTTAGCTACAACTGACTGTTTCATCTCTTCGCTGTAAGCTTCTAATTTCTCAAGCAGTGCTTCATCGGATGTTGCAAGGATCTTTGCTGCAAGAATTCCTGCATTCAGTCCACCATTGATCGCTACGGTTGCTACTGGAATTCCAGATGGCATCTGTACGATAGAATATAAAGAATCAACACCACCAAGATCAGATGTCTTCATTGGGATGCCGATAACTGGCATTGGAAACAGAGCTGCACACATTCCTGGAAGATGTGCTGCTTTTCCAGCACCTGCAATGATTACTTTCACTCCACGATCTTTGGCACCTTTGGCCCACTCAAAGAAAATATCAGGTTCTCTGTGGGCGGAAATGATCGTCATTTCAAAATCAATTCCCATCTGATCTAAAAACTCTGCTGCTTTTTTCATGATAGGCATATCAGAATCGCTGCCCATTACAATTGCTACTTTTGCCATGTTTCTTTCTCCTTATCTTATGAAATTAACAATAATATTACCCTTACAGGAATTTATCTTTCTTATCATTGTACTGATTTAGTCGATCTCCGTCAATGGTTCATTTAATGTTTCTGTACCAAAAAGCACAAATTTACCATCTTTTATAAGTAAAATTTCATCCCCTCCAAGAGTGATCGCACAGATCGAATCCAATTCTTCATATGGAATCGTGATATCTGTATGACACTGAAAATACTCTCCTTCTTTGGAGCATTCATTATACTTTGCAACAATTTCTTTTCCATCTGGATTGTGGACTTCTGTCTCTTCACAATGACTATAACATGTATCTCCTACTGCAAAATGAGGTCCCATCTTCTCAACGATCAGAATCGGAAGTTGATATAAAATATCATATTTCTTTGCCATCACATAGGCTGTTGTATTCGTTCCAATCGCAAACTCACCCATTGGAAGCGTATCTCTGTTATATAACAGATTTTCTTTAATAAATGCTTTATTTTCTTTTTCTGTCTCAAAATTTTTGCAAGTGTATTCAGAAATCATTCCGTCTTTAAAAGTAATTTCAAGATCCACAAATTTAAGGTCATTTAAATAAACTTCTCCAACATGCAATACGCCATTGGTTCCTGTTAATTTCGGCGATGTAAATACCTCTCCAACTGGAATGTTCACATCTGCAAGGCAATTTTCAAAATTTGTCTCTTTGGATGGATTACCCATTTCATGCATTGCCACATAAAGGTCTGTTTTATTTTCTCCCTTACCTTTGATGTGGACTTCTACCGCCTGATCCAGCGTGTCGATCAAATGTTGCTGAATCTTTCTGTATTTATCTTTATCCAGTGTATTTACTTTTACCACTTCACGAAAAATCTCTTCAAACCTATCTCCAATCTCTGGAATCGGATATGCTATGATCGTAAAACTTCTCTGTTCTGGTTTGATATACTGGTTCATGATCTCGGATGCTTTGATCTGGAATTCTACAGAAAGCTCCTGCTGTTTCTTGGTTAATTTTAAATTTTCTTCTTTATTCTCAGGTAAAAATGGTGTTTCACCAAATGTTTCCATGCAGGCTGGTCCTGCGAACACATAAGCTTCTTCTTTGTAACGTTCATACGCATTGTGATAACATTCTAACTTATGTTTCATAAATCGATTATCAAAGAAAACTGCCTGATCATATCTATGATCATATTCATACTGTGGGTTTGGAGATGATGAAATATAACCAATCTTATTCAATCCCCGTGTAAGAACAGATTTACCACAGCGATATATGATCGGTGCAAGGCCGATCTCTGCGAATAATCGAACTGCTTCTCTTACAACTGGTTCAAACCCGATCGTATAACGGATATTTACACTTCTTTTTTGACTCATATCAATATTATTAACGATAAATCCTTCATGAAATCCATCCACATATGTCTTTGCCATTGCTGTAATTTCTTCCCTTGGCAGTTTATTTAAAAACTTCAACATATCAATTTCATTCTTAGAAATATACTCTCCATACTGATATAAAATATCTGGATTGCTTAAATCTGATTCCATCACGATCTTTGTTGCAAAATTCAATTCTGGATCTAATTGTTCTCTCACTCTGTACTCATAAACATCTTCACTGTAATCTCTCATATGATCAAAAATAATATTTTTGATCTGCTGTGGATGTTCTTCCCCTGCCAGAAACAAATTACTGATTTCCAAAAATAATTCATTGTTGATCACTAGATCAAACAGTCTTCCCTCAATAGCATAAATAAATCCACTCCGCATCTCTGTATATAAAAATGAAAAAATCTGTCCATAATCTTTTCCGTATTCCTGTACACAAAATGCTGGATTTCCCAAACTATCTACATATTTCTCTGGTGAAACTTCTTCATACCAAATCTTATTCCACTGTTTCAACTGCTCTAAAGATTTTTCTTTTGTATCATAAATCTCATTTAAAAATAATAATAGATCTGCCATCTTGGAAAAATATGAAGAAAACTGTCTTGTCTTTTCTACATCTTTCTTTAATTCTGATAATGCGATCTTATTTAATTCATGTCTTTCTGATAACATCGTATTCAAGTTCTTTCTTCCTTTCATTTTGTCAGATCATTGTGATAAGTCCGATCACAAAAACAATGATAGAAACTGCTAGTACGATTCCATTGCATACCAAGCCTATGATCTTCCATTTCATTACTGCCGCTGTGTTTTCCATGCTACGCACTCCAAGATACAATCCCAGTGCTGCTAGTGCTGTCAGAATCCATCCGATTGCTCCGCTTAATACTCCACTTGTTCCACCTGTTTTTACAGAACCTAAAAGCAGCAGGTAATATCCCAAAATTCCTGCTGCTCCTAAAACCACGGAAATGATAGATTCCCGCGAAACAATTCTGTCAGATGGACGATACGCAAATGTTTTTCTTCTGTTTCTCTTCATTTTGCCGCCCTCTTTCTGTCATATACATCATATATTGCAACCATGATCCTATACCCAATGTACCCGATCAGTCCTCCAATCGTATTCATTAATAGATCATCGACATCAAAAACCCCTACTTTCATGATCAGCTGGCTTGTTTCGATCAATAAACTGAAGAAAAATGTTGCAAATACTGCACGAAAAAAAGCTTTCTTCTTATTGATCACAATTGGTATCATAAATCCAAATGGACTAAATGCAAAAATATTTCCAAACAGATTCGTTACAACTGCTTCAGTAGATAACAAATGTCTATATCTCCAAAACCGATTGATTTCCTTAAACAACACTAAGTTTACGTGGGAGGTGTCATATCCTGTACTCCTCCCATATCGTTCACTTAATAATACAAAATAAAATATAACTACAATATAAAGATAAAATAATATTTTTACTCCTCGTCTGGCCAACTTCTTTTTCTCAACCGTCACAAGAACCATCCTTAATGTTTTGCGCCATACTGTTCATAGTATGCGTCAATTGCTGCTTTTAATGTATCATCAATCACAACTTTTCCTTTACACTCTTTGTTATATAAACATTCTACAACTTCATCCATATCAACGATCGCTGCTGTATCAAATCCATATAATTCTTTTATTTCATCAAGTGCGCATTTTTCTCCGCCTTTTCCGATTTCCATTCGATTTAAGGATACCATTAATCCAACGATTTCAACATCTGCAGCTCCTTTTACTTTTGGAACTGTTTCTTCCATAGATTTTCCTGATGTTGTAACGTCTTCGATCATGATCACACGATCACCATCTTTTAATTCACTTCCAAGGAAACTTCCCTTGTCTGCTCCGTGATCTTTTACTTCTTTACGATCAGAGCAGTAACGTACTTCTTTTCCATATAATTCACTGTATGCAATCGCAGTGACAACTCCTAATGGAATTCCTTTGTATGCAGGTCCAAATAATACATCAAAGTCATCTCCATATGTACTATGAATTGCTTTTGCATAATATTCCCCAAGTCTCTTTAACTGAGAACCTGTTACATAAGCTCCTGCATTCATAAAAAATGGAGATTTTCTTCCACTCTTTAGTGTAAATTCTCCAAATTTTAATACATCACTTTCTACCATAAATTCAATAAATTCTTTCTTGTACTGTTCCATCTTCTATCGAAACCTCCATATCTTTTAATTCTTTACTTGTTTTCTGTATTCATCGTAATAAAAACGGATCACATCTTTTCTTGTCACGATTCCAATAAATTTCTCCTGATCATCGATAACCGGAACAAAATTCTGGTCTGTGATTACATCGACAAGATCATCCATATCTGTGCTGATCGTCACTGCCTGAATGTTTCTCTTTCTTTTTACATCTGGAAGTTTGATTTTCTCAGCTTCTGATATATTCCAGTGACACATAGATTCCATGGCACGTAATACATCACCTTCTGTGATCGTTCCTGCATATTTCCCATCATCGGTTAATGTCGGCACCGCCGAATATCCGTGATATTTTAGTTTTTCAAATGCCTGCCTCAAACTTTCATTGGCAGGAATATATGCAACCTCGCTTTTCGGAGTCAGGAAAAATAAAATATTCACACCCTCATCCTCCTTTATTTATCTATTTGACACATCCGATCAATTCATTGATATCATTGATCTGATGTCTTTCCATATAAGCTTTAATTCCGTCAACAACTTCAAGTGTCGTTGCTGGATTAATAAAGTTTGCAGTTCCTACAGATACTGCTGTGGCACCAGCCATGATAAATTCCAATGCATCCTCAGCTGTTGCGATTCCACCCATACCAATGATCGGTACGTCTACTGCATTCGCAACCTGATATACCATACGGACAGCAACTGGCTTGATCGCTGGTCCTGACATTCCACCAGTTTTGTTGGCCAAAACAAAATCGCGTCTTTCAATATCGATCTTCATTCCTGTTAATGTATTGATCAGTGAAAGTGCATCACTTCCAGCATCAACCGCTGCCTTTGCCATCTCTGTGATATCTGTGACATTCGGACTTAACTTCATAATGATCGGCTGTTTTGCCTTTGCTTTTACCGCCTTTGTAATCTCATATAAAGCTTTTGGATCCTGTCCAAAAGCAATCCCGCCTTCTTTAACATTCGGACAGGAAACATTGATCTCTAACAGATCTACCGGTTCATCAGAAAGTCTTTCTACAACTTCCACATAATCTTTCTCTGACTTTCCACAAACATTGACTATGATCGTTGCTCCTGCTTTCTTAAGATATGGGACATCACGTTCTACAAATACATCGATTCCAGGATTCTGAAGCCCGATCGCATTTAACATTCCACCATAAACTTCTGCCACTCTTGGTGTTGGATTTCCTGGCCATGGGACATTGGCAACTCCCTTTGTTGTTACTGCCCCTAATTTAGAAAGGTCCACAAATTCGCTGAATTCTTCACCTGAACCAAAAGTTCCTGATCCAGTTGTGACAGGGTTCTTCATTGTTACTCCGGCAATATCAACTGATAAATTCATTATAGTTCCACCTCCCTGGCATCAAATACTGGTCCATCTTTGCAGACACGTTTATTATGAACATGTGAATGAGAGTCTACGTCTTTTGACTTACACACACATGCTAAGCATGCACCGATTCCACACGCCATTCTCTCTTCCATGGAAATCTGTGCTTCGATTCCCATTTCTTCGGCATATGCCTTGATTCCACGAAGCATTGGTGTTGGTCCGCATGCATAGATGATGCTTCCTTCGACACCCTGCTCTTTGATCGCATCGATAACATTTCCTTTTGTTCCATAAGATCCATCTTCTGTGGAAATCACGACATCTCCAACTGCCTCAAATTCGTCTTTTAAAAACATATCGCTGTCACGATATCCTAAGACCGCTGTCTTCTCACAATCTAACTGTTTCATCAACTCTAGCATTGGAGGAATTCCGATTCCTCCACCGATCAAGATCGCTTTTTTATCTTTCTGTGTAAATCCATTTCCTAAAGGCCCTAAAATTTTCACTGTTTCGCCTTCTTTATAATCGGATAGCTCTTTGGTTCCGTCTCCAACTGTACGGTATACGATCCTTAAAGTTCCTGCTTCTTTATCGATCCCACAGATACTGATCGGTCTTGGAAGAATCTTGCTTTTATTATTTAAATAAACAGAAATGAACTGTCCTGCTTTCGCTTCTTTTGCAATCTCTTCTGCTTTCAATGTCATATCAAAGATTCCGTCTGATAAAGATGTATGACGAATGATCTCTGCTATTACCTGTTTCTTACTCATCTTGTAATTCTCCTTTATCTGGATGTTTTCTTTCCTTACAAAATTTCTCACAAAATAATTGGGAAATTATTTATTTTACCCAAGCCTGTTTTAAATCTTCTTTCATATCAAGCACAGCCTGTCTTGATGCATCGGCGTAATTTTCTTCTCCAAACTGACTATATGCATCCTGCTTATATGCACAGATGATTCCTCTGGAAGAGTTGATGATCGCACCTAATCCATCTTCGTTAAAGAATGGTGCAAGATCTTTTGCCTGACCACCCTGTGCTCCGTATCCTGGAACTAAAATGTATGATTTTGGCATGATCTTTCTTAAGGCTTCTCCCATCTTAGGATATGTTGCTCCAACAACAGCTCCGACATAGCTGTAAGAGTCTCCCATAAGTTCATCTCCCCAAGCAGCGACTTTCTCTGCTACCATCTCATATAATGGTTTACCATCGATCTGCTGATCCTGAAATTCTCCACTGGATGGGTTAGACGTCTTAACTAAGATAAACATTCCTTTTTTCTCTTCCTTGCATACTTCCATAAATGGACGGATTCCATCACTTCCAAGATATGGATTGACTGTTACGAAATCTTCACAGAATCCACTATATGTCTTGCTTCCAACTGCAACCTTTCCTACATGTCCAACCGCATATGCCTTGGATGTTGATCCAATATCTCCACGTTTGATATCTCCGATGATCACAAGACCTTTGCTCTTTGCATATTCACAAGTCTTGTTAAATGCAACAAGTCCTGGAACTCCAAACTGTTCATACATAGCGATCTGTGGTTTCACTGCTGGAATCAGATCATATGTAGCATCAATAATTCCTTTGTTATACTGCCAGATTGCTTCTGCCGCTCCTTCTAAAGTCTCCCCATACTCAGCAAATGCTGATTTCTTGATATACTCTGGTACATAATCAAGCATTGGATCTAATCCAACAACAATAGGTGCATCTAATTTCTTAATATTGTTTACTAACTGATTGATCATCGAACTCTCCTTTATATCTTTATTTTTATATTTCAAAAGGTTATACCTTTCCTTACTATAGTAGTTAAGGTATATTCAATTTATCTTATCACAAAAAGGGAGTTTCGTCTATGAAACTCCCTAAAATCAATTTTAAATTTGTATTACAATTCTTTTGCGAAAGAAAAATCTTGCATTGTCTTTATCACTCCCGGACGTTTTAAGAATTCTTCTTCCTTTTCTTTGTCACAGATTGCAACAATCTGTCTGCATCCGGCATCATATGCATTTTTAAGTCCTGAATTAGAATCTTCATAAATTCTGATATCTTTCATATCGACACCGATCACATCCGCTGCCTTGTGAAACATTGCGATCTTATTTTCATAAGTTCCATCATCATAAATGATATCTTCCGGCTTGATCCAGCGATCTAGTCCAAATGATTCGATAAAGAAATCAATATTTTCTTTAATTGAAGCACTCGCGATCGTAAATGGAATACCTTTTTCTTTTAAATAATCAAAGAATTCACATACACCATCGACCAGATGAAAACTGTCTTTATCTTCTTTGCAGAATTTGCGATAATATTCTTCTTTTTTTTGAGAATATTTTTTCTGATCTTCTTTTGTTGCTTTTCCATCTGTAAAATATAAAATATTTTGTATATTCGGTGTTCCGTTTAATTTCGTGTGAAGTTCTTCCAATGTGATTTCTTTTCCACGTAAGATCTTAGAAATCTCATTCCACGCTTTCACATGTTTATCATTATCAAAAAATAATGTTCCGTTGAAATCAAAAATAATTCCTTGATATTCCATTTTCAGTCACCTCATCTGTTTTTTCTTTATCGTAACACGAAAATCTTTATACGTAAATATAATCTGTCATAACCGGCTGCATACCATTGTCCTCTATCATATGATAAATTTCATCGACTGATCTTCCGTCACTGATCTCAAACTGCTCATCACCTTTTTCTTCTTCCTGACTGTGTCCTCCGATTCCAACATTTACTCCTGCTGAAATCTTTGTCGCTGCGATCTGAATGATGTTGTCACGGAATCTTTCACATTCACGTGTTGAGATCGTAATACTTGCAAATGGCATAAAGATTCGATATGCACAAATGATCTGTAGAAGCTGTGGTTCATGAACATCTTTTGGATTGATCTTATCGTTATTAATGATCGGACGTAATCTAGGACATGAAAATGCGATTTCTGCATGTGGATATTTTTTCTGTAAAAGATATGCATGCATTCCTGTTGCCAGTGCATCTTTTCTAAAATCATCCAATCCTAAGAGAGCAGCAAATCCGACACCTCTCATTCCACCCATGATCGCGCGTTCCTGAGCATTGAGACGGTATGGGAAGATTCTCTTTCTTCCACCCAAATGCAGTGTCTTATATTTGTCTGAATTATATGTTTCCTGGAAGACTGTAACAAAATCTGCCCCACATTCATGCAGATATGCATAATCTTTAGAATCCATTGGATATACTTCAAGACCGATCAGTTTAAAATATTTCTTCGCGATCTTACATGCTTCTCCGATATATTCCACACTTGATTTGTTAGGACTTTCTCCTGTTAAGATCAGAACTTCTTCCAGTCCTGTCGCTGCGATCGCCTGCATTTCTTTTTCAATCTCTTCATAATTAAGCTGTGCACGTTTGATCTTATTGTGACAGTTAAATCCACAATAAACACAATAATTTTCACAGTAGTTTGCTATATATAATGGAGTAAAGATTGCTACAGAATTTCCAAAATGTTTTCTTGTCTCTTTCTGTGCTTTCTGTGCGATCTCCTCTAAGAACGGTAGTGCTGCTGGTGATAATAATGCTTTAAAATTATCAACAGAACAAGTTTCGGCTGCCAATGCTTCCTTCACATCTTCTGCAGTATAAATATCTGCGTCGTAACTGTTCATCTCCGCAATGACACGGTCCATGATATCAGAATCAATTGCTTCCATGTCATCGGTATATTTCATATGATCTGTATTTTCATCAATTCTTACACTCATGATTAATCCTCCAAAAATCCTGTTAATGGTGATGATGCACTAGAACCTTTTTCAATGACTCTTCCAAGTCCTGCAAGATACGCACTTCTTCCTGCTTCGATTGCATTTTTAAATGCTTCTGCCATAGCTGGAATATCTCCTGCTGTTGCAATTGCTGTATTTACCATAACAGCATCTGCTCCCATTTCCATTGCCTCACATGCCTGTGATGGTTTTCCGATTCCTGCATCTACAATGATCGGAAGATCAATCTCATCGATCAAAATCTGGATAAAGTCTTTCGTACAGATTCCTTTGTTAGATCCAATTGGAGACCCAAGAGGCATAACTGCAGCTGCCCCAGCATTTACAAGATCTCTGGCTGCATTTAAGTCTGGATACATATATGGCATAACAACAAATCCTTCTTTGGCAAGGATTTCTGTCGCTTTGATCGTTTCATAGTTATCTGGAAGCAGATATTTGGAGTCATGAATCACTTCGATCTTAATAAAATCTCCACATCCAACTTCTCTTGCAAGTCTTGCGATACGAACTGCTTCTTCTGCATTTCTTGCCCCAGATGTATTTGGAAGAAGTGTGACACCTTCTGGAATATAGTCAAGAATATTGGCTGTATCATTTGTGTTTGTTCTTCGAAGTGCCAGCGTAATGATCTGTGCTCCTGCATTCTGCACTGCTGCATTGATCAGATCTAAGGAATATTTTCCTGATCCTAAGATAAATCTTGAGTCAAACTCATGTCCACCGATGATTAACTTGTCCTGTTTCATGTTATTCTCCTTTATATATGTATAATTTATTGCCTTTTTTGCTTTCTGTTATCTTCTGATCATCCACCTCCAACAAATGCTACAACCTCTAATGTATCACTGTCACTTAGAATTACATTGGAGTATTCTCCTTTCGGAACAATCTCCCCATTTTTTTCCACTGCAATTCTCTTATCCGAAAATCCTTCCTGTGTTAAAAAATCAGATAGTGCAACTGGTTCTTTTAATGCTTTTATCTCGCCATTTAAACGCATCTGCTTCCTCCTTCTTCCTGCTTTCTTTTAAAGGCATAAAAAAAGGGGTCCACGAAGAAGCTTCACACCCAAGGTGGTGTGCCCCTTTGTGGACCCGATCATTTCAGATTCACTCTATTTGTAGACTACCATATTGATATTTTTTTGTCAAGTCATTCCTTTGTTCTAAAAAAGAAAAGCCTTAAACACAATCGTGCTTAAGGCTTATGACTCCAACGAGAATCGAACTCGTGATTCGACCTTGAGAGGGATTTAGTTTGAATATATCGGTACATATTCCTTGATTTTATGTATATTCTATCACGTTTCTTCTATATAATATCCAACTTATATACACTTACTTTAACCATTCTTTAACCATTAGCATATAGACGCTTCATACAATGAAAAGATTTCATCATCCGTTAGTGATCCGTAATCAATAGATACCCTGTTATTTCTCTTGTATGGTCTTATGATTCCCTCTGCTTCTCCGATCTCTTTGATTCTCTTATTATTTCTCATCTGTCGCATGGCTTTAGACTCTCTGACCCTGGCCCTTTCTCCGTTCACTCCTAAATGCTGGCCACATTCCTCTAGTGTGCAGCCGTATTTATATCGGTCCTCTATTACCTGGTAATCTTTCGAATCCGTTATTGCTTCACTCACTGCTGCCCACAGTGTCACGGTCAAGCGTTCCTTGTCAATCTTATCTTCTACCTGTGCCATATCTGCAGTATGGTCTGCGATCGTATCCCCTATCTTTAAATCTTCTTGTATGATTTCCTCTGTAGAACTAACTGACATGATCCCCATTGATTTCTTTAAACTGTCTAACTGCTTCTGTGTTAGCTCCAGGTATGCTCTGAACTCCCGATCTGTTGGCTTTCTGTTATGTGTTCTCATGAAATAACTTGATACCTGGTTATACTTGTATATCTTCTCTTGGGTATGTACTGGAACTCTGATCACTCGCCCCACATCATCTAAATACCTCTTCAAATGACGGCTAATGCAAGTTAAGGCATAACTTATAAAGGTTGCTCCATTATCTGCCTTGTAGCTGATCGTGGCTTCATACAGAGGTATATACAATTCTTGCATCAGATCATCTATATCAGTCATCGAATCAATATTACTGTATTTCTTCGCTGTCTTTCGCAGCAAATAGTAATTCTGATCGTATAGCTTTTCCATATTCTTTTTTACATCTTCGCCCTGTTGTATCCTTAAGACTAATTCTTCGTTGTTCATGATCACACCTCATAATATGAATATAGCCCACTGCATTAAATACAATAGGCTATATCGTAAACATATAATTTTATACAAAGGAGTTCTTCCTATGAAGCTATTTTATTCTACTGCTTTGTTTTCCTGGTAATAGATTGCTTTCTTTTTATTCTCCAGGATAAAAGCATCATACACAATTCTGCCCTCTACCAGATCGCCACTGATACCAGGTGGATCCTGGTGTACTTTGTAATCCTCTAATTTTGTTGGTGCTACTGTAGCACATGGATGTGCAACCATAAAGCCGAAGTTCTTTGGAAGTCTGACGGCGGGTACCTTGATCACTGTTAAGCCGTCTAAGTTACCAATAACACCCTGTAGTCGCATTTCTGCACTCACGTCTGTATTTAGGATAATATCGGGAGATTTCTTCATAAGGCGGTAAATATCCGGTGTTACTACTAAGCATCTGCTAGTTTCTGACACCTCTGCATTATCAAGTGTATTTGTAGCCTTTGTGATCTCGTCATAGATATTAGCCTCTGTCAGTGTGATTGCTGCGGGTTTTGTTCCCGCTCCTGTTGCCATAACACCATATACATAAGAATCTACCTCTGGAATGATCACCTCTCTCTGCTGTCTAGATAAGGCAGAAGCTCCCGCAAGCTGTTGCGCTGTTTCGTCACTGTCTAACTTATCAATCGCAAATGTAAATGATCTATCCTTTGATAGTGTAAACTCTTCTGTTGTAGCATTTAAGGACTCAACTTTACCATATCTTGAACCAGTTACATCTGTACCTGTTCCCTCACGATCGTAGTCATTCATCTGTCCTGTGCTGACCTTATATACTTTAATTGTGTGGGCTCCTGTCCATTCAAAGTCTGTGTTGGTAAGGAGTGTCTTTTTACTCTCTGTTGTAAATTTTTCATCCACATAGGGTTGAAATTTTGTTACTAAATCAATTGCCATTTATATTCACCTCATTACTAACGTGACTTAAATATATCAGCAATCTGTTGATCTGCAATGTTAGGACTTCCAGCACTAACCCTTGGGGTTCTTCCTGCAATATATGGTTTTATTGCTATCTGCAAGGCTTCTTTAAAAGTTCCTGTAATCTCGTCATAGCTCTTTGTAAATCCCTCTGCACTGGAATAATTCATAAGTTTTGAAAGGCTCTGCGGTAGTTTGTCCTTTTCTAACTTTTCCCTAACCTCTATACTTAATTCACGTTCTAATACTTTTCTTTCTCTTATCTCTAATTCACTCTCTTTCTGTCCCTCACCCAGGGCTTTAGAGAGTTTTTCTCTTTCTCTGTTCAATCTCTTTGACACAATGCGATCAACGTCTGCATCTGTGTACTTCTTTTCGGGTTTCTGCTCTATTGCTGATCCCTGTTCTTTACCGTCCCGTTCTTCTGTAGTGGACGCTCCTACTTCTTCCGTTTCTTCAACGCTGTTTTCTTCAATATCGCTCATGTAAGCACCTCAACCGTTTAAAGTCCGCCGACTGTTGTTTTTTTTGGAACATTGCCGCCCCGACCATACAACAGGGCGGCTATGAAAAAATGATAAGTTACTCTCACAAAAGAAGATAACTCCCCGATCAGAGACAATCGGGATATCATAACAATAAAAAAGGACGTCAAAAAAGCTATCATAAAAAATAACCTTTCTGATGCCCGCATTTGTACTTTTTAATGCTTGGCTTACACCAGGCGAAAAGAACCTGTTGCCGTACTCATGTCTTTTATTGTTATGTGTTTATTATATCATCCACGGCGATTGTTTTCAACCTTGACATTCCATAACATTTTTAAATGTCAAGTTTTGACAACCACCACACCCAAAGGTACGCACCTAAGCATTTCTGAGCAAAACGTAACTTATTACGGTTTCATAAAATACGTATACGGTTCGCTGCGTCCAATCTTGGACTGTGCTATTTTTCCCTGTCCACAAATGTAGTAAATCCGAGTATTTCCGAGTATTAACATTCTGAATCTGATGTTTTATGAAGTAGTTTAACCGTGTCCAGTTTTGAACCCGCTCAAAATTGAGCAAGTTCCAGGAATCAATAAAAGGATGCCACATAATGCAGCACCCTTAAATTGAGTTAGGTCAGATATATCATTTCGATCTTGGTTGATCTGGTTTCTTTATTCCGTCTTTATCTTAACTTTTCTTAACATTCTCGATCACTAATACACCCAAAGTCTTACTGTCGATCGGAAATACTGACGCAATGTACGACTTCCAGATTTCCTCTGGTATTGCGCTGTGATTGCATACAGTACAGATATAAGCTTTCTTCGGTAGATTATATACCTCGATCTGTACATCATTTCCCGTTCTCTTGAGTAATTCCTTAAATTTCATTGTTGCTTTCTCCTTTCAATTTTAACTTTATGTATGCTTTCAAATATCGTTCGTCTTTCTGTTTTACCATCTTAAGCGATAAAATATAAGGCTCTAATATTTGAATCAATCTATCAAGCTCCTGTTGTGTCTCATAGCTTATTTTTAGCTTTGTCACTTCTTACCTCTCTTTCATCATTGTTTGATATGTACTGCATAATTCGTCAAGCTTTCCTGTGATCTCTTGTAGTATCTTAATCATGGTGTAATTCCTGGTTGCTCCGTTTCTGTATGCTTCCAGAATGTAAGCTTGATTTAAGCTGTCTGTATCTTCAAATTGGAACATTGTATTTTCTTGATCCTGTAAGATCACTCCTAATGATTCTGTAGCAAGTTCAACGTCCATGATCAATGATTCCACCTTAAATTTATTATTTTCCATAAAAAACACTTCCTTTCTGTGTTAAGGTTGTGTTATATTAAATTTGTCGAATTTTCACAATATAAACACAACCCTTTGGTTTATCCCCCTTGATATGGTCGTCAACTGTATCAAGGGGTTTTTTCTATAGCTGTGACATTCCAGATAGTATGAATACTATTACCATCCAATCGGGTACTACTGCCATGATCAGCAGTAAGCACCCCATAATAATAATTGCTTGTCCTAAGTGTCTATCTTTCATGTGTACTCCTTTCTTTGTTGCGATGTCGCAATTTAATTATATTTACCACCCTTAACAACATCTAAATTATCAAGTATCCAACCAAAATTAGATTGATATGGATGTTCTCCTTTTAACCCTTTTAGAAGATCACTCTTTTCTGCGTTAATAAATGCTGCTTTAAAATCATTCAAAGTATATCCTAAAGCAATACATTTGCTTATCTGTCCAGAATAATCTAAATGATTTTCTACTGGTTTGTATGATTTACAAATATCATTGAATAGATTTGCAACTTCTTCTCCGTCTTTAGGTAGTCTATTTTTATCTAAATTATCCTTACCTAAATTAACCTTACTTAACCTATCCTTACCTAACCTGTGTCGGCAATCTGTCGGCATTTGTCCGGCAATTTTCTGATAATTAGCTCCAGACCGCTGTTTTGCTTGGTTTTCTTCATCTGCTGCCGTTTCATCTTGTCCGGCATTTGTCCGGCAACTATCCGGCAATCTGTCGGCATTTGTCCGGCAATTTTCTGATAATTCATCTAAAAATACATATTTTCCCTGTTTGTCAATCGTTAACATACCCAATTCGTCAACATATACCGTCCCCGTTTTTTTTGCCGGTTGTATATGGTTCTGCATATCCCAGTGTGTTATAGCAACCACACCGTTAGGGAATCCAATTAAAAAACCTTTTGCTATAAGTAATTTAAACGAATCTTCACTAAAACCTGTCATTCTTCTGATTGATCCTGGATTATCAATAAAACCATCATCATCGGTATTTAACATAAGATGCGTATATAAGGCTTGTGATTCTGCCGGCATATCAAGGAACGGATCAGATTCAACAACGTTTTTACTTACCATTCTCCTGTTTGCCATGTTTATCGCCTTTCTTGTCCAGTTCTTCCTCTGAACATAATTCAACTAACCCGATCTCCTGGAATAGCTTAAACGCTTTCTTTAGAGATTCAACACTTACGTCTAGTTCTTTTGCAAGTTCCTTATCCTCTTCTTCTCCACAAAGCTGAATATAATCATCATTTTCACGCTGTGCATACAATGAATTATCCCTTGCGTATCTCTGAATTTTATGATAGATATCAATACTTTCTTGATCTCCGCTTTCAAACAATGCAATCAGCATCTTACAATACTCTCTAAAATCTTCCTTGTTATTCATTTTCCTTTACCTCGCTTTCATTCTTAAGCCCCATTCTCTCACAAAGATAGTCTTTGCTGATTCTTCCGCTAATGGTTATGTATCCCTTGCTTTCAAGCTCCTCATTTAGCCTTGCTATGATCCGGTAAGCCATAGCAGAAGAACACTGCAGCAATTCACAAACTTCTTTCGCTCTGATAAATCCTGTCACACTTTTACTCCTTTCATTCCAAAGCCATCACCCCGACTTTGTTATTATTCTATGATCTGCTCCACTTTGACATTTAATGCCTTTGCAAGTCTGCCGGCACACATTGGTGTCACTTCTCTACTGTTCAGAATCACATTGATTCTTGCTCTGCTGCACCCATATGCTTCGGCTAATGCTGTGATAGTCATTAGGTTATTTCCTAACTGAATATCAATTTTCTCCCTGTCTAATTTGATTTTGTTCATTTTGTTTATCTCCTTTCAAATAATCACTATTGTGTTTGCATTTCACATAATATCACTATTGTGTTTGTATGTCAATAACAAAAGTGTTTATTTTTTATCATTATTGTGTTATTATAATATTGAGGTGATAAACAAAATGAATTTTTCAGAAACTTTATATACTATAAGAAAGCAAAAAAAACTTTCACAAAAAAAACTTGCAGAAATAGCCAATGTTTCACAAGCTTCAATCAATTATTGGGAAAAAGGGCAACGTACACCGTCTATAGAAGCCATTGAAAAGCTCGCCAATGCTTTAGACGTACCAACTTCTCAATTATTAGGAGAAGATTATATGATAGATGACGGATTCATCTTTACTTTTGATAATGAAAATGATTTGAAAGAAGTAGGACAGAAAAAACTTATTTTTCCTACTAAAAGAAAGACTTTACTTGATGCATTTTCACAATTAAACACAGATGGACAAGATAAAGTTATAGAATACACAGAGGATATATTAGAAAATCCTAAATACAAAAAAGACCCTGGAAACGATAACCAGGATCAAGAATAATCAATATTTTCTTGGATAAGTACGCATTTATCCGCATTTCTGTAACATAAATCAAGGAATATGTATCATTTATTCATTCTAAAGCCATCGCCCCGACTTAGAAAGAAAGGAATGATACTATGAGTATACAAAAAAGAGTAAGAACAAAAAAAGACGGCTCTAAGACCGTCCGTTATTATGCGAATGTCTGGAATCCTACCACAAATAAGGCTGTGGTGGGTAAGATGAGAGCAAAACGAAAAGAAGCAGTCCTGGATGAATCGCAGCTATTAAAAGAGATTGCGTCCGGCAGCAGAAACATTACAGATCATAAGACCTTTGGGCGGTGTGCTGATCTGTGGTTAAAGTCTGCCCCGAATATGTACCGCCGTAGCACCTGTAAGACTTATACAGATTTCTACCATCGGTATATTGAGAATGTGTTCCAGGCTTCACAGATCGACCATATCGAGCCTATGAAGATTCAAGAGTTTGTTAATACCATGAGTGAAAAGTATTCGCCGGAAACAGTGAACAAGTGTATCAACATACTCTCTGATATCTTCCAGTTCGCCATACAACCACTGAAAGCACTAGCGGCAGCAGATAATCCCATGATCGGGATCAAACGTCTAAAAGTGCCATACAAGAAGAAAGTAACGTGGACTGATGAACAAGTCGCAGCGTTCTTAAATAGTCCAGTGATCAAGACTAACCATTATTATCCTATGTTCTGTGTGTCGCTGATCCTGGGAATGAGACCGGGCGAGGTCTGCGGATTCTGTGACGATGATCTGATCGAACAAAACCATGTAATCATGGTCCATCGAACGATTGACAAAGAGGGAAACGTTGACGATACAAAGAACACAAACTCTATCCGTGCGTTGTATCTTCCTGGTGTGCTGTATGATATCGTGAGACAAAAGCAGGCGGTCAAATTACAGCTTAAAAGCTACCACCCCGATTATCAGCACGACTTTTTATTTACAACCGTAAAAGGGCGTCCTGTGAATCCAGATCGCTACTCTATGCAATTTCGGAAAGCATTGAAAGAGTATAACGACCAGGAAGCGGAACCGCTGCCACGGATCCCTTTATATAACTGTCGGCACTCATTTGCAACGAATAACTATGAACGCGGAGAATCTGACAAGGTGTTATCTGATATCATGGGAAATAGCCCTAAGACATTCTTACAGACCTATGCCCACATAAGACGTAGACAGTCAGACAAGGCAGTATCTGACTATGAGAAAAAAATATTTCAAAAACTTTAACCATTTTCTTTAACCAATTCAAATACAAACAAAATAAAAAAGCTACAAACCACATAAATACAAGGTTTGTAGCTTATGACTCCAACGAGAATCGAACTCGTGATTCGACCTTGAGAGGGTCGCGTCTTAACCGCTTGACCATGGAGCCAGATATATTCGAGGTGGTCTGTTGCAACCACCTCTATTTATTATACGGATTATTTTTAAAATGTCAATACTTTTTTTAAATTAATTTTCTTATTTTTAAATAATCAAGAATCATCTCCACACATCCATCAATTCCAAGAATCCCTTCATCCAAACATAGCTCATATCCCTTAGATGCGCCCCATATCTCGTCTGTATAATATTTGTGAAACTCATATCGCTTAGAATCTTCTGTTTCAATTTCTTTTTGTGCCTGTTCTTTCGTAATCCCAAGATTTTTCATCAGATTATTTACACGGATTTCTTTCTTCGCATGTAGAAAAATTCTCACAGTATTCGGACGATCTCTAAACAGATAATTCCCACAACTATCCATCACAATTCCACCTGTATCTCCTACGATATTTTTTATGATTCCAAATGGCACATCATTTGATCTTACGCTTTCACTCATTGCGATCGCATATAATAGACTATTTACTTTCCGATCATTAAAGAACGCATTTAATTCATCATATTCATCACTACCTTCTACAGCTCTTAGAAGATGAGCTTTGTCATATAACGGAAGATCAAATTTTCTTCGAATTTTCTCTGCAATCTTTTCTCCCATTGTTCCATGTTCTCTTCCGATCGTAATGATCATTTTTTCATCTGCCATGATTTTTTTCCTCCTCTTGGTTAAATAAACTGAGCAAATCCTGATATAAATACAACGGTCAAAAGTCCTGCTACTGCCACTGCCAGACTACTCATCGCACCCTCTACCGGACCCATTTCAATTGCTCTTGCCGTTCCGATCGCATGGGATGCCGTTCCAAGCGCAAGTCCTTTAGCCAACGGATTTTTTATTTTAAAGATACGAAATACTGTATCTGCGATCACATTTCCAAGAATTCCTGTGATAATGATCACTGCAACAGTAATCGTTACAATTCCTCCAAGTTCTTCTGACAAACCAATTCCGATTGCTGTTGTAATCGATTTCGGAAGCATTGTTACATACTGTTGATGATTAAATCCAAACAACATACAAAGAACAAAAATCCCAAACAAACTTGCCAATGTTCCAGATAAAATTCCACATACAACTGCAACCATATTTTTCTTTAATAGTTCAAGCTGTTCATATAATGGAACTGCCAGGCACACTGTTGCCGGTGTCAGCAGATAAGATATGTACTTTGCACTTGCATTGTATACTTCATAGCTGATTCCTAATCCTTTTAATGCAATGATCACAATAATAATAGATACAAGCAATGGATTCAAAACTGCCAAGCCAAATTTCTTCTTTAAAAATAATCCAATCTCATATGCGATCAAACTGATCGTTACTCCTACAAACATTGATTGTCTGAACACTTCATTCATTTTTGATTCCTCTCTTTTGTGCTATCATTTGTGCAACTCTTCCTGTAACTGCCATAACAAATACCGTGATCACTACCGTAATGATCATGATTGGTACTATCAAGGGTCTTAAAACTCCCCATGAATCAATCAGACCAGCCGCTGCTGGGATAAACATGACCGGCATAATTTCAATCAGAAAAAAAGCTGCATCCTTGACCTGACTTGTTTTTAAAACGCCAGTCATCAAACATACAAGCATCAACACAAGTCCATACACACTTGCCGGTATTGGCAATGGTATGAACATCTTAAGCACTTCTCCCAAAAAAGAGAGAAGCAAAATAATCATAAATTGTCTAAGAAATTTCATACAATCCTCCAGTTTTTCATATTAAGTCTTCTCTTGTGTATACAATATTATGGTACTACCAACTTTTAATGTCAATACTTTGCTTGAAATAAATACTTGAAAAAAATAGAATCCTGCACTTACAGGATTCTATTTTTTTCACTTTGTTATTTTATAATTTTTGCTGCTTTCGAATTGATATATCCAACAAACTTTCCTGATTTTGTATATAAAGATAAATACTTATATCCATTTTCATGTTTATATCTATATTTTGCTGTATATGTTTTCTTATAAACTTTTGTCTTTGATGTCTTCCATGAAAAGTTCTTATATAATTTATAATTTTTCTTTGTAATCTTTACACGTTTTCCATATTTATATGCTTTACCTTGTTCTGGCTGTGTGGCATATCCTAAACGTTTTACAGCTTTCTGATTGATATATCCGACAAATTTTCCTGCCTTTGTATATAATTCTAAATATGTAGATCCATTCTGATGTGAATATTTATATTTAGCTACATACGTTTTTTTGTATGGATTTACTTTGGTTTTTTTCCAGCTAAAATTACTATAAACTTTGTATTTCTTGCTTGTAACTTTCACACGGTAATTGTAATTGATCGCAACACCTTGTGGTAATTTCTTGTATGTGACTTTCTGCTGTGCAATTCCTTCTTTTGTTCCTTTTATTGTCAGCTTATAAGAATCTTTATCTGGTGCATATCCTGCAACTTTCGGCAATGTAACTGTTTTTGTCTTACCTACTTCAACTTTTACATACTGTGTTACAGCAATCTGTTTTCCGTTTTTATCACAAATGTTAATTGCTACGATCTGTTCTGCACCTTTGGATACAGAATCTTTGTAAAATCTAAGTGATTGAAGCGGATGTCCGTTAAAATCAAACAACGTTATATTATCCCAGCTGCAGCCACCCCATGCCGGCTGTCCATTATAATAGAGTTTCTGTGCTACAAAGTAATCTTTCGCACCAGCAGATGCCCAGCCTGTTCCATATTTGTCTGCCTGCTCTTTGTTATATTTCCAATAGGTCTGTCCTGCTCTTACAGGAATCCATGCACCTTCCCAATAAAATGCACCTAAACCATTTCCTTTTGACATCACTGTTTTATAAAGGTCTGTCAATTCATCTACCTGTCCTTGTGGACTCACAGAATAAGCACTTGTATTGGCACTCTCTCCAATCGTGTTTCCTGTTCCATCTGCATCTTTTAAACTATTTGCCCAGCCTGTTTCCAATACTGCAAATAGTTTACCATAAGATGCAGCTAAATCCTGGACTTTAGATAAAGTTTCTGGTGTATTTGCTTTTGCCCAAGTTGACCAGAATGGATAATAGGAAGATCCTAACACATCATAATCTACCTTATCACGCTTCCATGTATTCATAATATCCTGATATTTTTTAACATTTGGTGTTTCGAGATGTAATGCTACTAAACTTTCAGGCAAAGTTTCTCTTACTGCCTTAATTCCAGCTTTCAAATATGTATTGATCTTTGTTGATTTCTTTTTATCTCCCCATACTGCATCGTATGTTTTTCCAGCATCTCTGTTTAAATAAATTCCAAAACCACCATTCGTCAATTCATTTCCAACCTGTGCCATTCCAACATCTGCACCTGCTTCTTTAAACTTCTGAATTGTTTCTTTTGTAAACTGATAAATGTTATCGCACATCTTTGTCTCATCATTCTCGTCGGCTTTCCATGCTTTTGGAAGTAACTGCACAGATGGATCTGTCCAAAAATCAGAATAATGGAAATCTAATAAAATCTTCATATCGTATTTTGTTGCTTCTTTGGCAATCTTAAGTCCGGTTTTGACATCATTTCCACCGCCGCCATAAGTTTCGCCATCCTTATTAAATGGGTCATTCCAAATACGGATTCTTATATAATTCACTCCATTGTCATGCAAAACCTTCAATAAAGATTCTTCATTTCCATCATTATCATAGTATTTGACACCTGCATTCTTTAGTGCCTCATATGATGAGATATCCATTCCTCTCATTGCATTTTCTGACATACCTGTGACTTTTTTGATCGTAACTTTCTGATCCTTTAATCCAGATTCTCCTCCATAGATCCATGGATCAACACTTACATTTGTATCGTCTCCTTTTCCTTGTGCATATGCAAAAATTGAAAGAGACATTGCTGCCTGTCCATTATCAAAAAATGAATTCCAACCATCAACAACTTCTCCCTCATCATAGATGATTCCACCTTTATTCTTGTCATCAATCGTAGCTGTCAGCAGATCATAGATATTCTTTGTCTGTGTATACACACTTGTTTTCGCTTCATCATCATTTCTTGGATATTTCACATTTGAAACAATCAGTTGTGCATCTTTATTCACTCCTGCATCTGCCTGATTATTTTCGAATTCTTTACGTAATTTTTCAATATTCGTATTGGTATTCTCATCTGGATATACATTCACACCAAGATAATCGTATGAAATATTATTCCAATCTCCATTTAACTGGTTTTGTACCCATTTAATATCTGATGGATCATTCGGCATTGAAATACTTACAGCTGTTTTTATATCTTTATAATCTTTCTTAATCTCTTGTGTGATCTTTCCCATCTGCACAAACCCATCATTACCGCTGATTCCAAGGAAATTATAATTCACTTCATTTCCAACCGTCACAATGTCAGGAAGTGCATCATCATCGTCTAAAGCTTTTAACGTAGCTTGTGTATAAGCAATGGCTTTCTCACCTGCATCATCTGATGTCCAGCCGTCTGGAAGATTCTGTGTATTGGCATATGTCATTTCATCTGAATAAAGCAACACTGCATTCGTCCTTAACCCTGCCTTTTTTGCCTCTTTTAATGTTTTCTCGGCATTCTCCAGAGACAGGTATTTATTATCTTTTCCTGGATTCACTGCGATCTTAACAGAGATTGTATTGATTCCCTGTGTTTTTACATACGAAAAGAGATTGTTAACGGCATTTCCTTTATAATCTTTCCATACCTTGTTCCATCCAACATTTTGCTGGTAATGTGAAAAATCAGCACCCAAAATTGTCTTTTCACTATCAATTCCCTCAATCTTTTGATACTGGTCCATTACTTTTTGAGCTGTCTCTTTGCTGCTTTCTGTTTTTGTGGACTCATTTGTTTCCACCACTTCTGGTGTGGATGCAAATACTGAAGTTCCAGCACTTGTTGCTGCAATCATGGACATCATAAGTCCTGCGGCCAGCAGTTGTTTCATTTTCCTCATAAAATTCTACTCTCCTTTTCTTCATTTAATCTTTATACCTTATCATTATAACACATTCTTATCGTAACAACATCATAAAGTTAAATAACTCTTTCTGGAACTGTATATTTTTCACCCGGTCAATCTCTGTTGTGCGGACTCTTGTCCCATAAATGTAAAATGCTGAAGAAGTAAGTCCCCCTCTTTGGACTCTTTCTCTTTTAAACCAGTTTCCAAAAGAACTTGTCGGTCTGCTTTTAATCGGATGTGAATCTAGCACCAGATATTTTTTCGTTTTCGGATTAAAATCTGCGATCGTCACATAATGACCTGGTACATGTGAAATCGCAACATATCCTTTCTGCAGATAGTCTCTGACTTCAGAGAGACTGTAACTTGTTTTTACATAAGAAAATCCATAGGCCTCTCCGAATTCTTTGGCTGCTCCTTTAAAGACCCCATCCTGTGTTCCTGAACCTATGATCCTGTAATGTTTTTTTACTGCAAAATCTGCAAAGAGCATAGGATCTACAAACTGTCCATTTAATGCATAAACTGCATTGGTAATCGCTACAACTCCACATCCTGCTGCCGCCATTTTCCCGCTGTAGTCTGAAACATTTCCATAATCTTTTCTTGCCCATGCCGGATCAAACTGCATAAAGTTTCTATATGGTGTCACATTTTTATTCTGAAGGCGAATAAACTGCCACTGCATTGTCTCATTTCCCGCCTCTTTATCTGTTTTTTGGAAGTTATTTTTTATATCTCCATGTTTCACTAACACAAGGTTTCCATCCTGATCTATGGAAAGATATTTATCTTCTTTCACATTTTTTATATATAAATGATCATATTCTCTTACCAGTTCCCAGTTCGTATCCTGAGATTTCAAATATTTATCTTCTGTCTGGAATTTATACTGCTGGTTTCCTGAAAATGTAATTGTTATGTCTATACCTTCTTTTGTTTTTTTATTCTGTACCCAATACTTTCCATTTCCAATCAATTGTTTTTCGCTTCCATTGTAAGCAATCGCTTCTTTATGATACCTACTTTTTTCAATCCATCCGATGCCATATCCTTTCTTTTTCTCATAAATAACCTGTAAATATCCGGATGCTTTGCTTACAACAATAATCCCTGAATATTTCGGTGCAGATGCAATTTTTTTAGAACCTGAAGAATTCTCATACACATTCATTTTATTTTTCAAAAATGCATATTGTTTCTCATATGATATATCCACGATTTTTCCTTTAAATTCGTTATAAATCGTCTGCGGATTATCAAAATATCCTGGCGCAGCTGCCTGTATCTTTATCGTTGTCTGCATACAAATGATAAGACACAAAATCATACTGATCCATCTCTTTTTTCCCTTATACCACTTTATCATCTGATTTTCCCTTTATTTTATGAATTCTATTGACAGTGTTTCATTTTCATGATAAATTATTAATCGGTTCTGCTGCTGTGGCACAGGAGGTAGCGCACCTCATTGGTAGTGAGGAGGTCACGGGTTCAACTCCCGTCAGCAGCTTATACAAGATTGGCTTAAAACTTATGTTTTAAGCCATTTTTCATTGTATCAACTATTTTCTTTCATCACTTTTAATCTTTTTTCGAATTCTTTGAATCGCATTATCAATTGATTTATCAGTTTTCCCAAGCTTCTTTGCGATCACTGTATAATTATCCCCATTCAGATAGTAATACATAACCTGTTTTTCAAATTTACTTAATTTCTGATTGATCTTTTGATAATAATCTTTAATCTCTTCTTTTCGAAGCAAACTCTCCTCTGGTGTCTCATCAGGATTCTCTAAGATTTCATCAAGTGCAAACTCATTCCCTTGATCTTTATATTCAAACAAAGAAATCGACGTATTCAATGGAATATGTTTTTTTCTATTAAATGCTGTGATCGTTGTATAGATCTGTCTATGCACACACAAATATGCAAATGTCGAAAATGAAGTACTTTTCCCTTCCTGATAAGATGTGATCGCCTTAAAAAGTCCGATCATACCTTCCTGTATCAGATCTTCTTCATCCCCACCTGCAAGGAAAAATTTCCTCGCCTCTTTTCTTACCATATCCCGATATTTCTCTAATAGACACTCCATGGCGTCATCACTGCCACCATGGATCTGTCTTAGCAATTCCTCATCAGAAATTGTTCTTAATTCATTCATTATTATTTTCCCAGTCGTTGTCTTACAACTTCAAATGCCAGAACTCCGGCTGCTACTGATGCATTCAGAGAATCAATATCTCCTTTCATCGGAATTGATGAAATAAAGTCACATTTTTCTTTTACAAGTCGACTAACACCGCTTCCTTCGTTTCCAATCACAAGACCGATGGATCCTGTCAGATTCTGTCGATAGATCACTTCTCCATCCATATCTGCACATGCAAACCACATACCGCGTTCTTTTAACTCATCCATTGCTTTTCCAATATTTGTAACTTTCACTACCGGAGTATAATTGATCGCTCCTGCTGACGTCTTTGCTACAGTTGGTGTGATTCCAACAGCACGATGTTTTGGAATGATCACTCCGTGCGCTCCTGCAAGATTTGCTGTACGAATGATCGCACCAAGATTATGTGGATCTTCAATTCCATCAAGTAAGATAAAGAAAGGATCTTCTCCCTTTTCTTCTGCTCTCTTAAATAGGTCATCTATTGTTCCATATTCATATGCTGCTACAATTGCTACAACACCCTGATGATGCTCATTTGTCAACTGGTTTAGACGCTCTTTGTCTACAAATTTAAGAATCGCGTCTGTTTTCTTTGCCTCTCTTACGATCGTGCGGATTGGTCCATCTTGGCATCCGTCCAGTACAAAAATCTTATCAATTGGTTTCTTTGCTCTCAAAGCCTCGATCACGGCATTACGCCCCGCGATCAGATCTTCTTTATGATTCATGTTTTTCTCCTATTTCTTTTTTCTTATTTAAATCAAAACCGATCCCGATCAATTCGATGATGCGGTCCATATCTCCTGCCAAATATAAATATCCGACTAATGCTTCTACTCCTGTTGCTTTTCTATAATCCATCATAGATGCATTCTTCGCCACAGAACCTGATTTTGAATTTCTCCCGCGTTTGTAAACTGCCATCTCCTCGTCTGTCAAAAATGGCTCTATCTTTTCAAACACTTCTTTTTGCGCAGAAGCTTTTACCATACTGCTTGATTTTTTATGATATTTATTAACACTCATATTTCCAGCAGACATAACGATCGTTCGAATTACGATCTCATAGATTGCATCTCCGATATAAGCAAGAGATAATGGCGAGTAACTTTTTGGATCTAATCCTTCAAGAGACAATCCTTCTTTGATCTTATTAACTAAGCTCTGCTCCATTTTACACCTTCTCTTGTATCTTTTAATACGATACCCTGTTCTAATAACTGATCTCTGATCTCATCAGCTCTTGCAAAATCTTTGTTCTTTCTTGCTGCCTGACGTTCTTCGATCAATTTCTCAATCTCTTCATCTAAGATTTCTTCTTCTTTTGTTGTCTCAATTCCAAGAACTCCACATAGATCTTCTAAAACTTTTAAGACTTTCTTTGCGTAATCCGCACTGAAATCTTTTACCGTTGAGTTTGATTCACGTACGATCTCAAAGATTGCAGAAACGGCATCAGCTGTGTTAAAGTCATCTTCCATCGCATCTTCAAATTTCTTTACAAGTGCTTCTACCTTTGCAAAATGTTCTTTTTCTGCATCACTTAGTGATCCTGTTTCTTCTTTCGCCGCCATCTCTCTGCACAGATCAATTGCTGTTAAGATACGATCTAATCCAGTTTTAGCGCTTTCTACTAATGTATCACTGAAATTTAATGGTGTTCTGTAATGTGCACTTAACATAAAGAAACGGATCACCTGTAATGGATATTTTTCTCCAATCTCACGGACTGTAAAAAAGTTTCCTGCGGATTTGGACATCTTCTTATTATTAATATTTAAAAATCCATTATGCATCCAGTAATTTGCAAACTTCTCATCGTTGCATGCTTCACTTTGTGCGATCTCATTTTCATGATGAGGGAAGATCAAGTCTTCTCCACCTGCATGGATATCGATCGTATCTCCAATGTATTTCTTTGACATCTCGGAACACTCAATATGCCATCCTGGTCTTCCTTCTCCCCATGGAGAATCCCATGCGATTTCTCCCTCTTTCTTTGGTTTCCATAATACGAAATCCAGTGGATCTTTCTTTCCTTCTTCTCCTGTTACTTTGATCTCTCGATGTCCCGCTTCCAGATCATCGATATTTTTCTTAGAAAGTTTTCCATAATCTTTAAAGGATCTTGTCTTAAAGTAAACAGTTCCATCAACTTCATATGCATGCCCTTTTTCGATCAGCGTCTGGATCATCTTGATCATCCCACCAATTTCTTCTGTTGCTCTTGGCTGATGTGTGGCAGGTTTAATATTTAAAGCTTCCATATCCTGTTTACATTCTTTGATATATCTTTCTGCGATCTCTGTCGCTGTCACACCTTCTTCATTTGCCTTCTTGATGATCTTATCATCAACATCTGTAAAATTTGAAACATAATTTACTTCATAACCTTTATATTCAAAGTAACGGCGGACAGTATCAAAAATGATCATCGGTCTTGCATTTCCGATATGGATATAATTATAAACAGTTGGTCCGCACACGTACATTCCAACTTTTCCCGGATGAACCGGTACAAATTCTTCTTTTTGTCTTGTCAGTGTATTGTAAATTTTCATTTTTTATTTTCCCTTCTGATTGCTTCTGAATTCTGGTAATGTATAATAAACGTCTCTAATGCCTGTCGTAATTCTGCGTTTTCTCTTGCAAGTTTCTCAATATCCATATCCACAGGGTTTGGAAGATCGATCTGATCAAGTACCAGACTCTGAATGCGGTTTACTCTCTCTCCATCCTGTTTGACAACTTTTCCAGGAACTCCGACAACCGTAGAGTTCGGTGGCACATCAGATACTACAACACTTCCAGCCCCAATCTTTGAATTCTTCCCAATTGTAATAGAACCTAAAACTTTAGCACCAGAACTGATCATAACATTATCTTCGATCGTTGGATGACGTTTCCCTGTTTCATTTCCAGTTCCGCCCAATGTAACGCCCTGATATAAGGTTACATTATTTCCGATGATCGTTGTCTCTCCAATGACCACTCCATGCCCATGGTCAATGAAGAATCCTTCCCCGATCTGTGCACCTGGGTGAATTTCAATTCCAGTCTTTCTCGCCCATTTCTGCGAAATCTTTCTAGCTTTATAAAACTCTCCCTTCTTATATAATTCGTGTGCAACTCGATGCCAATACAGTGCCTTCACATAAGGATACAAAAAAACTTCTTTCTCTTCCCTTAACGCAGGATCTCTTAGTTTGATCGTATCATATTGGCTTTTCGCAAATTCTCGAAAACCCATCATAGCTTCTAAACCTCCAATATATAGTATGTAATTTACAGGACTTTTTATTTTATTGATCTCTCAAAAAACAAAAAACTTCGTCTCTATATAAAGAGACGAAGTATATCCGCGGTTCCACTCTTTTAAAAGCTTCTGACCTTCTTACTGTATACCTGATTGGTATCATCCGATCAAAATGCCTTCACTTAAATCCGTTAACGCCGGCGACGTACAAAACTACTTGATTCATCTTGTCTGCTCCCAGATGCATTCCAGATATCTTTCCTCAAAGCTGCTTTCAGCCGGTGACAGCTTCTCTCTGACAGTTCCAAATTATCTGTACTAATTCTGTTCATTGCATTTAACTACGAATAGTTTATGCTTTTTCATGCAAAATGTCAACTGATTCTTATTTTTCATACAAAGTATTTATTCTTATTCTGGTAACACTCTTGCTTTTACAACTGCTTTCTTCACAGCACTTCCTGCAATGATCGCAACAATAATCTTAGCTGCATCTCCTGGAAGATATGGAATGACACCTGCATATAATCCCTGAATGAATGTTAAATGCATCTGTGCACAAAGCCAGATCGTTCCAAATGTATAAGTTACCGCTGTTCCCAAAATCATACCGATTGCTGTCATTATGACGTTATTAGAAAATTTTTCTGTAAAAAATCCACTGATCAATGCCAAAAAGATAAATCCAACCAAATATCCTCCTGTCGGTCCTGCAAGTTTGGCAAGTCCTCCGCTAAACCCTGAAAACACTGGAAGTCCTACAGCTCCGATCAATAAATATACAAGATAGCTAATCGTTCCACGTTTCATTCCAATAACCATGATTGAAAAATAAATTACCAGATTGGTAAATGAGATTGGTACTGGTGTAAATGGCAGTGCGATTGACATTGGTCCCAAAATACAAGTTAAAGCTGCCATTAACGCGATCAATGTAAGATCCTGAATTTTCATCGTCTGTTGTCTCATAATAAGTTCTCCTCTTTTTTATCATTTTTCTGATTTTATTGTTATTATAGATTGTTAACTTTAGATTGTCAACCATTTTATTATCAAAGTTAACAATAAAGGAATTGAAAATACTTTTTTCTATGATTTTTATCTTTCTAGAAGGATTTCACCAAAATTTCCTATCAAACAAAAACACAGATATCTATACATGATATCTGTGTTTCTCTATTTATTCATCATTTTCACTATCAAGAATCCCTAATTCTTTGATCCGTTCTTCTATCTTCTTCAAAGAATCTTCATACGTTCCTTCTTTGGCTTCTTCTTTCTCATGATTCATCTCATCTAATAATTGATCAATATTCTTGCCCAACGGATTACTCTCCGTCTTTCTTGTCAATAATCCCATACCTGTCTCCTTTTTCTGCTTCTTTGATTACTTTACAAGGATTCCCTGCTGCCACAACATTAGCTGGAACATCTTGTGTCACGACACTTCCTGCTGCTATGACTGTATTATCTCCAATCGTCACACCTGGAAGAATCGTTACTCCACCTCCAATCCAGACTTTATTCCCAATCTTTACTGGAAGTGCCCATTCATATCCTTTTTCACGTCTTCTGGCATCCGTTGGATGATTGACCGTATAAATTCCAACATTCGGCCCTATAAAAACACGATTACCAATCTCGACGCCACCTCCATCAAGAATCGTCAGATTGAAGTTTGAAAAAAAATCATCTCCGATCGTTGTTCGATATCCATAATCCAAATAAAATGGTGCTTCTAAATGAACATTCTGACCTAATTTCCCGAAAATCTGTCCCATTAAATATTTTCTATAGTCCCTATCTTCCTGGCGGCTTTCATTATATTGTTTTGTCAGGGATTTTGCACGATTCCTCTCTTCAATCAAAGAAGTTTCTTCTGCATTGTATATGATTCCCATCAGCATTTTTTGTTTTTCCGTCATTTCATGTCCTCCATTGTTTTTTATTTTACCATACTTTTTTTCTCTAATCTATCGAATTTGACTTTCGATTCAAAAAATTGTAGGATAAAAGAAATCAAATATCATAAGGAGGTTTCAACGTGGAAACAAATTTTACAATTTCACTTGATTCCATTGCAGAAGTGAATGCTTTTGCAAACATGATCGCACATTTTACATCTGAGATTGATCTGTCCTCTGGAAGATATATCGTCAATGCAAAATCTATCATGGGAATCTTCAGCCTTGATCTGACACAACCTTTGACATTAACTGTACACGGAAATGATGAAATTGACGAAATTACAGAAGCAATCGCGCCTTACATCAAAAAATAAAGAAAAAACTGGCATTAAAATAGATGCCAGTTTTTTCTTTATCATTAATCATTTATTTCATAGGGAATTTCATCAAACTTTCCTGCAAAATAAAAAAACATGATCCAAGTTAATTCTTAAATCATGCTTATCTACTGAGCGTGCGGGGATTCGAACCCCGGACAACTTGATTAAAAGTCAAGTGCTCTACCACCTGAGCTACACACCCTTAACTGGGGTAGCTGGACTCGAACCAGCGGTGCAGGAGTCAGAATCCTGTGCCTTACCACTTGGCGATACCCCATCAATGCGACAGCTCGTTTATATTATCATAGCATTACGACATCTGTCAACACTTTTTTTAAAATTTTTTAAATTTTTTTATTTTATTTTCCCAGAGTCAATTCTTTTAGGTACTGACTATTCCAAAATCGCTCTGTCACAGGTTGCCAATACTCAAATACGATTTTTCCTTTATTTCCTTGTTCAGAAAATCTTCCTTTATCCTCTCCCTTTCCTATATAAATCTCGAGAATCTCTCCTCTCCCAGATTCTTTTCCCTGATTATCATAAAAACAAAGTGCCATTCCTTCCCTCAGTTCTCCTCTGACAAATTCAACCTCCATGGAACCTTTTCCTTCTTCTATTTGTTCCATTCGTTCAATATAAGTAAGACTTCCTTCTAATTGATGCAATTTGTAAATCCGTTTTCTTGCTTCTTCATTTTCTTTAGAAGGTTCCTGTTTTTTTAAATATTCAAAAAATCGCATGTTTCTCTCCTCCATTAATCTGTTTTACTTTATCATAATTTTCTTTTCCATAAAAGAGGTCTTTATAAAAATAGTTACACTCACATTTTACACTTTTACAGTTGACACTTTCTTAATTTTATGTTAGATTGTCATTATTGTAAATGATTTAAATACAATGATAAGGAATAGTAGAATATTTGAGACATTCAGAGAGTTGCTGGATGGTGTGAAGCAATTGTTGATGATATTTGAACTCGCCTTTGAGTAGCATGCTGAACTTATAGTAGGTATTGCCGGAGTCCAACCGTTATAATGGAGAGATATCGGTTTTATAACCCGTATCAGTAAAAAGTGCACGTTTTTTAATAACGTGAATTAGAGTGGTACCGCGGAAGTTTCTTCGTCTCTATCCTTATAAGGATCAGATTCGGAGCTTTTTTTATGTTATAGAAGATTATTTCATCTTTCTATCATGTATTTTTACCGCGATTCATCTATATATACTGAAAACACATGCCTACAACAATTATTAATTTTGAAAGGAGCTTCACAGCAATGATGAACCCAAACAAATATGAAAGACAATATTTTATGCCACCTGAAACGTCCCTTGAATGGACAAAGAAGGAATATATCACTAAGGCACCTACATGGTGTAGTGTTGACCTTCGTGATGGAAACCAGGCACTGATCATTCCAATGAGTCTTGATGAAAAGGTTGAATTCTTTAAATACTTAGTTAAAGTTGGTTTCAAAGAAATTGAAGTTGGTTTCCCTGCTGCATCTGAAACAGAATATACATTTCTTCGTACATTGATCGAAAATGACCTGATTCCTGATGATGTTACAATTCAGGTTTTAACACAAGCCAGAGAACATATTATCAAAAAAACTTTTGCAGCCTTGAAAGGTGCTAAAAAAGCAATCGTTCATGTATATAACTCTACTTCCGTTGCGCAGCGCGAGCAGGTATTTAAGAAATCTAAAGAAGAAATCATGAAGATTGCTACTGACGGAGCCAAATTATTAAAACGTCTGGCAGATGAAACAGAAGGTAATTTCTTATTTGAATATTCTCCTGAAAGTTTTACTGGTACTGAAATCGACTATGCATTAGATGTATGTAATGCAGTTCTTGACGTATGGCAACCTCGTCCAGACTGGAAAGTTATCATCAACCTTCCCGTTACTGTACAACTTTCTCTGCCACACGTATACGCAAGTCAGATTGAATATATGAGTAAACATATGAAGTATCGTGAAAATGTTGTATTATCTCTTCATCCACATAATGACCGCGGATGTGGTGTTGCAGACACCGAACTTGCCCTACTTGCAGGTGCTGATCGTGTCGAAGGTACTTTATTTGGAAATGGAGAACGTACAGGTAACGTTGATGTTATCACTCTTGCATTAAATATGTATACACATGGTATTGATCCAAAACTGGACTTTTCCAACTTACCAGAACTTACAAAAGCCTATGAAAGATTAACAAGAATGTCTGTTTACGAACGCCAGCCATATACAGGTCAGCTGGTATTCGCCGCATTCTCTGGATCTCATCAGGATGCCATCGCCAAAGGTATGCATTGGAGAGAAGAAAAACATCCAGATCACTGGAATATTCCATACCTTCCAATCGATCCGCACGACGTTGGACGCGAATACGAAAGTGATGTTATCCGTATCAACAGCCAGTCCGGTAAAGGTGGCATCAGCTATGTACTAGAAGAAAACTTTGGATTCCATATTCCTGGAAAGATGCGTGAAGATGTTGGCTACACAATCAAAGATGTGTCCGACAAACGTCATCAGGAATTAGTTCCTCGAGATATCTTAAAGGTATTTAAAGAAGTTTATGTAAACATCGATGATCCTTGCAAATTAAAAGAAGTACATTTCGTACAAAAAGATGGTGGAATCGAAACAGAAATCTCCTTGGATAAATCTGGTGTTCCTAAACTTTACCATGGTAAAGGAAATGGTCGTCTGGATGCTGTAAGTAATGCATTACAGAGACACAGTGATATGCATTATTCTATCATTACTTATCAGGAACACGCTTTAAATGTTGGTTCTAATTCACAAGCTTGTGCTTATGTTGGTGTTCAGGAACCTAATGGAACAATTACTTGGGGAGCTGGTATTCATGAAGATATTATTACAGCTTCTGTATTAGCATTAATCAGTGCGGTAAACCGGCTTGATCAGTAAATTCTGATTTGCAGGTAGTGTTGCATGTATGAGTCAGAAAGAAGATAAGAAGAAATATTTATAAGAAAAA
>OGRI01000468.1_pt1 | contig 42161 bp, 50 predicted proteins | sample 1553391 | NCBI WGS metagenome assembly OGRI01 (sample SAMEA2580052, study PRJEB22360) | human gut metagenome | reverse complement strand
GTTTCTATTAAATAGAAATTTAACACTGCTTGAGCCGTATGATTGGAAACTTTCATGTACGGTTCTGAGGGGGGAAAGGGGCAGTAATGCCCCTGACCTACCCGGCAAGGCGATTGCTTCGCCCACCATGGCAGAATATATAAAATATTTGTACAAAACGGTCAGAAAGTTCCACGGCATAGCAGGTGTCGTTACCCAGGAGCTGAACGATGTGATAGATTCGCCCATCGTGAAGGAAGCCATCATCAACAACTCCGACGTGAAAATACTGCTCGACCAGACCAAGTTCAAGGACCGCTACGAGGACATTGCCGCCATCTTGGGACTGACCCCCATCCAGAGGCAGCAGATATTTACCATCAATGCCCTGAACAACCGGGAAGGACGCAGCTATTTCAAGGAAGTCTGGATATGCCGGGGACAATACTCGGATGTGTACGGTGTGGAGGAAGCACCGGAATGCTACTGGGCTTACACTACCGAACGTACGGAGAAGGAAGCCCTCAAACTCTATCTGGCCCACTACGGAACCATGCAGGAAGCCATCACGCACATAGAGGCAGACCGCAAACGGGACGGCGGGCATAAGTATCTGGAATTTGCCAGAAAAGTCAATCAACATCAAAAAATCATGTCATTATGGTCAAGTTAAGATTCCTGTTGATGGCGGTACTGATGCTTGCCGCTTCAACGCAAATGTATGCCGGATGGCGCATCGTTGTGGACAAGAACTGCATCAAAATCGTATCGTCCAACCTTGCCGCCCAGAAACTCATCGAGGAACAGCACAATGCCCGGCTGGACACCATCGCCGCCAAGCAGCAGAAGGTGGAACTCTATTCGGTCAGCATGGCCACGATGAAGGAACTCTACAAGCTGTCAATGCAGAACATCTCCGGTTTCGGTACGGAGAGCCTGTACTACAAGGAAATCGGTAGTTGTGCTTTCGATATCATCCGGAATGTACCGGAACTGATTAAAACGGTCAGCAAGGCGAAGTTCACCAACCAGCTCTACTGCCTGACGGAATTGGGAGGGTTAGTGATGGAAACACAGCAGCTGGTGGGCAACTTCGTGAATATCGTGAACAATGCCAAGATACCCAATCCGCTTAAAGGAGAAGGCACTGCAGAGAAGAAGAGCGACGGCTACAACATGCTCGACCGCTACGAACGGATGTCGCTGGCCAACTCCATCTACACCCACCTGAATGAGATCCGCTACAAGGTGGACGGCATGATGCTCATGGCACAGTATGCCACCTTGAATGACCTCTGCTTTGCCATCGACCCCGAGGGATGGGCCAACATTGTCACCATGAAAAACCATGTGGATGGACTGGTATCGGACTGGAACGGACTGGTGGCTGCTAATTAAAAGATGAAAAAGCTATGAAACACTGGAAAAAGAAATTGGGCGCAGTCTGTTTGATGCTATCTGTCATGTCGTCAAACGTAAGCTATGCCGTGGTCATCCCCAAGGACCTGCCCACCATTGAAGCGCTGATAGCCCTGCACAAGTGCATCAAGAAGGACGAAGACCAGGCACTGGGCAGAGTGGCCACCAGTTTCGGGGAACAGTCCATGGTCACCAAAGGCGCCAACAAGTTCAACGAGGTGCGGACCACGCTAAACACCAAGATGAGCAATGCCCATTCCTACCTGGTGCTGGCCGGAGCCATTTCCTCCACCGCCAATTCGCTCTACATGCTGGTCAAGGAGTACAAGGACTTTACCTCCAACACCTTCAAGCATGTCAAGAAGAAGCCCTTTGTGGGATGGTATTATGCCGATGCCAACGTGGCGATAGCCCGGGAAGTGAAGCACTGCTACAAGCTCTACGCTTCCGTGGCCGCTTCGGGCATCAACCTGATGAAGGCTTCCATGGACGAGAAGCTGAACCTGGTGATGACCCTCAAAGCCACCATCGACAAGGCCCGCTACATCGTGGACAATGCGAACCTCTACTGCTTTCTCATTACCGACTGCGGCTGGAAGCCCGACTACATCTGGGAAATACTTAACTCCAACGTGAAGGACGAGATAGCGAATCGTGTCATCAATCAATGGAACAAAGGATATGCGGTATAGAATTTTATTACTCTGCTTGCTGGGCATGACGGTGGCTTCCGGTCTGCATGCCCAGCGTCCGACCAAGGACAAGGAAAAGGCCCGGCAGTGGCAGTCCATGGAGAACGGTCCCTGGGACTTCGCACCGGACTGGTACTACTTCCTGCTGCACAAGAAATATTCGGGTGCAGAAATGTACTGGAAGTGGGCAGGATTCCAATCCGGATTCCGGGTGCGCTTCAAGGAGCACAAATCCAACGTGAAACGCATCATGCCTACCCGGGTAACGGCGGAAGAGACACAGCGACAGAAAATTAAGAAGGTGGAGGAAGAGCGGCAGAAGATGGAGGAACTCTATCAGGAGGAACTGCTCCGCGAGGCAGACCGCAACGTGGATCTGATGTTTCCTTCCTACAAGGACGAGTTCAACCGGATGCAGGACTGCATCACCGACGGACTGCTCTACTGCATGCAGAAAAGCAAGGGCAAGCTCCAGTATCAGGTGGACGAACTGAGCCGTCAGAATGAAATCCTCTGTGCCGACATCGCCTACATCCACAAGATGGGAGTCGGTTACGGACTGGAGAATGCCAAACGGCAGAAGGCTTACGAGGAAGCCCGGCAAAAGATGGAGGAACTGGTCAAACGGACCGCCAACCTCTGTGCGGTGGCTTCCACGCATTATTGATAAATGATTACATAATGAATAGTATCAAAGAAGTAATAACAAAGATAAATGTAACAGATTATGAATCTACTGTTAGTACCATTAACCATCGGATTGCCTGCCATTGACGAAAGTCTGGACAAGCTGCTGGTCGCCATGGAAACCTTTCCCAATGTGGCGGTGCTGGGTGATGCCATCGGACTGGCACGCATCCTCGGCCTGTTGCTGGCACTCTGTGTAGGCTCCTATGAATGCTGGATGATGATGCTCGGACGGCGCGGCATGGACGTGATGAAACTCCTGCGCATCATCGGCATTTCCATCTGTATCTCTTCTTCCTCGTGGATCTGTCAGGCCCTGCAGGTTCCCGGCAAAGGATTGGAAACCGCTACCAAGGCCATGGCAAAAGCCAAGAACAAGGAAGTGGCCGCTTTCGAGTTGAAGGTGGCGCAGAAACAGAGTGAATACCTCGACCGCCTGCGGGAGGTGCAGGACTCCATTTCCACCGCCCAGCAGGTAGCCGCCATCGGACAGGATGCTGCCTGGTGGGACAAGCTCATCTACAACGTGGAGAATCTGGGCAACACCATCAACAACTATGCCCAGCGGGCAGCGGTGGCGGCTGAAACCAAGATGAGCGAATGGATCAACGATGTCATACGCTTTGTGGGGGAACTGATATTCCAGATGTCCTACTACGGCATTCTGGTGGCGCAGCGCATCTTCATGGCCATCATGATGATTTTCTGTCCCATCATGTTCGCCCTGTCCCTGGCACCGCCCTGGAATTCGGCCTGGAGCCAGTGGATGTCGAAGTTCCTTTCCCTCTCGTTGTGGGGCTTCGTCACCTATATGTGCATCTACTACATCGACTTCATTCTGCTCTATAACCTGCAGCAGGACCTCATAGCTTACAACCACCTGCTTCACGGTTCGGTAAACTCCTGGGAACAGATCGGCGCACTGGGACTGCAGGGCATCGGTTCCAACTGCATGTATGCCATGGGGATGCTGGTGGGTGCCTATATCATCCGCTTTGTGCCCGAAGTGGCTTCGTGGCTGATTCCGGGCGGTGTCAGCTCCGGTGCAGGTTCAGCAGCCGGCAGTACCGTGATGGGCATGACAGCGATGGCAGGAGGTATGGCAGGAAGTGTGGTCGGCTCTGCAGCCAGCGGTGCCGCTTCTCTGGTCAGACCGGGCAAATCCAAGAACAGCAATAACAAGAAGTAATCACTCAAACCATTCCCTATGCTTATAGAATCCTTAGCACAGAAAACGAAACTCGCCCTGATGACGGTGCTGGCCACGATAGGTGGCTGCACCCTCATCTGCGGGTTCACCGTCTGGTGCTGCATCTCGCTCGTGACGAAAGAACGGGAGCAGATTTACATACTGGACGGTGACATTCCCTTCCTGGCACAGCGTGCCCAGCTGGAAGCGAACTTCACGATGGAAGCCAAGGCACATATCCAGCTCTTCCATCAGTATTTCTTCAACCTGCCTCCCGATAACGACTACATCAGGTGGACGGTCGGCAAGGCAATGTACATGGCAGACGGTACGGCCCTCAAACAGAAGCAGGCATTGGATGAGAACGGATTCTACTCCGACATCATCTCCTCTTCAGCGGTGTGTACCATCATGTGTGACTCCATTCAGTTCGACGAACATGAACGGAAATTCACCTACTACGGAACGCAGCTCATCAAGCGCCGTACTCGGGACCTGAAACGCTCCATGGTCACTACAGGCTACATCGAATCAGTCCCCCGTACCCGGAACAATCCGCACGGATTGATGATTACGAACTGGAGGACACTGGAGAACAAGGACCTCGATTACTGAAAAATAACCGGATAATAAATTCAAAATCATTGCATACATGAAATCATTCAGAAAGACACTTCAGGAAAGCAGGCTCAAGACGCATCACTTGATACGCTCCTGGCTGCAACCCAAGCTGGGAGCCGTCGGCACCAGATACCGCCTGGCAGGACGCATCCGTCTGGCCAACATCTGGGCAAGGAAACATCCCAAACGCACCTTTGCCTATGTCACAGGTTCGCTGTTTTTCTTGCTGGCAAGTACTGTGGCAATCGACAGCATGACCTTGTCAGACAAGCGTGAGCCGGATGTCAGCAGCATTGCCCAGTTGGAACCCGTGTTTGCCGGATTCCGTACCATTCAGGCAAACAAGAGCATACATCGTTCCACGCTGACGGAGTTGACCCAAGAGGGACAACAGCTGCGGGAGGAACTGGACTCGCTCATTGCGATACCGCGTAAAAGCCATCAGGATTCCATCGATATCGTACAAAGTTACAACCGGCTGGAATCCATTGTCAAATCACTTCAAAACAATGACCATCCATGATCAGAAAAATCAATTTCAAACAGCCCAAGTACATCTTCCCGTTGGTGGTGTTCATTCCCCTGTGTGCCCTGGTGTACTTTGTGATGCAGACCTTCGGTGGCAGCGAGGACGCCCAACAGACGGTTGCCATCGACCGCATCAATACGGAACTGCCGCAAGCCAATGCGGAGGAAGCCGGAGACAAAATGTATGAGATGTCGCGCCGCTTCGGGGACGAAGATGCCTTCACCGCTATCGGTGCCATCGGTGAAGAACAGAAAGAGAACGAGGAACTGGAGCACGGCTACAGCGAAGACGAACTCAACAAACTGGATGCAGCAGAAGCGGAACGGCTTCGTCAGCAACGGGAAATGGAGGAACTGGAAAGGTCGTTGGCCGAGTCCAGAAGACACATCAACTCCTTTGCATACGGGGACAATGCTCCTGGCAGTACAGGAAACTCCCGTTCAGGTCAGAGAGGCAATCCTTCCGGAAAATCCGAAGGCTATACCTCACAGGATGACTTCGCCCGTGACCTGGAGGAAATCCAGCGTAGAAGTTACGAACGTCAGAAGGCCATTGAAAGCGGTTTGGGTATCGGTCGCTTTGACCGAGATGAGTTGGCTGAGAAACAAAGGGCTGATTCCATCGCCAAAGTCCGTCAGGCCGAAAAGGAACGCAACCGCCCCAAGCTCGTCATCAAGTCCGGTGATACCAATGCGGAGAAGTTCCATTCAGTGACTTCACCCGATGATGTAGCGGAAGCCAAGTTGATTAGCGCTATGATTGACCAAACCACCAAGGCAAAGGAAGGAACCAGACTTCGATTCAAGTTGCTGGACGATATAACCGTCAGCAACACCAAGTTGAAGAAAGGCACCTACCTCTATGGTACAGTGACAGGCTTCGGACAGCAGCGTGTGAAGGCTACCATTACCAGCATTCTGGTCGGTGATAAGTTCATCAACGTGAAGCTTTCAGTGTTCGATAATGACGGCATGGAAGGGTTCTATGTACCGGAAAGTTCTTTCCGTGAGTTCGTGAAGGATGCCAGCTCCAGTGCCGTGCAGCAGAACATCAACTTCCAGTCGGAAGATGGCTATGGTTCCGGTATCTCAGGTGAAGCCCTGGCGCTGCAAGCCTTGCAAAACGTCTATAACTCAGCTTCTTCGGCCATTTCGTCCAACATCCGCAAGAACAAGGCTAAAATTAAGTATAATACGATTGTTTACCTGATTAACTCGGAGGAAGCAAGGTAAAAGGTCCAGAATGAAAATAGGTAAACTATCTTACTAATCACAGAGTAAGTAAGGTTACAAGTAATAGAGTAAGCAAGATTACAAGTAACGGAATCAACAAATAATCAAATCAGTAAATCATAAAAATTACCTAATATGAAAGCGAAATTATTTTTACTCTTCTTCGGTCTTCTCGGTATGGTCGTACAGGCTGCTGCCAAGGAGAAGATCTATGTGAACAGTGAGGTCACTACCCACATCGTCATGCCCGAGAACATCAAACTGGTGGACATCTCTACGACCAAGATTATGGGCAACCAGTGCGCCGACAACATGGTACGCATCAAGCCTTATCTGGAGCAAGATTCAGTGAAAACTGCATTTAGTGAGAATGAACTCTTGGGTACCATCACCCTGATTGGAGAGCGCCATATCGCTCAGTATGACGTGGTTTACACCCATTATCCCAGCATGGCAGCCTCCATCTTTGAAGTGGCCTACAGCGATACCCAATCCTATATCAACCCCGAAGTGTCGATGCCCAAGGCCGAAATGGTGCGCTATGCGTGGGCTGTGTATGGCAGCAAACGCAAGTACAATCAGGTGGTGTCTAACGCCCATGGAATGAAGGCCATCGTCAACAACATCTATACCATCGGCGACTACTTCTTTATTGATTATTCGTTACAAAACAAGACGAAGATTGCCTACGATATTGAGGAACTTCGTGTGAAGCTAACGGACAAGAAAGAAACGAAAGCCACCAACTCGCAGACCATTGAACTGACACCGGTTTACTCGCTGAACCCGGTCAAGAAATTCAAGAAGAATTACCGCAATGTGCTGGTGATTGAGAAGCTGACCTTCCCGGATGAGAAGGTGCTCCGTCTGGAAATTTCTGAGAACCAAATCAGTGGCCGTGTCATTGCGCTCACCATTGAATACGAAGACATCCTCAATGCCGATGGCTTTGATTCGGACATTTTGAAGAATTCCTCTTGTTATCCGTATTACTATATTTACCGCTAAGTTATGAAGAAAATATTATTTGTTTTAGTATGTGCGTTTGCCGTGCTTACTGCATCCGCTCAGGATAAGAAACTCACGCTGAATGCCGGTTTCCTGTTCCCGAATACCTTGAATGCGATGATTGGTTACGAGCATCCGTTGAGCTATGGCAATGCCGTGGAAATCTACGGTGAAGTGGGGAACCATTGGCAGAAACCCACCTGTTGCCGATTCTGGAAGGGCTACTACTGGGATGGCGGATTGGTCTATAAGCAGCGACTGGTACGTTACAAGAACGGCATGCTCCGCTTCCGTCTCGGTCCTCAGTTCGGTGCCACCCAGAAGAAGTTCTTCCTCGGTGTGGAAGCCGGCTTTGAATACAGCTATGTCTTTCAGAACGGCTGGGAGTTCTCGCTGATCCAGAAGAACAACGTCAACTTCTTGCATGGAGATACTTTCCGCAACGGACTCTTAGTGGGTGTAAAGATTCCGTTCTGATTATCGTTTAACGTGTATTTTAAATGCAATAACAATGGCATTCGAAGAAACCCGGGAACAGCAACAGATGTACAACTACTTCCGCAGTTGCATCTACATCTTTCTCATCATTGAGATTGTGATGAATCTTCCCATCACGGCGGATAACCGTGTCACGCAGTTTATCCTGGACCTGTTGGGTAGATTTAAGGTGTTCAATTCCGTATCAGGCTGCAAGGTGGCAGAGCTGATCTGCATCTGTGTGGTCTGTATCGGAACCAAGGCAAAGAAGGCGCTGAAGTTCAACGTCAAGACGATGGTTATCTATCCGGTGCTGGCAGGTTTGACATTGGTCGGCATGTGCTTTATCTTTCACGGCATGAATATCGGTATGAGCTGGTTCGGCTTCCCGGCCAACCGCATCCTCTATGCGCTTTGCTCGGTGGTAGGTACCATGCTGGTGCATCAGGGACTGGACGGCATTGCCAAGTACTACAACTACAAGGTGGGTGAAGACCGCTTCAACTTCGAGAACGAATCGTTCCAGCAGTCGGAAACTCTGGTAGCCAATGACTATTCGGTGAACATCCCGATGATATACTACTGGAAGCAGAAGATGCACAAGGGCTGGATCAACATCATCAATCCCTTCCGTGGGACGATTGTACTGGGTACGCCGGGTTCGGGTAAGTCATTTGGTATCATCGATCCCTTTATCCGTCAGCATGCAGCCAAGGGATTTGCTATCATGTGCTATGATTTTAAGTTCCCGACATTGGCCAAGACACTTTTCTATCAGTATTGCAAGAACCGCAAGGCTGGTAAACTGCCACAAAACTGTGGCTTTCGCATTATCAACTTTACGGACGTGGAGTATTCGGACCGCATCAATCCGATTCAGCGCAAGTACATTCCGGACTTGGCGGCAGCTTCGGAAACCGCTGCTACCTTGCTGGCTTCCCTGAACAAGGGAGGCGGTGAAAAGAAAGGCGGTTCGGAAGCGTTCTTTACCAACTCGGCAGAGAACTTTCTGGCAGCCATCATCTATTTCTTTGTGAACTTCCATCCGGTAGGCTTCAAGAATGGCAAGAAGCTGAAACGCTACGTTTCTCTGGCAGAAGACTCCGAAGTAGTCATACCCGAGGGAAATAAACTGGAACTGGTGATACGGAACTGGGACGATTACCATGCCCTCGATGCAAAGGGAAACATCATCCTGGACTTTGTGGACAAAGACGGAAACGACGTGTCAACGGATGAAGACCGGATGTTTGTGGATTTAAACGGCTTCTCGTATTTGGACCGGACGGGCAAACAAGTTCACATAGAACGCTGCTGGTACGAAGATGATAAAGGCAAGGAAGTAGAGCCGGACACCATCACCGGGGAGTATTCGGACATGCCGCATGTGCTTTCCTTCTTAGGCAGGTCCTACGACCAGGTGTTCAACATCCTCATGCAGGACGACAAGATTGCTTCCCTTATGGCTCCGTTCAAGAGTGCCTACGAGAACAAGGCAAACGACCAGTTGGAAGGTATGGTGGGTACCCTTCGTGTCAATGCCGCCCGATTGGTATCTCCCGAGGCCTACTGGGTGTTTACGGGGGATGACTTCGATTTGAAGATTTCTGATAAAGCAAATCCGAGCTATCTGGTGATTGCCAACGACCCGGAGAAGGAACAGGTCATCGGTTCATTGAATGCACTGGTGTTGAACCGACTCATTACCCGTGTAAACTCCAAGGGAAACATCCCGGTGAGCATCATCGTGGATGAGTTGCCTACACTCTACTTCCACAAGATAGACCGCTTGATTGGTACGGCTCGCTCCAACAAGGTGGCGGTGACCCTGGGATTTCAGGAGCTGCCACAGTTGGAGGCTGACTACGGCAAGGTGGGCATGCAGAAAATTATCACGACCTGCGGTAACATCTTCATGGGTGCTGCCCGTAACAAGGAAACACTGGAATGGGCGCAGAATGATGTGTTCGGCAAGGCGAAGCAGACTTCCCGGTCCATTTCCATCAATGACAACAAGGTATCGACCACCATCTCCGAGAAGATGGACTACCTGGTGCCTGCTGCCAAGATTGCGGACATGGCGACCGGTTGGCTGGCGGGTCAGGCTGCCCGTGACTTCACGGCTACGGACGAGCGGATGCTGAACCATTTTGACATCGAGCAGTCGGAAGAGTTCAAGACCACGAAGTACTTCTGCAAGACGCACTTCGACATGAAGAAGATTAAGGATGAAGAGGACCACTATGTACCGCTGCCGAAAATCTATGAGTTCAAGAACGACCGCGAGAAGGAAATCATGCTGAACCGAAACTTCAAACGGGTGAACGATGAAGTGGAGAAAATGGTCAAAGAACTGCTGGGTATGGCATAAATGATTTGTATAATGGCATCCTTACAATCTGCATCTGAACATTCAATATTATTACCTTCATTGAGTGGTAGTGCACTGAAGGTCATCGCCCTTGTTTCGATGGTGACAGACCACTGTGCCTACTACTTGATGGAACACAGCACGCTCCTTTACGAGGTTATGCGCTGCTTCGGGCGCATCGCCTTTCCGGTGTTCGCCTTCCTCATCGCAGAGGGTTTCCGGCATACCCGAAACCGGATGAAGTACTTTCTGCAGCTGCTCGGATTTGCCGTGGTTAGCGAAGTGCCTTGGTACTTGCTGAATGGCGCAGACGGGACGCACAATGTACTCTTCACCCTGGCATTGGGTGTAATGGCACTGGCAGCTTTTGAAACATTAAAAAAGGATGGCATCCTCTGTGGGGCTGTCATCCTTTCTATAGCTGGCTTCGCCACTTGGTCTGGAGTGGACTATGAGTGGCGAGGGATTCTGATGATGGTGGTGTTCTACCTGTTGGGAAATGTCTGCAATCCTTCTTTTCCCTCCGGTAGAAAGGCGCAGCTGTTCTGTGCCTTTCCGCTGATGATGTACTATGGAATAATCGGTGCTCTACTTGCTTGTGGGGTGATTGCCTGTTATGATGGGACAAGAGGGTTTATTCATGGCAAGGTGTCGAAGTATGGGTTTTATGCTTTCTATCCGCTGCATCTTCTTGTTATTAGCTATTATTAATAAAAGAATCTACTAGTTGATATTTTATTCAATATTTGTTTGAAGAAGAATACTTCCTCTCGTTTTAATTTGTATATTTGCATTGCAAATGATACGAAACCCACTCATTTTTTTCCTCGTTGCGATACTTTCAACTTTAATCACAACTCTGGAAAAGTCCATAAATAAAAAAGGAAGCTCAATTAAAGAGATTCCTGTGGAATTTTATGCACCTAATGAATACTATTCAGATGTTGATGTTGCAAGTATCGATTATAAAATAATATGTTGGCAGAATCAGTACTTTCAAAAGAGATGTTCGTCTAAAGGAAATAAGTACAGAAAGAATGCAAGTGGCATCAATGGGTTTAGTTCAAAAAAAAACACTTTTACAAAAACACAATCTACCATATTGTTTAACTGGTTTAACATCTGATATTCATAGAGGTAATGTTTCCTATTACCTCTGTTTCAGAAATCTTCGAATTTAATAAGTGCCCTACCTCAAAAAATAGACAACTTATTATTAACGAATTTTTCAATATAAATGGGATTAATCATATTATATTTTTTAGGTGCTTTAGCACTTTCCTTTTTATGCTCCGTATTGGAAGCAGTTCTCTTATCTACCCCTATGTCTTTCATCACAATGAAGGAAAGTCAAGGCAACAAGACAGCTGCATTGATGAAACATTATAAAAACAATGTTGACCGTCCGGTAGGGGCTATTCTTTCCCTCAACACTGTGGCTCACACCATCGGGTCTGCCGGTGTAGGAGCTGAATCAATCAAGCTTTTCGGTGAAGAATATTTCGGTATTATATCTGCTATTCTTACACTGCTTATTCTGGTACTTTCGGAAATCATACCGAAGACCATCGGTGCGTCTTATTGGCGATCATTGGCCATGCCTTCTACAAAAATTATCCGAATACTTATATTCATAACCTATCCGCTGGTTTTACTTTCGGAACTGATTACCAGAGTTTTTACTCCAAAGAACCAGCAAGCAACCATGAGCCGTGAAGAAGTTTCCGCCATGGTGGATGTAGGTACAACGGAAGGTATCTTTCAAGAGTCTGAAAGCAAGATTATCAAAAGTTGCATCCATCTGTATGGAGTAAAAGCCAGAGAAGTCATGACTCCGTCTGTCGTGGTGGAATCTGCCGACCAAAAAATGACTGTCCAGGAGTTTTACCGCCAGCAGGAATGGAACTTTTCGCGTATTCCTGTATATGAGAATGAAAAGGAACACATCACCGGATATGTTCTGAAAGATGCAGTGCTCAAGGCCTTGTCTGATGACAAGTTCGACACTAAGCTTGCTGATCTGACCAGACCGGTTCTGTCGTTCCGCGAAGAAGAGTCAGTCTATCAGATTTGGGAGAAGATGCTGGAAACGCGTGAACACATATCTATTATTATTGATGAATATGGAAGCCTGCGAGGAGTCGTTTCTATGGAAGACATCATTGAAACAATGACTGGTGTTGAAATCGTGGATGAAGATGATGTTGCTGTAGATATGCAGGCTTTGGCTAAGGAAAAGACCCGGATGCTATTGAAGAAGGAGAAATAACTCATGGAAAATCAATCGAATAAATGGCATGTCCGTCTTTGGAAAAACGCCAAACACAGACTAATGAAAACCTCTCTGGAGCAGCTGATTTGTTTCGGAGTAAAATCAGACTTGCCACAAAGGCAGATTATGGCCGTATATGCAGGCTACTCATTATTAGGAACTCTGCTTCTTCTGATGCCGATCTCCACGAAAGGAGACATACCCTTCATTGACCACCTGTTTACGGTGGTCAGTGCTGTTTCCACTACTGGACTGACTACAGTTGACGTTGCCACACAGTACACCTTTTTCGGGCAATTGGTAATTTTAGCCCTGATACAAATGGGAGGATTGGGGTATATGACCCTTTCTTCATTCATCATGCTCAAACTTACCGGGCGGTTCGGAACAGCCAAGGCCAGGTTGTTTCAGACTCAATTTTCTTTTCCAGACACACTAGATTCAGAAATCATGCTGAAGAACATTGTAAAATACACCTTCCTTTTCGAGTTGGCCGGATTTGCGTTACTGTGTCCCTATTTTCTTGCAACGGGGGTGTCACAACCTGTATGGTCGGCTGTGTTTCACTCAGTATCAGCTTTCTGTACAGCCGGATTCAGTATCTATACGGACAACCTGATGCAGTTCCAGTCGGACGTATATGTAAATGTGGTCATCATGGTATTATGTATAGCCGGAGCCATGGGTTTTATCATGATGACGGACATAAGCAGATGGATGACCCGGAAAGACTACAGAATATCCTTTACAACCAAAGTCATTGTAACCATCACAGGAATGCTGGCTTTGTGGGGAACCGTACACCTGTTTTTTTGTGAAGATTCCTTTCAGGCCATGCCTGCAGGAGAGAGGTGGATGGCTGCACTTTTCCAATCCGTTTCAGCCATGACCACAGTAGGATACAATACCGTTGATGTCAGTCAGATGGTACCCATTTCACTGCTGATCCTGACAATCACTATGTTATATCGGAGCTTCTCCGTCCGGCACCGGCGGAGGTCTGAAATCCACCACAATTTCAGCCTTGTATGCCTATACAAAAAACGCCCTGGAAATGCGGAAAGAGGTTTCTCTGCGGGGAAATATCATACCGCATTACCGCATTGCCTCGGCCCTGACTACCGTTTTGTTTTATACCTTCATCCTGTTTGTGGGTATTTATCTGATAGGACTGTTTGAGCCGGACAGCGCGGATTTTCTGAAAATATCCTTTGAAGCCGTTTCCGCCTTGGCCACTGCCGGATTGACATCCGGTATCCTCTCGGACATCACCTTGGGAAGCAAGGCGGTTCTGATCATTCTGATGTACATCGGCCGTGTAGGGGTCATTACATTCGGTAATGCGATGCTCGCCGGAAGAGAAGAAAACATCAAAGGAAGCAAAGACATGGCTGTATAGCATCTGAACTCATTTTTCCTGAATAAAAAAGGTTCCGTTCCATTTATAGAAACGAGCCGTATCGAAGCAATTAGGGTATCGATACGGCTCGTTTATTTTTTTAGCAAGTCTATTTCTTGGAACGTCTAAAAAGGCAGACGGCCAAGGCTGTAAAAACAGAAAATATGAGAAACATCTCGGTCTTGTGCTCCAACGGAGCAGTCCAGATTTCCTCAAACAGGTTCATCCTTCCCAGTATCTCTATAGGAGTCCAAAACAGGATGACAGCCGGAATGGCCATACGTATATTGACTCCCCAAACCGGAATATGCAGCTGCTTGGCAAAGACAAAGAAAGAGCCAATCAGGCAGCCCAGTCCAACCAGCAATGTCACGGGATGATTTTCTCCCAGGAACACATCATCGTAGCAAAACATCAGCAACAGATAGGACGCCCACAGGATCATCATCAGCTCCATGAAAGTAACAATGCTTGTATGGCGTGTCATCGGACGGGCAGCGATTTCGTTTTTCCTTCCCCTGAACAGCAGACGCTGCCACCAGTTGATGAAGTTGCATCCGTTTCGGGTACTGAAAATATACATCAGCATCACCATCATCCAAAAGCCGAAAGAGGCCGGCAAAATAAGGTATTCGGGCCGAGTGACTACCTCTCCGGTTATCGGATCCAGCTCAGCCTGCGTACCGAAACGATCGGCAAAGTACATAAAAAGGAATTCAACCCAGCCGGTCCAGAAGAAAAGTCCGCCGAGGAATCCCCATAGCGTCTGTCTGGTATCCCCTGATACAAACACTCCGACAACAACCATAGCAGCACCTGATGCTCCCATCGCAAAAGCGGCATAATGGAGCATGCCTGCAGGAAGAAAATGCTCCATGAGAATCATCAGAGCATGGCCCAATGGCATGGTGCATAGCACCATCAAAAAGGAAGCCAGGGCCTTTCCAAAAAATATTTTTCTTTCACTTGTCATAAACCTGTAGGAATGTGAGACAATGAATCACTGTGAGGTTTGCTGTTTGGCATTTAGTTTCCTGAATGAGGACAGTTGGCTGTTCCAGGTATCCGCCCCCATCAAAAAAGGGTCGGTTGCCTCTCCAAACAGCAGATCAAGCAGGTAACGCGGGCGCTTGCCACCTACACTCATGCTGGTAATGCAGGAAGCGCAATACACCACCACCTCTTCACAAGGCATCTCGCCAGCCCGTTTGACCATGAGGGATTCCACCTCTTCCACAGGCAGTTTCCCGTAGAATTTCTGCCCGCAACATTTCGAATGATTTCCGCTTCGCAGCGGTTCTGACAGACGGATATTCATCCGTTCAAGCAGCCGGCGGACAACCGAGAGCACTTTCGGATCGAGCCTTGCAGAACATGTGTCTTGGATACTCATCTCCATTCCCTGATAGTTAGGAAAGGGGAAAATGTCTGTCTCCAGAAGCTTCTCCAGCAAAAAAACAGGTTCGGCATCTGGACAGATTTTTTTGTATTGCTGGTAGCACGTAACGCAGGGGGTCAGGATGCATGATCCACTCATGCTCTCTTTTCTGTTCAGACAGCAGGTCGTATGCAAGGTGACAGGACCGTACAGTCTTTCTACCCAATCTTTCAGCCTGTTGGCCAGCTCGGGTTTGTAGCACATCAAGGCACAGCCCGGTGCATATAAATATTGAATGGATGAACTCATCATTTGGTAGTAATAAGAACCGTCAGTCGGCACCATAGCCGACTGACGGAAGGGTGAAAACTATCTTTTTAGAAGTCTATAGACTCTCCTTCATACAAAGCGATGTAGAGCTTCTCCAGATCCTCTACGGTTGCAGGTCTGGGATTGAAGGACGTGCATACGTCCAGATGGGCGTTTTCTGCCATGCGGTGAACTTCCTTCATCCAGTCTTCTCTGGCAATTCCGTACTCCTTGATGGATGCCGGGACATGGATATCCTTCTTCAGGTTTTCTACAGCCTTGATAAACTCGCAGGCAGAAGAAAGCCCCAACAGTTTGGCCAAATCTTCAAAACGGTCTGTTGCCTTTGCATTGTAGCGCATCACATTGGGCAAAGCCAATGCATTGGCGCGGCCATGAGGAATGCCGAAGATGGCTCCCATCTGGTGGGCCATAGAGTGAACGATGCCCAACCACGAGTTGGTGAAAGCGTAACCGGCCAGGGCTGAAGCATCATGCATGTTCTGGCGGTATGCCAAATTGTCGGGGTTCTCGACCGCATTCTTCAGATTGGCAAAAATCAATTGAATGCCTCCTTTGGCGAAAGCATCGGCATAATTGTCTTCCACATTCGACACATAGGCTTCGATGCAGTGTGTGAGAGCATCCATACCTGTATTAGCCGTAACATCAGCCGGCATAGACTGGCACAGATCGCCGTCTACAATAGCCAGGTCCGGCTGCAATTCATGAGATGCAATCGGATACTTAACACCTTTTACGCGGTCTGTAATCACAGCCAGTGAAGTAGTTTCCGTTCCGGTACCGCTCGTAGTGGGAATTGCCACAAACCGGGCCTTGTTTCTCAGAGCCGGAATGGCAAACGGCTTGATCATGGTTTCGAACGGAAGTTCGGGATGTTCGTAAAGCACCCACATGGCCTTGGCTGCATCGATGGATGATGTACCGCCCAATCCGATGATCCAGTCCGGCTGCTTTTCCTGCATGAAGGCAGCGCCTTTTCGTACCGTATCAATGGAAGGATCCGATTCCACTCCGGAAAACACATCGCAAACCCATCCTTTTTCCTGAAGCATGTTGCACACACGCTGCAGGCTTCCGTTTTCTCTGGTTGAAGAATGACCGGTAACAATGACCGCTCTTGTTCCAGTAATAGTCTTCAGACTTTCAATACTTTTGGGACCATGATATAAAGTCCCTGCACCATACAATTTTACCATAATTCCAATTATTTTTGATTGACAGTGCAAAGTTAGGCCAAACCATTTGAAGGGAAGTTATAAATAAAATCCGCCGATTTATAATTTTGGGAAGAATACAGAAAAAGGCTTAAGCTGCAGTGGATGAATGTCAAACCCTACAGACCTTGCAGTTCCTTCTTCAGCTTTTCCTTCCAGTGCTGCGGACTGCAGCCGAATTCCTTTTCAATGAACTTGTTTAAGGCGGACTGGGAAGAGAAACCGAACTTGAAAGCCAGTTCTTTCAAAAGCAGTCCATCCTCCAGAATGGACCGCTTCAGTTCCAGCCCCAACTTCTCATGGATGATTTCCAGCGGATTCTTGCCGGTATATCTGCGACACAGGGCATTGAGGGTCTTAGTAGAAATACCAAGTTCGGCCGCATAATCCTGCACCTTATACTGCTGATGGAAATTCTTGTTCACCAACTCACGAAAACGGACATAGAACTGAACGTCACTGTCCGATTTTCCCAATGGATAATAGGAAGGGGCTATCTCGATGGACTTCAGCAAAAGAAGTTTGATCAGGAACTTCACCTCCATTTTCTTTACCGCATTTAAATCCTGAGATAAATGCTGAATCTGTTCCAACAGCTGCTGGATAAAAATCCACTCACAGGTATCTTTCAGATGAATGTGATTGATACGTGCCTGCAGGTCTATATTGTAATCCTGCAGCTCGTTGGCTATGATGGCTGCACAGAAGACCGAACTGTCAAAAGCAATCAGACTCAATTCCGCATCCAGACTGAGATTTATCTGATGGACCTGGTTCGGGAAAACAACCGAAAGGTATGGTGCCCTGCTTTCCTGGAGTGAATAGTCGAGGAAATGCCTTATCTCGCCCTTTTTCAAAACCAGTATCTGATAATAGGAATGCCTGTGCATTTCTTTATCTACCGTATGACTGTCAAGCTCCTTTGTGGAGAATATCTTGCAGGAGCTGTTCGATGTATAAATGGATAAATCTTTATTTTGTATCATAAATACAATTTATATGTTGGTTTTTACACAGATTTTATTAAAATAATGCTTGGACAAAGTTATATTTTTACTCATCAACAATGATTACCACTACGATATTATAATTGACAATTGCAGTAGTTTTAACAAACTGATAATTTTGTACACATACTTTATATCTTCTGCATAACCTATTTGCTGTAGCCACTTCAGATAATCCACGTCGCTTCTACTTGTATAATTCTTTTGACTATACCGATATTGTACTTTGGTATAGTAAGCACGCACACTTTCCGTCCAGTGGTTGAACTCGTAATACTTCCCGGTTTTGGGATTCGTCAATCCGAACAGATTGTGTCGGTTTCGGCAAAGCGGTGAGCGGAACCACCCTGTTTCCAGTATGGCTTGTGCCAGCACTATCTTTGGATGCCGGATGCCATTGCGGATGATTTCCTGATAGAGATTGGGAATAGTGAGTGTAGGAAGTTCTTTTCGATTAGAAACCGTAGTTCCTTCAGTTCCCTTATCAGACGCTTTTTCGTGGGACACCCTTGCGTAAACTTTTCGGGCATAAAGCTCCGAAAGTGGTTTCACAGGCACCTCTGGGGCAAATGAGTCCTTTTCTGCCTTTTTGCAAGACTCAAAAGCGACCAAACCCCTCTGTAGGGTATCAGGAGCTACTTTTTGCTTCTTTTCAGGACGGATTTCCTTCTCTTTTGTAATCGTATAGAATTGTGCCGATGCTGAAGCGGAACCAAGAATCAACAGCACGGCGGTCAGAATGATGTTGTGCATTTCTTTTCAATGATAGGGTTGACAATACTTTTGCGGGTGTTCAAGGCGGTTCCGACCGCAAATATATCGTTTTACTTAAACAATACGAAAATGCACAACATCAATCATTCTGAAAGGCTGCCCTACGAGAAGTTGGCGGCATTGGGCATTGACCGGGAAAAGGCCGACAGCCTCCCTCAAGAAGTGAAGGAGAAATTGGCTTCCGGAGAGGTCACACCGCTCTTGCAGGTGTCCATCAGTGCCCGGAACGGAGACCTTATCACACTTCCTCTCAAACTACAGCTGACCACCGACCTGCAAGGTAATCCGGCGCTCATGGCTTATCCCGTCCGTGCCGTACTGGAAAAGGAACGCAACCAAGTGTTGCGTTTGTCTGACCAAGAAGCAGAGCGGTTGAGTAAAGGTGAGGTCATCCAGAAAGCCGTGGAAGTCAACGGAGAAAAGACCCAGCAGTATCTGCAACTCGATCCCGAAACCAAATCCGTTATCCATCGTCGTGTGACGGATGTTCAACTGGAGCAGAAACTCAAGGACATGGAGAAAGTCAACGACATCGAACTGGGCATGCAGCAGAAGCAGCAGGTACGCGAGGGAAAACCCATTGAGCTGAATGTAGGTGGTGAAAAAGTATCTGTTGGTGTGGATTTGAAAGAACCGCAAGGCTTCAAGGTTATCCAGGGCGACATGAAAGAGTGGGAACGACAGCAGAAACTCCGCTACGACGAACAGCATCCCGAGTTCCTGGGACTGGTGATGACGGACAAGAACCGCTGGGAATACCAGCAGGTGGTGGACAAGCAGTCGCAGGAAAGAGCCTTGAAGTTTCGTGCACCGAAAGCTGAACAATCCAAAGGTCTCAAACTCTAAATCCTTTTCCCTATGGTCAAGAAGAATGCAGAGAAGGATGTCGGCTTTGTCCGGCAGTTCAACGAATTGAAGAAGAAACATCCCGATGCGGTGCTGCTTTTCCGTAAAGGAGATTTCTACGAAATGTATAAGGAAGATGCACTCAAGGCATCGGTAATACTGGCGCTGAAGGTATCAGACAAAATCCTTCCGTTGGAGAAAGACCCCATCAAACTCCTGACCTTTCCCCGTCATGAACTGGACAAGCATCTGCCCAAGCTGATTCGCTCCGGTCAGCGGGTCGCCATCTGCGAGGCGATAGACCAGCCGAAACTGATGAAGAAGCCCAGGGAAAAGACCGGGGAAGATTTGAAAGAAACGAATACCTCCAACAAGAATACTATGGCGAAAAAGAAGAAAGAACAGGCTGTGCAGGAAGAGCCAACCAAGACAGTCAAGACGGCTGCAGAGGAGAAACCTGCCAAGGAAAAGAAGACGGAAGCCAAAGCCGAAGTCAAGAGTGAACAACAGGCCGAGCAGAAAGCGGAAGCCAAGCAGGAACGCAAGCCACGCGAACCGCAGATGATTACCGCCAACGGCGAGAAAGTCAGCCACGGCCATGCCTTCCAGAGCACCACCAATCCGGCAGATTGGTACTTCACCGCCAAGATGGACGGAGTACAGCTGAAGCCGCAGAAAATGGACGCAGCGGATTTGGCCGCTTACCAGAAAAAGGAAATGACGGTTCCGCAACTGATGGAGAAGTATTATCCGACTAAACTCATGCCGAAGGTTTCGGAAGAAGCGTTCCAAATGCCGAAGCAGTTATCCGGTCCGGACGGAGCCATTACCATCGACAAGTTCAATGTCTATAAGGAAAAGGACGAGCAGCGACCGGATTACGGCAAATATAAGTTCTATGTACAGATGGGCGATACCAAGATGTCGGCAGTGGCTTCCCGTGAGGACTTGAATGCCTACTTCGACCGGGTGACGACTCCTGCCCAGTTGGTAGAAAAGAACTTCGGGGAGCGCCTGCACCTGCAGTCAGCCTACGAGAAGTACCAGCTTCCCGAAGGAGTCGACCCCAAAGGAGTCCGTGTGGCCAAGGACCACTCCGATAACAAATGGAAGGTGTCGATGGACCTGGGTGACAAGGGCAAGACCAGCAAGCATGAACTCTCCTTCGATGACGGCTACTCGCTCTTCAAGGCAAAGACTGCTACCCGGGAACAGATTGCAGCCAAGTACCTCAATACGGAAATCACGGGCATGCTTTCAGCCGTGACCAACAAACTGGAGAAGTCGGCTTCCATGAAAATGTAACACAATCAAAAGAAACAAACGAATATTCAAGAAACAATAAAAGACGAAAAGATATGACAGCTAAAAAGACACACGAGGAGTTGGTGGAACTCCTTCAGGCAGGTAAAATCGGTTTCCTCCGCTTTGTGATGGATGGTGATAATGCAGAGGACTATCTGGAATGGTGCCAGACCCACGGCACGGATCCTTCGGATGAATCCGCAGAGTTTTATGTCGAACAGACGGACATCGACCAGATGGACCGTCAGGTAATGGATGACGAAAGCTATGGCGTATGGAACTAATTCATCAGGCAATGCCGGACAGGTAGCCATCGACTGCTTTGCCGAAATGATGATAGCCCGCATGGAACAGATGAAGGCTTCCGACTGGAAGAAAGGCTGGATTGGCGGCGCATCCGGATTTGCAGGTCTCCCGCAGAACGTGGGAGGCCGCAACTACTCGGGTTCCAACTCCTTCTTCCTCCAGCTGCAGACCGCTGCCCAGGGCTACCAGTTACCGGTGTACCTCACCTTCAAGCAGGCGCACAACCTCAAGGCCCATGTACTGAAAGGTGAAAAAGCCTTCCCTGTGGTCTATTGGGATGTGCTGGTCAAGGACAAGAACGGCCATAAGGTCAGTTCGGATGAGTATAAGGCCATGAGCAAGGAGGAGAAGAAAGGCATGGATGTCATTCCCTTCTTTAAGGCTTTCCCCGTATATAACATCGACCAGACCAACCTGGCAGAGGTGCAGCCCGAACGGGTGCAGAAACTCATGGAGAAGTTCAAGGTGCCCGAACTTCGGGATAAGGAAGGCATGTATGTCCATGCTGCTCTCGACCGGATGATTGAGACGCAAGGCTGGCTCTGTCCCATACAGGCGGACAAACGGGTGGACGGAGCTTTCTATTCACCGGCTCAGGACATCGTGGTGCTGCCCATGAAGGAGCAGTTCAACATCGGCAATACCCCCGAGGAAATCTACCGTGGCGGCATGGAGTTCTATTCCACCATGCTGCATGAGATGTCACACTCCACCATGACCCCTGAACGGCTCAACCGCGAGATGGGCGGACGCTTCGGAGACCCGAAATACGCAAAAGAAGAATTGGTGGCGGAACTGACGGCTGCCATGATCTGCCATTCGATGGGCTTTGACATGAAGGTGACGGACAACTCCGCAGCCTATCTGGATTCCTGGATTGGGGTGCTGAAGCAGGAACCGAAGTTCATCGTTTCCGTCATGGCGGACGTGAACAAGGCTTCGGACCTGATTCTGGACCAGGTGGACAAACAGCGTTTGGCACTGAACGAGCAACCCTACCTGACGAAGAACGACCCGTTTGCCCCATTGGGCGAAGGCGAAGAGGTGCCGTTCAAGAATGCAGCCATCGTGAAGACAAGGAATGGCGACTACGCCATCCGTGCCTCCTACGACGGTGTAGAACTGGGGTTGAAGAATGTATCGAAAGATACGGCCAAGACCTACTTCCAGTTGACGGACTACAAGGATAAGGCTGCCTTCTTGAACATGACGGCGCACAAGACTTTCGAGCCGGAGATAGCCAATCTCAAACGCACACAGTCCGTAGGAGCGAAAATGAGTATCTAATCACCCAATCAATACCATGAACCATGACTGATTACAAGGTAAACTTCAAGGACCTCAAAGCCAAGGTTGGCATCGACGATGTAGCCTATGCGCTCGGATACCGTCTGGACCGAAAGGCCGGTGTGGGCCGCTACATGGAGCTGGTGTTGGGTGATGGCAAGGAAAAGCGGGATGCGCTCGTAATCTGCCACCCCCAGGACAAGGCTTCCCAGCGGTTCTTCCGCCGCGACGGTTCCAAGGGGGATGTGGTCACACTCATCCGGGAGAACCTGAATGCCTTCAACGTATCGGGCAAGGATGAATGGCAGAAGATAGCCAAGGTGCTGTCCCGCTTTGCCAACATGCCCGAACCCGAATACCGCGAGGACCGGGAGTATGTACAGTCAGCCAGGTATCATGCCACCTTCGACAGCTCCAGGTATGAGGTGAAGCCGATAAATCCCGACAAGATTCCGGCCATCTTCCAACAAAGGGGATTGTCCGATGAAACGGTACGCACCTTCGCTCCGTTCATCCGGCTCATCCGCGACAGGAAGAACGAGAACTTTGACGGCTACAACATCGGCTTCCCTTATACCAACGGAGAAAACGACAAGGTCCGGGGCTACGAAATGCGGGGGTACGGCGGTTACAAGTCCAAGGCGGCCGGAAGTGATTCTTCCTCTTCTGCATGGGTGGCCGACTTATCAGGTGGCTATCCGAATGTCGTGAAGAGTGTCTTCTTCTGTGAGTCGGCTTTCGATGCCATGGCATTCTACCAATGGAACCGGAAGCAGCTGACCAATGAAATTGCCCTGGTATCACTGGGCGGTACGTTCTCTGACGGACAAATCCGGCAGGTACTGAACCGCTTTCCCGGAGCCCGTCCGTTTGACTGTTTCGACAATGACCTGCCCGGTCGCATCTATGGCTTGCGCATGATGGCACTGGTAGAGAACATCCCCTTGAAAATCAACCGAACCCGTGACAGTCTGGAAGTGGAAGCGAACGGACGTTCCTTCCGGCTTGATCCGGAGCGCCCCTTTCAGGTACAGGTCAAGGAACACCTGTCGGTCAGATACGATATGGGACAATGGCTTCCACCGAAGGCTTTCAAGGACTGGAACGACTGTCTGCTCAACAAACCGATGGAGGTGCGGCTGCATCCGACTAAACAGGACCAAATCAATAACCTGGCCGAACGCAGAAATGCAGGCCCTAAATTATAAACGTATGAATACAAGACGATGGAAACGCTCCTTGTTAATCGCTGCTGTTGGTTTATTGATAGGTAAAACTCCGCTCTTTGCCCAACAGACCGACCCTGCGCTGACTTCTGCCGTACTGGGTCAGACCGCAGCCTTGAAGAAGATCCACAAGGACCGCAAGAAGACGCAGGAGAAAATTATTGCGGCGGAAGTGGCAGTAACCGCTTCACTGGAGCGGATTCACCATGTGGAAGACAAGATGCTGGACTACCTTTCGAATGCGCAGGGCGCCATGCAGAACCTCTACCAGATTAAGCGAGCCGGGGAACTGGTGGCAAAGGAAATCCCGCAGAACTGCAGCCTGCTCCTCAAATCGGTGGGCGGCAATCTGAAAGGAACCGTCATTGCGGCCATGGTATCGGATGAACTGACAGATGCTGCCACCCAGATGACGGCACTCTTTCCCTTCATGAAACAGCTGGTGACTTCGGGCAAGTATGACGTGACAGGAGATGACGGAAAGAACGAGAAGCACAAGGTGAATCTGCTGAACGCTTCGGAACGCTACTACATCGCCAACGAGGTGGTGAGCCGTCTGGAAGCCATCAACACCGACCTGTTTATCCTGGCCTGGCAGGTACGCACGCTCTCATGGAACGACCTCTGGTTTTCGCTCGATCCCGAAGGATGGGCCAATGTGATGTCCGGCAAGAACATCATCGGCGGTATCATCTCCGACTGGAACCAGGGCTACAGTCTGAAATGGTAAATAGGTAAACTGATTTACTAATCACAAAGTAATCAAGTAAGGAAATAAGAAAGTAATCAAAGTAATAAGTAACAGAATCATATAGTAAACAAATCATCCAAAAACAAAAGCGTATGGAAAAGAAAATAATCGGTCGCTGTCCCTTGTGTGGCGGCAACGTGGTAAAGACCTGCAAGGGCTACCGCTGTGAGAACAACATCGCCGAACAGCCTACCTGTGTGCTGAATATCAACGGCATTATCGGCAACCGCAAGATGAGTGACGAGGAAATCGCTGAACTGTTGGAGCACCGCTTCATTCTGTTGGACGGCTTTGCCTCCAAGGAAGGAAAGACTTTCCCTTCCGTGCTGGAACTGGTAGACAATGGTGCCATCAACATGCAGTCCGTCATCGGCAAATGTCCGCATTGTGGCGGTGATATTCGGGTGGGTACGAGAGCCTTCAACTGCTCCAATTACAGCAACCAGCAGGCGCCGTGCAACTTTGCCATCTGGCGCAACATTGGCGGCCACCAGCTGAGTCTGACAGAAGCCAAGGAAATCTGTGAAAAAGAAATCACCTCCAACGAACTGGAGATGTATCGTGATGACGGCACCATCTACCGCAAGCGTCTCGGTCTTTCTCCCGACAAACTCCAAATCGTGAAGATATGAAACCGGGAATGAAAATGATTATCATGCTGGTAACCGCCGTCAGTTTTTGGGGCGGACTGTTTTACTTCGCCAGCTGTTCCGGCCGACCCGAGAAACGGGCGGTGGAAATCGCAGAGAGAGCCTTGAAAGCAACCGTTGATAATCCGGAGTCCATCCAAATCAAGGGAATCAGCAAGGCAGATTCGGTATTCGGCAAGGAATATGTCAATCAACATGAAAAGGCTGCCCTTTCCATGCACTTGATGCAGTACGGCCACAAGTTGATGGAGGAAACGGACTACTTCCAGAACCTCGACAAGGACGATGCCGCGATGAGTGATCAGGTTACCCGTCAGCTGGATGCCATGACCACACTCCGGGCTTTGATAGCTTATGGAGAAATGAAAGAAGCGAAAGCCGGGAAAGAAAAGGTCACGAAGCCGTTTAACGGATGGAAGGTCAAGATAGATTTTGAAGCGAAAACGCCGCAGGGAAAACCATATCATTCGGAGTACTGGTTCATCCTCGATAAGGAGGCGGAAATTGTAGTCAAATCATTTGAAATACCGCTGCTATGAAACTGAGAAATTTGAAACATTTACTGTGCGCTATACTCACAGGAGGAACCATGTTATTTACCTCCTGCGAAGAATGTAACCATGAAGGAGACAGGTCTATCGCTTCTTCCCTCCAGGTTGGTGATGTAGTCTGCTCGGATGGCAGCGTATTGTCTAAAGAGAAGTTCTCTTCCTCGAAAAAGGAACCGGTGGCCATTGTCTATCATGTGAACCGGAATCCGGAGATCAAAGCTTTGGGCTATGCCGTTTCCATCCGGGACGTCGCATCGGCAGCCTTTGCCGACAGTCTGGGTGTCGAACAGGAAACGTCAGCTTCATTGGAGAAGGAAGACGGTAACGAGAACACCCATGCCATGTACCGCCACGAGGAAGTGAAATCTCCCTTAGCCGTTTATGTCTTCGACATGTGGCGCTACGGCCAGTCCGCCTACATTCCTTCGGTGAAGCAGCTCACTTGCCTCTATCAGCAAATTGGACTAGTCAACCAACGGATAGAGGCGGTCGGCGGATTACCCATCAGTCTGCAGCCTGGTGACTGCTGGCTGTGGACTTCCACCGAAGTGGAGGGACAAAGGGACAGCAAGGCCTGGCTCTTCTCGATGCAGTCAGGAACCATTCAGGAAACTCCGAAGGACCAGGCGCATAAGTTCAGACCCGTGATAAGTATCTATTAGATAGTGTAACCTCTAAATGCAAAGATTATGAATGAATTACTCGTACAACTCCAAATGAAGATGGAGGCATTCCAAAAGGATGCAGCCCTTCAAGCCGAAAAAGGAAACAAGGCAGCCGGCCAACGTGCCCGCTGTGTCTCACTTGAAATGGAACCGCTGCTGAAGCAGTTCAGGAAATTGTCGTTGGCGGCTTCGAAAAGATAAAATCAAAAACTTTACGTGGTTGCCATTCATAGGCAATGAAAAAACAAGAGGTCCTGATGCCATTCATCCATGCGCATCAGGACTTTTTTGTTGCATCAGTAAACCATGCCTTTCTGTCTCATTTCTTCCCGAATCAGTTCTGCTTCGGTATGGGTCAACTTCGGAAGTTGTACCTGTTCCGGACTCTCTTGCTGGTAAGCCTTCACTTCGTTGATGAGCATTTGCCAGTCGTAAAGGAATTCCTCGCTACAACCGTGTTTCTGATAAATTTCTTTGGCGGCTTCCAGTATCTCTCCGGCACAGCTGTCATTTCCTTGGAATACAACAGCCGGAATCTCGTTATGGAAGCAATCTCGCAATAGACGTATTTGATCTTTCATTTGTAGAGTGATTAAGTCTGTTCTTTACCGTGCCTTTCTGAACTTTTATTATCAGGGCTTGCAAAGATAGTGAGATTTTGGAAAGATTAAAAGTTAAACATTCATCTTTAACAGCTGGCGGATTCTTTCCTTAGGTAGGCATTTCCACTCCCGATGAAATTTCCGATACAAAGATACGAAGGGTCGGTACAGCGTCAAATGGCGCTGCGCTTGGCTGCAAGGAAAGCAGCCGGCAGCCTTCCACAATTTGTGCCAAATTGGGTATTCCGTCTGCTTTCCCCTTGCCACATTTGCCTTCTGTCCCTTTCACCCTTCGTGAGAAGAGGTATCGTAAAAATCACCCGGGAGTGAGAAGCCGAAAGGCTTCAAACCAAAGGGAAAAAATTAGTTCAGCTATGGCATACAAACTTAAAGACCGAAAAGAAAAGATGCTCTACAAGGGCAGTGTTTACGAACTCACCCTGCAGTGGGACAGAGAGAGTCTCCGCAAATGCTTTTGCGGTATGCCTCCTTTCTATGCTCACATCCGCAAGGACGGCGCCAACTTTGCACAAATCGACTGCTATTCCAATGGGGACGATTTCAGTGTGGTACCCATGCACCCACTTTTTGAAGAGCCGGAATGGATAGTTCACTTCCTCAAGTCGGACATCAACTCCATTCCACTAAAGAAACTGTTGGAACTGCTTCCCATCTGATTCACGGAGTAACTAACTTAAAAAGAAAACGCTATGGACACTCTCATTGAAGCCATTCCCACATGGGCACTCTGCTATCTGTTCAACTCGGATGCAACCGGACTGACGGATGAAGAAATCGCTCTGATTGACCAGTGGTACACGGAGAACAAGGTTATGGGTATCACTACCGCAACGGAACAAGAGGGAGAATGTTTCCCTTACTTCTCACATTTTCCGGCTTTCGGTCTTCCTGCCGAAGTGGTGGACTGCCACGTTATGGTAGGCTGATTGCCGAGAGCATTAGAATAATCAACATCTTTTACGCTTAAACATAGGAACATATGAAAGGAACTGACCATTTCAAGGAAGTCATCCAAAACTATCTTGATAACCGAGCCAAGGAAGATGAACTCTTCCGTGCCAAGTATGAAACCACCACACGCACCATTGACGATGTGGTCAACTATATCTTCCATGCCGTACAGCAATCCGGCTGCTGCGGTTTCAGCGATTTGGAGGTTTATGCCATGGCTGTCCATGCGATAGATGAACCCAATTTGGAAATCGGCAAGCCGATGAACTGCAATGTGGTAGTGAATCATCACATTGAGCTGACCGAGGAGGAGAAGGCAGAACAGCGAGCCATTGCACTCAAACGATACCAGGAGGAGGAAATGCGGAAATTGCAGCAACGCAACAGCCGACCCAAGGCAGCCAAACCGCAACCCAAACCCATTCAAGAACTCTCACTCTTTCAAGGCATGGAACTATGAAGGCAAGAACGAAAATAGAAAAACAGGTGGTAGCTTCCAATGAGAAGTTGACCGTCCTAAGCCCCAAAGTGCTCACATGGGCAGTGCGGAAAGTGGCAGGACATGTCTGCTTCCGTACTTCCGCACACAAGTGTACCTGTGGCGATTGTGGCAGGCACTTCGACTATGAGGGAAAAGGCAAGTCGGTATGCTGCCCTCATTGCGGTACTCGCTTACAGATAAAAGACACTCTCAAACGCACCCTCAAGGAAGCCTATTATTTTTCTTCCCTCGAAGTAATAGACCATTTGCAGGTGCAACGGGTCTTCCGCTTGGAAACGACCTTCCGCAAAGGAATGCCTATGGAGGTAGACTACTGGGAGGCATGCCGTCTGTGGCTCAATGCCGAAGGCAAGTTGGCTGTAACGGCAAGAGCAAGGACATTGGGTTATTATGTGGACTGCTTTGATTGGGCATCCGAAATCACCTTGAAGCGACCGAACGAAGTCCACTGGCTCATTGCCGACACCTCTGTCTATCCGCATTATCGGCTGCTGCCCGAACTGAAACGCAACGGCATGAAAGGCAAGCTGCCCGACTGTCACCCGATGAAACTGATGAAAGCCGTATTGACGGACAGCCGGATGGAAACCATCCTCAAGTCAAGAGATTTACATGCCGTGTCTTATTTTGTACACCGACCTTTGGAACTTGACCGATGCTGGCAGTCGTATAAGGTAGCCACCCGGCATCACTACCGCCCTTCGGACATGGGATTGTGGGCAGACACCATCCGCTTGCTGGAGCAGTGTGGCAAGGACATCTGCAACCCTAAGTATATCTGTCCGCAGAACCTCAGAGCCGAGCATGACTATTGGATGAACCGACACAACCAAATGGAGCAGAAACGTAAAAGCCAAGAGCAGATGCAGCGAGCCAAACGGAAGGAAGCCGAGTTCTACAAGGAAAAGTCACGCTACTTCGGTATCACCATCACCGACAAAGACCTGGTGATTTCGGTACTCGATAGTCTGGAAGCCTTCCAAGCCGAGGGAAATGCCCTGCATCATTGTGTCTTCCAATGCGAATACTATGCCAAGGCGGACAGCTTGATACTATCGGCTCATGACAAGGAGGGGAACCGCATTGAAACGATTGAGTTCTCACTGACCGAGGGGAAGGTGATACAGAGCCGAGGGCTGTGCAATACGAACACTGCGCACCATGACCGGATTGTCCGGCTGGTCAATGCGCATGCTCCTCAGATACTCGCAGCCAAACAGACAGCGTAAATTCCTTATATATGTTCCGCTCCGACTTCCGCCGTAAGGTGTGGGTCGGAGTTTTTATATTTTCGATAGTAGAAATAGTTGACGATGTTAAAATGAAATCTAATGAAAATATCTATTGATATATAATATAGTTTACATGATAATATGTTTAATTACACATTAAAGTTAGGTAAGTAAATCTATATTTTATTCCCTTTGAAAAATAATGTAAATATATGATATACAACATATATATAGCTTGTTGTTTTTAATAAAATATAGGTAAACTAATTGTGTAGTAATAAAATAATATAGTATATTTGTAGTATAATAATATAGTAGTAAAGTAATATAGTAAACCTATAAAAATGGAAGTAAAAAAATATAACAATAGCCATCGGCAATCAGAAAGGTGGAGTCGGCAAAACTACTTCTACCGCATGTATAGGTGCAGCACTTGCCCTGAGAGGAAAACGGGTGCTGCTCGTTGACCTGGATGCACAGCAGAACCTCACGTTCACGCTGACGCAGAACGAAGACCCGGAAACAAGCATCTATGATACCCTGGTCAAAGACCAACCGCTGCCTATCGTACCCATCCGTGAAAACCTGGACCTTGTTCCAGCATCACTGGACTTGGCAAGAGCCGAAATAGACATGGCTACCATGATGGCAAGGGAGGGCATTCTCAAATCCTGTCTTGATGAACAGAAGGAGAAGTATGACTACATCCTGATGGATTGTTCTCCCTCACTCGGTATCGTGACGACCAATGCGCTGGTGGCAGCGGACAAACTCTACATACCGCTCACTGCCGAAGCCTTGCCCTTGAAAGGCTTGACCATGCTGGATGATATAGTTCGGGAAGTGAAACGCAGGGTAAACCCAATGCTTGAATTAGGCGGTGTTTTCTTCACCAGGTTCAATAACCGGAAGTTGAACAGGGAAGTGATTTCCATGGTGGAAAAACGATATGGAGAGAAGGTTTTTCAGACGAAAATCCGAGAGAATATTTCCATAGCCGAAATGCCGCTGTCTGGTCAGACCATCTTTGAGTACGAACCGAAAAGTAATGGTGCAGCAGACTATCAGACACTGACCGATGAGATTATCAGTCGGGAGGAAAATAGGTAAACTATCTTACTATATGACTAATCACAAAAGTTATTGGTAACATAGTAAGTTAATCAGCAAGTAAACAAGTAATAATGTAAGCAATATGAGTAAGAAGAATTTATCCTTATTGATGGACGGTTTCATGGGTGAAGCCAATCAAGCAGAATCGGTGCAGGAACAGCCTAAGGAACAAACTACTGAACAAGCAGAACAACTAACAGTTCTAACCGATAAGCAGGAAAGTCCGAAGGCGGTATCTTCAAAGACAGCTACTAAAAAGGACGCTAATGAAACAGAAACTACCGAAAAAATGAAATCCAGACTGGAAGCCAAACGCAGGGAAAATGTGGGTCGCCCCAAGAAAGGCGAAACAGCCAAAAGTACCAAGAAACCCCAGGAAATCCGAGCCACCTTTATCGTAGATCCGGATTTACTTCAAAAGGTGAAGTACATTTCTCTTGTGGAAGGTGCCTTATTGAAGGACGTTATCTCTGAAGCTCTGAACAACTATGTGGATAAATGGGAAACTGACAACCGGAAAATACGCCTGCCAAAGAGAAAGTAAGAACTTCTGCAGTAGTTCTGTCATTGCAAGTGCCAGACAGCAATGACAGGACTGCTGCGTTACTTGGGAATTGAGGTCTATAAATTATTTATATTCGTCCGACCTGCCAGATAATGCTTTTGTGCTAAAAAATGGGGCTATTTGCAGGAAACAAGATACAATATAAATAAAGCCTTGGTAGTTTAAAATAAATATGTTATCTTTGCAACAACAAATCCCGCCCGCTTCCCGTAAGATTAGCGTACCCAGCGGGACATTTTTTATTTATGGGAGTCAGATATACAAATCAAGCCATAACCACTGAACAGCAAATTGAAATTCTCCAAGAAAGAGGTTTGCTTATTGATGATATAGAGCAAGCAATTGATGTTCTTGATACCATCAGTTATTTCCGTCTTGCTGGCTATTGGAAACACTTTGAAATAGATTATTTTACACATCAATTTAGGGAAGGCAGTTGTTTCTCAGATATAGTGAAGCTGTATTCTTTTGATAAGCAACTTCGAGCATTGCTGTTTACTGCTATTCAAACAATAGAAGTTTCGGTCAGGACAAAAATAATCAAGCATTTTTCCCCTGGTTTTGGTGCATTTTGGTTTATGGATGAAACTTTTGCACTTAATGACGCTCGTTTTGCTACAAATCTGGCTGTCATCCGTAAGGAAGTATCGCGTTCTCATGATGACTTCATAACAGAGCATTTTCGTAGATACAGTGAACCTGATCTTCCCCCTGTATGGAAAACGTTGGAAGTTATTTCAATGGGTACACTATCCAAACTTTATTCTAACTTTTCGGATGCTACCGCTAAACATGCCGTAGCGAGAGAGTTCGGCTTGAATCATCACAAATTCTTGCGAAGCTGGTTGGAGTGTCTTGCCGTGCTTCGTAACTGCTGTGCCCATCATTCAAGATTGTCAAACCGAGTCTTTCCTGTAAAGCCTAAAATGCCGGAGCGTATGCCTAATAAATGGATTACAGATTTTTCTTTTCGAGAACAGACTCTTTATCCACAATTATGCTATCTGGTATATTGGCTCAATTCTATTATCCCAGACAATACCTTTGTTGTTGATTTCAAACAACTTTTGATAAAATACCCTTCAGTAAACACTCGTCTGCTAGGTTTTCCTTATAATTGGGAACAAGAACCTTTATGGAGATGAGAGGATTTTTGTACAGCGAAAAATCCATCCGGTTTGCTCCGTGTCAGTGACACCAAGCAAAACTCGGCTGATAGGCTTTTGCTACAAATGGAAGATTCAGTCCATTGCCACAGAGAGAAGCAACAGGGTTTCGTTTCGCTCCACTCAGTTGTTTCTCACAGTGTCAATGAGGTTGGAAAACATATCTACAAATGATGACATGCTCGATGGCTCTACTGAACGCAGGCTGACGCTTGCAGAAGTAGAGCCATCGAATGGTTTATATGGTTAGCTCACAGATGCTGGTCGCCACTTCCGACTTATCGTATTTTATGCGATGCCGGAAGTGACGGCCTTTTGGGAAGGATATGCCATCCGGTTTGCTCCGTGTCGGTGACACCAAGCAAAGCCCGGCTGACAGGCTATTACTACTGATGGGAGTTCCAGTTCATTGCCACAGAGAGAAGCAGCAGGGTTTCACTTCGCTCCACTCAGCTGTTTCTCACAGTGTCAATGAGGTTGGAAAACATATCTACAAATGATGACTTGCTCGATGGCTCTACCGAACGCAGGCTGACGCTTGCGGAAGTAGAGCCATCGAATGGTTTATACAGTTAGCTCACAGATGTTGGTCACCACTTCCGACTATTCGTATTTCATACAATGCCGGAAGTGACGACCTTTTGGGGAGGATGCGCCATCCGGTTTGCTCCGTGTCTGCAACACCAAGCAAAGCTCGGCTGAGTGGCTTTGGCTGCGAATGGAACTCCAATCCGTTGCCATAGAGAGAACCTGCAAGGCTCCACTTCGCTTCACTTTGTAGATTCTCACAACGGCAACGGTTTTCGGGGATGTGCATCTTCAAGACGGTCGGGATGCTGGGTTACGCGGACTTTCTAAGGAATATGTTTGAGATGACCTGTTAGAACTAATTCTTTCCCTTGGAGTCCTAATCGGGAAAGTCTTGAAAACCTTTGGAACTTCTTGGTCCAACTCGTTTTATCCGTGCAAAGGTACTGCGGACGGGAGAAACGTCAAGTGCCGCTGACGCTTTCGGACTGAGGACTTTCCGGCAGCCTTCCACAATTTGTGCCAAATTGGGTATTCCGTAAAGTCCTCGGACCTCACACTTGCCTTATTCTCCCTGTTGTCCGCAGTGAGGAACTGCACGAAAAACGGTTTTCCCGACCAAGAAGCTCTAAAGGGCTTCACAAGAGGGAGAAGAATCGGAATCGCAACCATCTAAATTGTTTTAACTATGGATTATCTCGAATTATCCGGAGCTACCATCTCCGAACGTGACAAGGCTTTTGCACAAGAGTTTGCCAACTTTGTAAATGGCAGTATGTGCTCACCTGACCAGATTGGCAGGGAACTGACCAGGGCGCACCGCTACCTGCAACAGCAGATGTTCAAGGTGTTTCTCGGCTTCATGAAGCAGCTGGCATACAACTATCAGCAGGGAAGATACGATGACCGCAACGAGTGGGCATCACGGCTGTCCACTGAAGCCTATCAACGGCTCATTGAGTGTGACTTGATTTTTGACCCCGAATTTCCAACCTCTAAATGACAGGACTATGGACGAATATGATTTTCCCGAATACGGCAGACAATGCGAGTTGATAACCCCTTGGCGAGGCTACCACCGAGGAACTATCGTAGCCCTCTCTGAACATGGTTTTGTGGTTCAGTTCAGCAGTGGTGCAGAAATAGATGTTTATAAAGACGAAATAATTTTGGATTGATATGTGCAGACTTATGACAACGCAGTTGGAGGAAGCCTTGAAAGGCTTTCCTCTCTATTCCCAAGACGGCAAGGGAAAGGACGCTATTTGCCGTGCCATCTTTGCGCTCGGTGGTGTGCGGTGGTTCATCCTTGAAGGTGAAAAAGAAGGAAACGACACTATTCTTTTCGGTATCGTCATCGGACTGATGGAGGATGAGTATGGCTACATTTCTTTGAATGAACTTTCGGACATTGAGTTGGATTTGACCAAACAAGGCTTCGGCAAGCTGCAAGTAAGGCAGCAGGAAAACTTCCATCCGGTGCCACTGAAAAAGTTGCGTGACAGCCGTCTGCAGGAGTTCCTTGCAAGAATGGGTTATTGAACGTATGATTTGTAACAAGAAAGTGACCTGCCATATCCATCACGGACTTGGCAGGTCTGTATGTAGCTTTATGTCTTATGAGAAATAAAAATGTATTCAGCATTGCAGCCTTGCTTGGCTGGACTGTTTCTGTAAAGTATGTAGATGGCAGTCTTTTCTTTGACTTCCATCGGAAAACCTTGAGCGGTGTTCCGTTTTCCTTCACCGCTGAAATGAAAGATAGAAAGTTGGAGAACCTTATCAAGGAGATTGAATCCTTTGTGGATGCCATTGACCCTGAGACTTGTGCCGGGGAATGGATGATTCAGTCAGGTGCTATGGCTCCTTCCCGGTATCAGCAGGCGGTAAACGACATGGATACCATCCGGACTGATGCGTGGCTGCTGGCTTGCGAACTGAGGGAAGCTGACGGAAAGTCATTGCTGGCAGGCTTGCCCTGGAACCAATGGAACTGATCCCATATTCTACTACTATTCAAAGACAGCCTTCTACCGAGATGTGCTGTCTTTGAATTTGCGCCCTTTCTTGGGGAGACCTGCCGCTTTATAGGCAAGCAGGTCGCTTCCCTGGAATACGATGCCTCTTTTATCGGTATGGATCCGGATAAAAGGAAGCGGACGTTCCTCATGTCTGATGTAGTCATAGATGGTACACCGGTGGATGCCGAGGAAGATACAGGCTTCCTTCACGGAATATCTTTTTTCCGGGAGTATCACAATCGTTTGTATTTGCTGTATATAGTTCATAAGTATTCTTTTGGGTGTAAAGTTACTCATGCAGGTCCATTCTTACAATAGGTAAAATCTTTGATAATGAGGGATATTGTGATGTTTTGAAAGACTTTGTATTACTCATTACTTGTTGCCAAGGTGAGTTCGGTCTTTCCTGAATGATTTATATGGGAATGACTTGCGATTTCTGTTTATGGGATGTATAAGTTCGGAAACAGGATTGGTATAGACGGTGACAGTTCTATTTTGTCATCTCTGCCTGCGAGGATATTTTTTTGCAAAGGTATTGCTGTCATCACCAAACGTCAAATCCCTTGCAGAAAATCTTCCTCAAACAAGTTGAGCGTATTTTCTGCCCTGAATTTGCCTTATTGGGCTGCCAGCACTCTGATAAAAGCAAAAAATATCCCTTCGGACAAGCTGAAAAACAGCAAAACAGAAGGGGAAAAAATCAGAGCGTATGGCACAGATTGACAATAACCTCAAGAAGCAGTTGGCAAAACCTCAGACATGGTTCTGCAAGTATTTTCCCAAGCGTATTCGCAACGTCGGTGAAAAGGAAATTTCCGACAGACAGATGGTGTACGATTTCAAAGACGGAAGAAGCTTTGAAGCGGTAGCGCAAATGACCGCAGCAAACATGCAGGAACAATACGGCGAATCCTGCAAGAATATTGTTTTCGTTCAAGTTCCGGCATCCACAAGTTCAAAGAACGAACTCCGTTACAAGGTTTTTTGTGAAAGGGTTTGTGAACTGACCGGAGCTATCAACGGCTATGAGCATGTAAGGGTAATCGGCGGACGGCTTGCCATTCATGAAAACCGGAAGATGGAAAAGGAAATCCGCAAAGTGCATATCATCGATTTTGATGAAGATTGGTTCAGTGGAAAATCCGTAGTGACATTTGATGATGTTATCACTCGCGGCATCACATGGGCTACCTATGCTGACCAGTTGGAGAATTTGGGCGCACATGTTATCGGGGGCATCTTCCTGGCTAAAACTCACTATAAAGTAAACAGACAATGAAACAAAGATTTACGATAAAGGAGGCTTCCATAGCCTTTACAGGGCATCGGAATATTGCACCCGAACAGAAAGATAAGGTGAGAGAACGGCTCAGAAAGGCCGTTTCTCTTGCTTACAAGGAAGGAAAGTACCAATGTATCTGTGGGATGGCTTTGGGTTTCGACATGCTCGCAGCGGAGGAAGTTCTTTCCCTCAAAGCTCGTCTTCCTTATCTGCAACTGATAGCTGTTGTGCCGTTCAGAGGACAAAACAGCCGTTGGGACTTGGCAGAACAGCAACGATATGACCATATACTTGCCAAGACAGACAAGGTGATTGTGTTGAGTGATACCTATTATAAAGGATGTCTGCTCAGACGAAATGACTTCATGCTGCAGCATTCAAACTTTGTGATTGCCTATTATGACGGAAAACAGAAAGGAGGGACTTATTATACTTGCCGTGAGGCTCGGAAGAGGGGGATGACTGTCGTCAATCTCTTTTGATGCCAAACATTTTGCTGATTCCGACAAAAACCGCTAAAAACATTTTGCTGATTTCGACAAAAACCGCCGAAAACATTTTGCTGATTTCGACATATTGTGTATTTTTGTAATCAAATAAACTCTCAGTATATGTCCGAAAAAATATTCAAACGCAAAATTTATGAAAGAATGCTCCAATGGAAGCAGGAAAGTGATGGACAGACTGCACTTTTGATAAAAGGTGCACGTCGAATCGGAAAATCAACCATTGCTGAGGAGTTCGCCCGTAGAGAGTATGACTCCTATATCAACATCGATTTTTCAATAGCTGATGCAGCAGTCAAAGAATTGTTCTCCCATATTTCAGATTTGGATTACTTTTTTCTGCGGATTCAGTCACTATTCAATGTTTCATTGCATGAACGAAAATCGGTTATCATTTTCGATGAAGTGCAACTGTATCCACCGGCCCGACAAGCCATCAAGCACTTGGTTAAGGACCGGAGGTATGACTATATTGAAACAGGGTCACTTCTTTCCATTAAAAAGAATGTGAAAGGAATCGTGATTCCGAGTGAAGAAACACGTATCTCTATGTACCCGTTGGATTTCGAAGAGTTTTTATGGGCTGTCAATAAATCCCAAACCTACGATTTGATTAGATACTCATACCAAAACTTAAAATCATTGGGTGATGCTGTCAATCGTGACCTTATGCGTAATTTTCGTCTTTACATGCTTATAGGTGGTATGCCGCAGGCCGTAAATGCTTATTTGGAATCGAATGATTTTTCAACCATAGATGCGGTAAAACGTAATATTCTCGAACTCTATATTGATGATTTCCGTAAAATAGACCCGACAGGACGTGCTTCACGCTTGTTTACTTCAATACCTGCAGAACTCTCCCGAAATTCGAAGCGTTATCAGGTGGGAAGCGTGATTGAGAATGCAACTGCCTCCAGACTGGGTGAGTTGCTGATGGATATGGCGGATTCGATGACGGTAAACTTTTCCTATCATGCAAATGACCCCAGTGTAGGTTTTTCCCTTCATGCCGATTATGATTGTTTCAAGTTGTTCCTTGCCGATACAGGACTGTTCGTTACACTCGCTTTTATGGATCGCGATTATACAGAAAATGTGATATACCAGAAACTTCTTTCGGATAAGCTTGCTGTGGATCTGGGGTATGTATATGAAAATGCGATAGCCCAGATGCTCAAGAGTGCCGGCAATGAATTATTCTACTATACTTTCCAGGAAGAAATAGTCAAGGACGAAGACGGGAACAAGACTGTCCGTAACTATGAGGTGGATTTCCTGCTTTCCCGCAAAGATAAGATATGTCCTATTGAAGTGAAGTCCTCCGGATACAAGTCCCATAAGTCACTTGATGTTTTCCAGGAGAAATTTTCTTCAAGAATCCTGCAAAGGTATCTTCTCTACACAAAAGATGTAAGAAAAGACAAGGATATTTTCTGTTTGCCTGCATACATGACGGGATTGTTTTAGATGAAGACCCATGAGTCTGCTCACAGGTTATTTATAGATGACACAAAGCGGAATCCTTATCTGAAAACCAAAGATAGAATTTCGCTTTGTGTCTTTTTTCTGAAAACAGACTTGGACTGGTGTGGTGGGAGTCCAAGTCTGCCGGTTGTTTCAGAGGGTGCATAGGATATGCCAGCAATCAATGATGGATTGTCCGGAATACTTAGGCCGATAGACATTGCCCGGATTCAGCGGCTTGATATAGCCGCTTTCCCTGTATTTCCGGAGTGTCTTGTAGCTTATGCCCAGCTCGGCGCATACACGTTTGACGGAATAGACCCCGTTCGGGTCGCATGTAGGTTTCATTTCTCTCATAAGCATTAAATTGTTAGATTGACTATTCCCAATAGCGGAAGCATCAAGGCTGGTAGTTGTTCGAACTGTCCTGATTCAGCATACCGTTCGTTTTCATGTAGCTGATATAGCTTTTGGCTGTCCTTTCCTTGATGTCCATCGCCTGCATCAGTTCGGTTACGAGTTCAGTGTACGTGATTTTCTTCCGGCTTCGGAAGATTTCTTTTATGATACCCTGCAACTCCTCCTTTTTCCGTTTCTCCTTGTCTTCGGCCGGCTTTTCACCGGCAGATACGTGCATATCCTTCTGTTTGTCCCATGTGAAAAGCAGCATGGGTACATCCAACGGACTGCCGTCACGGACTTTGATAGCCTTGACTACGGAATAGGCGGGATTCTCATCCTTCTCAATGGAGAGGATGGCTGCCGCTTTTCTCTGCAGCTCCGAGCCGATGTGCCCGCGCAGTTTTATTCCGTTGGGCACAAAATGCAGCACACAGATGATGCAGGTTTTGTAGATGCCGGCCAGGCGGTACACTTCATCCACAATGGCAATGCTTTCCGCTTCATCATTGGCCGAACGGATAAGGTCTGCAATGCCATCCAGTACAACGAGGTGGATTCCTCCGTGCCGGTGGTAATACAAATCCATGCTGTCACGGATCATGCTGATACGCTCTTTTCTTGACATAGGGGCCAGATAGAACGTATGGTAAAAATCCGGTGGTGCAGGTAATCCGATACGTTTGATTGTCTTGCTCAGATTCTTGAATAACTGAAACTCAGACTGCTCGGTATCATAGTGCAACACGGCCTTATCAGAGTAGTTTGGTGAAACTTCAAAGCCAAGCGTGTCGATGTTTTGTGTGTCGTCAGCAAGTGTACCTGCAATCAGGGCTGATACGAAATTGCTTTTTCCGGTACCTTCACCACCTGTTATACATAGAAGGTTGTCGTAGGTCCCAAGCGGTACTCCGTTGACGGAAACCACTGTTTTGGAAGATTCGGGAGGATTGTTGTAGTCCATTTCGCAAGATTTTAAAAGCATCATAGTTTGTGAGTAAAGCTTCTCCAGCATGGAGGTAATCAGTACCTGAAAGTCCGCTGCACTTTTTCCGGAAGCAAAGTAATCGGAAATATCCTTGTCTCCCTTTGCTCCGGATATAGGCAGTTCCATTCTGAGTACATGAAACGAGGACAATTCATCCATGCGTCTGGCAGATTCGTTCCGGCCTGTATCGTCCATATCGTACAGAAAGACAATATGACGGAACTTACGGTCAAACATCTCAATCAGTGAAGTGGGTATGGCGGCCGTTTCACTGTTGAAACAAACGGCATTGAATCCTTTGGAGGCAAGTGACATTACATCCTTTTCTCCTCCGGTGATAAAGACCATGTCCCCCTTGTTGGGTAGCTGTTCCAGACCGAAACAGTACACCTCAGGCATCTCTCCTCCATAAAAGAACCGCATATTCTGATTTCGAGGCCGGTATACCTTGGTAAATCCAATGCCCATGTAAGCAAACATGGGTTCTGTTGCAGATGAACTGATTTTATACATTTTATTGGAACGGTTATAGCCCTCAAATGACTTTAAGGAATGTACATTGTATCTTTCTAAAGTATCCGGCTTGATTCCATATTGCTGCCAGTATGCAAGTTCAGCAACTGAAAAGGGTTTAACCTCTGTATGGTAGTCCTTTCTTATTGGATTGTCATTCTCATTCATAATGATACGTTTTTCAACTGCCTTTTTACGAGCAGGCATATCGTTGTTTCCTGTGTGGACTATGGTGATGTTCAGGTCCGATACAATACGGTTGATGATAGCGACAAAGTCTCTTTTCACGTCCAATCCGTAAAGCATGCCGACGAACCAGAAGCAGTCGCCCGAATATTCGTTATTTCCGAAATCCTTCATCTTGAACACTTGGGCATGCCGGTCATAATAGATATTGCATGAAGCAATCCGGTCTTCGTAGAGCGGATTCCTGAAATTTTTTCCGGGTCTCACCGGAAAGTTGATGTAATGTTTGAACACGGCAAGCCCGCGGCCTGTGCGTTCCAGTATATCTTCCTTGTCTATCATTTGGTTTCAGTTGTGCATTTGTTCAGAAGAATCCCGTCTTTATAATCAGACAGTCGTTTGAGTGCTTCCTCCTTCGCCATACCCGGAATCTTTATGCGGAAACACTTTATTGCCATGAACATGGAACTGTATGAAAAACGTACGCCACCGGTTTCGGTATATCTGAAACTGATGGAACCTCCTTTCCGCCATCTGTACAGCGTAGATTCTGAGATACAGAAGATGGTCATCAGGTCTTTGGTGCTTATTTCCAAGGCATCGTCTATATCACGATACAACTCTGTTGTGCGCTCCACGTAGCTTTCAATCCGGTTGAGCTGTTCAACCAGTTTCTGAAAAGCAATGCTGTCTATCGTTATCACTTCCATACTATTTGTTCTTTAGATTCTTGATTTGCAGGTTGTCTTTTCCCAATATGTCAAGGTATTCTTTCAGTTGTTGCGGGCTGGAAACGTTGATATTGAGGTTGATCCGGCAGTCTTCTTTACTGCGTCTTTCCTCTGGGGAAAGTAAATCGTACCAATTCATATCCAAAGCCTTGCAAATGTTGCTGATTACATCAAATCTTGCCTTGGTTTTACTGGTCTCAATCTTTGAAATTACAGAGGTACTAACGCCCACTAAACCAGCTACATACTCTTGTGAAAAACCTTTCAATTCACGTTGCTTTCTTAGCATTGTTCCTATATTTTCCATAAAAATAAAGTTAGTAGCTTCTAAGCGGCAATTATCTTTCCCAAACAAGCAAATTCTTGTCTCTTGGGCACAAAATATTTCCGTAGAAGCAAGTTCAACTAAAAATTCAGGGAAATAATATAAGAGACATAAAATCAATAGGAACAGTAGTGAATTGGCGTCAAAAAGTGCCATTAGCATCACTATAGGAGCTAATGGCACTAATTTACCTTCAACCATTGTCGAATAGGAGATAGTCAATAGGTAAGGTCTGTATAAACTATATTTTGAAAAGCATAAATGTCTCAAGAAAGCCTTTTCACAAACATCTACATGATTTCTTTGGCAAAGCCTTCCGAATAATACAGATATTGTATGGTTCCAAATGATTCGCCATAACCGGGAAATGACTGATATAAGTTTTTGGTAGTAAGATGTTGTTTGTGAATGTAGTCATTGGTGCAATGCCACACACAGTCTCCGTTAGTGCAAGGTGCAAGCCTATATATATATAAATAGGCTCGCACCTTGCACTAAAAAGTGTAGCAGTGGAGTGGCTGAAAATATTTATTATAAAGCATTTGGCAATGTGTTCGTTTTTTAGTATCTTTGAACCGTGATAAAATGATGGCATAGGCATTCAAAAGGGTTTCAAAAAGCCTTCAGAAATGTGCTACAATTTTGCTACATTTGTTCTTTACCTTGATGTTATAACGCTGATATACAGAGAGAATAGGCTGACAAGTTCAGAAACCTGTCTCTCCGCGATAAATGCTGAAAATCAGCAAATTGCAAAACAAACACCCAGTTTTACACCCAATAATGTAAAGCTGGGTGTTTTTGTGTTATTTAAGAAATGATTTTTTGCTGGGGTTTATGGGTCACTTATTATTCTTGGGGATTTAAATATCATATCACAAACAAAGGGAAG
>OGRI01000455.1_pt1 | contig 42850 bp, 48 predicted proteins | sample 1553391 | NCBI WGS metagenome assembly OGRI01 (sample SAMEA2580052, study PRJEB22360) | human gut metagenome | reverse complement strand
GATATTCTCTAGGATGGTGTTCTGTTCATCAGCCACGCTGTTCCTCAGCCACGCTTCATCAACTTCTCAAAGTTAGCCTTCTTAAAGTGATCACCCTTAAGGAGCTTACCATCTTCCCTATAGGTTGCACAGAAGTTACCTTCGTCATCCCACAGCTTGCTAGAATACTCCTTGATAAGCTCATTCATACCTGCCTCAATGTCATAGTCACAGGCATTAGCATACTGAACACAAACCCAAATGAGGTCGCAAAGTTCCTTAAAGTCCTCATGGGTATTAGAATCCTCATCAAGGAGTTCATTGAACTCTTCACTGATGCACTTGCGATAAATAAGCTTAAGATCCGAATGGTCTCCCGAGTGGGTAATCTTGAACAAAACCTTCAGCTTCTCCTGAAGATCTCCAATAGACACGTTGGTTACTCGATCCATAGTATTTTCCATTACATTTCTTCCTTTCAATAAACGGTTCTGTGATCAGCACATCCACATACTTAAGGAGTGCTAGATCTTTAATTTGTTCGTACTTTCTACCTGTCCACAACCAAATGGTCTTGGCAGGACACAACTGCTTCACCATAGCTACTATATAGCTCACTGTGGGAATGTTATATGCCTCCAAGGGGTCACCCCCAAGGATACTCAGCCCATTGATCCACGGACTTCTGAGAGCCTCCAAAAGGGCATTCATGGTCTCCTCAGTGAACTTCTTACCATAGTTCTTATCCCAAGCATCCTTGTTGAAACACCCCTTGCAATGGAGAGAGCATCCTGAGACAAACAAGGATACTCTCAGTCCATCACCATTGGTTGAATCACAGGTATTCAAACCTGAATAATTCATTACATACTCTTTCTGTCTTTGATCTCTGCCATCTTGGCATCATTCATTCGGGTCTTTCCGTTGACATTACTGTAACCCAAGTACCCACAAACACGAGAAATAATAGAGAGGTTGTGAGACCCACAATGAGGACAGGTGTTACCAACATTAGTGCTATGCCTGCCACAATCCTCGCAATAAGCCGCATCAAAGTTGACACCTTGGTAGAAACCCATCGACATGCCTCTCTGAACAAGGGCTTTAACTGCATTGACATTATCAGGGTTATCCACTCGTACATACTGAATGTGACCCCCATTACACTTGTGAAAAAGTTCATATTCCTTATTCTGCTTCTCAAAAGGGGTTACATCTTCACTAACGTGGAGGTGGAAGGAGTTCGTAAAGTAATCTCCGAAGCGATTGTCTCCTGTATATTCACGGTATTGTCTAGCTTGAGTCCCACACAGAGATTCTGCAGGAGTACCATAAAGAGCATAAAGGTAACCATCTTCTTTCTTAAATTCCTCAATCTTTTCGTTAATAAAATCAACAACAGTATTAGCAAAGTAGCTAGACTCTTTCAAAGTCTTGCCAGTAGCTAGGATAGACAACTCATTCAATGCAGTGATTCCAAAGGATGCAGTCATGTATTCTACAAGATCCCCAATCTCATCATCAGGATTCAAGTAGCCATTGTAAAGACCACCCTGAGTGAAACACATGGGATTAGTACAAGCCTTAGTGTGACGGATCATGTCGTAACGTTTCTTAAGAAACTCACGGATGACCCGCATTCTATCCTCAAGCACAACAAAGAAGTCTTCACCTTCATTCTCAGCAACCTTCCAAATCAACGGAAGATTAAGAGAAACAGCACCAATGTTACAACGACCGATAGTAATGGCTTCGTTTGTCTTAGGGTCATGCCACTCAGTGAGATATGCACGGCAACCCATAGGACTCGTGATAGCACCAGTACGCTGATAGATATCGCCCACCTTTCCATGGTTCAAACTAAGGTAGTCAGGGTACATACACTTACTAGAGCACTCCACAGCCTTATGGAAGAGTTCCTCATGATCCTCATCAGCTTCAATCTTATCTTCATCATAGAGGAAGACGAGCTTGGGGAAGACAACTTGCTTACCGCCATGGCCCTTCATACGGGTATCGAGGATAACTTCACCGATCAGCTTCATGATGTCTCTGTCAAGATCATCCATCATGATATCCCACGTACCAAAGGTAAGCGTAGTAAACGCAAAGTCACCACGAGAACACGGGACAGTGTTGAGCTTCAGTTCAAGAGACTGAAAGCCCTGTTCAAGTTCACGCTTGAGATCCCCCATAGCCATTACATAGGATTCATTATACTCCATATTGCATTGTTCGAAATACTTCCTAAAGGCGTTATCGTAGGTCTTCTCAGCATACGGAAGGAGAACCTTGTCGATCTCTGCAATGGTAAAACCACCGAACTGCTGTGCGGTAGCAACAAGCGTGATGTCACCAATTACCTGAAGGGCACTGAGAACACTCGTAGGTTCCGTGTACTTCACATTGGACATCTCAAAGCCATCCCTCAACACGGCTTCCATGTCAAAGAGACAGCAATTAAAGCTACCGAAGATCATGTCTCTGAGATCATGAATGTAGATGTCACCTCTCTTAACAAGCTCCTTCTCTTCCTTAGAGAGATAGAACTGCTTGTACAATTCCTTGGTCAGATACCCCTTGATAAGAGAGCCCTTAGTAGAGATAAGAGAGCTATCAAAGTTAGCATTTTCTCTGTCTCCTAAGAGAAGCACCGTATCGGCTTCACTCTTGACAGACTCAAAGGCTTTAGCGTAGGTGTTCTTGTAATCTCGATACTCCTGATAAGCCTTACCAACTTCAGGGATGTATCTGTTGAGGGCATCAATGACATACCCATGGAGAGCTTCAGCAGTCACTTCAGTCTTCTTAAAGAGGATACCCTCAATGTACCCTTCGATTTGCCAAAGTCTCCATTCAGGATACTTAGCATTAGCTCTCTTGGTAGCCTTATCAATAGCTACCTTGATCTTGTCAAAGCACCAATCTTCACTGGTGCCATCTTTCTTAATAACGTTGATTTCCATAGTGTGTTTTGTTAGTTATTTAGCATTCCACGTATCAATGACAACTGCGGGCTTCTTAGCTTCATCAAGCTGAAGTCTAGCTTCAATGCCCTCATAGAAGAGCATGTTAGCAAGAGTATTAAAGATGAAATCAGAGGCTCTCTTAGCAAGAACTGATCCATGGTTATCAACTCTCAAATAGGATCTAGCAGGAGTAATAATACCTGAAGAAGGGATTTTGTTAAAAGTAATGGTACAAGACAGCTTGTCTCGTTCTGACAGGATCACCTGATCTTTATTCAAGGTGATCACATTGGTGACATTAGTAAAGGTTTCAGTAGCTACTGTCTCTGCACCATTCTTCTTAAGAGTGAGGGTAGCAGAGAGACCCGTAGGCAGACCTGAGAAACCAACCTTCACAGTCACATCATAAGCCTCATTAGCAGGAGCAACCCAATTAGCACTAGTTGCACTATCAGTACAATTAGTGATGTCCTGCATGACGTAATCCCAAGGGAGAGCAAAGGATGCCTTATTCATGTCCACAAGGTCGACCTCAGTAGACCATACGGATGCAACTTTATGGGCGTGCTCATTGAGAGTGCTAAGGGCTACTCTGATGTCATGGTGAGCCTCAGGGTCGTTGTTATGCTTGTCTATAGACACCTTATCCGTTGATGGTGCCTCAACAGAGTTAGCGTTAGCAAACTGCTTTACCGCAGTGATTTCTTCAGTAGTGAGAGAGCTGAGATTGTTAGCCTTAATCTTCTTAGCTACATTATCATCTTCACTATAAACAAGGGTATCAAAGGTAACCGTAGGAATACTAGGCTTGGACGTAAAGAAACCCTTACGATCCTCATACTCACAAGCACCTACATTACCATCCCAATAAACTTGAATATTCATATTTGTTACTTACTTCTAGGGAACATATTACCAAGACCAAAGTTAGTATTAGAGATCTCTGCAGTCACATTAATGTATACCTTAAAGGTTCTTGTCTTTGTAGCAGAAGATTCATCCATGTTGATGGTTCTAAACTTAAGCTCATTACTCTTGATCTTACCATCAGTAGTAGGCACGAGACAAGCCAAGACACCATTGCCTTCATTGTCTACCCCACACATCACATTGGCTGACTTAAGGAAAACATACTGATCGTCCCCACAGAGACCATTAAGGGAGACCACATGATCAGTCTGACCGAAGCCTCCTACGGAGCCACTAAAGGTGACCTCGTAGGAAGCCATAGCATCAATAGAAATGGCTTTATCAGCTACTACCTGTACGGGAATAAAAGTAATCTTACCGTGTCCATCAGTAAACCCAGTGCCAGTCACAGTAGCGGAAGTGTACTCCTTAGGAATCCAAGAGTCTTCAAGGTTCTCCGTAGGCGAGCCTTCAATATCTGGAATATCAGAGTCCATCACACAAGGGTTCTGTGTTCCAGTAGTAAAGATATGGTCATTTCTAAAGGTCATTACTTGTTAGCCTTTTCAATGCTGAGGAGATAATAAAGAGCCTTATAGGCATCCTTATACTTTCTAATGTCTTCTGCACTGTGATAAGATTCCTTATTGAGCTTTTCTACAGCCTCAAGGAGCTTATGCTTAGACATAGCCATCACTTCTTCTTCCCACTTTTCATCAATCATCTTTGTATTTCTCCATAATATTAATTAGAGCCTCACCATCAGACTTATCGAATTTAAAACCAAGGTATTCCACAGTACCGCTCTTATCGAATGCACTGTTGATGAATCCCTTAGCAACTTCGATGTCTACCTTGTTGTTCTCATCGACGATACCCACCTGCTTCAGCATAGGCAGATACTTACCGATGAGGGTATCCGCCTGATGCAGAATCAAGAACGTACTCCCTCCAAGAATCCATTTCATCGTGGAGGGAGCACTAGGCATCAGTCGAGTATCAACGAACTCAGGGAGTACCTGAGAGATTTTACTCAAACTGATTTTCATAGGAAATTATTATGCGCCCGTAGCAGGAGTATTCGTAGGAGCAACCCACGCATTGTACTTAGCCATCGGAGTCGGGCAGATAGCACTCATAGGAACAATCGTGTCCGTGATCTTACCAAGAGTACCCATCATGCCCGCAATGGTCTGATCAAGGCAACCGAACTTCGCCTGAGTCGTGAGAGCAAGCTCATTGACCTTACCAAGGACGATCTGCTCACGGAGTTCCTGCTTTTCACAGCAACACTTAAGCTCTGCCTGAAGTTTAGCGAGTTCAACTCTGTTGTTCGCAGACTCATCAGCAAGAGGCTTAAGGTAAGCAAAGGTTTCATCACGGAGTCTACGATTATCTGCAAGAGACTGTGCGTAGACTTCCTTAGCATTCTTGTCGGAGTAGTTCTCAGCCTTGAGCATACCGTTCTCAGCCTGAAGAGCAGACACTACGTTCTGATTGCCTCCACCGAAGAGACCACCAAGGAGACCGTTGCCGTTACCCCCGTTATTTAGGAGGCCAAGAGCCGTACCTGCGATACCAAGACCGAGACCAGAGCCCGCAACACCCTTAGAAGCAAATTCTGCCATAATTATATTCCTTATAAAATAAAGAAACCAAGGTGTCCATAGTTACCCAAAGAACACCTTGGATATAACCTTAGATCCCTACCTTAGCGAGACCCAAGGGTTCCGATTCAGAGTCCTTACAGAGGAACTTAGGCACATCAGGCCAACGGACATCCCTAGGAAAACCTTCCTGTTTAGGGACGTCTCTAAGAGCCTGTCTGTAGACCTTAAGTTCTTCAAGATTCTGAGGATTCGATGGATAGTCAGACATGAGATAATAGTCAGTCTCACCAATGAGATTGTCTCTTTTATTCCTGATTGCCTCAGCTACCATCGAATCATCAGGTTCAGGATTCTGAATAATTTGATACCCACCGTCTACCTGTTGAATACTGCAGTCACCTCTGGTATTACACCAAAGAGCCGCCTCAGGAGGATATTCACCCTCGAATACTTGATTGATGTGGAAAGTCATCTGTATATCCTCTTTCAATAGCCACTAGCATGCCAATCCCATCCCTGATCACCGCCTACGTACAACGTGATTCCCGTCCCCGTTGTCGTTCTACTAAACCTATTCTCGTATGCCGCAATCCAGTCCGGGTGGCTCGTATATCCACTCGAAGGGTTTACATTAAAAGTATAGTCTTTATTTGAAAATGGTTTACTAAAAGTACATGTACTGCCTGTACCGTGACCACCTTGCTCAATGAACCTGTCTGACCATATGCGATACCACTCAGTTCCACTGCTCCACGTCTTCGTAACGTAAGCTATTGGCTGTGGGATCTGAGCAATGTCCAACTTGATCTGTGTAAGGCTTGCCTGCACAGCATTCACAGCAGACATAACATTCTGAATGTCCACAGAACCTACATTAGTAGCAATGCCATAGGCTACTACACAAACTACCCATTCGTACGCATCAGGTTGAATGGGACTTGCGCGACCGTATGCATGGCTTGAAGCAGTTAGAGCACCGCTACTCACAAGAGTCCCTGCTGTTCTGGACAAGTCATTTTCGCCGCCAGAGACGCTGACTGAGCCCGTAATGTTCGGGAGACCAGCCTGATGGCACTTACCAACACTATCGCTAGCAAGATAAATCTGCTCAAACTTAGGAGTCCTAAAGTTCGTACTACCGTCACCCGAAGAGTAGAACGGGCAGAACCCATTGTATCTCGTAGCAATCTCTTGCCATTCAGCTTCAGTCTTCACCCACCCTTGAGTTGTAATGTAGTCAAAGAAGTCTTTGTACAAAGCTCTAGAATACGTAGCTCCATTACAAATAATGGAGTCAGCAGGCACTGTTCCGTAGGGGTGAAGATAGTGGAAACCTAAAGGTCTGATAGTGCCTAACTTACTGAGTTTCTCAGCTAATTGATTAATAAAAGTAGGATCAACTGCATTAACAGGATTAGTACCATTTAGAGCCTTATCACAGGCATCCAAGATAGCCTGCTTCTTGGCATACGTAGGAGACAGAGTATCACCAATACCGTCAACCTTAGAAGACACATTAGTGATGCTCTCACGGATAGCCGTAAGGTCTACCTGAAGATCCGCATCATTAGTCTTAGCGTCAAGGGAAGCCTGAAGATTAGTAATCTGGCTAATCGGATGAGTGTGTGAAGACGGAGTAAAGGAAGTAGGGACACCTGTAAGTTCACTATAGGCTAGACTGTTCTTAGCAGAGAGAGTACCAAGGGTAGGCTTGTTCTTAATGAAGTCATTCTTAGTAGAATCAGTCTGCTTCCAGTCTGCCTGTAGCTGACCTGCAGTAGCCTGATTGGCATACTGTTTAGCTTTAAGCTCTGATTCTTTAGCATTCGTCTCAGAAACCTTAGCATTAGCCTCAGACTTCTTAGCGTTAGTCTCAGATACCTTAGCGGCATCCTTAGACAAAGCCGCCTTATCAGCATTAGTCTTAGCTTCAGTAGCCTTTTGGGTAGCTAACGTAGCCTGTTGTGTAGCTGTAGATGCACTATTAGCAGAGTTCTTAGCACTAGCATCAGCCTCAGTAGCAGACCTAGAGGCACTCGTAGCATCAGCTTCGGCTTCAGTAGCCTTAGCAGTTGCAAGGTTAGCTTGTCTAGTAGCCTCATTAGCCTGTGCAGTAGCCAAATTAATCTGCTTAGTACCTTCAGTAGTCACACGAGATACTTGAGTAGTACCTGTAGAAGTAACCAAAGAAATCTGTCTGTCGCCTTCCTGAGCAACCCTATTGACAGCATCAGTAGCACCCTGAGTGAGAATCTCATTAGCCTTATTAGCGTAGTGCTTGGCAGAGTAATCAACACCATCAACAGTAGCACCAAGCTTAGTAGCCCACTGCTTAGCTAACTCAGCACTACCTTCAGCCGCTACCTCAGAAGCCATAGCGTTATCTTCAGATACCTTAGCATCCCTAGCGTAACCCATGGCTTCATTAGCTTTCTGAATAGAGACAGTAGCCTGAGCAGTAGCAGTATTAGCGGATCCCTTAGCACTAGCTTCAGACTTCTTAGTTTCACCTAAGAGTCTCTCATTCTCTACCTTGACAGCATCAGCGTGCTTAGATGCGCTAACAGCTGTACCTGCAGAAGCCTTAGCTACAGTCTCAGACATCTTGGAATTAGTCTCTGATTCCTTAGCCTTTGCTTCAGATTCCTTAGCATTAGTCTCAGCTTCTACGGCTCTATCTCTAGCCTTCTCGGCCTCAACACGAGACTGATAAGCACCCTTAGCGTCTTCTTTGTAGAGCTTAAGATTGACAGCATCACCATCACTTACTGCATCGCCTACATTGACGATACGATTGCCCTTAGCGTCCCAATTACCTTCCTTGTCTTTAATGAGGGCATCGTTAATGATGTCTCTAGCTTCTTCAGCAATATGGATGGTTTGCACTGCAGACACATCAAGGTCAATAGCCTTAAGGACTGAAGCATCCTTAAAAGACACCACACGATCAGTAGCTGACGTATAGCGTCTGATGGTTAACACCTCTCCTACCTGAGGAGGGACTTTAAGTCTGACTTTGGTTTTGTCTAGAAAGTAATAGTCCTTTGAAGTGTCCCCATAGTCACCGCCCTTTAAGATGGTGACGCCAAGGGACACTCTTACGAACTTCTTTGCTAGATAATCAAAGGGGACGGTAAAGTCAGTAGTAGCACCGTCACCTGTATAAAAAGCAATAGTAGAAGCCATTAGTAATCTTCATTCATTAAGTTGTAAACACCCCATTTAAAGAAGGGAACGTTAGAGAAACTTCTAACAGACTTAGCAAATCTAGTTCTAGCTTGTTCAGCCTGTTTCTCTGTGTAGTCATCACTAATACTAGACATGACCACATCCTTCCCATAGCCGCCAATGTTAGCTAAGGAAGCAACCGTAGAGTATGCAGGGAACATAGCTCTAAGATACTTGTCAGCATCAAAACCCTGATAAGTCTCTGCATTGTTAGCAAAGTAATCAATATCAGCAGTAGTCTTAACGCTAGGGTTGTAACCTGCAGTAGAAGCTACGAGAGCAGGGAACGCCAAGACAGAAGATCTCATAACACCATTGATACCAACCTGAAAGAGAGTGTCCATAGTGACACCTTCATTCTTGTCATAAGCAATGGTCTGCTTAAGGTACTCTTCTCTCTGTTCTTCAGTCATGCCTGCCATACCAATACAGGTATTAGCCATAGCACCCACAGTACCAAGAGCAGTAGACAAGAAGATGCTGTAAGCCTGACCCAAGGCATCACCTTCAGCGGCTCTATTCATCATCTTTCTAATTCTCTTGTCATAGGATCTAATAGCAAAGGTCTTGAACTGCAGTAGCATCTGCATGAAAGGATTTCTCTTAGAACCCTCCCAAAGGAAAGTATCACCGATGGTGTTCTTCTGGATCACTTCATGAGCAACATAGTCACCAAGCCTTCTGAGAGTAGCAAGGCCCATAACGTCACCTGACATGAGATGCTGTAGGTTAGTAATGGAGATAGCATCATTCTTATCAACAGTAGTGCTTTCTCTAAGGAGCTTAAGCATCTTATCGAAGTTCTCAACAGAGACCCCATTTCTAGCTAAGGTCTCCTTAGTAAGGAATCCCTTAGGTCTAAGAGACTTATTATGGGCATACTGGATGAGTTCACCTAAGAACATCCCCTGTGAACCCTCAACAACAGAGTTCTCAGTAGACTGCAGGAACTTAGTAAAGGGGGATACCTGTGCCAAAGACTCACTAGCGGCAACCAACATAGCCTTAGCCTTGTTACCTTGGAATCTATGAAGCTGTCTCTCATATGACTCCTGAGCAATGTCTCTGAAGACACCTGCATTCTTAACAGACAAACCAAAGATAAGTGACTGAGCATGACGCACATCAGCATTAGACATGCCGTTCTTAGTCCAGTTATCAAAGAGTTCTCTGACAAGAGGAGTGTTCCTAAGAATCTGCACAGCACCATAGTGCTTTACAGCTTCCCCCTGTTCAAAGATGTTAGCCACACCCATAAGGGCATTCTTAGAAAGGAACGTAAGGTTTCTCACAACATCAGCTACAGCACCAAGCCATGAAGTATTAATGTCAGCTCTACTACCGTACTTACCGTAGATCATATCTGCAGTAAGATTAAAGGCACTCTGAATCTGTTCCTTCTTGAGACCCTTGCCAACAGACTTGTTCATCTCATCAACAGCAAGCTGATTAAGGTGTTCTCTAAAGGCCTGCTCTGAGTCAAAACCAAGACCCTGTACAATGCTATCGCCAGTCTTCTTATTGACATAGGTTCTGATAGCTTCAATAGGATTAGCTCTGAAGTCATCAATACCAACGCCACTAGCTCCTCTCTGAGTGGTATCCCAAGGGATTCTAGTAACATTAGGATCATACTTGGCATTACCAGTACCATAGAGATTAAGAGTGCTAGGATTAGACTGATTCTGGTCTACCCAACCATAAGCATCACTACGAGCATTCTCTCTAACCCACTGATTGATCTCAGCCTGTGAGGGCTTCTCAGGGAGAGGCAAGGGAGCCTTATCATACTTGTAGTTACGAATGGCCGTAGCTTCTTCCTTAGCACCCTTCTTCTGGATGTCACTGACTTCCTTCTTGAGCTTGTCTGTGGACTCCTTAGCTCTAGCTTTGGTCTCCTCAATCTGCTTCTTGTAGCTTTCCTTCTTCTTAGCAATCCTGTCTGAAGCTTCTTGCTTTCTGAGCTTTTCCTTCTCAGTGAGTTCAGCAATAGCCTTGTCTTTCTTAGCTTCAGCTTTCTCAAGGTCTTCGTAGGTCTTAGCCTTGGCTACGTTCTTCTTGTAAGCTTCGTTAATTTCATCAAGCTTTGCGTTAACCTTCTTGTCAATCTCTGAATGAGCTTTCTTAAGTTCATCAGGAAGGTCATCAATCTTAGCTTGAATCTCAGACACTCGATCTCTAGCATTTGATTCAATGTTCCTAATTCTATTAAATCTGTCTGAGGATTTCCTAGAGACTTCCTTACGGATAGTCTTTACCTCATTGACAGTCTCAGGTACAGCCTTCTTTTGGTGCTCTTCAATCTCTTTCTTATTAGCTTCGAGCTTAGGCTTATACACCTTGTCATAATAGTATTGGTCAATCCTAGCTTTAACTGCAGGATTGGTTTCGTAGCCCTTAATAAGAGACTCGGCAATCTGATCGGTAAGAGTGTTAACTACATCACCTCTCTGACCCTTAGTACCCTGTATAGCTTCAATTCTATCAGACACCTTAATGGGGTCTGCAACTCTCGGGAAGAAGTCCTGTACACCACCTTCAGTTGTATAAGGAGCAATCATATCAAGACATTCTTTCTTGAAGGCTTCAAACTCAGCATTACCGTCAAGCTTAGTCTTAGCTCCACCAATAGATCTGTAGAAGCAATCCATGACATCAACATCAGAGTAGCCTTCCTTACGGAGGTTACCTACATGTTCCCTAGCCTGAACCTCAAAGTTAGTGAGCTTGATCTCTGCATCCCTAAGCTTTTCCTGAGCAGTAATACCGTCAAAGGTAGTAGCTACGTAATGGCCTTCAGCATCCTTAGTACCAGAGCCTCTATCAATGAAGATCTTCCTAAAAAGATCTACGGATTCTGAGTTCTGCAGTCTCTTTACGACACCCATAACAGAACCTACAGGAAGCCTTGCTTCAAGGTTCTCTCTAAAGGTGTTAATGGTCTTAGCCGCTTCAGTAGAACCCCCAATGCCATTGAAGACTTCTGAAGGTAATTCTTTACCACCAAGCTCATAGTCTCTGATGATGTTGGCACGTCTAGCACTATCACCTACATAAGTACCTGCCTTACCCATACCCTTAAAGGCAAACTCAATACCCGCACCAAACATGCCACCAACAATCATGTCTTCAATGATGTCATGTTCAGCGCCTGACGTATAGGTTTCCAACTGGTTAGACACGGCACCCAAGACAGCACCCGTGGCAACTCTGCCTGCCATGCCATATGCACCCACCACAGGGACATAAGACAAAGGATCCGAGACACCGCTACCAATAGAGGACATAAAGGATGAGAACATGTCAGCCTGAGCTTCAGCCATCTTGTACTCAAGGTACTCGTTATTGACCTTGACACGTCCCTTAACGTCATCCATACTGCCCGCACCATTGAGTACAGCTTGGTATCTATCGGAGTCATATCCGACCATCTGAAGGATCTCAGTCCTCTGATTAGCATCAGGCTTAAACTGTTCACCAAAGTAGTCCTGAGAGGCTCTACCCATGTTGATGCTATTGATAAACCAGTTATGAGTCAAGCCAGAGAAGAAGCCGACATCAGGGGTTTCCGTTTGATCCGTAGCAGGATCATAGACATCAGACAGGCTAGCCCAACGCTTGCTACGAAAACCCTGACCCAAGAGGGTACTCCTAGAGGTATTCGTTAGAAGCTGACTCTTGACTACATCTCTGTACTGATCGTTAGTGAGATCTTTAACATCAAAAGCTTCAAGAGAACTCTGAACACCTTGATCGTTGGGCTCCTCAGGTTTCTTTACTTCTACTAGTGAACTAGCTTCTGCCTCAGCTATCTGTTCAGGTGTCTTCTGAGGGGGAGCTTTCTTAGCAAATTTATTGTCATCACCTAGATTGCTAATGTAGTTGTAAGTCTCCTTAGGGAGATCCTCATAGTGACCTTCCATGTATGCAATTCTAGCTTTAGTACCACCGTTGTACATAGCCAATGCACCATTGTAGTCGCCCTTGGTCATCACCAAGTTATCCTTCATGATCCTAGCAGAGAGATCAAGGTTCACTGAAGGATCTGTAAGGGTCTTTGGATCAATACCATAACGTTTTGCAGTCTTAGGGTTGATCTGACCAAGACCTACACAATTAGCCTTGGATACTGCATCAGGTCTGAAGCTAGATTCCTGAAAGATCTGTCTACGAAATCTATCAGGATCTAGCCCGTACTTAGTAGCAGACTGCAAAATAAGATCATCAAACTGTGAAGTGAGGTTGTTATTATCTGCCACTTTTATTCCTTATTTATCGTTGTACTGTTGATCACCGCCAAAGGTAAGACTAGAGTACTTCTCCTGAAGCATTTCCTGTCTTTCAACTCTATTGTAGATTTCATCGCCAATGCTTTCAACAAGGTTTGAAGCTTCAGCTTGATTCATTGAGAAGATAGAGTTACCCGCACGGTCAGCTACAGTAAGCACATTACTAGAGTTGTCAAAACTCAATGTAACATTCTTATCGACATCCTCAAGGTATTTACTCGGAATCTCCTTCTTGATTCTAGCAAGAAGTTCTTTATCAGGTACTGTGAGACCACTCCACCCAGTAAAGAATGAAGACGGAACTGAAGTGCCCATAAGGTTCTTAAAGGACTTATTGTACTCAGCCTCGGCCAAAGCTACAGCTTTCTCAGCAGTCTCACCCATACTTCTAAAAGCAAACGTTAAGGTAGTCACAAAAGCCTTGCCATTGTAGTCAATATCTTTAGAATCCCCTAACATAGGATCTTGAATAGCCTTAATAGCCTTATCTCTGATCTTGGTGATTTCCTTAGTATTACCTTCATCCTTAAGCTTCTGGATCTCAGCCTTACCTCTAATGATGTCTTCGATAGGTCTGCCTGAGTCCAACATGAGAGCCAATGCTCTAGCATCCTCTAAGTTCTTATCGGCACTAGAGCCAACAATGCTACTGAAATTAGAGGGGTCTGCTTTATACACTTCAATCAGGGTTTTTACAGAATCCTTAATTTCCTTAGGGAAAGTCTTACTGGTCATAAACTCCTTAGTGGAGTTATTGAGCCAGTTAAGTGCATCATTGGCCTGATTAGTGAAATGTTTTCTAGCAGGATTGTCCTTAAACGGAAGGTGTGGATTCTTAGCAATAGCTAACTGATCCTTGAAGGTGATTGCACCAGTATCTACAAGGAACTGATAGGCTGTCTCAATATCCTTGTTAGTAATACCTGCGACATCTTTAGAAACTACAGGTTCACCTCGGGCAACCGACTGTACAAAAGCTCTAGACACTGAAGTCTTTAAAAGCTCATCCTGCTGTTTCTTAAGTGCTATCGCATTCTTCTTAGCATTAGCTATCTGAACCTTTACTGCCGCATCGTAAGCCTTCTCAACGTCCTCGACTTCATCAGTAAGAAGACCACCTGACTCTTCAAACTTAGAGTTTCTAAGAGCAAGCAGTTCTGCCGCCTTACCATTGTTGGCCATAACGTTAAGGTCATTCTGGAAATCCAACTTAGCCTGAGCATCAGAAGCATACCTGAAATTAGCATTCTTAATGACAAGATTCTTATAACCTTCTTCACCTAAGACCTGGCCAAAAGTAACCCCGTCAAGGCCGGGGATTTCCCTATCTTTAAGGTCTCTAATGGTCTGACTTGCATTAGGGTTAGTAGAAAGAATCTCCAAGGTAGAAGACACCTTCTTAAGGGTATCATCAGGCTTCTCGTGAGCACCTGTGGTGAGTGTCTGTTCTGCAAACTTACCAACAAGAAGGTCTGCAGAGACATTCTTACTAGAGCTAATAGCGCTAAGTTCAGCGGCACTAGAGATCAAGTCCTGACTTCTCTGATAGGAATCCTCAACAGTCTTCTGTCTCAGCATCATCTTAACACGCTGATTAGGAGAATCTGAGTAAATACCCTTATTGAAGAAGTAGTCATTATCAGCATAACCAAAGGCTTTAGATGCACCTGCAGATTGTTCCTTCATGTACCTGAAGAACTCTGCATCAACCTGTTCAGGGGCCATGCCCTTGAACTCATTGGCATCTACACGAGCCTGAAAGTCCTGAGCAATATTACTGAAGAGAATCTTACCATGCTTCTGCTTAAGGGCGCTCATAGCAAGAGGGTCATCTTGGAATGGGACTTTACCCTCAGTCATCTGTTGCTTGTACTCTTCAAGGGAGTGAGTCTGAAGGTACTCATCAGCAACACTTTCAGCTAATTCCTTACGTGCCTCATAGACACCCTGAATACCCTTAAAGGCCGCCCCAACAGCACCAAACCAGTCATCAGCTTCTTCAATAGTCTTCTGAGGTTTGATCGTAGGAGCAGTAGCTTTGGATTCCCCTAGCTTTGTCATAGCAGAGTTAAAGTATCTCCACTGCCCCCACTCATTCGCAATAGATGAATTCCCGTCTGAATTTTTATAAGCCATTAGTAATAGGTTCCTCTACGTCGTTGAGTCGCTTGCTGTACCATGTTGCCATAGTTAGCAATCTGGTTAAAGAACTTGAGTTGCTTGTCATAGGAATCCCAGTTAGCAATCACCCTGTCCATGAAGCCCATCTTAGATCCTGCAGTAGCCGCATTGGTAGCGGCTGTACCTGTAGAAGCGTTAGAGGTAAGAGCGGCAACACCACCTGCACCTCCTGTAACTTCAAGTGCAGAGACACCACCTGCGACATTGGCTCCAGTAACCGTAGGAGCAGCACTACTGATAGCGTCAACACCTACTTCAGCCGCTAGCATACCACCCGTTTTACCACCCGCAGTGCCTCCAATAGCACCACCGACAGCACTAGCCGCACCTGCCGTAGCGGCACCTAAAGCGGCACCCATAGCAACACCATTAACAAACTGGCCGAATGCCTGTGTGCCATGGATATAGGATGCACTAAGCTGATCCTTAGCTTGTTCAACTTCAGCCTTAGTAGAAATGTACAGGGCTTCTTTCTGCCCCCTGATGTTCCACACATCATTGAGATAAGCTTCCTTATAGGAAGTCACCTGTCTAGCCGACTGACCCCTAACAGTCTGCATGATCTTTTCTGAAGATCTACCTTCTGTACCAGTCTCAGCTAGTGCGGCTTCAAGCTGTGAGTTATTCTGATATGAATTAAGGGACATCGTAAACAAGTCCACAAGGGCTGAGTCATATCTAGATCTCTCTTGTCTATCAAGAGCCGCTTGGTTATAGTTATAGTTCCTCTGCAGATACTCCATCTGCTTTAGGAACGCTTTGGTCTTTTGCTTGTTTTGTTTTGAGATACTATTAATTGATGAACCACCACCGATGATACCACCAATAACAGCACCTGCAACTACACCACTCATTCTTTTAGTAATTCCTCTCTGTTAGTTGTTAAGAGAATCCACTCATCAGTGAACTCCTTCTCAGCTTCCTTGACATCCTTAGAGTCAGTCCTAAAACACATCGTGATGTAAGTATCAGTAATAGCCCTAAATGCCTGTCTGCGCCCTGCCTCAGCTTTGATAACGCTATACCCCTCAAGTCTCCCTACAGTGTTACCTAAAGTCACATAGCAATCACCACTAACAATGACAGTTGTGGGGATCTTAATCAAAGCTCCAATTATAGCTACGTCCTTAGGTACTTTACAAGTCCTATAGTAAACACCTTCATGAATGAATTGTTCAATTGGAATATCTACTTCATCACAATGTTCAATGGCATACTTAGCCATTTCACAAAGGATGTTATTCTGTTCTGGAGTGAGGGGTAGTAACGTCATACTGCTGAATTCCTTCTAATATAAAGACCTTCCCAACCACCTGAGATAATGTTAAGCGGCTGAGGGGCGTTTGAGGATACACTAATGGCAACCTCATTGTTAGCATCTTGTACAGGGAACTTAAACTTACCTGTGTACAAGTTATTAGCACCAAGCTTAGCTCTGGATTCACCTAGGTTTCTACCTGTGAATGTATACTTGAAATGCTTGTTCTTGATTTCATTGTTAACGTGACATTCAAAGACACCTGACTTAGAGTAGTTAAACCAATAATACCTAAGCTGTAGTCTTCCTTCGTCTTCCGCAACAACGCCTCCACTGGCTGTGGATTTCTTAATGTTCTGCTTAGACAGGACAGTGTAGAAGTAATAGGAGATACCTACGAAGACACTCTTACCTCTATGGTCACCATAAAGTCTGATCTTACCTTCAGATTCATCCCAATCCTCAAATTCCCAAACAGAGCCGTCCTTATCGACTACATAGTATGAATACTCACCTGTATTCTTGGAAACATATTCATAGACATCCTTAAGTGAGATCTCCGTGTAATCCTCAAAGTCGCTGTATTTAGCATCCTCAGGGATTTTGTATTCAACCTTCCTGTCCATAAAGAGTCTTACAGGCTCTTCAGGAAAATCAATAGTGTTGCCAGTAAGCTGTGCCTTATCAAGGAACAGCCCATTAGGAGAGTTAATAAGGAAGTAAATAGTTGAGCCTACAAACTCTGCTAGGACTACCTCAGTACCCTTGTACCCAAAGACCCACTTAAACCAAGCCTGCTGTTCACTTACACCATTCTGCAAGATAAACTTATAACAGAACACAGTGTTAGGATTCTCAGTATTCACCAACGTAACAACATTCTCAGTTGTATTCCCTGACAACCTAGTGACACCCCTAGGGATATACGTAGGCACGTGTGCAGAGACATCTTCAGCGTCCTTAAGGTCTGCTACGTCCTGCAATGAGTAATATCTCATGAGAGAGCTATAGTTAACCCTGTCGTTGACAAAGAAGATACTTGGACCGACACTGATAGGCTGAACCACAGGATTGTAGTCGAAGTTAGTGATTTGGTCACACTTAACACTCTTAGGGGTCATGACACCATCACTAGACAAGACGAACTGACCTTCTCTAGAGAAAAGCATAAGCTCTCTAGCAAAGGGGACTGCATGTGTAAGTGTAGCTACTTTGTTAGAAGACACTGAAACGTCAATAGGGTCTGTGTCAGCAATTGCGGCTGAGGACTTAAACCAGAAATTAAAGAAGTCGTTAGTCGAACTAAGAATGATAGACTCATCCGCAATTACGCCTAGTCTGTTTCTATAAAAGAAAATATCATTAATACGCCGACCAATAAAAGACGGATCAGGATTAGTGTCTTCATTACCAGAACCTCGGTCTACCCAAGGTAACTTCTTTAGCTTAAAGCTACCGTCAGACTCTCTGACAATGGCGTGAGGCATGTTCTTAGGTTCAATCTTATAGGGGATTCTGGGTGCAATAGTTTCCTTCCAAACCTTATGAAGGTCATCCCACTTAACGTAGAAGTCATCATCCTCTGATTTCTTTTCACCAGAGATCTGCATAATGTAACCTTCAGGGGCAATCGGAGGAAGCTTATTCACAGCCGTTACCTTGCCCATGTAGGCGATTGCATTCTGATTACCAAAACCATCCTTGACGAGTACATTAGGAGGTGCCCATCCAGATTTGGGTTGAATGGTAATAATAGAGTCACCAACAAGGCCAATTGTATAGTTGCTAACACTAGCACTCGACCTAGAGTACCCCATAGAAGCTCTACCGCCCACCTGATTAAGGAGATCGTCGTAAGTTCCCCCTACGTCAGGGTTACCACCATCAGGCTTCTTACCCGTAGACATTAGCGAATAAAGAGCTCTTGCAATAAATGCCGTTGTGGTCTGAACTGCCTGTTTGGCTTCACCACCGTCAGGAGTAATCACGCCACAAATATACTTGCCTTCAATGTAGATAGCATAAGTCTTAGCATACTGTGCATTCTTAATGTACACAAGAGCAGTGTCGGACTTACCTGAAGGTGAAGTTCCACTTACAGCATCCACAACCTTCTCGGTATTCAAGACAAAGGTGTAGTCAGCGACAGTAACAGCCTTAAGGGATTCCTTTGGGTTATCTGCAGTAATGTATTGCCTATCCTCATCAGTTTCAAAAGAGCAAGATCTAGCGTTACCTTTAAGGTCAAACACTTGGAACTCACCACTACCTAACTGAAGGATGTACTGCTCTGTCTCATCTCTGTTGATGATGTGGTACTTCTTCTTATTAGTGTCTACTTTGTCTGAGATACGCTTAACGTGGATCGTAGGAGGTCTCTTTTGGAGCCCCTCAACCTCATTAGGGAAACCATTGATAAGCTCAGTAACCTGATCAGGGAATCTGATAATGTCAGGCTGTTGAGAGACACCGCCCTTGAATGAGGGCACACTTTGAGAAACCAAAGGCATACCTTAGCTCCTCTGAATCTGTTGAGAGATAAACGAGTCGCCACTGTAGATATTGTACTCACCAGACATAAGATCATAGTCTACAATGTCTGCATAAGCAGTAGCTTCTTCATACTGAAGTGAAGCATCAATATCAGCACTAGTCAGGTACTTTACCTGAAAGGTTCTTGCGGCTTTCACAGTGATGTACTTACGGAAGACCACAGGAAGCTCTTCGAATGGAAGCTTCTTAACAAGTTCCGTAACAGTAAGACCTTCAGGGAACTCATTGGTATCCGTCTCAAGGTCGAAAAAATAGCCCGATCTGTTAACTAGCTTGTAACCTGAAGAAAACACCCTGATATAATCATGGGCAAACGGTACAAGCCCAGTATCAGAATCGGGCGTAAGATAAACGTTATTAAGAGTATTGAAGCGATAACCCCTAGATTGAACTTCGGTGCTAACTGCACTAAGGATGCGTTTAGCATTCAATACATCCACATTAAGGTCGTCCTCAAGTGAGTTTACAGGACTTGAGCCTACGGACGACAGGATTTCATTTACAGCATCAAGTTCATTACTAGGTGTAATAATCATTACTCTTCCTTATTGTTATTGTTTTTAGGCTTTCTAGCAGGTCTCTTAGTGGGGGTAGCCTTCTCTCCATTAACACGAGCCTTAGGTTCGTCAATAGGGAGACCAAGAGCCTTAGCCTCCTCAAAAGAGAGAGCACTACCCCACTTGCTTAACTGACAGAAGAACGTATTGCTATAAGCCTCGTGGATTCTGTCAAGAGTCATTATTAGACCTGAGCCGTCTCAACAAAGACACCAACGGCTTCGGGACGGAGACCACCGTGACCCATAGCGTACTTGGCAATGATCTGGTCAGCCTGATACTCAGCACGGCGAGCACGTTCCATAGCAAGATCCTTAAGCTTCACCGTACCAACAGCGGAACGATGGAAGACAATACCCTGAAGCTTAGCGGCAGTAAACTTCGTATTGAGCTTATGCTTACCATCAACACCATCGTTGAGGAGGTGCGGAACTTCAATCACTTCGAAACCGCAAATCGTCTGGAGCTTGCCAGAGTTCGGATCGAAGAGAGCCTGATAGTTAGCTGAGTCGGGCATAAGAGCCTTAATAAGAGCAGAGTAACCTTCAGGCGTCAGGAGGCAGTAGCGGTCACCCATCGGAACGTAGTTCTTCGTAAAGGCGGCACGAGCGGCAAGGAGACCTTCAATGATCTTGTTACCGTAATCAGCGGACTGCGAGATAGCAAGACCCGTTTCAAACTCGAAAGCCTTGCCAGTACCCTTAACCTTGTCGACATCAGCACCAGTGTCAGGAATATTTTCCTCGGCTTCAGGGGCCTCCTTAGCGGCCATGTTAGCAAGTTCATTAATAATAGCACAGTCAGCAGACTGAGCAAGGGCTTCACCAAGCTGACGTGAGTATTCAACTCGAACGTCATAGTGGTTCATAGCATCATCAATATCAGTGATGAGGCAGTCAGCAGTAAGAAGACCATCAATAGCGATGACCTTTTCGGAGTGTTCAAACTTCTTACGCTGATCATCAAGAGAGTTACCCGGAGCAAGATACTTGGCACGGGTACGGCCCATAACAGCGAACGAAGCAGACTTACCATGGTCAATCGTTCGAACCTGATGACGGGACATCATCACGGTGTTACGGGCGAAGGCAGTCAGGACTTCACCTGAAAAGACCTTCATAAAGAGAGCATCGCGTTCACCTGCAGAAAGCTTCTGACCAGGATTAGAGATACCAGTAGCGGCAAGAGCGGCCATTGTTTATAGTTTCCTATTAAAAATTAAAGATTGTTGTTAAATAAATTAAAAGTTAGTTGCCCACATCTGCTGTTCAACCATACGGGTATACCCTGCATCACGACCATAACGAGGATCAGACATAGCCTTGATCACGTCAGCCTTGCTATTGTAACCCTTAGGTGAACCATTAGGAGCTGATGCACCACCATGAATAGACTTCTTGGCAGTACCCATCTTGGCAACCATCTTAGCCTTCATACCTTCAAGCATAAGAGTGATTGCATTGATGTTGTTGTTGTCGATGGCTCGATTAAAGGCGTCAATAGACTTCTTAGTGAGGTTCTGAGAAGCCCAATTGACAATGCTACGGTATTCCTTTTCACCACCAACAGACTCATAAATAGCCTTGGTGAAACGCTCCTCCATAGCAACACGGCCTTCAATAAAGGCTTCAATAACTTCAGGCGGATAGCCTGCCTTATTGAGGGCTTCAATAGTCTCTTCGGAAAGAGAACCCTTGGTCTCATATTCCTTGACTGCACTATTGAAGTCGACACCCTTACCCTTAAGGTCTTCCTTAATCGAAGAAATTGCCTTACTGTGCTTGTCTACTTCTTCCTGAAGGTCTTTCTCATCTTCTTCCTTATTATCTGCAGTAGACTCGTCACCTTCTTCGGCATTGCCTTCGGTATTAGTGGAAGGCTCTTCCCCCTCAGTTTCGACAGGGGGAACACCTTCATTGTCATCATACTGAATCTGGTCAGTGCTAGATTCCATGATTTCAATGCCATTAGCCTCAGCTTCCTGCTGAAGAGACGGCGTATCATAAACTTGAGAATTGTCTTCCATTATTTATTATTCCATTTGTGATTTAGCTTCCTCAGTAGCAATCTGTGCAGAAGCGTCGATACCCTGCTGTTGTGCATACTGTTCCATAGCGGCCTGCTGTTCTGCCTGAAGTTCTTCAGGGGTCTTCACAAGACCAGTAGCGTCAATATGAGCCGCCGCAAAGATTCTAGTAGCCAAGTTACCTACGTTAAGAGCCTGAAGGAATTCAGGGAACTGTTGCATAATCTGCAATGCCTGAGCAAGATTGTTAAGATCCTGACCTCTACCAAGAGCGTCAACACCCGTAATAATCGTGGGTTCAATCTCAGCAATACTCTCGTCAAGCACAGGAAGCAAACCCTGAGACTGCATCTGATTAAAGACACAGCCAACAAGAGGATACTGAAGCTCCTGAGACAAGAGAGAATAGACACCACCCAAGGTGTCTTCAAGTTCACCTGCGACGTACCTAATCTCTTCTGCGGTAACTCTGTCTCTACCTGCCGCACCGCTCTGAACTGCAGAGTTCAAAAGGAATGCGTAAGACAAGCGAGATTCAATCTGCTGTGCCGTAGTCAACACAGTAGACATGTCCATGCTCTTATTCAACTGCATGGGAATCACGTCTTCCTGTCGTCCCCTAACGAAGGCACCATTCTCAGCCTTAGCCAAGGCTCTGATGTTCGTCTGACAAGCGGGAGAAACCAAATAGAGAACCTTGGATGCAACCATAGACATCTCTACAATTGCCTTAGAGAGGTTCTCAAGAGAGATCAAGTCACCCAAATAGTCCTCAACGAAGGATCGGCCATAATGTTCACCATCCTTCTTAGTGAATCGCAAAGGAATCCAAGGAGTCTTACCTGCAGGGTACTGCTGTTCAGAACCTGCAATGACCTCACTTTCGATTTCCTGATAGGTTTCCCAATGATAACCTTCACCTTCAGCAACCCTGTAGATATGCGTATAAATATCCACCTTCTCATTGAGAGACTGGTCACCAGTTTCAGGGAGCAAGGATTGAATGTTATCAGGGAGTGAGCCTCTAGCTACAGTGTCCTTAGCAATAATCTGAAGGACATTGCCAATAGCATCTCGCTGTACCACATACTCTCTAAGGCTATAGCATCTCATGCCACCCTCAGCAGGAGGGAGAAACAAGAGAGCATTACCTGCAATGACCAACTGCTTGATTGCTTCAAAGAGAGTAGGTCTGAGAGATTGAGACTCCATATACTTGACCATCTGCTGTTCCATAAGTGAAAGACCATACTCAATATTGTCCTTCATCTGGGTATCTCCAGATTCATTCAGCATGATGGTTGATTCAGAGTCAAGCCCAAGTCTAAAGAAGGGCTGATTCGGAGGCAGAAGAGCTAAGAGAAGCTTAGAGGCAAGATTATTAAGACCTCTAGCACCTACAGAGTTATATGGGGTAGTGTAGTTCGTACCACCATCATCAGATTCCTTAGGGAAAAGCATAGGAATCGTGTAGGTCGCACACTTCTCTGCTCTCTGAGTATACGGGTCTCGGTCGGTAGTCAGTTTGTCATAGGTAACCTTAGCACCCTCAAGAGGGATGTTACCTGCAGTATGTTCAGTATTAGTTGCCATTCCAACCGTCCCATCCATCATTCAATGATTGATTACCAACCATCATAACCCTCCTTGTTAGACAATGTTACGACCTGCACCAGTAACAGGGGTATCGTTCTTGGAGATCTTCAAGGCTTTCTTACCCTTACGATACTTAATCTTGACAGTTTCTTCCTTCTGCTCAGCTTCACCTTCCTGATTGGTCAGTTCAAGTTCAGGAGCAGGAGTGGGTGCCTCAACTGCACCGCCACCACCACCAGAGCCACCACGGTAAGCACCAAAACTAACAATCTTAGCCACCTTCTTAAAGGCTTTCTTAATCGAGAATCCCATTTAAATTTCCTTATAAAATGTTTTGTATGAAGAATAACCTAGGTGTTTCTCATAGGTATTCTCCAACATCTTTCTATTAGGGAGATTCGCATTAGAGAACATTACCAGTTTAAAACCTTTATCTTTGGCAATCTTTTCTAAGACATACGCCAAGGCTCTAGCTAAACCAACACCTCGCTTAAAAGCTACAGTGCATTCTTCGTTAATAACTTGGATACTCGTAGGTGCATACCAAGGACTCCCCCAAGACACTAGGGATGCACCCACGAGTTCCATATCCTTATCGTAGCAACTAAGTACACAGTAACCACTAGTATCTTCTGATAAGACAATCTGCTTTAGAAAATCATATACAATGTGCTTACTAGAATACTTAGAGACAAACGGAAGGGAATTAGGATTGTATTTAATCAGCTCAATTCCCTTGTCAAAAATATAATCTAAGATCTTAATGTCTTCTTTACCTTTTAAGACACAAATCTTATAGACCTTACTAGAGGGGATTAGTCCCTCGTGCAGAACCAACATAGTCAATCCTTAAGGCTTTCTTTCCCTTATTCTTTTTGCGTTCTTCAGATTCCTCAGCCCCAAGCTCAGGTGCCTCAGGCTCAAGAACAGGGTTCTCAATAGCAGGAGCATTGACCTTAATGTCAGGAGTCTTAGGCTTCTTAAAAAGAGCCCCCATAGTTAGCTATCTCCATTAATTAGTTTGTTTATTATAATGATCTTCAAGATAAGAGATAACCTGTTGGATACCCATAAGGAGATTACGGTCATCAGAGTACCAAATCATCTTACGGATATCGAAGTCCTTCTGGATTCTCTCAAGGAGCTCCTTAGGGATGTACGGGAAATCTTCATCAATGTCAACCACGTTATTCTTGTCTTCCATAGTTGTGTGTTCCTTAGTCTACTAGGGGATACTAATTAAAATTTGTCTTGCTGTATTAGGAGTACATTTTTGGATTGTACAGGGGAGGAATCTCACCTTCAGTGAACCTATTGAAGTCCTCCTTGTGAAGAATCCTAGCCATCGTACACTGCAGGATGGCATCCTCCTCAGTAAGCCCCTGCTTCTCATAAGCCTTGACTACAGCTTCCCAATAGGATTCTACAGGAGTAGCATCAAGGAGCCTCTTGGCCTTTACAGGGCCATACGTAGGACATCCCTTATATCCATCCGTAGTGTCACCAATTAGAGTCTGATACATGAGCCAATACTTTGATTCATCTTCAGTAATGTCTTTAAACTCACCCCTACCAAAATCAAAGAATTTAGATGGAATAGTCTTAAAATCCTTATCCATAGACACAATAATAGCGTCTTTATAGGTAGTAGCGTAAATGCCAATTACATCATCAGCCTCAAGATATTTAATAGGTTTAATTACGATATATTCAGGGTTATTATAAACCCATTCAATCAAGGCTTTATAACAGGTGGGCTTTCGGGAATTCCTTCGATTACTCTTATATTCAGGAAGATAATGCTTTCTAAAATTATCCTCATCAGAGAAGAAAAACATCATATCTGAAATAGAATAATCTTCAAGAGTGGTTTCCTTTAGGGCAAACAAAATGTTATCCAAAAGATTCCTAAACTGCTCAACGGCATCCTCAAGGTAAGCATGACAAGTCCAAAGACCATCACCCCAGTCGATGTCCTTTTGGACACTAGAGGATGCCTTATAGGCAAGGATATCTCCGTCAATCAATAGCTTGGCCATAGTAGATATCCTTATGGTAGTTATAGAGCTCAAGACCTTCAGTAGTCAGGTGCCACTTGTTGGTAGGCTTACCAAAGCAGAAGCACGTAATGTGACCACGGGATGCCGCCTCAGCTACAAGCTTAGCTTTGTATCGACAGAAATCAGACTGAAGCTTAGGGGTATGAGCGTCAATATACCCAAGGAACATAAGATATTTGTGCATTATTCGTAGTCCTCCTCATCACCCCAGTCGTAACCAGTCTCAAGCTCAATGTTGACATCCTTAAGTGCTTCAATGATAGCCTCTTCAGTAGTCGTGTCATAAAGCTCACGGACTCCATTAGGAGTCTCCAGACGGGCATTGAGGTAACTCCCGTCCTCATCTCGTTCGTACCAGAAAATGATTTTGATCTTCTTATTAGTGGCAGTCATACCAGTTATCTCCAATTTTACCTTCAGTATCCAACTGACAATTAAACTTAAAGAACTCCTGAGTCTGTCTCATAGACTCCTGAGCAATTCGTACACAATCTTCTGCAATCTCTTTGGTTCTACAGGCAACCTGTACTTCATCATGTACCCAAGCCATCATGGCAAAGTCTCCGTCCCAACCATGCTTATAGCCTGCTTTACGCATATTCTCCTCAACAAGGCACACCCACTTCTTACAAATTAGGGCACCTGCAGACTGCAGGATAGTGTTCAGAGCCGAGTGAGGGCTTCGCACATAAACAAGGCGGCGATCAAGCCCAAGAATATGGTGAGAAATATTAAGAGTAGGGCAATCAGGGTGGACACGTTTCTTCCATTTTACTTTTTGAGTGTTACCAATCCATTCGGAAGACTCCACAAGAGCCTTATCAATGGAACTACAGAGCTTCTTGTATGCAGGGACAGCCTTAAAGAATCTTTCCTTAAGGGCTTTACCATCCTTAGCAGTACCATTAATGACAGCCCCAAGCTTACCGTCACCGCCACCATAGAGCATGCAGTAGATCATAGTCTTCGCTTGGTCTCTCGTAGGAAGTCCTGCCATCTTCTGATTATGAGTGTGAATGTCACCCTCAAGGATTTCCTTTATGTAAGCCCCGTTGTCAAAAGGATACAGAAAAGACCCAAAACAACGAAGTTCGAGACCAGAAGCGTCGATACCTGCCTCAAACCAGCCTTTAGGAACTGTGAACAGAGACCTACACTCCTTACCGTATGGAGACCTTCCTGCAGGAACTTGTGCAACATTAGGATATGAATGTGTTGCACGACCAGTAACAGCACCATTAGGATTAACAGAACCGTGAATACGGTAGTATCCATCTTCATCTTCCTTCATAAGCTTAAGCCAAGCGTTGTCACCCTCAGCAAGCTGTGCGATACGCTTGTTAATCAACAGGTACTCAAGGATCTTAGGCGTAAGAGAGATACCCATAGCAGACTGAAGGGTATCTTCATCAACCTTAGGGGCACCCGTAGGTGTAACCTCAGTAGGCTCCCAACCTCTTTCCATAAGCACCTTAGCAATATGACTACGAGAGTTAGGGTTAAAGGTAACCTCCTCATACTGAGGATAAGGAACACCTGCTTTAATTCCTTTCTTAGCGTTATCTCGCTTGTAGATCTTGTCTCCCTTGTAGACAGTCCAAGAGCCTACCTCAGAGACAAGGCTCTCATAGATCTCCTGTCTCTTTGCAGAGAGTTCAGCATAGAGCTTTACTGCCGCATCTTTATCAAAGACAAACCCATTACGTTCCTGTTTAGCCATAACCCAAGCAATGTCATGCTCAAGCTGAATGGCCTTCAAAGGGTAACCCTTAGCCATCAGCTTATGGAACAACTTAAGGGTAACCACAACGTCCTGTTTGTTGTACTCATACATTTCAGGAGTGAACTTGTCCCATGCGTCCTCTTGTTCACCATAGGTGCCCTTCAGTTCACCCATACGGTAACCATAAGCCTTCAAGCTATGGGAACCATAGAGGACCTTAGGGAGCCTACCAGAACGCATAAGACCAACGTCAGTGTCCTTAATGTTCGCATAGATCAGACGAGCAAGTACAAGAGTGTCAATACAGACATCTCGAACATCAAATGCAAACCTCTCCCCCTTGAGCTTCTTAAGAGCAGGGATGTCGAATTTGCAGATATTGTGACCAACAATGCTGTACCCACTAGTACCATACTTATTCAGGGCATCAAAGAACTCATCAAGATCAGTGTAACCAGTGTACAAATCAGTATAAGAGTCATACAACCAACCGCACCAAAACCTCTTGGTCGTATCAAGCAACCCATCAGTTTCAATATCGAATACAATATATTTGTCTTTAATTGTCAGCATTTTCTATTCCTTAAATAGCCTTGCTTATTTCTTAAATAGCTGTGCTAAAAAGATCCTACAGGAACACCAAAAGGAAAGCTACTGTAGTAGATATCACCCACATTGCAATCACGTAGATCTTGAATACCAGAACGCTGAGGTCTCTATACTCAGCAGAATACTCATGCTCAGAGGCTAGAAGCACAGGCGCTATAGGAAGCAACAGGATAATCCAAAAGCATGAAAGGGCACGATCCGTAAGAGACATGTCCTTGTCGTAATACCAGAAAGTAAGTGGGTAAATAAACTCTTTAAAACTCATTTTCTTCATCCTCAAAGGGGCATTCAGGGTCTGCCTCATAGTCAGAGAGCCTGCCAGTGTTCTGGTCATAGTAAAGGTAACCGCTCACACCAGTGTCACCACTAAAGCGATTCTTAAGGACTCTGAGAGTCAACACATTAGGATTGTCACCCTGTTGGTTTCTCTCAAGGCCGATCACCATATCAGAGAGCTGTGCAATAGCTCCAGACCCTCTAAGTTGACTCAGGGACACCTGTGCCCCCTCTTCATGTCCCTTCTTCTCAGGACGCTTAAGGTGAGACACTACGAACATTGTAGCACCTGTCTCTTCCACAAGTGAACGAAGATTAGTCATAAGCTTGTCAATGGCTTTACGTTCACCACCATCCTCATCAGTATCCATACCAGAGACCACAATGGAGATATGGTCAAGGAAGATACGCTTGCACCCTAGGGACACAATCATATACCTGAGCTTACTAAGCAGATTGCCTGAATCAAGAGACCCAAAGTGGTCGTACAGGAAGAATTTCCCGTTCCCAATAGTTTCCACAAAAGCTCGGCTTCGTTCATCTTCATCTGTACCCTCAGGGTCGAGTATGAGTCGCTTGTTAAGATGAATCGACATGAGTTCCATCCCAGTTTTGCGAGTAGATTCTTCAAGAGCAACAATTCCGCATAGTTCTCCCCTGTGAACACCAAAGTAGTATTCGAGTTCTCTGAGTATTGTGGACTTTCCCATTCCGCTTCCACTTGTGAAGACATACAGTTCACCATGTCTAGCTCCTTTAGTTTTGTTCTGAAGAGCAACCCAAGGGTACTCCACAGAATCCTTAAGGTCATCAATGTCGGTTACACACTTCTCATACAAGTCCGTACCCGCAACAATACCATCAGGTCTGTAAGGCTTGGCATTCCAAACAGCCTGAATAACATCACTGCCTTTACCTTCAAGTAGGCACTCATTGGGATCCTTCAAAGGAAGGTTAGCAATGAACGCCTTACCTGCAGGCAACACCTTGGCACACTCTTCACAAGCCTTACGACCGGGTTCATCCATGTCAAACATGAGAACCACTTCTTCAAACTTGTCAAGGTACTCAAGGTTATCTTCAATAGCCTTCTTAGCCGCTTGAGCCCCATTGGGGATGCTCACAACAGGCCACTTGTTAGACTGAAGCTGACTCACAGTAAGACAGTCAATCTCACCCTCAGTAATTACGATCTTCTTACCAGAAGACCACAACTGAGAACCAAAGAGTCGATTAGAGATCTTACCAAGGACTGCAAAAGTCTTATCAGGAAACCTAAGTTTCTGACCTACGATGTTACCGTTGTCATCATAGTAGTTGGCTACTTGACAGGGAGTTCCCTTGTAGTCACCCACCATATACTTGAACTTAGAACAGGTGTCCTGATTAATCTTCCTTGCAGAAAGATAAGACACATCAAGATTATCAAGAGGAATACATTCCTTACACATAGCACTCTCCTTTTTATGGATTACTTCCCCATCAGCTCTAAAATACGAAGTACAAGAATAACAATAACGATGGCCATCGCTAAAGACTCCACAGGCGTCAGAGGAGCCACACTTAGGACAAGATTCATGATAAAGAAACGTACTCTCTTGATAGTCTTTCATTTTACAACAGGTAGTTTTCTACGAGATAACGAAGGCTCTTCCAACCAGTAAGATTAGCATACTTGCGGTAATCAGGATCTTGAATGCAAGTATGCTCCATAGGAGACATATGCCTGCCATCATAGAGGCGATCGTACAGCTTCATATCCTTCTCAAGGTCAGGATTAGAACCATCATGATTATTATAGCTCACTCGGGCACATCGTGCGGCAGAGATCTTCATAAGCTGACGGTAGTTATACTTACCAATCTCCTTAATATCCTCATCAGTGATGTACGGAAGGGACACGATAGTATGCACCTTATCTGCACCCGTGCGAGCAAAGATATCAGGGCAGTCCTTACGAGGAATGCTAACCTCAAGAACACCTACTTCCTTGTTACGGTAACGATCCATCTCATCATAGATGACTCTTGCAAGCTGTCGGATTTCAGGCTGTGCATCAGGTGCAAGCCTAAGCATAAAGAAGTTGTACCATTCGGTAGCCGTAACGATCACCTTAATGAACTGGAAGGGTTCAAGGATTCGGTTAATGTGTTGCTTATGAATACCGAGCTTTTCCATACACTTGGCCGTTTCCACGGCGTTACGGGCCGCGTCAAGCCAAAGATTATAGAAGTCTGTAGCTACATCAATAGGAGCCTCTACATCCCCTACCATACCCGCTTTATTCATGTAGACCTTAGTCGGGACTACAGGCTTGCTATCAACCTGTTCAATAACCTTATTCACAGGGATAGCACGAGAGCTACTAGCATTCCGCGAGAACATTCTGTGCGTCATGAATTCACTATGGATATATCGAGGATAAGTCAACTCGAAAGTCCACAGGTTTTCATAATGGACAAGACACTTAGCAGTACAAATATTCATTCTTCATCGTCCTCATCGTCGTCATCTTCCTCGTCTTCTTCATCAAGAGATTCAAGATACTCCTGATACTCGTCCTCCCAACGAGCTTCCCAATCCGATTCAATACGATCAATTTCCTTTTGAGTCTGCATATAAGCCTCTTAAAATAAAAGTGGTACCCTAGGAGGGACTTGAACCCTCACGAGCCTTGCTTCTCCACTGATTTTAAGTCAGTTGTGTATACCTATTTCACCACTAGGGTATATTGGCGGAAGCAGTAGGATTCGAACCTACGGATCATTTCTGACCACTGGTTTTCAAGACCAGAGCATTCAGCCACTCTGCCATACTTCCATAATTCTTTGGGGTTACCGTTGCCCCATCGGATCTATTTCGGTAGACATCCTAGTCAGTAGCGACCTGACACTCTTAAGTGCCGTAGGACTTCCTCACTTCTCTTATGATGAGAGGAGTACAACCAAACAGCGTATTTGGTCTCTCCTACAGGATTCGAACCTGTGACCATATGCTTAGAAGGCATATGCTCTATCCAACTGAGCTAAGGAGAGTTAATAGTATTCTGTAATCTTACGAGAATTAGCCTTACGGATCTTGTAGTAAGTAAAGCAACTATCAGGATTCGCGTTCAACACAGGTGCTCTGATGATAGTCTCATCATTGTACTCGTCATATGTGTAGTAAACGATGTAGTAGATGGGTTCATCTGCAGTTGCATCAAAGAATACACAAGCACATTCGCGGGTAAAGCCCGAAGCACTGAGAATTTTAATCTCATCCCTGTAGTAATGCTTGTCATCCACCCCTGTGCATCCTGAATTACCAATAAGATCTTCAATATCCCACTTATTAAGTACGATGTAGTCTTCTTCCATGGTTGCCTCACTTATGTAAGCTAATTATTGCTTCAAGTCGCCTGTTGGTGTCTCTGAGTATCTTAACACCTTCTCCGTGTAGCTCTGCACCTTCTGACAGTAGCTGTCTACATACGACGACTGACTCTGCAGTAACTCTGTCGGTATGTTGCATGATGGCTTTGTTTCCACTGTTGATGTTGTATTGCAACCTGTTAATCCGCTTATCAAGAGCAGATTGCACAGCATCAGTGGTAGCCATGTCTTTAAGAAGTAAGTTAATCGTTGCATCTTTTCCTTTGGTTACCTCATCAAGCTTTGCAATATACTCTTTTTGGGTTGATACTAGGATCTCCCTATACTTGTTCTCTTCATAGGAAGATCCTAGGTACAAACCAACAAAGAACGCAACACCAATGATAACGGCTTTAACGTATCTAAACATGTCGCTTCTCTCTACTAGCGTACACTAATAGCCTACATAGACGAGATCGCCCTCTTGTACGTCATCAATGCAACCATTGTATTCCTCAAAGTCTGCCTTAGAGAGACCTACCTTCTCTAGAAAGGTTTCTTTCTTAGAAAATTTAAGGAACTTAGCACCCTTACCGTACCATGACTTAACATCAAAACAGGGACAGTCCTTACGGACTCCCTCAAAATCTCGATGACCACATACAGTGACCTCATCGTTATAGACTCCTCTCAGGTAATCAATAAGAACTCTAAGGGACTCCTTCTGTTCCTTAGTGAAATTGTCAACGGACTTACCGTTGCGATCGATGCCACCGATCAGGCAGATACCTACGGAATCGCTATTGTGCCCTTTGACATGTGAACCAACGGCATTCAGGGATCTACCCTCCTGAATAGTTCCATCAGTCTTAATGACAAAGTGATAGCCAATACCTAGCCATCCTTGCTGTCGGTGCATCTGATCAATCGTCTTCCAATCATAGGAATCTTTGGGTTGTGTAGCAGAGCAGTGAACAACAATGAATTTAGTTTCAGGTCTTGACTTGTAATTAATGAAACTCTTGTGAGTCTCAATGTAAGGTTTCTTATAGTTAACGGTCATTTTTACTCTTCTTCTTATCAAACAAGACACCCCTAGGGATTTTCTTTACTGGCTCATTAAGCCATTCCTCAGGGATCTTTTTGTCTGCATAGGGGATCCCATTCTTGTCACAGAATGATGCGTAGGTAGTCTTAGATCCCTTGTAGATAGGAGTAGCTGACCTACTAAAGACAAAACGAATGTCTAGGTTAGGATGTTGCTCTTTAATGAGCAGGTGTTTCTTTCTGTCCTCTGCGTCCCATACTCCCTTGGTCTCTACAATTATGCCATTAGGAAGTACGAAATCAGGGGTGTACTTGTGTTTTCTTTCGGGTACTACATATTCAAGATAATATTGCTCGTATTTAGGTTCAATTGAAAAGGTCTTGAGAAGATCACTGTTGACCTCCTCAAGACCTGACCTGTAAGTACCCGTATTATGTCGCCTCTTATAACTGTAGGCGGCCTTGCGGGTTGTCATGTGTATTATTCTTCCTCAGGAGTCTCTGCAGGGATAAACATGAGACGCACAAAGTTTTTAAGGGGGAACTCCTCACTACGAGAGTAAAGGAAATAACCATCGCCGTTACTATCAAGATACCCAACTCGATACTTGCGATGACTGCCAGTAAAGTTATCCTTGTGTTTCAAGTTGGTCGCACTTTCTTCACAAGCCAGAACATCAACGGCATCAGCAATGGCTTCCTCAAAATCGTACTCACCGTTGAGGAGGTCTTCAACATCGTACCAGACGCCAGTGTCGATTTCCTTAGGGAATTCCTTCATGTCTACATCCTCAATGTCACGCTTATGAACAATAAAAGTATAGAAAGCAACAGAATCACAGAGCTTGTTCATTTCAGGATCCTTAAAGGCAACGGAGTAACGCGAGAGCTTAACGAAGAAGTAATCCTGATGAGGAAACTCAGGGTCTTCCGCACGTACTGCAATTTGGAAATTGAGGCTGTCGATCGTAAGATCAGTAAGCATACCAAACTTCTCCTTACGAGCCTTGTAAGTAATCTTGTACGTCATTTATTTATCCCCTTATTAATTAGAAGTCAGACGGGTTTTCATCGTCCTCAAGTTCCTCCCACGGTTCCTTAGTGGGGGCTTCATAGCCTTCCCCCTCATCGCTGAAGCCATAGGATTCTGCAGTACCACCACCAGAGAATTCATTGAGCTGAATCACCTGAACAGCCACAGGGCGAAGCGAGAGGCCGCAAGTCTTGGTAGTCGGGAGGTAGTACGGGCGAACAGAGAAGTTAACCTTGATGACAGAGTCACGGCCAATATTAGCCGCTTCCATGGGCTTACCACGGGAGTCAAACTGCGGGAGCTTGATGCTGATCTTTTCACCGTTCTTCTTAGTGATCTTGGCCTTCTGCTTGAACTTAAGAACAATGCGTCCTTCTTCGTCGTTCTCGTAGATGTCAGACATAACAACCTTGCGGCCCTTGGCAACAGCCTTAGCAACTTCCTCATCGTTATCGTAAAAGTCTTCTAGCATCTGCTGAAGCTTTGCGATGAGCTTGCCAGTAGCTTCGTTATCGTCCATTGCAAGATTGACCTTGTAGTCACCGTCAGGGTTGAACTTGGTGTCAGGATCCTTAAGGTAAGGATACTGTGCATAGCCCTTGGGAGTGGTGAGTCGAATATCGTTCATAGTGTGTGTTTCCTTTGAGTGTGTACTTGAGAGTTTCCTGTTCTCTTCTCTCTACTAGCGTACACAATTGATTTTGTTAGCTTAGATATGAAAGTAGAGAGGAGAACCCTAGGCTCTTCTCTCTACTAGCGTACATTAATGGGTTTCAGTTAAAGTCTAGCTAAAGGCGTACATGGACTCTTTAGCACATTCAAGGTCAAGGTCACCCTTGGTCGGCACTTCGGGAAGATCCTTGAGCATCTTCGGAGACAGCAGGTTGCAAATATGATCGTGAAGATCCTGCAATACATCGTTCTCCGTGTAGGTACTTACAAAGACTTCTCGAACAGTGGTAAACATGACGGAGCCATGACCTGCGGGGACACCGTAGGAATCATGGATCATAGCAAAAGCATTGACACCCTTGTCAACACATGCACAGACAGTAAGCATCAAGTGCGAGGCATCCATGCTGTGAACAAAGTTAGGGGCAATACCCTGCTTCTGCTTGCGACTATCAATCTCCCCAGTAGGTTCCATCAGATTAGGACGGAAGAAAGCACCTTCCTGAACATCCTCAGATTCGCCAGAGGTTGTGTCAAAAATCTTAATAGATCCCGAAAGGACAGACTTGAGACGCTTAATCTTCATCTTAGGGTACTTCTGCTTTACGGGGAAGCCTGCGGGTGTAATCCAAGTGGTAGGAAGGTTCTTGCCTTCAATGTTTTTATCCTTTGCGAGGAGACCTGAGGCAGTCTGAAGCCATTCCATGGCCTCAACAGCCTTGACCACGACACCCTTAAGAGAATCCCAGATAAGCCCTGCCATGTAACGGGCAGACTGAGAGGGCTTAGAGAAAGACAGGGGATTGTGAGCCAATGCAGGATAGACAGTATCTTCAAGGATTTGGTCTGCAAACCCGAACTTACTGGCTCCATAGCAGAGAGTCATCGTAGGACGCTTGGTGACACTACGAGAAATCCCATGGTCAAGCCATTCCTTCGCAAGACTCTTAGTACCCTTCTTGAGATAGCTAGAGCCATCCTCAAGGGTTTCCATAGTGTCTCCGGTACCTTCCTGCATGTCTCGCTTAAGGAGCTCCTTGACCTTCTCAGCAACGATGCCATAGATGTCATGAACATGGTCGTCAGGCTTGAGGTTGACGGCTTCCCCACCAACAGAGTCACGGAGCATAGCAGAGAAGTGTTGCAAGCCAGAGCAGGAGCCGTCAAAGGCAACTGCAAGCTTAGACTTGAAGGTTTCCCCGATCTTGAGGTACTCGTTCCACTCAAAGCAGAATGCAAGGAATTCCCAAGGACTATCCGCCTCAGTCCACTGCAGATTATCCAGAGGCTTCTCTGCAATGCTTACAATCATGTCGGAGTTGGTATAGACCCATGCAATACGCTCCTCAAAGGGTTTCTTATCAAGACCCCACATGTTGGCACCCTGAAAGGCAAGCCACGTATGGCCATCCTTCCCCAGTTCAACACCTTCGGAGAACTCAAGCATTGACTTCATAAAGTCGTTGCCTTGGGGGTGAATCAGGGTCACAGGATAGATCCTGCCACGGAAATCAAGGTTATGCGGGAAATAAATTGCTTCGTCATCCTTGAAGTCGTTGGCAAGCTTGAGGATGCAGTTGACTAGGATCCTCTTGGCCTTACGTTTATTGTCATCCTGATAATAGTGCGTCATAGCTTGCCTCCACTCGCGTTGTGTGGCTTCGTCAGTGTCTGCCTCAATAGGGCGAACAGGAGGCTCCGCGGGATTCGCTGTAGGCATCTCTAGAGCCTCAGGGATGTGCTCCCAAGAGCATACGGCGTTAGCTACTTCAAGCACCTTAGAGTTGATATGCCATGCAGTGCTCTGAATAGCATTCACAGCCTTGTAAACATTCGGCATGTCGACATCAGAGTACAAAGCATCACAGTCCTTAGAAGACATACGGACAAGCTGTAAGGGTTTTTTGAGGTTGATGTAGTAACCACCATCAAACGGCGTAGTCCACGGCTTGGGCGGGATAACCATAGGGCGGTGTTCCATCATGAGATCTGCGAGGTAGGTGTCTTGATGTTCAATGTACGTAGCAATCTCATCGTCAAGTTCAACGGAATACTGAATGTTCCCATTAACGAAGTTTTTGACGATATGAATGAGCTTAGTATGGACTGCGAACAGTTCAACCATTTTCATACCGACAAGGCAACGCTCATTACTTCCCCACTTGTTCCATAGCTTTACTCTACCCTCATCGGCAAGGTGCTTCTCCTTCTGAATGGCATACCTTTTTTTGAACTGAAAGGCAATACGCTTATCCATGCCTGCCTTAAAGGACTGGACTTCCTTAGGGGACATAGAGGAAAGGACAGTGTTAAACCTGACCTCGTCCTCAATGGCTTCGCCTACTTTCATCGAAAGATGAGTAAGGCCAACACGGGCCATAGAATTAGACAGGATGGTTTTAGACACGATAAAGGCAATTTCGTCTGCCTTCAAGGTGTTGATAAGGGTAGCCGCAGTATGCTTTCTGCCGCTCTTGCCGTTATTGACTTTATCGAACCAGTCTTGCAAGCCCTTAGACATGGCGGGAATGGACTCAGACAAAAGAATTTTAGCAGTACCGATGTTGGTAAGGTTATTATCTGCAATGGCCTTATTTCTCTTAGACATGAAAGCATTAAATGCGTTGTCTTTGCTTTCAAGTTCTAAGGTTACTTCGCGGTCTACCCTATGTTTCCCATAGGAAAGACACAAAGCATCGTAGGAGTTCTCATCAATAGAGAACTTATCCGCATTTTCATAGTAAGTAGAAGACATAGGGGATACCTTTAGTAAGTCTTTAGTAAGTCTTTATAAGGTTATATAAAGATAATTATTATAGGTGTTAATGTAAGAGTACCTAGGTTAACACTGTTGGTTAACCTTAGGTATCTCTCTACTCTCTCTCTCTCTACTAGCGTACACTAATTGGGAGCTCCTTAAGGGTACACTAAGCGTTAGTCTATCTTATTTGATCTTTCCACCATGTTGATAGTTGTGGAGCCACTGAGAATAGACAAGAAATTTGGTTTTGTCTTTCTCCGCAGATTCGCCTGCTTTTCTGCCTGCTCTAAAAGCATACTTGATAGCATTTCCCTTTAGGAATCCTTTGAACTCCTCAGGTGTTAGGATAGATTGCATGAGTTCAATAGGTTCCACTGCCCCATGGTAGTGCGTGGCCTCCTCAGGAGAGCCTGCGATAGCCTTTGTGTCTTCAATATCCTTAATTTCTTCCATTTTGTCTCCTTTTAGTAATAGATTCCCATAAGTTTGCAAATAAAGACAAACAAGGGAAAGATTCCAAGAATGATTGCAATTCCAATGAATACAATCAGGTATTCTTTAAGATTAAGCATTCTTTTCAATCTCCTTAATATGTTTATTCCACATGGTCAGTATCTCATTCATAACACTGCCGTTCATGGATGCCACACCGACAAGAATCATAGCTCCGCCTTTAGTGTACTTGCAGATCCTGCCTACGACTTCCTCACTTCCTTGATACATACCCGAAAAAGTGTAGATCGGTTCGCAGTCGGTGCTAGGATGATTAGCTACGAATGTTACTATATACGTCCCGTCCTTCCAGCGGTAGAAAAGAACAGAGGCTACATCAGAGCGTTCGATGACGGTGGTGGTGCGAGTATACATGAGATATCCTTTGCTAGCTTGCTAGCCTTTTGACGCCCCTAGGGCTTTCTATTGCTTTCCTAGGGGCATTCCTTTAGTTGTTTGTCGTGGTTGCTAGAGATCTAGCTGTTACTTGAGATTTGCTAGGTTACTAGCCTTTGCCCTATGAATCTGGATAGCCTTTCGAGCTTTGCCCTTGTGGGCACCATGGATACCAAAGATAATTACAACCTTGCGATTCTTAGCACAGAGTTGACAATGATTGCAGTCCATGCCTTCCTTGACTTGAGCAGGACACTGTGCACCATACAAGCCCACAGCCTTAAGCTCCTTTTCGGTTTCCTTAGGGTCAACAGAGGCAATGACTGCGTTTATACCTAAGGCTTTAGCATGCTTGACCTCCTCTACAGTCTCACACGAGGCGTTGATAAGAAAGCCCTTATGGGCCGCATCATGGATGATGTTCGATGCGTTTAGGTCAATCATGCAGTGAGTAAAGGTGTAACCCTTGATGATCTCTCCTACTACCTTGTTAGCCCCCTCAATGGCTCCTGCGATGGTGTCTACTCTGTTGGCATCAATTAGGCTTGTGCCTTCGATTGCAATATCTCCTGCCACATTATGACGGAACAGGATAGAGTCACGAGTCGGGTTCTTACGGAGCTTGTTAAAGACACCCTCGAGGAGGCCAATTTTCAGGTGTTCGCCATTGATAACATATCGAGGATCGTTTTTTCTTCACAGCGATCCCACACCATCTTAGTGTGACAGCCTTCGGCATAACATCCGTTGTTCTTAAAGACACAGGATTTGGGGCAGGTGCTACGAGAGCTGTAAGACTGCATGATATCGCCCGTTTTCTTGTTGGAACTTGTGGGCAGAAAGATCATTTTCATGATGGGGGTTCCTTTTGCTAGGTTACTAGCCTTGTGAAGGCTAGAGGGTTACTATGGACACCCCCTAGCCCCTTATGGTTTAGCAGTAGGCAAGCTCCTTGTATTTCTTGGAAAGCTCCTTAGTATCAATCATGTACACCCCGTAAGGCGTGGTGATAGTATCCCCGCCGTTTTCCCTCCAGTATTCTTCAAAATCAAAGAACTTGAGGAATAGCTCATCAATGTCAAGACCGTTGCGGACAGCAAGACCATAGCCCTTGTCTGCATCGTCCCTGATCTCGGGGAGCTTTCCGAGGAGCTTGAGACATCCCGGATTGGTTGCGATGACGACGGCCATGTCAAGAGCCATGCCCTCATTGAGGCAGGCGCCGAGGAAGCACCAGCGGAAACCATCAGGAACATAGACAGGCTCTAAGGCCTTCTCGATGACCTTCATGCAAGTTTCGGGATACAGCACCATATGGGCGCCTACTTCCTTGGCGAGGTGGTCGAGAGGCACGTCATTGCGTTTTTTGGCGTGGGCGAGGAATTCATTGAAGTTCATTTTGTTACTCCATAGTTGCTAGCTGTTGATTCAGGGGATCCCTCGGGAGAGGCCGAAGCCCCTCCCTTAGGACTCGTTAGAGATTGTACCACACAATCCCGAGGGTTGCAAGGGTGATGATCATGTTAATCATGACCATGCCCCCCACAGTCTTGAGGGTGTTCATCAGATCGGTGTCGCCCTGTTCGTTGGTTTCGACCTTAACCGGGGTTTCGATCGTTTCAGCGGCACGCATCTCGGCGACGTCCTTGCGGAAGTTCGAGAGGGCCTCGTTAACCCTATTCACCTCTGCGACCCTCTCGAGGAGCTCATTGAGGATAACAGAGGAGGAGAAGCACTCGACCCTACCGCCCCTAGCACTGCGGGCGATGATGCTCTCGAGGCGACCGTTCAGGAATTCCGCCGTAAAGTGGCGGGCTACCTGATGGGCACGCCTACGGTCAGTGTAGACGTACTGGATACGGACTCGGCCATTACCGAGATCAAGCACTCGGAAGTTACGAGCGGTATTGCCAGAGGGCAGGGTAACGATATTGTCAAAACGCATCATCATGATTTATCTCCTTAAGACTGAGTAGATCGTTTCGTTCGATCCATGCCCTGAACTATAAAGCACTCAGAAAGACCTGTCAAGCCCTCAAGTGAAAAATACCGTAAACATGGTATGCCCTAGCCCTAGCATTCTTTATATAGGCAGAGAGCCACCACAGCTAGCACAGCATCACTACCGCTAGCAATAGGCAGGGTTTGGGTGACGCCTATACAGCATAGCGGTGTGCTGAGGTGTACCACAGGGCAACCCACAGATCATATGCCATATGTCGACAAGTGCCCAAAGCGCCCCACAGTTAACCCAATGCACCCCAAAGGCGCCACCTTCGGCTCAATCCTTGCAACACAGCGGGAAATCGGCGGCTGTTGTTCAAACGCGATGCGTGAGGCGGTCATGAGGTGCCCCCACGGGGGTAACGCACGCGATCTTTCATTAATGTGAGGGTTCATAAATTTTCTCCATTTTTCAATCGGTACCCCTTAGTTATCCACAGGACACCACAGGTTATCCACAGGTACTCGAAAAAAAAGCCCCAGACAATCCACCGAGGGAGAGTCTAGGGCTAGTTATGGTACACCAATCGGTACACACGTTAACACTATGGAAAACTAAAGGGAACTCACAAGAGTTCTGAGGACAGCATCGATCATACTTAAGTCACCATTCATCAATGACATAATGAATAGGACTATGATGATGATGATCTTGATGGTAGTAAATACCTTGTTCTTAGTCCAATTCATCTGTTCTTATTGTTGTTATACTTGTTAATGATGTTAATAATACTCATCCCCATAAGGGAACTATAGGACTCCTATAAGGGAACCCTAGCTATCCCCATAAGGGAACTATAGGACTCCTATAAGGGACTTTAAGTACACCTATAAGGGACTATAGTATACTGATACCTGATACCTTGATATATTGTCTTTAAGAGAGAGCTATTGCATGAGCTACATACACCTATATATAACCTTTTCTGCCCCCTACTAGGAGAGTACACTAATTAAAAAACAGGCTGTTGACCTTTAAAGGTACATTAATTACTCCAAGATTACTACTAAATATACCTGTAGGGTATTACTTAGGTATCACTTATCAGTATTTCTACTTAAGTTTGTACCCTGAAGTCTCTCTTTTGATACCTTTAGTAGTGTTTCTAGAGCCATTCTTTGTGTCTTCAGTAGTGAGGACATCGCCTACATGGTTAGTTACGAATCCATAGAAAGACTCCATAGATTCCTCTAACCACTCTTCAGTAAGTTCCTCAATTCCAGTGTCTGCATCGACACCCATGAAGTCCACAAGGTATTTAACTCCGATTGCCAGAGCATCCAGACGGTCATCATGAACAAGGGCACCCCTGTCAGTAGTGATACGAGTAAGCTGATAAAAGCAAGCATATTTGTAATCCGATTCAGGGACTGTAGAGAAGTCATTCCTGATACATTCAGGGGAGACACACATCTTATGGTTAGAGATTACGGGTTCCAACGTATCAATAATCCTAAGCTCCTTCTGACCTGAGGATTTGACTTCAGTAATCCCGCATTTATCATAGGTCTTCTTAAGTACAGGTTCAAACAGTTTGATGTACATGCCATCACCAAAGTTACCTTCGATGACTACTTCATTGACACTGTACTTCTTAGCAATCTTAGCTAGTTTGTTAAGCACCACATCGGAATATCCTCCTAACAGTCCACCTACTTCCATGACGTAGATGAATCCATTAAGGTAATACAAGACAGCATAGCCTGTTTCGTCCTTGCCTCTACCTGAAGGGTCAATACACATCATCTTATAGGCATAAGGTTGAATCTCACCTGAGGCAGTATGATAGTAGAAGTATGAGTCACCCTTAAGTCCCATCACAGGAGCTTCACTCACAGGGACACGTTTAGAGGGCTCTGGGAGCCACGTAAGCTTCATCGGAGCCTCGTCTAAGGGGAACATACCTACAAGCAAGTCACGAAGCCTCAGAGGGTATTTATCAGCGTCTGAGAGGGTAGTATCAAGCATGAACTGTAAAGCAAAGCCTGCCTTTCTATAGGACAGCTCACGCTTCTGTAAGTCCTCTTCAGAGAATCTCAAGGGGTCTGTAGGTTTACCTGCCCATCTCTTAGGATTCTCATCATACTTGTTAGCAATGATATTAGCCAGTCTATCGCCATAGGAAGCTCTGTGAGCGTCATCATAGGGGTATCTGGCAGGGTAGATCACAGCAGTGTAACCACGCTCCTGTAGCTCGTTATAGAGACTCATCTCATTCTGAGGAGTACCTAGGTAAATGATCTTCTTACCTTCACCAGGCTTAAGGACAGCATCGAATTCCTTAACAAGCTCAAAGAGCTGATCTCTAAGCACCTGAGTAAAGGAGTTACTAGGAACCTCAACGTCGTCTGCAACGATAATGTCAGCACGAGAGCCCGTAAGCTGACCCTTAATACCCACAGACTTCACCGAGGGAGAATGGTCAGGTTTGGCAGGACCAACATCAAAGAGGTTCTGCGTATCTCTCTGACCTTCACGAGCCTTCAAGTGATCCAAGAAAGGGAGTTCATTAATGATCTTCTTAATAAAGGTAGCATTAGCATCAGCTCTTTCTTTGTTAGCTGAGACAACCATAATCTTAGTCTGAGGGTCTCTCCAAAGACACCAAACCACATATGCACAAGTAATGAATGACTTAGCTACCCCTCGGAAACCCATAAGGATCATACGATCATTAGGGGGATCTTGGAGTAGCTTTGCAATGTCTGCCTGAATAGGGGTTGGCTGTGGGAGACCAATAGCTTTCCACACAAGAGCTGTAAAGAGAGGGAAGCTAGTGAAATAGGGGACTAGTAATTTATCAGTTGATGCTTGAGCCATAGTCCTCCTCAAATCTCTGCTTAGTAGCCTTCAGGAGCTTACTGAGAGCATTCTCATCACCGTCACCTGCCTTAGGGATGCAGTTAATACCATTACGTTCAAGTTCCTTAATAATAGCATTGTAGAGCTGTGGGGATCTCTTCTCAGGGTTGTTAAGGTCTTCAAGCATATTGTTAAGCAACTCATTCTGGAGGTTGCCTAAGAGTTCTTCAAGATCGTTGTAATTCATTTATTCTTTCTCTTCTTCTCTAACCAAGGGTCTATCCAGTGTTTCTTAATCATTGTGCAAATACCTACGAAGGTATAAACAATGGTAACGATGTAGACCCAATCACTTAAGGGTAAACCTAGGAATGCCGCACTAGACACTGCTAATGATGGAGTGATTTGTGCGATATTCTCTAGGATGGTGTTCTGTTCATCAGCCACGCTGTTCCTCAGCCACGCT
>OGRI01000326.1_pt1 | contig 51711 bp, 43 predicted proteins | sample 1553391 | NCBI WGS metagenome assembly OGRI01 (sample SAMEA2580052, study PRJEB22360) | human gut metagenome | reverse complement strand
GAGCGTGTATAAGCGAGTATTCAAACCGCAGCGACTAAAGTCACAAATATAGGTTCTTTTATTTACTGTGAGCGTCTCCTTTGCCTGCGGCAAATCAGAATTTCGCTATCTTAAAGCGAAGGGCTTCCTCACTTGTTTGTGCCAGTATTTTTATCGCTTCTTCAGGATAAGCCCCAACAGCAGTTTCTCCCGTTAACATGAGAGAAGAAGCCCCATCTAAGACTGCCTGAAAGATATCCGTTACTTCTGCTCTGGTTGGTACAGGATTTTGCTCCATCGAGGCGAGCATCTGGGTTACGACCATGAATGGTTTCTTTGCACGCAGACAGGTCATGGCGATTCGTTTCTGGATGGCGGGAAGTTTTGGCAGAGGAATGGCATTTCCGAGATCACCTCTTGCTATAACAATTTCATCACAGAAAGGCAGGAGAGAAGGCAGATTTTCTACACCTTCTAACGACTCTATCTTTGCAAAGATGCGTATATAATCCATACCGTCGGCACACAGTTCCTTTCGGAGAGTGATTAAATCATCAGCATTTCTTACAAAAGGAAGCATAACACCGGTAACGTGATATTTTCTGAGTAATTTCAGATTTTGTTTATCTGTTTCAGTGAGTACAGGCAGAGGAACGGTAACATCCTTTATTGCAATACTTTTTCTTGAAGTCAGTTCACCGCCTTTTTTGACTTTGGCACAGAAAATATCTTCTTCTAAAGGTGCCGATAATTCTAATACAATTTTTCCATCGTTTAATTTTACTTCCTGTCCTTCATCGAAATAAGAAAAAAGAATATCAGGACATGGAATAATAGAAAGTTCATCTTCTCCAGCTATGATTCGTGAAAATATAGCGGAGTTTTCTTTTCTTTTATCAAATGATTTTTCTGATACAAGAAAAATAAGATCATTCTCGGAAAGGGAGAGTGGAATATCCAGAGTTCCGATGCGAAGTTCAGGACCCTGTAAATCAACAAGAAGTTCAGGAACGATGTGCAGACGTTCGGAAACTTCGTAATATTGCTGCAGCCAGTCTTTACAGTCATCAAGATTGCTGTGGGAAAGATTAAGGCGCATTCCGGTCATGCCAGATAAAAACATTGTGCGGATTTTTTCTTTTGTGGCACAGGCAGGACCAAGAGTTCCGTATAAATGAAGAGAATGTTTCATAATAAAACCTCCAGAAATAATTTATTGTAATTATAGATGTAACTACTGCTTCATCCATTTGGTTTCTAAAAGTATTATTGAATATAATTTTGCCAGTTTACCTTGTACATCTTTTATTGTGAACTGTCAAATCATTATTCATAAACTGTTATTACTGAATGGATATTACACTACGGACACTTAAAAAAGAGGAAAGTATTGAGATATAGTGTAGTTGTATAGCGTAGTAATTGCATTTTATAATGATAGGTTTTTTATAGTAATTGTGGAATTACTATAGTCACAGCTTAACTTTAAAAAAACTTCTCAAAAATCTAAATCTATTGTATCATGATTTATAGAGAATGGAGGAACTTTTTATGAGATGGAAGCTGACTACGTTGATTGAAAATCATGTGGATAAAGAGGAAAGATATATGTGTGAGCATGGTCTTGCTATTTTGATTGAAGGTGAGAATCAAGAGGAACAGGTTTGCCTGTTAATGGACACAGGGCAGAGTGGAATATTTTATGAAAATGCAGCGAAAATGGGGATTTCTCTTGAAAATTTAAGTGCATTATTAATTAGCCATGCCCATTATGATCATGCTGGTGGTGTGAAAAGACTCATAGAAGAAGAGACAATCAGAAAAATATATGTGGGAAAAGATTTTTTTCAGGGAAAATATTATGAGAAAAACGATGGAACGATGAAAGATATTGGGATTGCATTTTCCAAGGAAGAATTAGAGAAAAAAGGAATAACCGTTTGTGAGGTAAAAGAAGATATGCAAATGATTTTTCCGGGAGTAACATTATATCGTAACTTTGAGCGCATTGTAGGATATGAACAGTTAAATCCTCGTTTTTTTGTAAAAAAAGAAGACAAGGAAATTGTTGCTGATTGCTTTGCAGAAAGCTTTTTTCAAACACACTCTGGAACAGAGGAAGGAATGACTGCGTACAGTACCGATTGTTCTTCTGATGAATTGAGCGTGAAGCCGGCAATAGAAAAAGTAATATCTGAATATACGAAGGATTCTTTCACAGACGAAATTGCCGTAGCATTAGATACCGAGCAAGGCATTGTCGTTATAGTGGGATGTTCTCATCCGGGCATTATGAATATTCTTAGAACAATTGAAAAGAGAAGTGGTAAAAAGATTTGCGGAGTTGTCGGAGGAACCCATTTGATGGAAGCTGACGGAGAGCGGCTTAGAAAGACAATAGATGACTTAAAAGGAATGAATATAAATTTTATTGCCGTTTCCCATTGTACGGGAGAGGACAATTTAGAAACGATAAAAAATAACTTTGGAGAAAAATTTATTTTTAACTGCACAGGAAATGTAATCAGGTTTTAATAAAATTTCAGAAAAAAGGTTTCTTTGACTGAGTAAGGGTTACCATGTGATTTACAATAGAAATTTATTTAAAATTTATATCATACTGAAAAAGTAGAAAAAATTTAAAAATACCTATTGACAATTGAGCACTCGTTCAACTATAATAAGGACAGTTGAACAAGTATTCAATTATTTGTTTGATGAAGGAGGAAGTTATGGGAACGAAAAAGAGCGATTGTGTGGCAATGTTTCCTGAAAGTATTGAAAAGGTACAGAAGAGTATGCCGAAAGACTGCGAGATTGATAAGGTAGTATCCTTTTTTAAAGTTTTAGCAGATGACACAAGAATACGGATTCTGTATGCACTAAAGGAGCAGGAGATGTGTGCCGGTGATATTGCAGTTTTCCTTGACATGACTAAGTCTGCAGTTTCCCACCAGCTTGCCGTAATGCGTAAGATGCATCAGGTAAGAGCAAGACGGGAAGGAAAAAATGTTTTTTATTCACTGGATGACCAGCATATTGTAGATATTATGGAAGAAGCATTAATACATATGACACATACCGATTCCTAGAGAGTGTTTCAAACACGCTCTAGAGCGTGTAGATTATTTGTTGTTTTTCAACATGTACTGGGGTAATTCTATAATATCAAAAAGAGAGGTATCACAATGCAGAGAAAAGTATATATTCTTGAGAACCTTGATTGTGCAAACTGTGCAGCCAAGATTGAGAGAAAGCTTAGTAAGTTGCCGGAGCTTAGCGATGTATCCGTTACATTTGCAACCAAGCAGCTTCGATTTGCAGCAGAAGATCCGGAAGCGGTTCTGCCAAAAATCAGAGAGACAATTCAGTCTATGGAACCAGATGTAGAAGTTGTTGAGAGAACCCGCAGCAGACGTAAAGCAGCAGAAACTCACAATCATGAGCATCATCACCATGAACATGGAGAAGAGTGTGGATGTGGCCATGACCACCACGACCATGATCATGACCACGAGGAACACGAGCATCATCATCACCATCATGAACATGGAGAAGAGTGCGGATGTGGCCATGACCATCACGACCATGATCATGACCACGAGGAACATGATCATCATCATGAGCATGGAGAAGAGTGCGGATGCGGCCATGACCACCACGACCATGATCATCATCATCACTATCATGAACATGGAGAAGAGTGCGGATGTGGTCACGACCATCACGATCATGATCATCACCATCATCACGATCACGGTCCGGCAAAACCACAGGCAACTCGTTCACACACACATTTTCAGGTAGACCATCATCAGGTAGAAGGACATCCGGAAGGCTGTCAGTGTGAGCAGTGTAATTCCTATGTAGAATATTGTGATGTTTGTGGAGAGAGCCTTGCAAAATGTAACTGTCATATGCCAGATGAAGATTTGGAGAAGAAAGTATATATTTTAGAGGGAATCGACTGTGCGAATTGTGCAGCAAAGATTGAGGCGAAGATTCGTCAGATGCCGGAAGTTGGATTCGCATCAGTGGCATTTGCAACAAAGCAGCTTCGAGTTTCAGCAAATAATCAGGCAGAGTTACTTCCAAAGATGCAGGCAGTTGTAGATTCTATTGAAGATGGAGTAACAATTGTTCCAAGACAGCGTAAGAAGCTAAGCGGCATTTCCAATACAAAGGTATATATTTTAGAAGGTCTTGACTGTGCAAACTGTGCAGCAAAGATCGAAGCAAAGTTAAGAACATTAAATGGTGTGGATGACCTGACAATTACTTATGCAACGAAGCAGATGAAACTTTCTGCTAAGAATCCAGACCAGATGATTCCGATGATTAAAGAGACAATTGATGCAATGGAAGATGGAATCACAATTGTTCCAAAAGACAATAAAGTGATAAAATCTGAAGAAGCAGGAGAGAAGAAGTTCTCTTTTAACAATCCTCTTGTAAGCATCGGCGTGGGAGCAGTTATTTTCATCATTGGTGAAATTCTTGAACATGTGGGAAATGTACCAACCATTCCAATGTTTGCCCTGTTTCTGATTGCTTATTTAGTTCTTGGCGGCAAGGTATTAATCACAGCTGGAAAGAATATCATGAAAGGTCAGGTATTTGATGAGAACTTCCTTATGTGTATTGCAACAATTGGTGCGTTCTGTATTCAGGAATTCCCGGAAGCAGTAGGCGTAATGCTTTTCTATCGTATCGGTGAGTATTTTGAAGAAAAAGCAACCGAGCAGAGCCGTACTCAGATTATGGAAGCGGTTGACTTAAGACCAGAAGTTGTTAATCTTGTCATTGGAAATGATGTCCGTATTATTGATGCGGAAGAAGCAAATGTAGGAGATATCCTTTTAGTACGTCCGGGTGACCGTATTCCATTAGATGGTGTTATCATTGATGGAGAGAGCCGTATTGATACTTCACCAGTTACCGGTGAGCCAGTACCTGTTATGGCAAAGGCAGGGGACAACATCGTTTCCGGATGTGTGAATACATCTGGACAGTTAAAGATTCGTGTAGAAAAAATTCTTGAAGAATCTATGGTAACAAGAATTCTTGACTCTGTGGAAAATGCAGCGGCAAGTAAACCAAACATTGATAAATTTATTACTCGTTTTGCAAGAGTATACACACCATTCGTTGTATTATTCGCATTATTTGTAGCAGTAGTACTTCCATTTATTTTACCAGATTCCCTGAACTGGCATTTCTTCGTAGACAGTGCCTATACAGGAACAGTAAATACGATTCATGGAACAAGCGGAACAGCATCTATTTACACAGCGTTGACATTCTTAGTTATCAGTTGTCCATGTGCGTTAGTATTAAGTGTACCGCTGGCATTCTTCTCTGGAATCGGAGCAGGCTCTAAGAAAGGTATCCTTTTCAAAGGTGGAATTGCAATTGAAAGCCTGAAAAATGTAAAAGCAATCGTAATGGATAAGACTGGAACGATCACAAAGGGTAACTTTGTTGTTCAGAAAGCCAATCCAGCAGGAAATGCAATGACTGCCAATGATTTATTAGCAATCAGTGCAAGTTGTGAATTGTCTTCTACACATCCAATTGGAAATAGCATCGTAGAAGCAGCTGAAGAAAAGGGACTTTCTATCGAAAGACCATCGAAAGTAGAAGAAATTGCCGGACATGGTATTCGTGCAGAACTTAGCAGAGGTGTTGTTCTCTGTGGTAACAGAAAGCTTATGGATGCACAGAACGTAGACTTAAGTGTATACCAGAAAGAAAACTTTGGTACAGAAGTACTCGTTGCCTTAAATGGCAAATTTGTTGGAAATATCGTCATTTCCGATACCGTAAAAGACGATGCCAAAGATGCAATCGCTGCTGTAAAGAAACAGGGAATTATTACAGCAATGCTTACGGGTGATGCACAGGAAAGTGCAGATGCTGTAGCAAAAGAAACTGGAATTGATGAAGTACACGCAAAACTGCTTCCGCAGGATAAATTATCTGAATTGAAGAAAATCAGAGAAAATCATGGAGCGGTTATGTTTGTCGGAGACGGTATCAACGATGCACCGGTACTTGCCGGAGCTGATGTTGGAGCAGCTATGGGAAGCGGCGCGGACGCAGCGATCGAAGCAGCAGATGTCGTATTCATGAACTCCGAAATGAAAGCCATCCCAGAAGCCGTCGGCATTGCCAAAATGACAAATAGTATTTCATGGCAGAACGTTGTATTTGCACTTGCAATCAAAATCATCGTTATGATTATGGGTCTGTTTGGATTCGCAAATATGTGGATTGCGGTATTTGCTGATACAGGAGTATCGGTATTGTGCCTGCTCAACTCCATCAGAATCCTGCATAGAAAATAGGAATTTGCCGGGGTGAGTAAACAGACGAAGTCTGAGAATCAAATCATCTATATTTGTGATTTTCGTCGTTACGAGAAGTCGTCTTCTAAGAAAAGGCCGACATGAAAAGGTATTGATTTTGACTCAGTTGTACAAAACACAAAGTCGTCAAAATCAATACCTTTTCATGTCGGCCTTTTCTAATATTTTATTATAGTCTCGTAGCTCCCAGACCACAAATAGGGATATTTTATCTTCCTGGATTCGTCTGTTTTTGAATTTTTTGTCTATCCTCTGTCATTCCCGAATAAAAATCGAATCCCCCGGATGAGGAACTTTCCGGGGGATTCTTTATATTAAGTAATGAAGATATGATAAAAAATAGGAAAGAATTAGTTGTTACCTAAAACATCTTTCACTGTATCTTCTACCATTTTCTTAGTAACGATTTCAACTGTATCGCGGCAAATTGCAAGCTCTTCGTTTGTTGGGATACAGATAACTTTTACTTTTGATTCTGGAGTGGAGATAATACGTTCTTCTCCATGCATCTTGTTTGCTTTCTGATCTAAAGTTGTATCAAGGTAATCGAAATGTTCGATAATTCTTGAACGGATGATATCGTCGTTCTCACCGATACCAGCTGTAAATACGATGGCGTCAACACCGTTCATAACAGCGATGAAACTTCCGATGTATTTAACTACGGAATGAGAAAATACTCTTAAAGCCAAGTCAGCACGTTTGTTACCAGCTTTTGCAGCCTCGTCAAGATCACGGAAGTCAGAAGAAACACCGGAAATACCAAGAACACCGGATTTCTTATTTATGATATCCATAACCTGCTCAAGAGAAAGGTTCTCTTTGTGAGCGATGAATTCGATACAAGTAGGGTCGATATCACCAGAACGTGTACCCATTACAAGACCCTCTAATGGAGTAAGACCCATAGAAGTATCTACACATTTTCCACCATCAACAGCGGAGATGGAAGAACCATTACCAAGGTGACATACAACAATCTTTAAGTCTTCAGGTTTTTTACCAAGAATCTCAGCAGCTCTTAAAGAAACATATTTATGAGATGTTCCGTGGAAGCCGTAACGACGAACAGCGTATTTCTCATAGTACTCATATGGAAGACCATAGATGTAAGCTTCTGGTGGCATAGTCTGATGGAAAGCTGTATCAAATACACCAACCATTGGAGTTGTAGGAAGAAGCTCTTTACAAGCAGCAACACCAACTAATGTAGGAGGGTTGTGAAGAGGAGCTAAGTCGTTACAAGATTCTACTGTCTTTAATACTTCTTCTGTAAGTAATGTGGAACAAGCAAATTTCTCACCACCATGTACCATACGATGTCCAACAGCATCAATTTCATCGATGGATTTTAATACACCATTTTCAGGGTCTGTTAACTGTTTTAATACAAGTTCAACAGCCTGACGATGTGCAGGCATTGCAGCTTCGTACTTAATCTTATCCTGGCCGGCTGGCTGATAAGTTAAAACACCATCGATACCGATTCTTTCACATAAACCTTTTGCGAGAACGTGTTCTGTCTCAGAATCAATAACCTGATATTTCAGGGAAGAGCTACCGCAGTTAATTACTAAAACCTTCATTTCATATCTCCTTTTTGTATAATTATTTATTACGAAACGCCAAATTTCGCTTATTTTATTTTGCTAGGCATATTATAGCTTGTTTTTTTTATCTTGAAAATGTACTTATTCAGCTTATGATGGAGTTTTTTTGTTATTTCGGCACTTTTTTTTGAGTTTTGATAGGTAATTGTATTTCATAGTAAACAATAAATGATTTTGTTTGAAAGTTAACATGATTAGACAAAAATATAAAAATGTCCAAAAAAATCAAAAAAATTCATCAAAAAACGATAAAAAATAGTAAGAAATACAAAAAATAGGAAGATTGCTGTTTCGTTTGTTTTCGGTTATAATATGGACAAAGATAAGCAGATTTATCCGCTTACAGCAAGAATACTCCGACCTCTAAGGTGGGAGATGAATTGCATTCAGGTAGAAATAAAAGGAGAAAGGAGTTCATTTATGAAAGTAGCGGGAATTATCGCAGAGTATAATCCATTTCACAAAGGACACCAATATCATATAGAAGAAACACGGAAAAAAACAGGGGCAGATTATGTTGTTGTAGTTATGAGCGGGGACTATGTACAGCGTGGAGAACCGGCAATTGCAGATAAATATATGCGAACCCGGATGGCGCTTTCTGGCGGAGCAGACTTGATTATTGAAATGCCGGCAATCTATGCGACAGCCAGTGCCGAATATTTTGCTACAGCAGGGATTGGGATTCTTGATCAATTAGGCTGTGTCGATTATCTTTCCTTTGGAAGCGAATGGGCAGAAGTAGAAGATTTTTCGGCATATGCGACTTTATTTCTTGAAGAATCGGAAGAATATAAACAGATTTTGCAGGAACAATTAAAATCGGGAAAAAGTTTTCCAGAAGCGAGAGCTTTCGCAGCGGGAAATTTATTATTCGATTCGAAACCAGAAAAAGCAATAGAATTTTTAAAAGAGCCAAATCACATTTTAGGCTTGGAATATATCAAAGCATTAAAAAGAAGAAATTCTTTGATCAGGCCAGTTGTTATTAAAAGAAAAGGAAATCATTATCATGAAAATAAACTGACAGAAAACTATTCCTCCGCAACAGCAATCCGCCAGGAAATGTACCATTTTTATAGAAACTTCAGTAGAAAAAATCCGTATAATACAGAAACTTGTAATAGCGGAAAATGTGGAAATACGGGAAAAAATACCAATAACAGAGTCAGCAATATCTATAATAATACTTATAACAAAGAAAAAGAAGCACCCCAGGCATTTGAAAAAGCACTTTGTGGAGAATATCTTTCTTTTATAGAAGGATTTTTACAGAATAACTTTGTGACCTGGGAAGATTTAATGCCCTATCTTGACTATACGTTTCTTCTGAAAAATAAAGTAATTGGCAAATACTTTGGAATGAATCTTGATTTAGCAAGAAGATTTCAAAATATTTATGAGCCAGGTCTTTCTTTCGAAGATTTGATAGAAAGCCTTCATGCCAGACAGATTACGGATGCGGCATTGAGAAGAGTTCTTTTGCATATCGTACTTCACATGAAATACTATCCATTCTTAGAAGAAGCCAAAGACATTCCGATACCATATGCAAGAATATTAGGCTTTTCCAAATCCTCTTCTCCCCTGCTAAAAGAAATACGTCAAAATGCCACTTTGGATATCATCCAACGTCCTGCAGAGGGCAAAAAACTTTATTCCAACGGTTCGGCACAGGCACAGATTTACAGTATAGATATACGAACCGCAGACTTGTATGAACAGATTGCTGCCAGAAAAGCAGGAAGAAAACCAATCAGCGAATATAAACGCCAGCAGGTGATACGGTGAAATTTGGTTTGCCGCAGGCAAGGAGATGCCCGCAGCAATTACTATAAAAAATAACTGTGGAGAATTTACCGAAATCGAGTTATACTATGTTCTATATAAAAAGACAGCAAAGAAAATGCAAAATAGAAAGCGAGGTCGATTATGTATAATGCAGGATTGATTTTAGAAGGCGGTGGAATGCGCGGTGTATATACAGCCGGTGTATTAGATGCCTTTTTAGATGCAGGAATTGAATTTTCCAGTGTATATGGAGTATCTGCCGGAAGCTGCCATGCATGCAGCTACCTTTCTAAACAGAGAGGAAGGGCATTTCGAGTAAATGTAGATTATCTTGATGACCCGAATTACTGTGGAGCAAAAACATTTTTGAAAACAGGAAATGTTTTTGGGCCAGAGATGCTTTATGAGCAGATTCCAGATGTGTTAGATCCATTTGATTATCAGGCATTTTTGAATTATCCAGGTAAGTTTTATGCAGTAGTTACTGATGTGGAAACAGGAGCTGCAAGATATTTAAGAGTGCGAGATCTTAGAAAGCAGATGTGGATGATTCGTTCATCAAGTTCGCTGCCATTAGTTTCTAAGACAATCGTTGTAAAAGGACATAAGCTTCTTGATGGAGGAATTGCTGACAGTATTCCGATTCGTAAATCAATAGAAGATGGCAATGAGAAGAATGTTGTCATTCTCACAAGAGACCACGGATATCGTAAGGCGCCGAATAAGCTGATGCCGATCATGCGTCTTCGTTATCCAAAGTATAAAGAATTTCTTCATGCTATGGAGACAAGACATGTCCGTTATAATGAGACAATAGATTTCTTAGAAGAACAGGAAAAAGAGGGAAAGGTCTTTATCATTCGTCCGGAAGCAAAAGTGGAAGTAGGAAGAATTGAAAAGGATAAGGCCAAACTTACGGTCCTTTATAAACAGGGACTTCATGACGGAGAAAAGGCAATAGAAGCAATGAAAGAATATTTGGAGAAATAGTCGGCGTGTTTTAAATGTTTTTTACATCTTGTAATCTTTTACAGGAAACTAATTTTATAAACACGCTCTGGAAATTCTTTTTATTTTCTGGTAGACTAAAAGACAAATATAACTCAAGTATAACTGTAGAAAGGATTGGGAATTATGAGCAAGAAAAAAGTAGTAATAGCCCTCGGACACCGAGCATTAGGAACAACAATGCCAGAACAGTACAAAGCAACAAGAAATACAGCCAAGGCAATTGCAGATTTAGTAGAAGCAGGGGCAGACGTTGTTATATCCCACAGTAATGCACCACAGGTTGGAATGATCCATACAGCGATGAATGAATTTAGCAAGGACAGAGAAGACTATACACAGGCGCCTATGTCCGTATGTTCTGCCATGAGTCAGGGATATGTCGGCTACGATTTACAGAATGCGATTCGTGCCGAACTCTTAAAAAGAGGAGTGTATCGCCCAGTATGTACAATTATCACACAGGTAATGGTAGACCCTTATGATGATGCATTTAATGAGCCAGTTAAAGTTATCGGAAGACTTCTTTCGAAAGAAGAAGCAGAGCAGGAAGAAAAACATGGAAACTATGTTACAGAAGTAGAGGGCGGCTATCGAAGAATTGTAGCAGCTCCAAAGCCACAGGGAATTATCGAGATTGATTCTATCAAAGCGCTTTCTGACCAGGGACAGGTAGTTATCGCCTGCGGCGGTGGCGGAATTCCAGTGTTAGCACAGGGAGTAGAACTTCATGGTGCCAGCGCAGTTATCGAGAAAGACTATGCCAGTGGAAGAATGGCAGAACTGTTGAACGCAGACGTATTCATGGTTTTAACAAGCGTAGAGAATGTCTGTGTTGGTTACAATACAGAACAGGAATCTCCATTAGAGCATATTACTGTAGCAGAAGCACAGAAATACATCGATGAAGGTCAGTTCGAGCCAAATACAATGCTTCCAAAGATTGAAGCAGGTGTTTCTTTCCTTGAAAAAGGCAATGGAAGAAAGGTAATTATTACATCAATTGATAAAGCTTTAGAAGGCTATCTGGAGAAAACCGGAACAATTATTGAATAACTTCTGGTTTGCGTAGCAGGAGAGACGCCCACAGAGAATATTATATTCTCTGTGGGCTGTGTTTTGGCTGCCTAAGTAAATTCAGAATTTATTTTTCTGGATATTTCTATGCCTTCAGCCTTCTTCTCCAAATCCCTCCGGCTGGTGAACTTGTAAAAATGTCAGAAAACTATAAAAAAGATATGGATAGACATTTTCTGTCTGCCTGAATCCGTATAATAACGGAAAGAAAGGTGGAAGAGAATGTTCATGTGGCATGTGGGAGATATAGCTGAAAAGAAAAAATGTAAAACAGGACAACACGAAAAAATGGCAATATTAACACACCTTGCAGCGTTTTGCCTAGCAGGTCTTTCAGCATGTCCTGGACGTCTTGGGCATCCTTTGGTTGATAGTGTTCCAACAAGCTACTGATGAACGCTTTGCGTTCCGGATCGATTTTTCTTCTTCGTGCCATAAAAAAATCCTCCTGAATTGATATTTATTTTAACATCAATCCAAGAGGATATATAGCTCTTTTAGAGTTTACACAGAATTAATTACAGTCTCGCTGTAGATGGATTAGGTTAATTTAACTCGTAGTCTTACCTTTCCAACTCTTTTTTCAAATTTAATACATAATCTACAGAAACTTCACAAGCTTTCGCTATTATTTCGGGCGAAAGACTTAATGCCAGCATACTACATATATTTTTCATACGTTCTTTCTCTCTACCTTCTTTTTCACCAAGTTTTATTAAATTATCTTCATGTTTTTTCTCATCAAATTCGGTTAATAACATAACGCTCACCTCACTTTTACATTGATATAAAAACGTTTCTATACATTTCCATTCTCTGGCTTTTTCGACTGCTTTATCTATAGCTTTCTTTAGTTCCATTGCTTCAGAGTATTCCCTTACGAGCTTAATAAAATGTGCGTATTCATACAATGGCTGACATTGTTCCAATAATTTTCGATTATGTCCGTAGTTAATATTAAGCATTGTCGCTGTCCACTCAAATTCTCCTGAATCGTCTGGAACTTGAAAGGCATCAGATAATTTTAGTTTAACTACATCTGGCTGTTTCTCTGTTCCATTGTAAAAAACATAATATCTTGGCGTTGGGATTTTCTGTAGAGAACTCACATAAATGTCTAAGCCATTTTCTGTAATATAAATTCCATACAGTTCTGCAAAATATTCCATACCACGAAGAGGCATGTTAGGATTAAAAGTACTTTGATGTTCGAATAGGTTCATCTGACTGTCTATTAAAAATGAAATATCATTCTTCATCTTAATGTAGATAGCATCACTTAATGTTGTGATTTCAATATCATCTACATCGGTGTAATCTGTACCGCTTACTGCATTACACAAGGATAATAAATAAGCTTTGTTCTCTTCTGCACCAAAGACAAAACGAAATAAACGGTCTTTGTACTCTCGATTTGCATTCCCTGTATTAATTTTTGTCATAAATATCCTCCTGTAAAATTATTATACTATAGCATATTGGAAAAAACCACTATTTTTTGAAAATTATGAGGATATAACAAAAATCCCTTATTCGAGGCCCTGGCCTCGTCTATAGTTTACTTAATGAATTAAATAGTAAATCACAATTACAAATTTAGATTCCCTGTTTGCTATTATACAATCACAAACAAGAACGAAACTAAAGGAGAAAAATCATGGCAGGAAAAAAGAACAATGGAGTAGTAGCAGTTATTTCTGATTTAACAAACGAGCAGGCAGCACAGCTGACGAAAGAAATTATAAAGGCAAAAAGAAAGGTTGCGCCGAAAGGAAAATCAATTCTATAGAATGTATAAGAAGGATGTGATAAAATATATAAAAACAAGGAGGAGGAAAAGCAATGAAAAAAACAATGCACAATTACAGGAAACTTTTAAAGAAAAACCTAATGCTGGCTCTTATGTTTTGCCTGACTTTAGGAATAGGAATTTTTACAAATTCTGTACAGGTTAAGGCGGCAAATTCATTGAAGATTGGAAATATTCAGGCATATGGTGGAAGTCAGGTAGCTTTTGAGGCAACATTTAAAATGAATGGTTATCAGAAGATTGAAATTTACCGTTCGACTTCAGGCGGAGCATTTCAGTTAGTTGATAATTTCACAGAAGAAGGGGAGTTATGGAATACTTACAGTGAAGGCTGGTATACTGTAGGTAATAAGAAAAAGGTAACTTGCTATGCAGATAATACAAAGGTAGCTGGACAAGTAGTATTTGAAGATGATTCTGTTACTGTGGGAAATCGTTATTCTTATAAAGTAGTTCTCACCTGTTACGATGGAAGTAAAATTACGTCTGGAACGGTATCTGTTGCAGTAACATTAGATACAGCAGAGATTTTAAATATTTATTCTGCTGATGCGAAGAAAGTAAAGATAAAATGGCGTCGTGTTAGCAAAGCGCAAGGATATCAGATTTATCGTACAGAAGGTAAGAAATGGAAAGTAATTAAGACAATCAAAAGCGGTAAAAAGGTTACATTTGTAGATAAAAAGGTAAAGAAGAATAAGGTATACCGCTATAAAGTACGTGCTTACGGAACTGTGAAAGGTAAAAAGGTTTATGGCAATTTTGGATATGTATGTAAAGCATCATTGAAAAAGCCTACTGTAAAAGGAGCCTACAAAAAGGGCAGTATTTATGGCCCGGCACTTAATAACAATCAGTTAATGCAGGTTCGAAGAGTTGTTCAGAGTTTTAAAACAAACTATATCAAAAAAGGTATGAGCAACTATGAGAAAGCATTTATTGCATTTAATTATCTTAACCAGAATTGTAAGTATGCGACAAGAGGCTGGCAGTATAATGGAGCAAATACAGCTTGGGGAGCATTGGTATATGGTGAAGCACAGTGCTCTGGATATGCAAGAGGGATGAAAGCTTTATGCGATGCCATTGGAGTACCATGTTATTATGTTCATGCCAATAAAAAGGCATTAAATCCAAGCCATCAATGGAACCAGGTGAAAGTGGATGGAAAATGGTATATTGTCGATGCTCAGAGCGGATATTTTCTGGCAGGCAGCAAAACCTGGAGAAATGAAATTGGAATGTCATGGGATACAAAGGGACTTCCTAAATGTAGTGGAAGTAATCATAAACGAGGAGGATTTTACGGTATTTAGTTATTATTTAATTAAATAGAGCAGTATTCTATATCAGCAGGATGATTTCCTCACAGAAGGGTAGAGAATTTGTGAATTCCAATTATAATGATATAAAACGAGTATATTCCATATGGGTTTGTATGAATATGTCACAAAACTGTATGAATTATATTCATTTTACACAGGAAAGTGTAGTCGGTACTTATCAGTGGAAAGGTGACATAGACCTTGCAAATATTGTCTTAATAGGTTTAGCAGAAAACCTTCCAGAAAAAGAGGAACGATATGAACTTCATCGTTTACTGGGAGCGTTATTATCCGCAAAATTAAATGTAGATGAGAAGTTTGATATTATAGGAAACGAATTTGATATTCCATTGGAAAGTGACATTAGAAAGGATGTGAATGATATGTGTAATCTGAGTCAGGGAATAAAAGAACAGGCATATGTGGAAGGTACTGAGAATGGAATCGCCATTGGAAAACAAGAAGGAATTGCCGAGACTATAATTAAGATGTCCCGAAAAGGATATGAAGCAGAGCAGATAAGTGATATATTAGATATGACAGCCGAGGAGGTACGAGAAATTATAGAGAATGAGTAAGCTTCAATTTAATAGATAAAAAAGAAACCGACATAACGCCGGCTTCAAAAGAGAGGAAAGTATGAAAAAATCTATCAAAAATCTGTTGTTGTTTTTGATGGTTTTATCATACTGTAGATTTGTGAACAGCTTGTGAGCAAAGAATAAAGATAATCTGACAAAACAGAAATCACTGACGTTTTTCTGTAAGAAATAAGAAATAGAATAAGTTAATAGTATTAAAAGTAGACCGCTAGGTTTGACAACTCATATCAAAATGAATGTCAAATCTAACGGTCTGTTTTATTTCTATGCCTTGAAGTATTAAGATTTTGATAGTATTCTGTAAAATCACTATAGAAGCTATTTTTCCAGTAACCGTACTACATTTTCTGTTCCTTCATAACACGCTTCCTCTATAGCAATATCGTTCTCAGAATATTCGCCCACTCCTGCTTTAATATGATACACATCCCCATCTGATGTGTAAGCCAGTGCTGTAAGATTGTAATCGTGGAACTCGTCTTGTCTTTTATCAAGTTTTTTAACACGAAGATTCAGATGTGGATATTATGATTTTAGTCGATATGTCAGATTTAGAATTAAAAGCATATGCACAACAACTTTCTTATATGACATACGATTTTAATTTAGATTACACTTTAGATATTAAGCCTATCGCCAAAAGCGATGCACATTTCAAAAAATGGATTATTAACTACCCATTCTATTCCAATATTCATAAAGAAGGCATAGTTCTGTATAGCGCAACATAACCAGAAATGCTTTAAAACACACAGAAAATCGAGCAAAACCTTCTATAACAGATGCTTCTCCAATAAACTTGAAGAGAAAAAGTCAAAAAATAAAAAAGAATGATTTTATGACTTTGCGCTATGGAATTCTGACTCTGGAAACTTCGGACTGCTTTCTCCTGCCTGAGCATTTCGAAAAAAGCTCCAGTGGAGGTTTTGAGATGAAGTTTCCGTTTTTCGAGGCAGAATGGAATGTTTAGCGCAACGGAATAAAACCATTCTTTTTTTATTTTTTAACTTTTTCGGTCACATATAAGATTGAAGCATCTGTATACGATACCCTTATTCGATTTTCGTCAGCTTTCTAAAGCATCTTAAACATGTTTCTGTCTATGTCCAACCCGAAGTCTCGCCATCGCACGGGAAAGGGAAGCCTGTGTATGATAATACTCCTGAATACTCTGTTTCTGACGTATTTTTTCCAAAGCTCTCTCCTTTGCTTCCTGTGCTCTTGCGATATCGATTTCCTCTGGGCGTTCGACACTTTCTACTAAAAGAGTGACACGGTTATTAACAATTTCGATAAAACCGATGCCGACTACAGCATACTGCCATTTCTCTTCCCCTTCTGGAAGGAAACGCATCTCTCCTTCATTGACAGCAATAACCATGTTTTCATGATGTGCCAGTACTTCTTTTTGTCCGTCATATCCCGGAACGATAACAGACTGGCATCTTCCTGTAAAAAATACACGGTTGGCGGATATGATTTTTAAACTAAATGTATTTGAAGCCATATCTACCCCTCCTAGTTTGCTGCTTTCATTTCCTCAGCTTTTTTCTTTACATCCTCGATTGTTCCGACATTGAAGAATGCATTTTCCGGATATTCGTCCATCTCACCATCAAGGATTGCCTTAAATCCACGAATGGTTTCTTTTACTGGTACATAAACACCTTTGATACCGGTAAAGTTCTCTGCTACATGGAATGGCTGGGAAAGGAATTTCTGAATCTTTCTTGCTCTGAATACGACTGTCTTATCTTCGTCAGATAATTCTTCCATACCAAGAATAGCGATGATATCCTGTAATTCTTTGTATTTCTGTAATGCTTCCTGTACCTTTCTGGCTACTTCGTAGTGTTCTTCTCCTACGATATCGGCCTCAAGGATACGGGATGAGGATTCGAGTGGGTCAACGGCAGGATAAATACCCTGTTCTACAATCTTTCTTGAAAGTACAGTTGTTGCATCCAAGTGAGCAAATGTTGTTGCTGGAGCCGGGTCAGTTAAGTCGTCGGCTGGTACATATACTGCCTGTACACTTGTTACGGAACCGTTCTTTGTAGAAGCAATTCGCTCCTGTAATTCACCCATCTCTGTTGCTAATGTTGGCTGATAACCAACGGCGGAAGGCATACGTCCAAGTAAGGCGGATACCTCGGAACCTGCCTGTGTAAAACGGAAAATGTTATCAATGAATAATAACACGTCCTGTTTCTTTTCATCTCTGAAATATTCTGCCATAGTCAGTCCGGTTTCTGCTACTCTCATACGAGCTCCAGGTGGCTCGTTCATCTGTCCAAACACTAAAGCTGTCTTAGCAAGAACGCCGGATTCTCCCATTTCTGTCCAAAGGTCATTACCCTCTCTGGAACGCTCTCCTACACCGGTAAAGATAGAATATCCGCCATGTTCTGTTGCGATATTACTGATCAATTCCTGAATCAGTACGGTCTTACCTACACCGGCACCACCGAACAGACCAATCTTACCACCTTTTGCATATGGCGCAAGAAGGTCGATAACTTTAATTCCGGTTTCAAGAATCTCTACTGCCGGGTTCTGTTCTTCGAATGTCGGAGGTTCTCTGTGAATTACCATCTTTGGAGCGTCTTTAATCGACTCTCCGTCATCAATCGTTTCACCGAGTACGTTAAAGAGACGGCCTAATGTTTTCTCTCCAACAGGTACTTTGATACCGCTTCCCTCAGCAGTAACTTCCATATCTCTGTGAAGACCTTCACTGGCTGCCAGCATAATACATCTTACAACGTGATTACCAATATGCTGTGCAACCTCCATCACACATTTTTTATCTCCATTTTGTACTTCGAGAGCATCTCTGATTGCAGGCAATTCTTGATTTTCAAATTCAACATCGACTACAGGTCCAAGAACCTGAATAATTTTTCCTGTTTTCATCAAAAAAGCCTCCTTATATTATTTCCGCTTTTTATTTCTTCTTTTTCTTCTGCGACTTCGCTCCGGCTATTACCTCCGTAATCTCCTGCGTGATCGCAGCCTGTCTGGCTCTGTTATATTCAATATCCAGTTCTTTTAACATTTGTTTCGCACTGTTTGTCGCACCTTCCATTGCCATCATTCTGGCATTCTGCTCACAGGAAAATGCTTCTACTAACGCACCATACACAAAACCTACTACATAGTTTGGAACGATGTGGTCCATAACCTCTTCAGCAGAAGGTTTTAATGCAAGTCCCTCTAATGGGATATCAATCGGAACTGGAATCTTAAAGTCTGTTTTTTTCAGTGGCAGGAGTTGGGCAACCTGTGCCTCCTCCTGCATTGCATTTACCATGGTTGTATATATAATGTAAAGTTCATCAAGTTGATTTTCATGGTAAAGCTTTAATAAATCCTCGGCAATTCTTCTGGCACGGCTTAAAGATGGATCCTGAACAACGAAATGGAACTGTTTATCAATATTAATTCCTTTCTGTTCAAAATAATGCCGTCCTAATTCACCGAGAACAAACAGTTTATAATCATCTCTTTTTTCAAGTTCTTCTTCTGCAAGTTTTAAAATATTATGATTATAAGAACCAGCCAGTCCCTTATCTGCTGTAATGACGATATAACCGGCTTTTCTCTTTCTTTCCGGAATTTCTGCATTTGTCTTAAAATAAATGCTGTTCATATCTGGAAGATGTCTTAAAATTCGGCTCATTTCAGACTGAAGGGTATAGAAATACGGCTCTGTGTCCGCTAACATTTTTTTTGATTTTTTCAGTTTGGAGGAAGAAATCATATACATTGCATTTGTAATTTTCAATGTATCTTTGATACTTCGCATCCTGTCCTGAATTTCTTTTGCACTTGCCATACCAACACCTGCCTGTTATTTATCAGTGTATTCCTTTGCTGCTTCTATAATCTTTGCAATCAATTCATCAGTTAAATCTTTCTTTTTCTCAATTTCTTTTCCGATTTCAGGATGTTTGAGATCAAGATAAGAAAGAATATCTTTTTGATATTTCTTTACTTCTTTTGGCATAACGATATCAAAGATACCATTGTTTGCAAGACATAATGTAATTACCTGCTCATGTAAGGATAACGGATGGCATAATGGCTGTTTTAACAGTTCCATGATTGCACGTCCATGTGCTAACTGTGCCTTTGTTGCATCATCAAGGTCTGATGAGAACTGGGTAAATACCTCCATCTCTCGATACTGTGCCAGGTCAATACGAATACTTCCGCATGCCTTCTTCATTGCTTTTGTCTGTGCTGCTCCACCTACACGGGATACGGATAAACCAACGTTTACCGCTGGACGCATACCTTCGAAGAAAAGATTACTCTCTAAGAATATCTGTCCATCTGTAATAGAAATTACGTTTGTAGGAATGTAAGCAGATACGTCGCCGGCCTGTGTCTCAATGATTGGAAGTGCTGTGATAGAACCTCCACCAAGCTTATCACTAAGACGGCTGGACCGCTCTAATAATCTGGAATGTAAGTAGAATACATCTCCAGGATAAGCCTCACGTCCAGGAGAACGCTCTAACAGCAGGGAAATCGCACGGTATGCTACCGCATGTTTGGATAAGTCATCATATACGATTAACACATCTTTTCCCTGATGCATGAAATATTCTGCTAACGCTGTACCTGCATATGGTGCAATATACTGCAGGGATGCAGGTTCACTTGCTGTAGAGGATAAAACGATAGAATAATCCATTGCGTCATATTTCTCTAAGGTATTTACAATCTTGGCAACGCTGGATGCCTTCTGTCCAATTGCAACGTAAATACAGATAACTCCTTTTCCTTTCTGGTTAAGAATCGTATCTGTTGCAATAGAAGTTTTACCAGTCTGACGGTCACCAATGATTAACTCACGCTGTCCACGTCCGATTGGGAACATGGAGTCGATGGAAAGAATACCCGTTTCCATTGGAGTATCTACTGACTTTCTCTCAATGATACCAGGTGCTTCTTCCTCAATCGGACGATAACCATCTGCCTTAATCTCTGCGCCGCCGTCAATTGGCTCACCTAACGCATTAATTACTCGTCCAATGTATTCGTTACCAACAGGAATACCTGCTTTTTTCTTTGTTCTAACTACTTTTGTTCCTTCTTTGATTCCAGTATCACGTCCGAAAAGGATTACACCAATCTCGTTCTGACGGATATCCTGAACCATTCCTTTTACTCCATTATCAAAAACGACAACCTCACCGTACATCGCATGGTCAATACCATAAACAGTAACGATTCCGTCACCTACATATATGACCGTACCTGTCTCTTCACTTGTGTTGTCCACATCAAAATTTTCGATTTCACTCTGTATAATAGAGATTATATCTTCTGCACTGATTGCGCCCACAAGATTCACCTCCCTGTTAATTTTCTTTCTAACCGTCTGAGTTTACCTTCATAACTGTGGTCATACTCTTCATAACCGACACGAACAACATAACCACCAAGAAGGGAAGCATCTGTCTCTTCCGAAAGAACAACCTTTTCATCTGGATAAATGCTCTCTAACTGCTTCTGAATTGCTTCTTTTTCTTCTTTTGCCTTGTCATCTGCATAAATGACTTTTGCGTGAAGAATGTGATTCATTTTATCCCAGTATTCATAATAGCAGTTAAAAATATCTGTGATCTGTCCGATTTCACCAATCCGGCACATCATCTTCATAAAATTCTCAAGAAGTTCCGGCATTCCACTCTGTCTCGCAATTTTGTCAAGCACTACCTCTTTCGCTTCCTCTGAAACAACTGGATTTGTCAGAGTCTCGAGAAGGAAAGGGGCCTTCGTGAAAATTTTATGGGCTTCTTCTACATCGCTTCTTGAAATATTCAGACGGTATAATACTTTCGCATTATTTACTGCCTTCTGCGTCATGGGCCTCACCTGTCTCTATAATCTTTCTTGCGGCGATAAGTGCAAGTTTCGCAATCTCACCCTGCACTTCCTGCTGTGCCTGTTTCTGTTCTTTTTCGATATCTGCTTTTGCTTTCTCGATCATTCTGTCCGTCTTCGCCTGTGTATCAAGCACTGCTTTCTCATGCTCTTCTTTTGCCTGATCTCTTGCTGCAAGAATAATCTCATCAGCCTTTACATTTGCCTTCTGTAATTTTTCTTCATAATCAGCCTTTAACTGAAGGGCATCATCCTGCGTTTTTTTAGCAGAATCAAACTGTCCCTGAATCAATTCTTCTCTCCGATGAATTACATTCATAACCGGTTTATATAAGAACTTACGAAAAATCGCATATAATACAAGAAGATTTATTACAATCATTACCATATTCCATGGATTTATATTAAGCATATTCTTCGTCCGCCTTCCTTTTTCATTAAAAATCTGTAAGTTTCCAAATAGCCTTTTAAGCTTTTATTATTTAAGGAAAAGGATGATTAATAATGCGATAACGAAACCGTAAATAGCTGTTGCCTCTGCTAACGCACAACCAAGTAATAATGCTTTACTGATCTTACTTTCTGCTTCCGGCTGTCTTGCGATTGCATCTGTTGCGGCTGCGGTAGCTTTACCGATACCGATACCTGCTCCAATACCTGTTAATACTGCAACTCCTGCTCCAATTGCTACAAATAATGCTGATGACATAATTACAACACTCCTTTTCTTTTCTCTTTAAATTTTTTGTTGTTTTCTTATTCTGTCGCTTCCTTAATAAACAACGATGTAAGGAATACAAATACGTAGGCCTGAATCAAACCATCAAAAATATCAAAGTAACAGCTAAACACTGCCGGTAATACTGCCGGAACAATTAACTTTAATAATTCCATGATAACGAAAGAACCAAGTACGTTACCAAAAAGTCGCATGCACAGAGATAATGGTTTAATAAAAATCTCCATAATATTGATCGGTAAGATAATTGGAATTGGTTCCGCAAAACTCTTTACCCATCCTTTTGCTCCTTTTTGTCTGATGCCGGCTACCTCAATTAAGACAATACTCATAAATGCTAATGCCGCCGTCACGTTCATGTCTTTTGTCGGTGGTTTAAAACCAAGCAGTCCGATAAGATTGGCAATACCGATGTAGAGGGTCACTGTCATAAGATACGGTATATATTCCGCTCCATGTTCTCCCAGTGTGTCCTTGAAGAAATTGTGTCCGCCGCTTACGATTGTTTCCAGTATGATCTGTCCACGACTTGGATTTTCTACGCTTAAATTTCTGGTTAACGCTATACAAAGTACCAGAATGACCGCCATGATGATCCATGTTACTACTACAGATTCTTTAACCGGGATTCCTCCGAGTACCGGAATCGTAAAGACAGTGTCGCAATTCAACTCTTTCATCAGTTCATTGACCAGAGCATCCATCTGCCACACTCCTTCCTGATTCTTATATTGGTGACAATCTTCTTTGCTACCCTATTTAATAGGAAGAGATTGTTCGCCCTGAACCATTGCTACACATTCTACCCCTCTTTTTATTTATGTGGAAATGTTTTATATTTTTATCTATCATGTAAATTTTACATAGTGCAAAGATTTCTCATATAAATACGATTTTTTTATTCAATTTGACAAAACGATTTGTATGAATATGAGAAATCTTGTCAGAAATCAGTCAGATTTGATAAAGAATGTTTAAGAAAAAAAGAAAGAATAATTACAAATTATTATAACAATTCGGACATAATTCTTAAAATATAGAGACTATTTTTATTTTTTGAAAGTCTGTATATCTCTGAATCACTATAAATTAGCTTTCAATCATAATTGTTATATCTTTATAACATACCTGGAAATTTCTTTAAATAATCACGCTTTGTCTTTTAATTTCGTTTCAATATAATTATTTATAAATTGCTTTAATGCATTAGCTGCTATACTAAGCGGTGTTCTTTTTGACTCCACAAGGCAGATCTGTCTTTGTGGGATTTTCTCTATAAGGGGTACTTTTATTATTTTCCCATCTTCTAAGGCTTCTATACCTACATTTTCTGGTAAAAAACCTACTCCAAGATCATAGACAACCATCGGAAGAATCTGATGAATTGTTCCGGCTTCAATATCTGGATTTAACTTTAAACCATATCTTTGATAAAAATTACTGAAAAACTCATATGACTTTGTTCCTCTCCCAAGACAAATGAGTGGATAATCCTGCATCTTTGAAAGATGTATCGGCTTCTCACATAATTCTTTATGCGAGCTGCTCACTACCATTACATCTGAAAAATCCATCAAAGACGTAGATTTTAATGTAGCAGGGATATCGGCCGGTGTAGATACTACTGCCAGATCAACCAGACCATCTTTTACTTCCTGAATCGTCTCCGGAGTAGAATGATTGGAAAGGCGGATGCGGATACCCGGATATGCTTTTCGAAAGTCTGCCATTACCTGTAAGATCAGCAAATGTAATGCGATCTCACTTACACCAACGGTTATAATTCCACTCTGCAGACTTTTATCATTCGCCAGTTCTAACTCTGCCAGTTGAAAATGCTGATATGCAATTGTTACATGCTTGTATAGCTTCTCCCCTTCTCTTGTAAGTGTTACTCCTCTATTTGAACGAATAAACAAACGACAGCCAAGCTGATTCTCCAGATTATTCATAAAATGCGTAATATTCGGCTGGTTACTCATCAGAATCTCTGCCGCCTTTGAAAAGCTTTTATATTTAGCCGCATAATAGAATATGCGATAGTAATCGTATGTAATTTCCATTTGTGTTTCCTCCTTTATCTCGTCATTTGACAGACGAAACTAAGCTAATAGATATATGGCAGCTGTTCCGTATCACTGCGCTCATAATGCTCGCCCGCATTATGAACTTGCTCAAAAGTGGCACTATTCCATATCCGATTTCTATCTCTGAAGAAGAAAGGGGATAGTAATCCAATTTAATCCAGCATTCCTTTAGAGCGTGTTTGAAAAATGCTTTCTGCAAGATGTGCGTTACAATTTGCGGGAGATTTCGCCTGAATGAGGGCGGCGTAGCGGGCTACGTCAACTGAATGAAGGCAAAATATACCGCAAATTGGGGCGTGCAGGTTGCAGGAATGATTTTTCAAACACGCTCTAGTATTTCTATAAACAGAAAACTCTAAACATCTTATCTTGGCAGATGCGGCTTCGGAGCAAGTGCTGGATGCGAGCGCAAAAGCAAACATTCAACACGCAGCGACTATAAAGCAGCTGTCAAAATAGGATGTTTAGAGTTTTCGTCTGTTTATACAAAATGCTGCTTGATTATCGGATTTAATCTCTTTGTTAATATCCCGCTTAAGATTCCGATTAAGATTCCGGCTACGAGTCCAGAAAGGATTAAAATTGGGAGATAGTAGGCTAATGCCTTTGTTTCCAATACAATCATGGCAACGATAATCTGTCCTACGTTGTGGAATATGCCGCCTGCTACGCTTACTCCTACAGAAGAAAACTTCTTTGTTTTCTTTAAGAGTGCCATAACTAGCATACTCATTGCCGCTCCTGCTGCACTGTAGACCATTGCGAATCCGCTTCCAAAGAGGAATCCTGATAATAGGATTCTAAGTACGGAAATCAGGCAGGCTGCAGGGACTCCTACTATATAAAGAAGAAGCATTGTAACAATGTTTGCAAGTCCAAGCTTTACTCCGGGTATTCCAAGATTAATCGGTATAAGCTGTTCAATATATCCTGCTACTAAAGCAAGCGCAAGAAACATTCCATAAAAAGCTGTCTTTTTAGCACTCATATGCTATCTCCCATCTATTTCTTTTCCCATCGTCCGGAAGCACCGCATGGAAGAACAAGTCCATTTGCACTGACAGGAAGACCAACCTCATCTGCACTGACTTTTCCACCATGTTTTTTCGCAACTGCTGTTCCTAACATATAGGAAAGAACGGCAGGCTGTAATCCTGTTGTATAGGAATTAATTAAGAAGAACAGCGGGTCTTTGGAAAGAAGCTTTTCACAAAGACATACTAAAGAATAAATCTTCTCCTCAATCTTCCAAATCTCTCCCTTTGGCCCACGTCCATAAGATGGTGGATCCATAATAATTCCATCGTAATGATTGCCACGGCGGATTTCTCTTTCTACGAACTTCACACAGTCATCTACAAGCCAGCGAATCGGTGCATCACCAAGACCAGAAGCAACCGCATTCTCCTTTGCCCAGGTAACCATTCCTTTTGAGGCATCTACATGAGTTACAGATGCTCCCGCAGCTGCGGCTGCAAGTGTTGCTCCACCAGTATAGGCAAATAAGTTCAATACTTTTACTGGGCGGCCTGCCTTCTTAATCTTATCAGAAAACCAGTCCCAGTTGACTGCCTGTTCTGGGAAAAGCCCTGTATGTTTAAAACTGAATGGTTTTAAATGGAAGGTAAGACTTCTATAATGAATATCCCACTGCTTTGGAAGATCAAAAAACTCCCACTCTCCGCCACCTTTTTTGCTTCTGTGATAATGTGCATTTAAATGTTTCCAGTGTTTATCTTCTTTTTTTGTATTCCAGATTACCTGAGGGTCTGGACGAAGAAGGGTGTATTTGCCCCAGCGTTCCAGTTTTTCACCTTCGCTGCAATCTATAACTTCATATTCTTTCCAGTTATCTGCTAACCACATATTTTTTCCTCGCTTAATTTAAATCTAATTATGAAAATATTCTAATCGCTATAGTTTTCCCTGTCAATAGAAACGAAACTTAAAATACCTTTATTTCAGTTTTTCACACTCTTTTTTCAGAAAATGTACTGCAGCTTCTGCTTCTTTTCTAGTGATTCCTTCTGGTGAATACACCGCTTTCTGGCGAATCCTCATACAAAGATGTAACTTTTTCGGTTCCATTTCTCTGTCAAAGGTACGAAGTCTTTTTTCAAAGGTTCTTACACGATTATCTTTTATTTTTTCTTTTCCATATATTGTTTTACACAAAATATCGTACCAGAACATAACTGCCTGACTATACTTTTGCTGTTTTAAAAGTTTATCTGTTTTATAATTTCGGTATACTTTTTGCAGTCGTTTTCTAAATACAAAAAGCAAAAGACCTGCTATGAAAATAAAGAAACATAGAATATACAGGATTTTATGAACGGTTCTTCCACCTTTACTTTGCTTTGATCGATCCTGCGGAATCTGTTGCGGTGTTTCTACTGTTTTCTTTTCTGATTTCTTTTCTGTTGTCTGTTCTTTTTCCTGTGTTTTTTGTTCCTGCTGTTTTTCTTGTTTCTTCTTATCGTCATTTTCTAAAGATTGATCTGACGAACTTGAATTACTTACCGCAGTTTCCTGTGTCTCATAATACGGTGTTCCCATAATGTTTTCATATTTGGGAGTAACTTCTACCGGAATCCATCCCATTCCATCCAGATAAATTTCCGGCCATGCATGCGCGTATTTTTGTGAAACAGTCACCGTCTCTGCCGTTCCTGCCTCTTTTACCGTTTCCGGTGTAAGAAGGTATCCTTCCACATAACGGGATGGAATTCCATAATAACGAAACATCATTACTGCTGCCGCCGCATACTGCACATCGTATCCTGTTTTTTTATCTTCAAAAAACCATTGGGCAAAATCTTCATCTTCCGAGATACTTCCTGGATTTTCATTATAGGTAATCGATGTTTTCATGAAGCTTTTTACCCGGTTTATAATTGCTAATACCGATAGATTACTTTGAAGACTCCCTTCTGTTGCAGAAGAAATCAATGTTTTTGTTTCTTTATTTAAGAAAAGACATGTTGCATTTACATATTCTTTATAGCTTTCCGTCATTTTTTTTGAGGAAAGATTCTTATCCTCCGTCTTAATATTGGTAGACGATTTCAACTTTCCAGCCATTGTTTCCATTGCTTTAAAAGAATATTCTCCTGCTCCTTTTATTCCAGAAGCGAATATATTCTCTGTTTTATTAATCGCTGCCGTCCCTTCTTCTTCATATATTGTTGGTAAAACAGCACTCTCATAAGGAAGATAAAGATACTTTCGATTCGCCCCTACATTTTTTACAGATAAACTGTAAAGAGACGGATCTGTTTTCCCTTCCGAAAGCTTTTTCTGCCTTACAAAATGATACATTACTGTATTTCCGTAAAATTCTTTATTATGAAGCCATAATAAAGATTCGTATGCCTCCCGGTCAGAAGCTGCAAGCATACTCCTGTCTGAGCCAAAAATATTCCAGTTATTTGTACTTGCTTTCCAACAATTATTCTCATAAGTTGTTCCAACAAATCCTTTCAGATAATAACTGTTTTTCTTATAAATATTTACTTTAAGAGCCTCTTCACCTGTCCGCTTCATCTTCTTTGCCTTTGTAAGCTGACCTTCCGGAAGAACAGATACATCCTCTTTATATCGTTCTTTATTCCACTTCTTTTGAATTGCCGACATCTGTCCGGTATTTGTCATTCCTGAGAAAGTTCCTAAAAGAAGTAAAATAATAAGAATTGAAGTTCCAAGTACTCCTCCCCAAAAAGACGGAGCAAAGAAAAAGAAACAAAAAATGAGAAAGCTTAACACTGCAAACAATTCTGGCCGAACTCCCCATACAAAAAATGGAAAAGCAAAGCAGATCGCTACGGTAAAAAATAAAATACAAGGCTGGACTTTCCACAACAATGCCATAAAAAGAATAAGCCACAAAGTTATCCCCAATATTCCGACAACAAATGGAAAAAACTCCACATTTCCTGTCTGCATATCTACCGATGTATTTTGAATTATACGATGAAAAATATTTTTGCTCTGTCCATAATCTGCCAGATAATCAAAGACTGTTCGGGAGAAAATCAATAAAGCTCTTCGAATATTCTCCATAGAAAGAATGAAAAATGGAACAAAAAAATACAAACCGCTTATAAAAACCGTAAAACCTTTTCCAACAGATATCCCAACGAAATACAATAATATAAAAAAGGCTGCCCCGATAAAAAGAGCAACACCTGCTGTATCCATTTCAAAACGATCGGCAGCATACCAGATAAAACATAACAGCGCAGCAAGCCACACATACCCGGCCCGCATCATTTCTGCCCAGCCAAATCCACTCTGATGATTCAATTTTTTAATGTGAAATGAGTTTTTATGCTCCATAATCTACACTCCTGTACGCTGTCAAAATCCGATCAATATCCTCTCCCATGGTTTCTGCCGAAAAAATATACGGTACTAACGCTTCCCCTTCTTCTTTTCTTGCTTCCCGTCGTTCTAATAATAAAGTCAGGTTCCAGTCATCGAAAACTGCCTGTTTCTCGTTCCAATACTCTGTAATATAAATCACTTCTGAAAACTGTTCTTTTCTTTCTTTTTCAAAAGAATCTATCGTTGCATTCCCCTGAGAAAAAAACATACTTTGAAATACATGGGCATACACTTCTTCCAACTGCATTGCATTTGCCACATTGTAAAAATTCCATCCATCGGTCTTTTTATCCCACCAACAAAGACAATGCTTCTGTCCTTCCTGTGCCATATGCTGTGAAATAGAAAAAAATGCTTCTAACAACCCGTCAATCATAGCAGCATCCAGCTTTTCTACCCTTGTTTCGAGAAAAATAAGTGGCATCCGCATCATAGGAACTTCCACTTCTTTTACCATATATTCATCTGTTTTTCCTGTTAGCTTCCAGTGAATTAACTTCATGGAATCTCCATCAACATACGGACGGATTCCAAAATATTCCCCCGGACCATTTCCCTTTTTACCACTTTGTTCCTCATCAAAAAAAGAACAGGCAGCTCCGCTGTTTTGTACTGGAAAATGCAGTTCCGTTGTTTGTGGCAGAATCATTACCACCTTCTCCTGATTTACATATGTTACCTTTTTCATACATCCAAAAAAGCTGTACAGTTCCACCCGCAAAATCGTGATTTCCAAAAATCCCATATATTCCGAATCTATAACAAAAGCAGCCGCACCATTTTTTCGTCCCGCTGCCCTGATATTCATAGAAAATATTTCCTGTTCCCCACTAATCGTCTTCTTTACCTGTAAAAAAACTTTCCCAGATAAAACAGGGAACACTCCTGTATTGCTGATACAAAGTCGTCCGGTAATTTTTTCTTCCTTTTGCGCATAGGCAGGAATAATCAGATGAGTAGAAACTTCTTTTGGAAGATAAAGATTATAAATGACAGCCACCAGCAACATAATTCCTAATGCCATCCCGGCAATCTTCCCTGTTGTTCCAGAAAGAAAAATGACTAACGCAATCCACAGTAACAGACAGACAATCCCGCTAATTCGATTCATCCATAATCTTTTTCGGGTCATCTTCTTCCTCCTGCCGCTCTTCGATCTGGCACATGTACAGTGGCACAAATTTCATCCATAATCTTATCCACATCTTTCCTCGATAACCTTGCTCTTGACTTTAATACCAGACGATGACGGAAAACATCTTTTACAACATCCTGAACATCTTCCGGCACAACATAATCTCTGCCAGCCAAAAATGCACTCGCTTTTGCCATTCTGCACAAGGCCAGAGATCCTCTTGGGCTGACACCCAGCTGAATCATATCATGTCTTCGTGTCGCATCAGAAAGCATTGCAATATACTGATAGATTAAAGAAGAAACCTTAATCTCATTCACTTCCTTTTGCATAGAAAGTAATTCTTCTTTTGAGATAACCTCATTCACATCATCTAATGGATCACTCACCTTTCTCTGACTCATCAGAATCATTTCTTCCTTTATTGTTGGGTATCCCATAGATAAAAGAACCATAAAACGATCCATCTGCGACTCCGGAAGCATCTGCGTACCCGCAGAACCAAGCGGATTTTGCGTTGCAATAACAAAAAATGGTTCCTGTATATTTCTTGTCACACCATCTACCGTTACCTGTCCTTCTTCCATAACCTCCAAAAGTGCTGACTGCGTTCTACTTGAAGTACGGTTAATTTCATCTGCCAGCAGAAGGTTCGTCATAACTGCTCCCTGACGGTATTCAAACTTTCCATTTTCCTTATTATAATAGTAGAAACCGACCACATCCGATGGCATGACGTCCGGTGTAAACTGTATTCTTCGATAAGAAAGTCCCAAAGCCTTTGAAAAAGCCAGCGCCATCGTTGTCTTTCCCACACCAGGTACATCCTCAAGCAAAACATGTCCACCAGAGAGAATCGTCATCCACACCTTACGGATGACCTTTTCTTTACCAATAATTACTTTATTCACTTCTTCTATAATCAAATTCGCTTTATTCAAAAAATGCTCCTTTCCTGCTGGGACGGCAAAACTGAATTTTATACACAGATTACTGTCCATTATAACACGAAAAAGTTTTTTTGATATAGTAATTTATCTGATAGACAAAATCTGGAAAAGTTTTTAATACAATATTCTAAATATCACGAATAATATCACAGCCTTTCCTACAAGCATTGGTAACCATAGCTTTCCCAAAAAACCATTATGTGTGTTTTGCTTTGGACATTTTCCGATACATTTTCCACAGGAGAAACATTCACCGGATGTCGCATTATCCCCTTCTTTATCCGATGGTATCTCAAGGTTTGCCGGACATACTAAATTGCACGCTTTACAGTTTGGAATACAGTTTTCTCTGTTTCGTTTGATTACAGAAAATGGTAACACCGGCATCAGGGAAAATACTGCTCCCATTGGGCATAAGAAACGACAGAAAAATCTTGGTTCCAATGCCATTCCTGCTGTAACCAATAAAAAGAGACCTGTTCCTATAAGGCTGTCTGCCATCTTCAACTGATGGAAACGGGAAAATGCACTGAACGGACTATGTACAGCAACGGCACTACTGTAACCTTTTATGCAAAGAAGCAGGACAACAAGCAGGACAACATATTTTAAATACCGGAGTATCTTTCCCGCTTTTGAAAAACATTTCAACGGTTTCTTTTTTCTTTTTTTGCGAATCATAGATGAAATAAAATAAACGAAATCCCCCCAGGTTCCAAATGCACAGGCAAATCCACAGAAAAATCGTCCAAACACAATGGTAAAGACCAGTAATACCACAAGTGTCTGTACAAAGGAATTCCACTGCAGACTTGCACGCTGTGTAATTTGTTCTACAATTAATTTTATTCCGGTAAATGCAGTGGAAAATAACGCTGGATAGATGATAAAAAATACTGCCCGTATCATCACTTCTATGATTGTCTGCACCGATATTTTTTTCTTTTTCTTCATTATTTAGCTGCTCCTTCTAATGCCTGTCCTACTGCATTCTTTATTCCTGTAGATGAATAGGTTGCTCCGCTTATTGTATCAACCTCTGTCGTCTGCTTATCAAGTATTGTCTTCACAATATCTTTTGCCATTGATAAATAAGCCTCATCTTCCCCACTTGCTTCTATAATATCTATCGCACTAATTTTCTTCCCGGATACCGTTACTTTTACTTTAATTTCTCCGCCAAATCCCTGCGAACTTCCAGTATATGTTCCATCTTTATACGTTCCTGCCTGACCGGCAGATGCACCATCGGTCCCTAACTTTCCAGAATTTTTTGCCGCTTCAAGAATATCCTCTTTTTCTCCTTGAAGCTGATTTACCTGGCTTTTTAATTCTGCAATTGTGGCTTCTTTATCACGACTGTAAATCACAGCCTGATATCCTGCTAAAAGCCCCAGAACGAGAATAAGATCAAATAAACGGATTAAAAAGTTTTTATATTTCATTCGTTGTCCCTTCTAAAATGCTTTCTATTGTCTTTTATAAATTTTCTTACTATATTTAAGTATTCAAATAACTTTTTCTTAAATAAACGCAAAAGCTACTCTCTTTAAAATTACTTCTTTGCCGCATTAAATGCCTTCTGGCATGCATCTTTGATTGCTTTAGAAGAACAGGTGGCTCCTGCCACAGTATTTACACCGTCTGCATTTCCATTTGCTATAATTTTAGAAACCATTCCTTTCTTTGCATCGTTTGTATATGCTTTATTCGTTGAATTTGTATTTGCGGTAATATTAGAAATTTCTGTAATTTTATCTTTTTTAATTGTGATATCCATGGAAATCGTATACGGATCAAAATCCTCATCTTCATCCGGCTCGCAGGTTATGCTTACTTTGTATGTTCCATTTTTGTAGTTTTTCCCTTCGTCTGGATTTTCTGTTGTTTCTTCTTTTTTCTCTGTAGTCGTTTCCTCTTTCTTTTCCGTTGTTGTCTCTTCCTTTTTTTCTGTGGTCGTTTCCTCTTTCTTTTCTGTTGTCGTCTCTTCCTTTTTCTCCGTTGTTGTCTCTTCTTTCTTTTCCGTAGAAGAACTGTTTTTCTTCGCCTTTGATAAAGCATCATTTACCGCATTAAAAATAGCATGGGAACTGTACGTTGCTCCACTGACAGCATCTACTCCGCTTGTTCCGTTTTTAGAGACAATAAGTGATGGAAGATTCTTAATCTCATCTCTGCTCATAAACTGTTTCAGGTTGGTTCCTTTTGCTGTAGAAGAAATCTCCACCGCAGAAATCTTTCCATTTTTAATCGTTACATTTGCCGTTACACTATATTCCTTAAACTGCTCTCCCGAACAGGCCGCACTTCCGGTATAGGTGCCGTCTTCATACCCTTCTGCCGGTGCTGCAATATTATTGTTGTTATTATTGCTGTTAGAACCACTGTTTTTTTTCTTATTTTTTTTATTTTTCTTCTTTTTCTTTTTCGTACTGCTTTTTCCTGTTTCTGCCTTTGAAAGAGCATTTCTTACTGCGGTAATAATTCCATTGGAACTATAGGTTGCTCCGGATGCCACATCCACATTTGTAGTCTGTCCGCTGATCATCTTTGGGATAATTCCTTTTGCCTTACTAAAATAGGAAGCAGTTTCTCCTGATGCGCTTGTTACATCGATCGCGCTGATTTTTCCATCTTTTACTGTTACTTTTACAGAAATAGTTCCACCAAATCCTTTGCCCGAACCAGTGTAAGTTCCATCCTTCCATGTACCGGATTCACTTACTTTAGAAACACTCGGAGCCGAACCACCTGCATTACCTGCGTTCGCTGCTGCCGCTGTCGCATTATTAGACTCCGTTCCAAAAAGTGCATTTTTTACTGCACCGATAATTCCATTTGAACTGTATGTTGCTCCGGACACGACATCTACATCTGTACTCTGTGCCGTAAGCATCTCATCAATAACCCCTTTTGCACGCTGAAAGAAAGAATCCGTCTCACCTGGAGCACTGACAACATCAATCGCTGTCATCGTCTTTTTGCTTACAGTAACATTTACTGTAACTTTTCCGCCATATCCGTTTGCAGAACCTTTATACGTTCCATCTTTTACATCAATAGCCCCCTTCTTTCCCTTCTTTGTTGTATTCTTTTTCGTTGTTTCTGCCGTTGCTGCCCTACTTTCCTTCGCAAGCGCTTCCTTAATCTGACTGATGTCTTCTGTCTCTGAAGCTTCATACTTTTTTGCCTGTGGGGTTTTGTATCCGGTAAGTACTGTCACCATAAGAACCGCCAGGCAAACCGCCGGAATTATCGCTGTAATTCCTTTCACACCTAAAACCTTATCACCAAGACTTTTAAATTTTTCAACATATTTTTTCCACTTTTCTCTCATCATATCTCCCTTTCTTTTTGAATGTATTCTTGTATTCCTGTACTCTTGTATTCTTATATTCTCGAAATCTTTTTGTACTTGATTTTATGAGAAATTTTTTGTATCATTATTTTTTTATTATCGTAAAATCAGACTCACTGGTAAAATACTCTGCGAGTCCCTCTGAAACTAGAATGCTTCCGTCATCTTTTACAAGAATCGTGTCAAACTCATCACTGTGTTCTTTCCAGTATTTCTGTGCTTTTTCCGGTCCCATAATGAATAATGATGTGGACAAACCGTCTGCAAGTGTTCCGTCATCTGATACGATCGTAACAGACGTCAGACCATTATTTGCCGGATATCCATTAGCCGGATCAATAATATGATGATATGTTTTTCCATCCTGCTTAAAATAACGCTCATATCCCCCAGAAGTAATCACTGCCTTATCCTTTATAGAAAGCACTCCAATATAACTTCCCGTATCTGCCGGATTCTCAACCGCCACTCTCCAGTCAGAACCATCTGGCTTTCCGTTTAGTGTCTGCACATTACCGCCAAGACTGATCACTGCACTCGAAATCCCATTTTCTTTAAAAATATCCATTACTTTTGAAGAAGTATATCCTTTCGCAATTCCACCAAGGTCAATCTTCATTCCTTCCTTATTTAAAGTGACCTCCTGTTTTTTTTCATCATATAAAACGTGATCTGCTCCCATCAGTCCCCTTAACTTCTTCAGCTCTTTCTTTCCGGGAACACGATAGTTCTCCGTCGGGAACCCCCACGCCTGCATAATCGGATAAATCGTAATGTCAAACACTCCATTCGTGCTGTCATAAATCTCTTTTGAGCGCTTAATCAGATATCCTGTTGTTTCTGATACCGAACCTTTTCCATTCTTATTAATCTGCGAAACTTCACTGCTGTCAATCCCCGTAGAAACAAGCTGTTCAATATTGTTAATCTCATCAACCGCCTCATCCAACGCTTTCTTAGCATTCTTTCCGTAAGCCGTTAAAGTCATATACGTATCCATCGCAAAAATATCTCTTGATTCTGATTTGTCCTCTTCATTTTGATTCTTACTATTTGTATCCGCTTCTGCCTGTGTTGTCTGCTCCACAGCCTTTCTACTATCATTCTTACTTTTCTCTGTATCTACTGATGTTCCACATCCGGAAAGCATTCCTGCAGTGAACACAGTGGCCAGTAACATCGCAACTGCTTTTTTTCTAAAATTTATCACAACAATCCTCCATTATCTTGAAACTTACTTTTATTAGTTCTTTCTAACTTTATACATTATATAGAAAATATTCTGACAATGCAATTTTTTTATAAATAAGTGAGAACTTTTTTCATTAATATATATATAGTTTGACACAACTAATAATAGTATACTATTATATTTTTCGTTAGAATAAGCTAACTCAAATACCAATTATAATATAAGGAGGAACTTATGAGAAACAAATTACTTGTAGCAGGTACTCTTGCTCTTGCAATGACTTGTACTACTGTATTTTCCAGTATTACTCCAGCAGTTGTAAAAGCAGCAAGTGTATCTACAGCACAGACACAGACAGCAGAAAATAGTGATGACTACGTTTACTGCTATGCAGGCCTGACATGGGCTGAATATTGGAAGGCTGAAGGAGTTATGGCAGCAGGTGATACCACGTCTTCTGATACAGCTGATTCACACGATGAAAAAGATAAAGGTGCCTTTGATGCAGTAACAAGAGCTACCACTAATCACGGACTTCACCGCGGAAGTTATCAGTGTACTGCAGTTATTAAAACTGCTGAAGGAGAATATAGTGTTTCCCATTGGAGCAGTGATGGAAAAACTGTCTACTTTACAGATGGTACCAGTGCCGGATGGAACAGAGGTACTCTCACCTTAACCGATGGCACTACACAGACTATGACAGAATATGATGTTCTTGGATTAAAATATGTTCCTGTCAAAGTAAAATCTTCTGACTATGCCAGCTTTAAAGAAAAGTATTCCGTTGTAGAAAATAACGGTACCTTAATTGGTGGCTATGGAGAAAAGAATCTGCAGGATTATAATGTTACTGCATCTGTTGATAAGGATACCAATGGCCTAAAGACTGCCGAAAAGCAGAGTGATGGTTCCTTCACATTTACCCAAAGAAGTAACGGCTCTTCTTCTGGTATTAAAGATAAGACTCTTAAAACTGCTGATTTAAACAATATGGGAGCAACTGTAAAGGATGCAAGCGGTAGCTACGGTGAATTTCTTCGTGTAGATTTCACAAAAAATTACGGCGATCTTGGCGCTAATATGCAGGCTGTAAAATGGACCTACTATGGAAATGACAGCACACGTTCTAAGGCACTTGCCACTTACGGAACAAAGTTTGCTGCTGATAACTGGATGCATAAAAGTATGGGAATCCAGTTAGGTCTTACAAATTCTATTCGCTGCCAGCTTCCAAAAGGATATGACGGAACTGGCTACTGGAGTTTAACCATTTATGCTCTTGGATACGCTGATTCTACATATAACTTTGAAGCTACTGATGCAAACATTGTAAAACCTGACACAAATGCTGGCGATACAACTGAGTTAAACAAACTTGTTTCTTCTGTTGAAGGATTAAACCCATCGGATTATACAGAAAAGAGCTGGAATAGCTTCGAAACAGAATTAAAAGAAGCAAAAGACATTTTAGCAAAAGAGGCTCCTAATCAGGCAGAGGTTGATGAGGCAATCAAACATCTTACAGACGCTAAAAATGCTCTTGATAAATATGTATACGGAACAGCGAATCTTTCTTATGCAGATTTCTATTACGGAGAATTAAAAGATGTAAAAGAGGATACTACTTTAGACCTCACTTCTGATAAAGCAGCTTCTTATCGCGAAAGTGGTATGTATGATGCAGTAAGTAGTGCTACAACTAATAAATACAAAAATTACTTCTCCAGTACGTATTCAGAAGATAATACAAGCGAACAGGGTGGCTCTATTATCGGTATAAAAGACGTAAATATTGCTGTTCCAACTTCATTATATGAAAATGCGAAAAAGGCTATTTCCGATAATAAAGAATGCAGCAATAAATTATTAGAAATTATTAGTTCTATGAAGTTATCTGATACGACACCATCTGAATATAAAATCTTAAATGGTGATGGTACTTTGACAGCTATGAAATCTGAGGTTATCGAAGATACTTCTGATACACTTACTATCAAAACACAGTCTTCCTACGGACAATATGAAGTAGATCCTGTAACTTCTGAAAACAGCCCTCTTTCTAATTTAGATGCTAAAAAGTCCTTACTTGGTATCATTGTTGAAGACGAAGATGGTACTAAATATGGTATGGAACATCTGGAAAACATCTATGGCGGAGGAAAATTCTCCTTTGCTGTAACAGATGGATTTAAAGAAAAACACGGAAACACAATTGATTATAAGCGTCATGAAGATTTACAGGGTAAAACAATTAAAAAAGTTACTTATCTTGTAAAAAACGGTGCTGATATTGTTATTAATACTAACTTAAAATGTAAAACTTTAGCTGGTTCTGACAGCATTAAAGCTACCGCCAACGATAACTTTAAAGATGGTGCAACCGTTTCTGTTGATACTGCTGCTGTTCCTTCTGGTTCTAATTATACTTTAAGCAGCGTAAGTATGGGAAAAACTGTCCTGACAGAAGGTACAGATTATACATACGCAAACAATACTCTGACGATAAAAGCTACAGATAATACTGGTGTGGGTTCCTATTCTATGGTATTTACAGATGATACTTACTCTGATATTGTAGCCTCCTTCACATTAGAATCTGGCTACAAGACTGGAGATATCTCCATTAATAAAAATAATCAGGTTACTCTTCCTTCCGGTGTCAACTTTAAAAAATATGTAAATAATATTACATCTATTAAAATTAATGGGGTAGAAAAAACAGGAAAAGGCGGAATTAAAGCTACTGATTTATTTGATGCAGACGGAAACATTAACTTCAATGCAGCAATTAAAGGTAAAGATGGTTCTTCCACACCTGTATTTGCAGACAAATCTGCTTCTTACACAATAGAGCTTACATCAACCGGTTACCCATCTGTATCTGGAACTGTACAGCTGAATACTTCTATCCTTGAAGCTTCCATCAAAAAAGCAGAAGCACTTGATAGCAGCAAATATACTGCTGAAACCTGGAAAGCACTTCAGACTGCTTTAACAGAAGCAAAAGAAGCAAAATCCGCTAACACACAGGCAATTGTTGATGCTGCAAACACAAAACTTACAGAAGCTCTTTCAGGCTTAAAAGAAAAAGCTGTTACTCCTTCTAAACCTGCAACGCCTTCTAACCCAGACACAACAACAACTAAAAAACCTGCTACTAAACCAGCATTAAAGAAATCAAACGTAAAACTTTCCAAACCTGTTCTTAAAGTTGGAAAAACAACAAAGAACAAAGCAAAAGTTACATGGAAAAAAGTTAAGAAGGCTACCGGTTATGAAATCCAGTACACAACAAAAGGATTCGGTAACAAAAAAGATACAAAAACAATTAAAGTTTCCAAGGCTAAGATCACATCTGCTCAGCTTAAGAAACTGAAAAAGAAAACAAGATATAAAGTCCGCATCCGCGCCGTATATACAAAAGCCGGATATCAGTCAGCTACATCAAAATGGTCTGCAATAAAAACTGTGAAGACAAAATAATAATTGTAGATTTCGTGTAGACGAAAAAAGAAACGAAAATTAGTATTTAAGCATTCCCTTTTTTGAGAACTTTTTTCATTTGGTATTTTTTGTTTGACACAACTAATTTTATATAGTATTCTCTAATTGCGAGATATATTTTCTATCTCAGACTTACAAGATTTGAATTGAATTTTCGGTGCTTAATATCTTTTTATTAGATATTCATGCATGAAAACCTGGTAGGGGACCCTCCACTAACGCACTCCGTATGCGCGCTAGGGAGAGTTCTCTAATTTTTTGCCTTAAAAATCAGTGCACAGATTTTTATATATTTATTTTCTTATCAAATATGTCCTTTTGGAACTTTTTATGTTTGATTTCATAATCAGTTTCTAAAAGTATACAAGAAAAGAAGGGAGACTACAAATTTAATGAGAAAACAAAAATTATTAACTAAGGCTCTGGCAGCTTCTATGGCAGTATTTATGTCTGTCAGCCAGCTTTCTGTTCCTGCATTTGCAGCAGAAGGAACAAAATCCGTTTCTATCGCAGGCAGCACTTACACATATTCTGCAGAAGCTTTAGAAGGCTATACTCAGATTGGAAACAGTGGATTATATTATAAATTAACTAACGGTACAGGTTTTTCCGGAACGATATATGGAACATCTAATTTAACTTACAAAGAATTTTATTCTGGTGACGTAAGCAGCACAGACAGCTTTGATGTCGTTACTACTGCCAGCACTTCTAAGTATTCTGTTTTATCTAATGCCTGGACAGATTATAAGAAGGAAAGTGCAGAAGCTGCAGGGGGATATCATGTAAAAGGTGTTGCGAATGTAAATGTTGCTGTTGATTCTGACCTTTATGTTGAATCCACTATTTTAAAAGATGCAAACAAAGAATTAAGCAAAGCATATGAGGAAGCTTCTGATATTACATTAAATGAAAATCCTACACAGGTTCCTTCTCAGTATAAAATACTTCAGGAAAACGGTTCTTATGTTTCTAATAACAAGACAGTCGCTACTGTAACTGATGCCGTACCAACATTAACAACAGGATCCACCTGGGGTGAATACGAGATTGATGTGGTGGAAACAAGCACAAAATACTTAAGAAATTCCCGACAAGATGAGGGATTCCCTGTCAATTCTACTATTCAGGGAATCATTCTTGAAACAACAGAAGGATATAAAGTAGGTCTGGAACATCTTTCAAATATCTGGGTACAACCTTATAAATTATCTTTTAATGTTGCCAATGAAGCAGCTACTATGGGAATTGCAAAATCAGATAATACGGCTGAATTTGCAAAGCTTGTCAATAAAACAATTAATAAGATTACTTATGTAACACCAGAAGGTAACTATGTTTATACTTTCGCTGATGGAATCTTTATAAAACCAGCTTACTCTGAAGAAATCAGCGGTACTTTCAGTGACGATATGAAATCATTTACTTTAAATCAGCTTCCTACTGTAAAAAACGGAACATTAACTGTAACATATACTGTTGGAGCAGGTCATATGAAGACTCCTTATACTCTGTATTCCGGAGCTATTGCAAAAAGCGTTTCTCTTGACTTAAATGCTATCCCATCTGATGCAGAAGGTGGAACTTACAGCGTTGCTATTTCTTGTGATAACTACGCTGATATCCACGTTGCAATCCCTGTAACAGAAGCTCAAAAAGCACAGTTACAGGAACTTATCAAACAGGCTGAAACTGCATTAAAAGGTGCCGGTGCTGATGATAGTGTATTATTAGCACATAAAAATGAGGCAGCAGAACTCTTAGCAAACGAAAGTTCTACCAGTGCCGATGCTGCTGATTTAATCAATGAACTTACTGAATTATTAAAACCATATCAATCCACAGAAGCTCCAACACCATCCATACCGGACAGTACAACAGCTTCTAAACCAAATACAACAACTGCTGCTAAACCAGCTACAAAACCTGCTACTACAGCAAAGAAGCCAAACACAACAGCCACAAAAGTAAAACTTGCAAAACAGACTACAAAAGTAAAAGCAAATGGAAAGAAAAAAATCAAAGTATCCTGGAAAAAAGATAAAAAAGCTTCCGGTTACGAAATCACATATTCCACAAAGAAATCTTTCAAAGGAAAGAAAACAATTGTAGTAAAGAGTAACAAGACAACAAGCAAAGTAGTAAAGAAATTAACATCTAAAAAGAAATACTTTGTAAAAGTACGCTCCTACAAGCAGGTTGGAAAGACTAAGACTTATGGGGCATACAGCAAAGTGAAAACTGTGAAAGTAAAATAAGTTTCTCTTAAACATTTTATATAATTGGTATTTTTATAAATAGTATTTTGCCTCAGGCAGGGAGAGACGCTCCCGGAGAAAGTAGAATAATAGTTGCCTCTGCAAATGTGAGAAGTAATAACCATATCTTCTGGTTTATACATTCTATTATTTCTTACTATTCAAACTCTATTTAGTAAAAACCCCACGAAGCTATATTCCGTGGGGTCTTTTTTATTATTTGAATAGGATTGGCTTAGATTATAAATAATTCTCATACTTCTTAACACACCCGATTCCAATCGCATATGGTCCGGTATGTACCGCAATGGTTGCCCCAATCTGGCAGATTCCCACCTGATCTACATGGCTCTCTCCATAGATATGGTTCGCAACGGTATTATAATATTCCTTGCCTTCCTCTATATCGTAACCAAAACCAACGCGGAAAGAATAGTCTTCCATCGCATCTCCGGTTTCTTTAAAATAGTCATCCATTAACGCAATCGTTTTGGCAACTGTCTTCTTACGGCTTCGTCCGATTCCTGAAGCTTCGATCTCACCATTTACTAAAGTAATCAGAGGCTTTAAGGAAAGGGCGCTGCTTGCGATTCCTGCAAGCTTTCCGATTCGTCCGCCATGTTTTAAATAATCTGTGTTACCGACTGTAAAGAAGATTCTATTCGTCTTTTTCATCTTCTCAAGAATATCTACACATTGTTCATAAGGAACTCCATTCTGACACATTCTTCCTGCTTCAATAACCATAAGACCCTGACTTACTGTTCCTGCTTCAGAATTAATCACCGCAATTTTGGCATCCGGATAATCCTCACAAACAATTTCTCTGGCATTACATGCACAGTTGTAAGAACCACTCAAAGATGGAGTAAAACAAATACAGACTACCGGTGTTCCTTCTTTCACATATTCCGTAAAAACGTCAATATAATTCTGTACAGATGGAAGAGAGGTCTTCGGATATACATCTGGATTCCCTACCATTCGCTCATATACTTCACGAATTCCGATTTCTTCAATCTCTTTATAATATGTCTCCTCATCAAATGATATATAAAAAGGTATAATACGTAAATTATACTGTTCAATGATCTCTTTTTCTAAATCACAACAGCCATCACTAATAATCTTGTAATCCATTTCATCCTCCAGTATGCATTATTATATTACTATACACAGAAATTAATACACTGTAAATATCACTCAAAATGAAGCATTCTCTCTTACTGCAATGCAATCTGTGTTCTCATTTCCATGTAATGTAGTTTTCATATCTATATTTTAATATTATCAAAACTCTTTGTCAACTATCTTCTCTATATAGTCTCCGGTAAATTCCAGATTCTATGGCTGTCTTGATAATTTATTTCATTTCCTTTTCCAGAAATTTTACCACTCCCGCATTCAGATTGGTATCTAAAATATAGTCTGCCCTTTCTTTTACTTCCTTATGTGCATTTCCTACCGCACAGGAACGATCACAAGCTTCAAATAAAGGAATATCATTCAGATTATCACCCATTCCGGTAATCGCGGCCGGATGAAGAAGCTTTCGCAGCTTCTGTATTCCATAATATTTTGAAGCATTTTTATGCGAGATTTCTAAATACCACAGACCATCTCCATAAACATCCTTATAAAAATTCAGATTCAGCCGCTCATCTTTTTTCAAATATTCATAAAATGGCCGTAACACTTCTTCTTCATAACAAATGGAAAAATAAATGATATCTTCACCTGAAATATCTTCTAATCTTTCCACTTTACTAAATGGCTTATGGTATAAATCTCTTCGTTCCGTATAAAACTTTTCCATATGCTGTGTCGCAATTTTTTCATAATAGGTTGCCATCTTTCGTCCAGACTTGCCGACTCGTCCGGCACTATCTACAACAGATGTTTCGCCAGACTTTGAGCAATCTTCGGAAATTTCAGGGGACAGTGCATATGCAAATCCTGTCACTCCAAACTTCTTTCTTCCTTTTAAAATATATTCCACAGAATCTCTTTCAATAATTTCCGCATGAATACAGCTTTTTTTCACCGGATCGTAAATCATGACTCCATTCATCAAAATCATAGGACAGGTGAGATTGACATCTTTCATAATAGAATTCACAGTTGCATAGGTTCTCGCTGTAGCAACAGTAAAACAAAGTCCCTGCTCAATAAGAGCATTTAATCGTTTAGGCACGTCTTCGTTAAGTAAGGCATCACTATTTAATAATGTGCCATCTAAATCCGATACATATAGCATTTTGCCAGAAAGATTATATTCTTTCTTCTCCTGCTTTCTTAAAACTTCTTTTGATACATTTTTTCGTATCTCTTCTGGCTTTTCTTTTTGCATCTTATCTGCTTTTACTTCCAAGCAGGCACGTTTTTCTGCTTCCTCACGAACTCTGAAAAAAAGATACTGCTGCATCACACCAGCTATCCCTTCATATCTTTCTACTGGAAAATGCCCGTTATAATACATTTTTTCCACTTTGGCAATCCATGTATCAATCGGAAATAAGGAAAGCTGATGTAAACCAAAAAGCTGAATACAAGATGCTACCTTTTCTCCCACTCCATGAAGTTTTTTCAGCATCTCCTTTCCCTCTTCCGGCGATGCCCCTTTTGCAACGGCTGTTTGAAGTACACTCAGTTCAAACTTCCCAGTTAAAATATCCTCTGCTGTCTGCCGAATATACTTCTCCCGGTATCCAAACTTAAACTCCGACAAATCGGCCTTTGCAAGCACTTCTGGTCCCGGAAAACTATAACCAATAAGATGCTCCTCTTCATAATTAAATACTATTTTTTCTCCAAGTTTCTCACATAATGCATCAATACTCTTCATAATACGTGGAATATTATTTCTCTGACTGATGATAAAACTAACAATCATCTCCCACAGATCCTGACGAAGAATCCGAATCCCTTTTCCCATCTTCGCCGCTCCAGAAAGAAAACGATCTTCCGGATCAATCTGTTCTATTATTTTCTCGTAATCTGTATCTAAATCCAAATACTTTCTAAAATATTCCTCATCCTTCTCATGACACAAAATACGGATTCCTGTCTTTTCCTGAAAAAAACATGCCGTCCGTCCATCAGAAATAACAAAATATCTTCCCGGACATATTTTCTTCCAGCGGAAGCACTGTCCACTCTCTGCAATCTGCTTTAAATCTATATAATCGTTTTTTATAAAAATATCAATATAATCCATCGGTGGTTTCCTCTTTCGAAAATTTCTACTCCCATCTTAACAGGTTTTAGGGTAACATTCAAAGGAAATAAATCTTTCGGTTCTCTGCGGTTTGGGAGACGGAAATCAGCCTTTTCAAAAAAATCAAAATATTTTCAAAAAAGTGAGAGATTCTCATCCCTTATTTGCGAATATATAATGTAACCGATATAATTATCCATATATTTTTTACATTCGAATGTACATAAAGGAGTAACCTATGAAGATAAAAGAATCGAATTTTGTGGAAGCGTTATCCCACAGAAATGAGAGAGCTTTAGAATATGTGATGGTACATTATGGTGGACTTGTAAAGTCTGTTGTGCATCGTTATCTGAATGTTCTTTCTCAATACGAAGAGGAATGTATGAATGACGTTTTCTTCGCTGTATGGGAACATATCGACTCATATGACTCCGCCCGTAATCCATTTGCAAACTGGATTGGCGGAATTGCCCGATTAAAAGCTCTTGATTATAAAAGAAAATACGCAAATCATCTTTTGGAAACAAGCTGGGAAAATGCGCAATATACTAAAGGATTGGACGATGCAATAGAATTACACACACAATTTGAAGAAGAATTTTCTGAAGAAACAAAGCAAATGTTATCCTGCCTAAAACCACAAGATAGAGAGCTTTTCATCAAACTATATGTAGAAGAAAAACCATTTGATGAGATATCCAAAGAAATGAATACAAACAAGCCTGTACTGTATAATCGGCTTTTCCGCAGTAAAAAGAAGCTGCGTTCTCTTTTCCCTCAAACAAATTCAACTCATCTGACTGGAGGTACGAGTTATGAAAAATGATATTTATGATTTATTAAATGACATTGACAATCAGATAGATACTTTTGAAACTGTCGATATTACAAGTACTGATTTAAAAAACTGGAAACAATCTTTTGCTTTAAAGAAAAAAACTTCCGTTAAAAAACACACCTGGAAAAAATATGCTGCTGCCGCAGCTGCCTTTATTATTCTTCTTGGTGGAAGCAGTGCTCCGGTAAGGCAGAACGTATACGCACAATCCCAACAGATTATGGAAAGTTTATCCACACTTTTAGGCACCAAAGAAGACCTTAGTCCTTACAGTACTGTCGTTGGTAAATCTATATCCAAAAACGGCATCACTATCACATTAAATGAAGTAATTCTTGATGGACATAGCCTTATCATTTCCTACAAAACAAAAATAAAAGACAGTTCTGTATTGAAAAAATCAAATATCAAAACTATCACTGAATTGCCAATTGATATAGACCTTACTATCGCTGGAGAACCTATTGTAGAAAGTGTCGGCATCTGTTCTACTCCTATCGACAAGCTAACTTCTATTTCTGAAAGTGAAATACAATTAAATGATTCCTCCATTTTATCAGAGAAAGCTGATTTTACGATCAACTTTTCCACATTAGATAAATCAAATACCTCTATTGGAAAATTAAAATTTGCGGCATCCGGTAAAGAATTAAATGCAAAAACAACAAACGTAGCATTAAATCATTCTTTTACCTTACCAAATAAAACAAAAATAACTTTAAAAAATTATAGAAGTAATATCGTAAACCATCAAATCTCATTTACTATTTCAAAAAATAATACTGGACTCTCTGGGGACATTATATTGAAAGGAAAAGATGACCTTGGAAACCCTGTAGAATTCTACCTTGATACCGCCGATGGAACAAATGGTACTTTTACAGTAGACAGAATGACCGGCTATATTTCCCCTAAAGCCACCTGCCTCACTTTAACTCCATATTATAATGACTTTCCTCTGTCTTCCTCTGTTAATAGTACAGAAGAAACGGCAGAATCCACTGAAAAAACAGTAGCAGAATCTACTGAAATTGAAGTCAGCACCACAAACACTGATGATGCTCAGGAAATCTCTATCTCTAACTATAAATCACTAGGAAAGGCTTTTACTATTACTATTCATTAGAGAAAACAGACGAAAAAAGAAATAATACCATAGTAAATGTAATGTGAGAGCAAGTAAAAATGCCGGACAGACATTTTCTACGCAGTGATATCTTTACATTTACTATGGTCTATTCTTTTTATTTTCGTCTGTTTCCCCTAATGAATCAAATAGTTAATTCATGATTTTCATTCATCTGGATAAACCGGGTTCCAAGCTCTTTCGCAAGCTGATTATTATGGGTAATGATAATTAGTGTTTTCCCTGCTGCATGAAATTTCTTCAGAAAATCTATAAGCATTTTCTGTGTACTTTCATCGAGTCCAGCGAGGGGTTCGTCTAATATAAGAACTTCGGGATTCATAGAAAGGATGCACGCTAATGATACTTTTCGTTTTTCTCCACCGCTTAAATGATACGGTGGGCGTTCTCTTAGTTTTTCGATTCCAAATAAACGAAGGCAATCCTCTGTTCTTTGTTTGACTTTTTCTTCGGAAAGTCCCATCTGGATCGGGCCAAATGCGATTTCTTCTTCTACGCTTCCACAAAAAAGCTGTGTATCTGCATTTTGAAAAACATAACCCATCTGCTGATGAAACCATTTGGCAAAGCGAGAATCTTTTAATGCTTTTTCTGTTATTTCGTGATCTTCATAGGTATAACTGCCTTCCATCGGAAATATGATTCCGTTCAATATTTTTATCAATGTAGATTTACCACATCCATTTGGTCCCTGTATTATTACAGATTCACCTTTTTGAATATTTAAATTAATGTATCGTAATGCAATTTCATTCCCATATGCATAACATACATTTTTTAATTCTATCATTTTGAATCTTCCTTTTATTTTTGTTATTCTTGATTTTACTTTTGTTATTCTTGATTTTACTTTTTATTCTCTTCTCATAGAAAATTGCTATATGTTAGGATTAAAAGGTCTTTTACCCTCTTTGATACTAGATTGATTGCTTCGTGTTATTTCCACAGACCCTCGAAATAAATGAATATTCCTGTTACTCCTATCATCAAAAGAAGACTCAAGATATCCTGTTTTCGAAAGGTAGATGTTTTTTGTGTTTTATATTCTCCAACAAATCCACGGCAGCACATCGCTGCATACATTTCCTCTGCCATTTCTCTTGATTTTAAAAAGGAAATCCCCAATATCCCAGAAAAGGACTGTGCTTTTTTCCTGTTTTGTCCTACAGATCGTAAGCGAAGTGACGTAAGGATTTCCATGCAGATTTCTCCGAGTACGGCAATATATTTTAATGTAATATCCAATGTAAAAATAAAGATATCCGGTATATGAAATGAGCGGAGGCTTGCTGTTAATTTATTCCAGGATGTTCCCGCTGACAGAATACCTATAAGCGTAACGGATACAAACACTTTGGTTGTGATAATAAGCAAAATCTGCGGATTTCCTATAAACACTGCCGGTAAAAGTATTAGTGCAGAAAAAAGTACTGCTCCAAATGTCCCCGAAAGTATCTGTTTCATTGTTTCTGCCGGATAAGTTGCAAGTGCAAGAATAGTTCCGCCTGCCATAATTAATGAAAATACATAGTTTTTTGAACAGGCAGTAAGTAAAATATATAGGAATGTATAACATAGTTTTAAAGAAGGACTGGCGCTTAGGCACCCGTCCTTCCCTTCTTTCCATTTTAATTTTGACAGTACACCAAGAACTGCCTGCGTACTTTTTGTAATAAATCCATCTTTATCAATACTCGGAACATATTGCTCCGTTTCACACATCCATGATGGAAGAAAACTATTATTTTTTTCCTGATTTTGCATTACACTGACTGCCCTTTTGAAAAATCTATTTTATCTTTTTTACTTCCAGCTAAAAGTTTAAAGAAGATAACAATAATCGCTACGCCAACAACTGCAGATAAAATATATCCTATCCATTCCGGCATTCCTGCCATAGAGTAATCCGGGAAAAGTGAAGCAAGGCTAAAGCCCTTTTCCATTCCTGCCGGTGTATATCCAAGTGCTTTTCCATTACTTACAAGGGATGCCATCTCTTCAACGCCCCATTCTCCCCAGGCGGTTCCACTTGCCAGAAGACCTAATGGTGTGAATATAATCAAAACTGCCATAAGAATATATAATGGCTTAAATGCGGACTGTGCTGGTTTTTCCTCTAATGTTTCCGGTGATATCTTTTCCACAAATGCAAGGATTGCTGTAGTAAGAACTATTTCTGCAATTCCAAATAATGTAAGATGTCCAATCATCATTGCCGGAATAGAAATAGTAAGCGGATATGGACAATAGAGTGCCTTTCCTGCTGCATCAGTAAACAGCAATGGCTGAATTCCAAACTCAATCGCTGCACAAAATGCTGCTGCATTAATGCCGATGTAGGAACCAATTCCTGCTGCTAACTTTCTTTTTCCTGTTTTTTCCCAGATAAGCTTGTAAATCGCAAATCCGAGAAATGGCAATATGAAAGCCATATTAAAACAGTTCGCTCCAAAAGCGAGAATACCGCCATCACCAAACAACAATGCCTGAATAAGCAGTGCGATCGTAACGGCAATACAGCCTGCCGATGGACTTCCCGTAAGAATCGCAATCAATGTTCCTCCTACTGCATGTCCTGTCGTACCTCCCGGAAGCGGGATATTGAACATCATTCCAAGAAAAGAAAACGCTGCTCCAATTCCAAGCAATGGCATCTTCACCTTCGGAATTTCTTCTTTTACTTTCTTAACAGAGTATGTCCATACCGAAACCATTGCTGCGGCCATTACCGCACAGGTCGAAGGACTCAAATAATTTTCAGGTATATGCATCTTTCTTTCCTCCTATAAAGCTTTTATGTTTTAAACCTAGGATATACCTTTCTATTTTTTCTCACAAGCTCCCCAGGGGGATATATTTTGTATTTTTTTGTATAATTCTGCTATAACTTTATGCTATACTATTATACTGATACTGAAGATTGAGCAGCTTCTCGACTGAAATAAAAATTCTGAGGTGAATTTTATGAATACTCTATTAGAACAAATTAAAAAGAAAAATGCAAAAGCTTTTACACATAGTGGAAAATTTCATGCAGACGATGTTTTCTCCTATGCACTGTTGTTATATTTAAATCCTGCAATCACAATTACCCGAGGAAATAAAGTTCCAAAAGATTTTGATGGAATCGTTTTTGATATTGGCAGGGGAAAATACGACCATCACCAGCGCGACAGCCGTATCCGTGAAAATGGTGTTCCTTATGCTGCATTTGGTCTTTTATGGGAAGAACTTGGTGCAGAAATTCTTGGCGAAGAACTTGCCGCAAAGTTCGATGAGTCATTTATCCAGCCACTTGATATTAACGACAATACCGGCGAGAAAAATGAACTTGCCACTTTAATTGGCAATTTTAATCCTTCCTGGGATGTGGAAAATGGAGAAAATGAAGCATTTTCCAGAGCGGTACAGACAGCTGGAATGATTCTTGTAAATATGTTCGAAAAATATAAAGGAAATGAACGTGCCGAGAAACGTGTAGAAGAAATTTTAGCCGCACATAATTCTTCTGTTTTGTCTGGGGAAAAATCTGAAATCGAAGCAAAAATTCTCGTTCTCCCTGAATTCGTCCCATGCCAGAAACAATTACGCGAAACAGATATTGCCTTTATTATTTTCCCCTCAAACCGCGGAGGCTATTGCATCCAGCCATTAAAAAAAGAACATTCTCTCAATTACAAATGCAGCTTCCCTGAAAACTGGCTTGGTTTAGAGAGAGACGAATTAAAACAGGCAACTGGCTTAACCAGCGCAAACTTCTGCCACAAAGGCGGTTTTATCATGACCGTCGATGATGTAAACGATGCAATTTCTGCCTGCAAAATAAGCCTTGAAAACTTTACAGAAACTTCTTGCATTATAAATTTGGGAGGTTCTTCCAAAATGGATGAAATCCTTAAAGAAATCCCTCATATGGAAAATGCAGCAATTATCCATTGTGACTTACCGAAAATGCCCGCACTTACATTTGACAGAAACTTGGGTGAGATTTCTATGGAAAAAGAGGAGTTTGCATCTTATATTAAAGACTATGTGAAAGGCATTTTAAAATATAAACCAGATGCTGTTTACGTTGAAGGAGAACTTTTCATTGTCTATCCTGTCATCCGGGTTTTACACAAAAAACATATCCCAGTCTACATAAAACACCAAAATAGGGTTGTTGCTATTTAATTCATTAAGGGACAGACGCCCGAGAAGAGATACGATATCCTATATTTGTGACTTTAGTCGCTGCGGTTTGGATGTGAGCGCATGAGCGAACATTTAAACCGCAGCGACTAAAATCACAAATATGCCTTATTGGGGGCAATGCCTTCGTCTGTAGTTCGCTTAATGAATTAAATAGCAATATTTTGTACTGTTTGAATATTCTTCTTTGTATTTATATCCAAGTTCATCGAACTGTTTAATTTCCTCTGGATTTTCTATCTGATGTTCTGCCATATAGCGTACAAGGGAACCTCTTGCCATTTTTGCGTAGGTTCCTTTTTCTTTTATTTTTCCATCGATCAGTTCTCCAAATACACAGGTTATAACTCGTACATTTTCAGGGATATATTTTAAAATGCTTTTGCTGTATTCTTTGGAGGCAAGGTTAATGAGACAATCGCAGTCTTTTAAGACGTAGTCTGCCAGTTTTTGTCCCCAAAAGTCATATAAATTATCTATTTCTTCTTTGTGGAAGCGTGCCTGCATTTCAAGGCGATATGGAATTACTCCGTCAAATGGAGATAGTGCACCGTAAAAGCCTGATAAAATCCGTAAATGTTTTTCTAACCATGTAAAAGCCTGCTCCTCAAATACTGCTGGAGCCATATATTTATACTGGATTCCTTCATAGGAAAGAATCGCCGGGCTTAGATTCTGTTTTAAGTTTCCTATTCGAAACTGTCGCTCATTCTCTTCCACAAGCTTATCACTGCATTTCCACAAATCTTTTAGCTCATCAAATGACATATTTCCCATGTAAGAAAAAAGCTTCTCTGCTTCTTTTATAAAAAATGGGATATTTTTATACGGTAAAATATCGTTTCTTATTTTCATTTTTTTCGCTGGGGAAATAATTACTTTTAACATTTGGATTTCTTCCTCTTACTTTCCTATTTTTTATTTGTCCATTTACAGATTCTGAATTTGTATATTTTTCGTAACATACCAGTGTTTCTTCCTTCTAGCTTCTAAAGTATTGTTGGATATAGTTTGATTCGTGACTCTTTTGTTGTAACTGCCAAATGATTGTCCATAAACTATTATTACTAAACAGCTAATACACTATCCTATACCAGAATTTTTTCAAACACTCCTTGAATCCCTTAGAAAATTTAACTTTACAAATTTATTGTTATAAAAGAACTATACTATATATCTAGTGACATGCTCCCACCACTTAAATCATAGATTTTGAAGTGGGGGCTTCTTGCTCA
>OGRI01000322.1_pt1 | contig 51932 bp, 35 predicted proteins | sample 1553391 | NCBI WGS metagenome assembly OGRI01 (sample SAMEA2580052, study PRJEB22360) | human gut metagenome | reverse complement strand
ATTATCAAAACTTTGTGTAAATTTGCAGCGAAAAGTGTATCTCTTACTAAGAGATACACTTTTTTTCTTCTTATTCTTCCAAATATACTTTCCACATTATGAAGCAATTAAGCATTAAATGGGGTTTCTTTTTATTCTGACTGTCAATTACTAACAAACATAAAATAGTCTTAATGTGAAATACCCAATGCTTGCCGGAAAGTTCCAATTAGTTCAACGATGAACTTAAAATTTTCTCAAAAAAGCCATGACCTTTTCTCGAAGTGTACTGCCTTCTTCTATTCTGCCAAAAACAAGAAACAAGTTCGTTGTCGCCACAAACAAACTTTAACCACGCACACCACTGTATCACAGCAATTTACTGCTTATCACTTTCGTTATTGCAGTCCTCTCCTTGCTTCTTCTCTTTTTTTTGTACGATATTGATAAAAGAAGAACTGATGATACCGGTCGGAATAGCCACCATTGCTACTCCCACCAAACAAATGATGCACCCCAATAATTTTCCCAAAGGCGTAATTGGATAAATATCGCCATACCCTACCGTTGCAAATGTAATGATAGCCCACCAAATCCCGTCGCCAATGTTTTCAAAAACCTCGGGTTGAGCACTCCTTTCAATATAATACATAAGAATGGCAGAAAAACAAATCGTAATAAAGCTGGCAGTGTAGGCTGTCTCAAGCTCCTCCTTAACGGAAGCAAGAGCTTTGCCGATAACCCGGAAAGAACGCGAATGCCGTATCAATTTAAAAATAATAAAAATATAGGGCAAAATAATAATATGCACCACTTCTGTATTCCAATATACATAAGTAAGAATACAAGGAATCACTGCTACAAAATCAACAAAACCATAGAAGGAAAATGTATATTTCAGACGTGCTTTTGCTGCTTTCATATCAGGATAGAGCGCGGGAGCAGATAAAATGCGGGCTGTATATTCAACCAGAAAAACAAAAGAAGATATATAGGTTATTCCGAATAATGGTACTTTGTATTCAGACATTTCCTCAAATGAACTTGCAATAACTGCTATAATTGAAATCAAAATAAAGAAAAGAACAAAACATCGAACCCATTGCCTTTTCAACAAACGTTGTATCAGAATATATAGTTTCATTTTTTATCATACTTGTTGATTAAATATCTTCCCATAAACAAAATTGGGATTGTCAAAACGTGGATAATACTGTCGTTTAGTTCGTAGGGGCGAGGTTCGCTCGCCCGAAAACAGTTTGCTTCGTGTATTCGGGCAGGCAAGCCCTACCCCTACAGCCGACGATGGGATAGACCGGTTGAGTTTTTGATACACTCCCATAAGAAACATACCAAACCGCTATCGTTTATACTTGCCTAAATTAAAATACATAAGCAAGTGATAACTGCCAGTACCTATTTTTACTTTCAAATACATCACCATCAAATATCTGGTCTATGGCGTCATGCTTATTACCTCCTATATTATGTTTGGCAGACTGAGTCAATCCTATATTATAGTAACAGCTTACCATCAGATGCTTCACAATCTTCACACCGCCTCCCAAGTTCAATCCAACTTCAGTAGAGCGCCACCCCATAGATGAAAGATCCTTATCTATCGCATCTACAGCAATATGAGCAAGTTTACGTCCCCAATTATCCTCATCCACCAAAAAAGAGAAAGAAGGACCTGCTCCCAAAAATAAATCAAAATCATCTGATATCCCCATTTCCCATTTCAGCTCTATAGGAATATCAATACTTTGTGTTCTGATATCAGTGCTACGCCCATTAGAAGTATTGGTAAGCTTCACTCCGCGTTGTACATACAACAAAGAAAAATCCAAAGCAATGCCATGAAACCCTGTTTGATATTGCAACATAGGTCCTACTTGGAATCCGGTCAAACTCTCTTCCTTAAACTGATTACGCATACCGCTGACATTTGCTTTATTACCAAGCACACCGGCTTTTAAACCAAAATGCAATCCTTGAGCCATACTGTTGGCTACTCCAAGAAATGCCAAAATAGTAAATAAACAAATTAGTTTTTTCATTATCACTTATTTAAGAAGTTAAATTTATACCTTATTAATCTTTTGCCTGATGTACAGTGAGTTGTGGGAAAGGGAACCCGATGCCTTCTTCATTAAATGTCGTATAAACAATTTCATTGATATCATACAAAACACTCCAATAATCAGCACTTTTTACCCAGACACGAACGGTAATATCCACACTGCTTGCACTTAACGATCCCAAAACGATTATGGGAGCGGGAGTATCCAAAATACGGCTATCCGCATTGATAATACGTTGCAATACAGCTCTGACCCTTTTCACATCTTCTCCATATTCTACCCCAAATACCCATTCAACACGACGCATTTCCTGTTTACTATAATTAGTCACAGCGTTTCCGCTAAGCATTCCATTGGGAACATAGATCATTCGATTGTCAAGAGTAGAAAGTATGGTGTGAAAAATCTGTATTTCCTTTATGGTACCGCTCACCCCGGGACCATCTATATAATCGCCCACTTTAAACGGTTTAAAAACAAGTATAATCAAACCACCTGCAAAATTAGAAAGATTGCCGGAAAGCGCCATACCTACAGCTACACCGGCTGATGCCAAAAGTGCAGCAAAACTGGTAGTTTCAACTCCCAACTTGCTAATTATGGCAAAAGCAAGTACCATATTCAGTAAAATTTTCACCAGACTCTTCAAAAAAGTCTGCACACTAACCTCTATCTTCCTTTTTTCAAGAACTTTGGCAATTAATATACTTATCTGCCTGATGATAAAACGACCAATGGAATATATCAGAATGGCAACAAATATATCCTTACCTGCATCCATTCCAAAATCTACCAACTTTTCCAACGCTTGCTCAAGCTTACTGCCCGGAGCTGCATTCAATAACAACCAATTCATATTTTTCTTCGTTTTACAAATAAAAATCAATCAACTTATCTCTGTCGAATTATAAATGTGTAAACACATTCCAACTGCGCATATTGTCTTGTCTCAATAATTTGTCTGATATATTCTTTTATATCCTTAAATAACCGAACATTTTGAAATTGCAAAGATACCATATATAATCAATAAAAACCATACCCATTATTCAAAACGCCATACCTCAAGACACAAAATATTTCGTATCCTACTGATAATTAAAAGCTTCTATCAAGCAATAATTAAATCTTACGCTGAAGTTCCAAGAAAAGATTGCTTGTTGTATATTTAATATCTATATTTGTGGCTCTAATGATTTTACTCAACGAATAATTTTATAACATTATGAGACGATTTCAAATTCTGTTATTATTCATTGCCATATCTTGTTCCATGTTCGCACAGGATAGGTTGTCGCTGTTTATAGGCAGAGCAAATAAATACGCTTCTGTAGAGTTATCTGATTACCGGAAGCGTTTATGTGTAGAATATAATGTGTCCAACCGTTCATTGGATGACTATTATAGGCGATGTGGAAGCGATTGGGGAAATGTTGGCTTGGCTCTTGAAATAGCCAGAACTTCCGGCAAGCACATGCGGGATGTATGTGATTACTATAAACGTTATCACCGATATGGCTGGAATCGTATTCTGGTAGAAATAGGTATCAAACCCGGTTCAACATATTATAACCCGTTCTATGACAGGATTCATTATCATAGCAACTGTTGGCATGAACATTATTGTTCTTATTGCGATCATCACAATAAACATCATCACAAACACTATAAAAAGCATAAACGCCATAAACATCCCAAATGGCATGATCGTGACGATGACGATTGGGATGATGACGATGATGACGACTAACACTTTCCATCATATATCTGTCACACTCCATCTATTGAAAAAGAATAAGGCAAATCCACCTCCTGTATTCCGCGCTGCAAGTTGGGGTGGGCAGACATACGAAACTCTGCCTTACCGCCCTTCAACATCTCACCATGCTTGAGAAAGTTTGCCGTATAGACCCGGCCGTTGACCAGCATTTGGTCGATATAACGGTTTGCTTCACTATTTTCGGGAGCAGAGAGTACCCAGTCGTTGCCATTTTCAAAGTGAAGGGTTGCCTTGCGGAAAAGCGGTGCACCGAGAACATATTCATCCGTTCCGGGACATACCGGATAAAAGCCCAATGCCGAGAACACATACCAAGCCGAAGTCTGGCCATTGTCCTCGTCTCCGCAATATCCGTCGGGGGCCGAAGTGTACATACGGTTCATTACTTCACGCAACCAATATTGCGCTTTCCAGGGTTGTCCGGCATAGTCGTAAAGGTAAATCATGTGTTGAATGGGTTGGTTGCCATGTGCATAGTTCCCCATGTTCATTACCGTCATCTCACGTATTTCGTGAATCACCTGCCCGTAATAGCTGTCATCGAAAACAGGAGGAACGGCAAACACCGAGTCAAGCATCGTGACAAACATTTCTTTACCTCCCATCAGGTTTATCAGCCCCTGCGGGTCATGAAAAACCGACCAGGAATAATGCCAACTGTTTCCCTCGGTAAATGCATCTCCCCACTTCAACGGAGAGAACGGTTTTTGGAATTCTCCGTTCCGGTTCTTACCGCGCATCAGCTTACTTTCGGTGTCGAAAAGATTCTTATAGTTCAAGGCACGTTTGGCAAAGAGAGTAATTTCTTCCTGCGGCCGTTTCAATTCCTTTGCCAGACAGTAAATGCACCAGTCATCGTATGCATACTCCAGTGTGCGGGCAGCATTCTCGTTGATGTTCACATCGTATGGGATATAACCCAAACGGTTATAGTATTTATAGCCCAGTCGCCCGGTGGAGGATACTTCGGGATGCACATTTTCGGTTCCGTGCAGCAACCCTTTATACAAGCTTTCCACCTCTTCCACACGCACACCTTTCATATAAGCATCCACTAAAACGGAGGCCGAGTTATTACCCACCATACAACCGCGATGCCCCGGACTCGCCCATTCGGGAAAGAAACCGCTTTCTTTATAAGTATTTATCAGACCTTCCTGAATTTCCTTGTTGACGGACGGATACATCAGGTTGAGCAATGGAAACAGGCAGCGGAATGTATCCCAAAAGCCGGTATCGGTATATAGATAACCGGACAGCACCTTGCCATTATAAGGACTGTAATGTATCGGCTGTCCTTTCGCATCCATTTCATAGAACTTACGCGGAAAAAGCAACGAACGGTAGAGACAGGAATAGAAGGTGCGATATTGTTCGTCCGTTCCGCCTTCCACCTCTATCTTGCCCAACACCCGGTTCCAGGCATCCTTGCCTTTTCGCACCAACGTATCGAAATCATCGGCACCCAGTTCGCTAAGATTCGCTTCCGCCTGTTCGGGGCTGATAAACGAAGAGGCGACCCGTGCATGCACCACTTCCCCCTTACGGGTCTTGAAACCGATAACGGCCCCTGTGTGAAAAGCCTGCTGCTCCATGACGTCTCTCTTTAAAGAAAGGGAAACTTCATTTTTAGGCTTCTCGTCATTGGAGAAGGTAGCCCGATAAGTAAACGGTTTGTCAAACTCAACGACAAAATAGTTCTTGAAGTTGTCGGGCACGCCGCCACTGTTGCGTGTGGTATAGCCTACAATCTTATTCTCTTCGGGAATAACCCTGATGAAAGACCCACAGTCGAAAGCATCGACCACAATGTATGAATCATTTTCGGGAAAAGTGAAACGAAACATCACCGCACGTTCGGTCGGTGTAAGCTCGGTCACTACATCATGTTCCGCCAGATACACCTTATAATAATAAGGACGCGACAGTTCGGCCTTATGGGAAAACCAACTGGCACGCTTGTCTTCATCAAACTCCGGCTTCCCGGTAACGGGCATCAGAGAAAACTGACCGTAATCGTTAATCCACGGACTGGGCTGGTGAGTCTGCTTAAAACCGCGAATCTTGTTGGCCGTATAGACGTATTGCCATCCGTCACCCATCTTTCCGGTTTGTGGTGTCCAAAAATTCATTCCCCACGGACGGGCAGTCGCAGGATAAGTATTGCCGGTGGAAAGTTCGAAAGAGGACTGAGTTCCCACCAACGGACTCACATAATCGGCATAGTCCTTTGCCTGCACCCATAAAGTGAGGCAAAAGAATACAACTGACAGGAAAAGTTTCTTTATCATCGTGTTGCCTGGTTTATTTACGGTTTAAAAGGTTCGGCTCCCATACTGATTTCCATCACTCCCCCCGCCGTCAGGTCGCTGTGCGTGAAGAAAGGCTGTTCAAGCGGTTTCCCGTTCAACAGAATGGACTGAACATATTTGTTTTCTTTTGAGTTGTTCTTCGTGCGAATCACAAAATCCTTTTGACCGGGCAGGTGAATGGTCACTTCCTCGAACAAGGGACGGCCAATGGAGTAAACCGGCTCACCGGGACACACCTGATAGAAACCCATCGCATTCAGAATATACCAGGCTGACATCTGACCACAATCCTCATTGCCCGAAAGACCGTCGGGAGCATTGCGGTACTGACTATGCAGCACACTGTCTACCAATTCCTGTGTCCGCCACGGACGATTGACATAGTTATACAGATGGATGATGTGATGACTCGGCTCGTTGCCGTGAGCATATTGCCCGATAAGACCGGAAATATCTGCCGAAACCGTCTCCCCTTCAAGCTCGGAAGAAACAGTGAACAGGGAATCCAGCTTACCGGCAAAAGCCTCCTCTCCTCCCATCAAGCCAACCAGACCGGGCACATCGTGAGGCACAAACCAAGTCCACTGCCAAGCCGTACCTTCGCAATAATCGTCACTGCGATGGGTAGACGAACGAGGATTGAACGGAGTACGCCATTTCCCCTTACTGTCCCGCCCCCGCATAAAACGGGTTTCGGGGTCGAAGTAAGACTTATATGCCCCGGCAAAACGAGCATATTTATCTCTTGTTTCCACATCTCCCAAACTATCTGCCAATACGGATATACACCAATCATCGTATGCATATTCCAATGCCTTTGCCACCGATTCGTTTTCGAGGTCGCAAGGAATATAGCCCAGCGCATCCTTGTAATAACGGGCACGGGGCATCACAAAAGGAACCAGCCACTTCGGACCGACAATGCCGGTCGTGTCGTATTCGGCAGTGCGGAGACAGGCTTGGTAGGCTTCGCGAACATCGAAATCGCGATAGCCCTTCACGTATGCATCGGTGATGATAGAGGCAGCATGATAGCCAATCATCGTTCCCGTGTAGTTGGCAGCACAATCCCATTTCGGGAAAACACCTCCCTCACGCTGTTTCTTCAACAATGAACGGATATAGCTTTCGTTGGTATGAGGGTCTATGATGGTGAGCAAAGGATGCAACGCACGAAATGTGTCCCAAATAGAAAAAGTGGTGTAAACAGGATCTTCCTTATCGGTGGTGTGCACTTTTAAATCCATCCCCAAATAACGCCCGTCTACATCGGTAAACAAGTTCGGACTCAAGAATGCATGATACATGGCAGTATAGAAAATGGCAAGTTGGTCGGGGTCTTCCGTTTTCACCTCTATCTTTGAAAGACAATCATTCCAAGTCTTTCGGGCATCGGCACGCACCTTGTCGAAATCCCAGTCGGGCAACTCAGCCAACAGATTCTGCCTGGCTCCTTCACCATCGACAGACGAGATGGAGAAACGAACCATTACCTGTTCATCTTCAGCCGTATCAAAACGGAGCAACATTTTGCAGACGGGAATCTGCTGTCCGCCTTCCTCGATGGTATCGGTATAAAGAGTATGGGTAAAAGGCTTTGAGAAAACAGCATAAAAATAAAGATCTTGTTGCCAAGCCCAATAAGCACTGCGCTTGTATCCGCAAAGCACGGTATCATTGACAGCCTCCACCTCCATGACCTGATTGGTTTGCTGCTGAATATTATAGTCCATATCCAGAATGAAACCCGATTCCTTGCTTTCAGGAAACGTATAACGGTGCATGGCGGCACGCTCAGTGGCCGTCAGCTCGGCTTTCACACCGTAAGTATCCAAGAAAACCGAATAATATCCCGGTTCGGCATACTCGTTCCTGTGCGAAAAAGCAGAAGCGAAAGGACGCTGCTGACTCTCTTTCCCAAGATATTCCACCTTCTGCTCACCTACGGTAGGCATCAAAAGAAAATCACCGAAATCGGCACAGCCCGTACCGCTAAGGCGTGTGTGGGCAAAACCATTGATGGTGGAATCTTCGTAATAGTAGCCCGAACAGGAGTCCCAGCCATCGATACGCGTATCAGGACCCGGTTGAATCATTCCGTGAGGCAACATGGCACCCGGATGCGTATGTCCGTGTCCTCCCGTTCCGATAAAAGGATTGACATAACCGGTGTATTCTTTCATTTCCGTTGTTTGGGTAGAACATGCACTCAAACATAATAATCCTACCAAACAACCGCTTACGAGTCTATTGAATTTCATTGTTTTCTATTTGATGTTATTTTATTTCCGATGAAACGGATTATCGATACCAAATCTCTCCCGGTTCGGAACTCATCTCGAATTCCACAGTAGCCCCGTCCATTATCTGTTGATGGGTGATATAACTCTTATCGTATGGCTTTCCGTTCAACTTGACCGACCGAATATAGATATTCTCACGGTTGACAGCCGGTGCCAGCACTGTAAAAGTCTTCCCGTTGTCAAGATGCATACGCATTTCGGGAAATAACGGAGTTCCTATTTCATACTCACCACTTACGGGATTGACCGGATAAAAGCCCATGGCACTGAATACATACCAGGCAGACATCTGACCGCAATCTTCATTGCCGCACAGTCCGGCAGGTGCATTGAAATAAAGATGATGCATCACCTGTGCCACATACTTCTGAGTCTTCCACGGCTGACGTACTTTATTATACAAATAAATGACATGATGGCTCGGCTCATTGCCATGAGCATACTGCCCAATCATACCGGTGCTGAAAATAGGCAAATCTTCCTTCCCGGCAGGGATATACGTAAACATACTATCGAGCTTCTCTGCAAAGCGGTCTTTTCCTCCGACCAAAGTTATCAGTCCGCGAATATCCTGAGGCACAGACCATAAATACTGCCATCCGTTACTCTCGCAAATATGGGCTGTATAGTCATCGGGACAGAAAGGCCGGATAAAAACACCCTTGTCATCAACGGGCTGCATAAATCCTGTAGCGGGATTGAATACATTCTTGTAGTTTTGAGAACGCTTGTAAAACTCTTCCGCCAGTTCCGTCTTTCCCATCTTGCGCGCCATCTCTGCAATGCAATAATCATCAAAAGCATACTCCAGTGTTTTGGAAAGCGACCAATTGTCGGCATTATACTCATCTTTTATATTATAAGGAATATAACCGAGCTTCTTATAAAGCCCGATTCCCCGATAATTGTCCAAGTTGGCAGTGGCGACACAGGCCTTCAATGCTTTCTCTGCATCAAAGTCACCTATTCCTTTCAAATAAGCATCCACAATGACGGGAACAGCATGATAGCCAATCATCATATCAGTCTCACTGCCCCAAAAGTTCCAAACCGGAAGCCGGCCGTTCTGGTCATAAAAGGCAAGGAAAGACTTTATCATGTCATTGGTGCGGACAGGCTCGGTATAAGTAAGAAGCGGATGGGCGGCACGATAAGTATCCCATAAAGAAAAAGTGCCATAGTTCACCCAGCCATCGGCTTTATGTATTTTCTTATCAGGTCCATAATACGAACCGTCCACATCACTAAAGACAGTGGGCGCTATCATGGTGCGATACAAAGCCGTATAGAAATTCACCTTGTCATCCAAGTCACAGATGCCCCTGACTTCTATCTTCCCAAGCTGACGGTTCCAATTCTCTTTGGTCTCCGCCACATACTTATCAAAGTCATTATGAGGAGCCTCAGCCGCCAGGTTTCCAGCTGCCCCTTCCATGCTTACTCCCGAAAGAGCCGTACACAACACTATCTCTTCCCCATCGGTCGTATCAAAGTTGAAACGTGCCACGTATGCAGTACCTATGGTCTTGCCATCCTGTATGATGGCGGTAGTATCTATTTCGGAAGACCGGAACGGTTTGGAAAAACGGGTACGGAAGAAAACACGCTGTCCACGTGCCCAACCGTCAGAGAACCGATATCCCTGTATGGTGCATGAATCCACCACCTCGATATGGGAGTCTTGTGTGAAATCCCAGTTCATCGCCTTCTTCAAATTCAGGAATACGGCAGACTGCGCTTTTGGGAAAGTGTAACGCTGAATGCCACAACGCTCCGTGGCAGTCAACTCCACATTTATATTATAATCTTTCAGCAATACACGGTAATATCCTGCAGAAGCCTCTTCATCCGAATGCCGGAACTTGGAATGAATGCCCAAAGGCGCTTCAGCTTCACGATAAGGAAGGGTGACAGGCATGTAGGAAATGTCGTACAAATCACCGGCCCCTGTTCCCGACAAATGCGTGTGACTGAAACCGGCAATGGTACTGTCGGGATAATAATAACCCGAAATACGGTCCCAACCGGGCAAGCCGTTATCCGGACTCAACTGAACCATGCCAAACGGTGCCTGAGCACCGGGATAGGTATTCCCGGTAAAATCTGTTCCGATAAACGGGTTTACCAATAAACTATAATCAACAGCCGATGCCGGCTGCCTATCGGATATACATGCTCCAAATATCACCAGAAAAAACAAAAACGAGAGAAGAGGTGTCTTCATACTATACAAAGAATTTCATTATTACTCTATTACAAAAATACATATTATAATCACAACAGCAACCTTTCCTATCAAACACTTCATTTTTTCCGATTATTTTTCTCACTCCAGGTATAAGAAACAATAAAATAAAGAAAGTCTTTTGATAGGAACCTAGAAGTTTTTTTGTATGTTTGTCCATTATATTATTGAAAAACACAACTTAAACAATGAAAAAGAGCGATTTTATCTTTCTTTTGGTGGCTACAGCCATTTTTCTCCCCTTCTTTATAAGCGATGATGCTTATGAATGGTACAAAACCTTTAACGCCACCCATGGCATGGTCATGAGTTTCCTGAAGTTTGCCATCCTTTCTACCATGGGCGAAATGATCGGACTGCGCATCAGTACCGGTGTTTATATCAACCGGACTTTCGGAATCATTCCCCGGATGGTGGTATGGGGACTGATTGGCATGGGCATCAATATGGCAATGATTATCTTCTCAAAAGGAGTGCCGATGTTTATGGAATATATGGGTATGGCAAATGCTTCCTCCACCATCAACGGAGAGATGTGTTTTGAGAAAATAATGATAGCATTAGCCATATCGGTAGCCATGAACAGCATTTTTGCCCCTGTCTTTATGACTCTTCACAAGATAACCGACACCCACATAGGTCACTGCGGCGGTTCGGTAAAGGCACTGCTCACTCCCATCCCCATGAAACGGATTATGACGGAACTGAACTGGGCAGTGTTGTGGGGATTCGTATTCAAGAAAACCATTCCTTTGTTCTGGTATCCGGCACATACCATCACTTTCCTGCTCCCTCCGAATATGAGAGTACTGTTTGCCGCCATATTGGGCATCGTACTGGGAGTGTTGTTGGCCGTTGCAGCCAAAAAGAAATAAAAAAGTAAGCGAAAGTCCCGATGTCTTTCAAGCCGGACTTTCGCTTACTTTTCATATTATCCTTATCTCCTGCCTTATTTTCCTTCGAATAAACAAAAGCAAAGATTTATAAATTACAAAAGAATGAAACAAACACAGGAACACTCATGTCAATCAAGATTCCATGAAAAATAGCAATCGGAATCATGTCTTTTCCCGAATACCGGGTAATAGAAGGTAATAATACATCCATTGAATTAACTCCGGCAGCAGAAATAGGTGCTAGCCTCCCAAAGTATTTCCGAATAAGAGGAGCACCGAGAAGTGCCATCATTTCACGAAAAATATTTGCCAAAAGAGCAATTGTTCCTAACTCTGTGGCTAACTGTAATCCCATAGAAGGTTCTTTGAACTGTGTAATCAAAATAGAAGAAAGGGAATAATAGGCAAAGCCACTTCCCACCGCCATGCAGTCAAAAACACTCCACTGGGTTAATAACAAACTGGCAAATGCCGAAAAAAGCAACGTTCCTGTAATAGTAGCAACAGGCACCAGCAGCATTTTGAATCGCAAACTTTTAATCAACTCTTTTAATTGTCTGTTACATCCAATCCCAATTCCAACTTGCAACATCAATGCATACAACACATACATGGAAACATTGTGTGTAGAAAACCGGAACTCATTGGCTGCTCCTATCAAACAACCGACACAGAAAAACGCCACAACAATCAAACTACCTTTCATTCGTTACCTCCTTTCTTAAAAAATAAATGAAACACCAGGAAAGATGCCAGTAAACTACCTAAAATACTTAAAGTTGCAAGTACAATGGCCTGCCATCCGAATTTCCCTATATTATTAATAATTAAGCTATTGGAACCTATTGAAAGCCCCAGAACAAAAAGCAACAGGAATATGGTAAGAGAAATACTTTTCTCTACTTTTTGCAAAAATCGTAAATCACGCAACAGATATCCAATGCCGATACCCGTAAACATTATAGATATAATAGTAAACATAAAATAGCTACTTTTAGAATGAAACATAGATTCTGATGACTAAAAACAAAGTCACCACTAATATACTTTTCATTTCCACAGCCTGTTGGAATGAAGAAAAAATAGAATGGATAAAACTCAAATAAACCCGCTGAACCAATGCACGTGTACAATGAAGCTGTTACACAGGCTTTCTCGTTCCCATCTAACGCTATATGTGCTATATGTAGAGCATAATTGGTTCATATTATCTATAAATTTTGGTGCAAAGGTAACCGTTATTCGCATATTTACCAAATAAATATTCATAATTAACCCTATTCCACACAAAAAAGAGATGAAGGCTTCGATTTGTCGCAAACCGAGACCCTCATCTATTTTCAAACAAGTCACTTACTATGTTAAAACTATATCTCTTCCTTGTGTATCACATTAATATTCCACCTTATAATCCCTGTGCAAGTGTTCTCCTTTCCATGCCTTCTTAGTCGTCCAATCTTCATAAGGGGCTGTCCAAAAAGCATTATCAGCAGGAAGTCCTAAAGGCAAGAAGCTCAAAGTTGCCATATAAAGACTGCCAGTAGAAGTATAACCATCAGCAGCCTCGGGTTGGTGACCATTGAATCCCAAAACCAACCAACCGTTCTCATCAAAGTTCTGATTGCCTTCATATAAATTACGATGTACGGCAGTCAAAGCACAACGCACCTGAGCCGGTTTCAGATGGACGGGTAATTTCTCGCGCAAAGCCACATCTGCCAATGACTGGAAAGCAGCCGAACGATAAGTCACAGAACGGCCCAAAGCCGGATAAGTTCCATCCGGTCCGATAATACGTTCACAAAATTCAGCATGACGTACCATACGTGCCATAGCTTCATCCACTTCTTTCTGACCAGCTCTTTTTTTGGATGCTAATGTTTCAAGCATGGCCACATACATCGGATTCAATACATAAGAATTATAATAATCCATACTAAATTTAGGACCATCACAATACCAACCATCGCCCGCATACCATTCTCTCACTTTATTCTTGGCTATCTTTAAACGGAAAGGATCACATTCACCGCCTGCCCAGTTAATAAAAGATTCGTTCAGTCCGGTAAAAACCAACCAATTATTGTAAGCACCGGTACGATTACGTAAAGCTTTCAACGACTCAATATAACGCTGTTTTGTCACATCGTCCAACGGCTCCCAAAGAGCTTTGGGAGCACGTAAAAAAGCATGTACCAAATAAGCTGCATCCACAATAGGTTGCGGTTGTTTTGTAAAGTTCAATTTATCCGGTGAATTCGGGTCAACAGCATTTTTCAGTCCTTTCAACACTTCCTCACGCATCTGTTTACGAAGTTTCCCCTCTTCAGTATCATCATCAGGAAGCGACAACCAAGGAGCTACACCAGCCAATGTACGACCTACAGCTTCTAAATGAGTGACTTCATCATAACCTTTCGGATTCCCACTTGGAGATTCTATTGGCATATTTTGACGCAACGTGTTTTCTGCCAAATTATGAATAACAGGATAGGCAATTTTCCACATAAGCTCCACCCAAACAGCGCGATCTTGCGCACCGGTAGTCATTTGTTGTTCTTTGGCTGTTTTATCTTTTTTATTTTTGGCTTGCAAAGAAGATACAGGCATTGCCATTAGAACAACCAACAACAATGCAAAATAATTTAATCGTTTCATGAGCATTATTTATTAGAAAAGAGGTTCGTTGTTCAATAATTTATTATAGCGATGAAGAGCTTCCACAAAATAATAATCCGCATACGTCAAAGGCACATCGATTTCACCACCATGCGGAATAGCACCGGTACTATGCATCAGGATAAAGTTTGCATTCTCACCCAATTTAGCACGGTAAGCGGGACTGCCCAACGAATGAAGAATCTGCTTGGCTCCTTCCAGATATTTTTTGCTCTTAGCACCTTTCACATAAGTGCTCAACTCCATCAAAGCCGAAGCTGTGCAAGCTGCTGCAGAAGCATCGCGATAAAGAACAGGTGTAATGCTGGCTTTAGAACGTACACCGGGAACATAACCTTCTTCCCAAGCATTGAAGTCCCACCACGCCACCTTATCGCTAGGCAGATTAGGATGATCCAAATAATGATCAGCCATGCCTTGAGCTGTTTTCAGAAAACGTTTATCACCGGTTTCGCGATAGCACAAAGTAAACCCGTAAATACCCCAAGACTGTCCTCTCGACCAACAAGAGTTATCGGAATACCCCTGAGAGGTTTCTCCCTTAATAGGAGCCCCGGTCTCTTTATCATAATAAATAATATGATAGTGACTGTAGTCCTTACGGATTTGATTCTTCATCACCTTTTCGGCATGCGAAACAGCTACTTTCTTATAAGTGTCATCTCCTGTCACCTTACTGGCGTGGAACAACAACTCCAAATTCATCATATTGTCAATAATAACAGGAAAGTCATAAACTTTATCACCGTGCCAAGACCGGAAACCATTCCACGACTGAATCACACCGGCTTTGGGACGAAAACGCGTGCAGAGTGATTTAGCTGATTCTGTCAAAATGTCCTCGTATTCGGTCTTCGGCGCGAAACGGTTCGCATTGCCATAACTGCAATACATCATGAAACCGATATCATGATTGTCAGTAAAAGTCTTGCAAGGTTCCATTTTCCGAGTGTAAACCAAGGCAGAATCTTGTAATGACTTATCACCTAAGAAATCAGAGATATACCATAAACTGCCAGGAAAGAAACCGGCTGTCCATAAGTAAATGCTTCCTTTGGACACCGTTCCGTCTTTACGCATACTGTGGGGCATCACGCCACTACCATTTTTGCCCTGACTCGGAGTCTTCAGCATCAGATTATACTGTTTAGCTGCAAATTCCATATTTTCCTTAATAAATTCCTTTTCGGAATTCTGTGCTTGTACATTGCTTGTCACACACGAAAACAAAATAGCAGTGAACAAGCCGAACGTTTTTTTTATCATATTCATATTTTTAATAGTGTTAATTTCAAATAGGTTTATGGCAAAGGCACGGACATGAAATATAGAAGGAAACATATTAGTAAGCAAGAGGGGAGTGTGTCAAAACTAAAATGGCCTATCCAATTGTCAGCTGTAGGGGCAGGGGTTGCCTGCCCGAAGATACAAAGCAAACTGTTTTCAGGCGAGCGAACCTCGCCCCTACAAACTAAACGACAGCATTATCCACGTTTTGACACACCCCGACCATACATACTAACGTGTAACCATATACCTGCTGACCCTACATGCATCTCTGTCCGCTTATCGGATAAACTTTACACTGTTGATTACCAACCCGGATTTTGTTGAGATTTCAAATCAGGATTACGCTCAAGTTCTGTTAGAGGAATAGGCCATAAATAATCACGTTCAACAAACTTACGAGTATAACGGTCATTACCTAAGATATCATCATATTTAAAGTTTAGTTTTTCTTCGCAAAGTTTCCAACGTTTTAAGTCACCAAAACGATGTCCTTCGGCTGCCAACTCAACCGCACGTTCGTGAACAATACGCTGGAATACTTCATCATGAGTACGAGCTTCAAGCCAAGACGGACCGCTGTTCAAAGCCGGCATATTAGTAGACGGGCGCTGACGAACCTGATTAATTAGAGCCACTGCATCATCTTGCCTGCCTATCTCATTATAACATTCAGCCAACATTAGCAATACATCCGCATAACGAATAATCGGGAAGTTAATAGGTACATGATAACGGTCATTAATTTCTCCATTCATATCACCCTCCGGCACAAACTTGCGCCATAAATAGTCATACCAACCACGATTATTACGGATATAGCCATAATTTTCATTTGTTCCTTTTGCCAACACCAACTCCATATCCTTAGGAATACGGCCTACTGCACCTAGAATATGTGCATACGGAGTAAGAATTGTTTGTTCCAAACGCGGATCACGATTTTCATAAATTTGGCGTAGTAACTCTTTCTTTTCAGGATACTTAGAAACTACATTATTTGTTAGTTCTGCTAAAAAAGTTTCTTTTTGAATCTCCTGGCTCGCGGTGAACCCCGGAATATAGTCTTCCCAATCAAATGTTTTTCCATCCTTCATTTCATACATATCTACTAAAATATCTGTAGGTATGCTATTGTTCCAGCCACCTCCAAAAGAAGAACGGCTACCCATATAAAGTCCAGAGGGCAAGCCACTGTCATTACCGACTCCACCGGAATTCTGAACAGCAAAAATCATTTCATCACTACAGTCACCTTCGGGTTTAAACAAATCAGGATAGCTGTCATAAAGTTTATAACCGTAACCTCTCCCACTAGGGTCATTCACTACTTCTTCAAAATCTGTTGCAGCACCGCTATAATCTCGGTTAAAAAGTTTTACTTTTCCTCTTAATGCAACAGCAGCACCACGTGTAGCACGACCATATTCATTCTGTTCCCATTTTACAGGTAATACATTAATCGCTTCCTCCAAATCGTCCAAAATGAATTGTCTAACCTCTTCCGCACTGCTACGAGGCTTTTTCATATTCATGAAATCATCACTAATAATAGTCGTTTCATCATATAAAGGCACACCACCCCAAAAATCCAACAATTGGAAGTAGTAAAGAGCACGCATGAATTTGGCTTCTCCTTTATATTGAGCTTTTAAGCCATCAGCCATATCTACCTTATCAATATTCTGTAACAAAAGATTAGCACGAGCTATACCTTCATAAAGCGCAGACCATTTGCTACTTATATCACCGGTTCCATTAGTATAAGTCCCATAAATAACAGATTCATAGCGTCCAAATGATATTTCTCCCAAAGCATCTACACCAAAATAAGTACCGTATGTTTGTTCATGTTTCATTTGGGCATAAATGTTCATCATAGCTTGATGAGCATGTTCCTCTGTTTTCCAAAATGTACCAGAACTCAATTTGTCGTGTGGGTATTGATCTAAGTCATAGCAACTACTCATCAATCCCATTACCGCTAAAAGTAATAAATATTTTTTCATATTGATATTATCATTAAATTAGAATGAAACATTCAGTCCAAAAGATGCCTGACGCATAGTAGGATAAGTCAACTTATTAGTTTCCGGGTCCATACCGGCATAGTCAGTAAATGTAAAAAAGTTCTCTAAGCTGCAAAATAAACGTACCCGATTTAAAGAGAGTGTCTGAAGCCATTTTTGAGGAAGAGTATATCCTAATTGAATATTGCGGATTTTAAAGTAAGACTTATCCGTTTCCCAAATGGTGCTTTGGCGAGTATTGCGACTGTCACCATTAGACATCAAACGTGGATACTTAGCATTTGTCATACCTTCATGCCAACAATTGTCTGCTACTTCTTTACTGATTTGGTTACCGAAAGTCAAATAAGAGGAACGCATGTGCGTATATTGCACTTTATAACTGCCTGTACCGGACAATACCGTTGAGAAATCGAAACCTTTGTATTCAAATCCCAAGTTGAAGTTGAACAAGAAGCGCGGAGTATCTCCATGACCTCGTGCCACTCTGTCATCATCATCCAAATAACCGTTATTGTTCATATCTTTATAGAGTACGTCACCGAGTTCCGGACGCTTAAAGTTCTTGAAATAGTTAATTGGTTTACCTTCTTCATCCAATTTAGGATTATCCACAAGTGACTGTACATAGTCTAAATCCGCCTGCGTCTGAACAATACGATCTGCAATATAAATATACTGGGTATTAATGCCATAACCTTCTTTAATCATGGTAGTACCACTATAACTAGCCTCATCACCTTTGAACTTGGTTACTTCATTATCCACAAAAGTAAGGTTGGCACCGATATTATAGTGAAAATCATTGATTTTATCCGCCCAATTCAAAGTCAGTTCGAAACCTTTATTTACTACTTCCGCACTATTTTGGATAGGGATTCCAGCTGTACCGTGAACCAACGGAGCAGGAAGGTCAATCAAAATATCCGAAGTCTTTTTATAGAAATATTCCAAAGAACCGTTCAAACGGTTATTCAATACTCCAAAATCCACACCAATATTAGTAATGGCTGTACTTTCCCAAGTCAACCCCGTATTCGAAATAGAAGTCATACCCAATCCTACCGCTTTATTACCATTCAATACATAATTACTTTGAGCATAAACCGGAACAGCTGCATAATCATTGCCTTTCAAATCATTATTACCAAGTTGACCATAAGACACACGTAATTTCAAAGCATCCAACCAATTACGAGTACCTGCCATAAATGATTCCTGCTCCATGCGCCAAGCAGCAGACATAGAGGGAAAGTATCCCCAACGATTGTCCTTAGAGAAACGTGAAGATGCATCAGCACGAAGGTTTACTTCCAACAAGTATTTGTTATCCCAACCTAAGTTAATACGTCCAAAAAAAGAGCGCATAGCCCATTCAGAATGTGAACCAGTTGTTGTTGACTCACCGGTTGCACCGTTAATTACATCAACAGAAGAGTCAAGCCAATCATATTTTTTTGCGCTGAAACTACGGTCACGACGCATTTCCTGACTGGCGCCTACCATCGCATTCAAATCAAAACGATTATTAAAGAACTTGTTTTCATAACGTATTACACCGTCCATAAATATGCGTTCAATCTTACGATTGTAATTATAAATATAACTCTGGCCACTATCTTTTTGAGTCATTGTTTCCGTAGCAAAATTCCAACGGTCATTAAAATTAGGCTTTTCCCAATTATCTTTATCGGTAAGTTCATAAGAATAAGAGCCCGAAATGCTTAATCCTTTCAGAGGAGTAATGGTGCCATTGAACTGTGCACGTACATTACGCTCTTTCTTCTCGCCAACTTCACGATTCAACCACCACAATGGATTGTTGGCTTGTGCATCATCTTCAGGATTCTGCATAGCCCCGTAACGTCCATCATGACGAAGTACCAAGCCCGGAGTACTTGCTACTCCATAAGTAAACATATCGTCCACCCGGTCCTGACCTAAATCTATATTGGCCAAATATCCACTCACTTTAGCACCTAATGTCAACCACTTGGTGACTTTAGCCTCTACGTTAGAACGGAAATTATAACGTTCATAACCGGAATTTTCCATAACTCCCGGATTATTGTTATAGCCAAAAGAGGTATAGAAATTTATCTTCTCACTACCACCGTTTACCGAAAGATTATGATTGGTAGCAACAGCTGTTCCAAAAACTTCATCAATCCAATTGGTATTAGGATATATCAATGGATTCCTGCCATTATCATCACGCCATTCTTTAATAGTAGCTTCCGAAAAACGTCCCGGTTGACCAGAGTTATTATAAGCCTCATTCATCAGTTCCATATAATCGGCATAATTTGACACCGGTTCTAATGTTCTACCAATTGATTCCAATGAAGCATAGCCAGTATAATCTATATTGACCTTTCCACTCTTACCTTTTTTGGTAGTAATTAAAATAACACCATTGGCAGCGCGCGAACCATAAATGGATGCAGATGCGGCATCTTTCAATACAGTCATGCTTTCTACATCTTGAGGAGCAACCGTATTAATATTACTTTCTACACCATCAATAATAACCAACGGAGAAGAATTATTCAAAGTACCTTGACCACGCACTAAAATAGAAGCGTTATCATCACCCGGCTTATTGCTGGACGATGTTACCGAAACGCCTGCTGCCATACCCGCCAAACCGGAAGAAAGATTGGTTATAGGACGTTTCTCTGAGATGTCATCCATATTGACGGAAGCAACAGAACCGGATAAGTTCACTTTCTTTTGTGAAGCATAACCAACTACCACTACTTCATCGATAAGTTCACTACTTTCCTTTAACTTAATAGTTAACTGACTTTGAACACCGACTTTTACGCTCAAGTCCTCATAGCCTACATAACTGACAATCAAAATCGCTCCATCAGGCACATTGTTCAATGAAAATCGACCATCAACATCTGTAATAGAACCGTTAGTCGTTCCTTTCACTACCACATTGGCACCAATAACAGTTTCACCGGTTTCATCGATAACTGTACCTGTAATAGTACGGCCATTCTGGTGTACGATAAGAGAAGAATGTGTGGAACCGGTGCCAGAATAATTATCTCCGGCTGCATACGCCGGACTTACTGCCAACAATAAAGCTCCTCCCACAAAAAGTTTGAATAGTTTGGCATGTAAAACACACCACTGTTTTTTCTGTTGATACATAGTCCTATATAATTTTAAGGTTTTGCTGCAAAATTATATGAATCCCCCATTGGAATAGGGACACATTTGTGTTTTTGAGAGGAGTATATCTGTACCCTTATAGTTTTAACGTTTGTGGCACAGGGTACATATTTGTACAACAAGATACATTTCCGTACAAAGAATAAAAGTTAAAATGGCGGAACCTGACACTTCAGACATATATACGCGCAGGCTTATACGTACGTCCGTGTAGTCCGATGCGTATATACGTGTGAGCTTACGCGTATATACGTGTAGCCCGATGCCACCGTATGTGTGTGAATGTTGCAAAAAGGCCTTTGTGTTTTCCAAAAAGCTCGTTATGTTTTCAAAAAACTTCATCACCTTTTTAAAAAAGCTCGGCATGTTTTTAATGTAAGGGCGGATTGCCCCCTCACAAAGCCGCTCATTCCTTCTTGTCCCTTCACCCTTACATTTTAAATTTAACATACTGACAAACAGCCCATTAAATATGACAGTGCCTCCCCTATTCCTCCCTTCATCCGTGCTTTCCACGTCCCTTCACAATCTGCCTTCAGCAATTTCCTTTTTAACGAATGAAGGGAGGCTGAAAGGACGACAACAAGATGCCCACTCACCACCGGATCCCCTATCAACAGGGTGTTTCAACGCCTAATGAAAGGAGGAAGGAAGAAACGAATCGGCTGATATGGAGACTTTATAACCAAAAAATTTCAGCCATTTTTATGGCTATCTCCAATATAATTTAATTTTTTATTCATTGAACAGAAAGCACCCGTCAAATAGATGATATTTCCCCCTACATTATATTTTATATTCCTATTTTTGTGCAATAAACAAGAATAGAACAAATTAAATAAGCAATACTCTAACCAATCATTTATTATGAAGAACGTTATCATTTCAACGAGCCGCATGGTTAAAAGCATTATGCTTCTGGCCATGCTACTTTTAACTTACAGTGCATGGGGACAACAAAATTGGCTGCCGAACCATCCCCGTCTATTATTTACCGGAGCCGAGACCTTCGAAGTGAAAGAATTGATAAAGAACGAGCCATTAGCCGGTGAATTGGCATTATATCTGAAAGCAGAAGCAGATTCCATAGCAGAAGCACCACAATTGCCATACGAAATGGATAAATATGGTAACATGTTGTGGACCTCACGTGCTTATGTCTATCGGTTGGGTACTTTATCATTAGCCTACCGCATCTATGGTGAAGATAAATATTTAAAGGCGGCCAATGATGCTATCTTATGGGTGTGTAACTTCCCTGACTGGGACCCGAAACACTACCTTGATACAGCCGAAATGACCACAGCCGTAGCCATTGCCTACGACTGGCTTTTTGCCGAACTTCCACAGGCTACAAAACAGCTGGTCAAAGCGAGTATCTACAAAAATGCGATTCACCGGGTGCTGCGCGAATACGAAAAAGGAGGACCGGGCAGTTGGGCAAAGCGCGAAACCAACTGGAACGTGGTATGTAACACCGGTATGGTATTGGGCGCATTGGCTGTAGCCGAAGACTATCCCCAAGAAACCGGTATCATCTTAGAAAATGCCGCCAGATACATGCCCAACTGCCTGAAACTTTTTGCTCCCGACGGTGTATGTTACGAAGGCCCCGCCTATTGGGGATACACCAACCGCTACCTTTCCATGTATTTGAAAGCGGTAACAGACAATGGCGGAGATAAAGGAGGCATTGCCCAATTGCCAGGTATCAACCGTACAGCACTTTACCAGATACGCACACTCACCCCATCAGGACATCCGTTCTATTTCGGCAATGCAGGTATCGGACATGAGTCTTTTGGCGGTCCCGCCTATTTTCTGTATGGTAAAATGTTCCATCAGCCCGAAGTATCCGCCTGGAATAGAAACGAAGTGGCTAAAGCACTGCATGGTGCCAGAATGTTCGACCAACTCTTCTTTCTCTCCTTACCTTGGTTTGACAACACTCCTACCGGTAAAACAAGCACTGTGCCTGCCATGGAAGTGTATCACAACAAGATTAATGACATTGTAGTGTTCAACGGTGACCGCAACAAAAAGGGGTCTATCTATTTAGTAGCCAAAGGCGGTCTACCCAATCAGGCACATCAGCAAATGGATTGCGGCACATTCATTGTAGAAAGTGACGGTGTGCTTTGGACAGAAGATCTCGGTGCCGATGACTACGACTTGCCCGGTTTTTGGGATGGGAAACCCGGTGGCCAACGTTGGAAATACTTCCGCAACAACAATTTTTCGCACAATGTCATCAACATAGACCATAGCCTGCAATATGCCAATGGCCATGCTTTTGTCTGCGAGGAGCATCCCGAAGCCAAGCAGCCTTCCGTCAAGCTGAACTTATGCGAAGTGTACAAGGAAAAAGCAAAAAGTGTTTATCGCAAGTTCACAATGCTCAACAGTCATACTATGGAAATAGAAGATGAAGTGAAGTTGCTTGATGCCGGTTCAAAGGTGTCATGGGTAGCCGGCACCAAAGCCAATGTAGAAGTGAACGGAAACAAAGCTCACTTTATGCGTAATGGCAAGCATTTTTATATGCAGATAACTGCTCCTGCCGGTGCAGTGTTCAAGACTTATCCGGCCAAGAATACTTATAAGGGAGAAAAACCTATCGAGGGTATCACAATGCTTGAAGCAGAATGTTCATTCAAAGAAACAGATGGTAAGGTGACGATACGGATGAGTAGCAAAAAATTCTAACCATAAATAAAAACAAAAATATAAAAGTAAAGACAAAGACATGAAAGTATTAAAGTTATTCGCACTGGGAATATGTTTCGTATTAGGAGCATGTTCCAATCAATCCACCTCTATCGTGCAAACCAACGAACACGGTACACAATGGAGCTGGGATAAAGGAACCATTGTAGTGAAGACTCCTGAACGTCCGGCAGGCCAGACAAGCGCCATCGGACTGACTGTTCCCAAAATGGAAGTAGTCCGTGTGGGATTTGTGGGACTGGGCATGCGTGGTCCCGGAGCAGTGGAACGTTTCACTTATATTCCCGGTGTACAGATAGTGGCACTTTGTGACTACGAACAAGAACGCGCAGAAAAATGCCAAAAGTTCCTACAAAAGGCTTCAATGCCCAAAGCCGCCGTTTACTCGGGAGAAAAAGGATATGAACAACTTTGCAAACGCGACGACATCGATCTTGTTTATGTAGCCACCGATTGGTTACACCATTTTCCTGTAGCCATGTGTGCTTTGGAAAACGGAAAGAATGTGGCAATCGAAGTTCCGTCAGCCATGAATCTGAAGGAATGCTGGGATTTGGTGAACATGAGCGAAAAGACCCGCAAACACTGCATGTTATTAGAAAACTGCTGCTACGACTGGTTTGAAATGAACACGCTGAATATGGCACAACAGGGAGTATTGGGCGAAGTAATCCGCGCACAAGGAGCATACATTCACAATCTAGACCAATTCTGGGATTATTATTGGAAGGATGGAAAAAACGACAAACTGGGTTGGCGATTGGATTATAATATGCGCCATCGCGGTGATGTATATGCCACTCATGGACTGGGCCCCGTTGCACAAGCATTGAATATTCACCGAGGGGACCGCATGAAAACGTTGGTAGCCATGGATACTAAATCTATTGTCGGCAAATCATTGGTAGAACAACGAACCGATTCCGTTTGCAATAATTTCCGCAACGGCGACCATACCACTACCCTAATCCGCACAGAAAGCGGAAAAGTAATTGAAATTCAACACAATGTAATGACACCGCAACCCTATAATCGTTTATACCAACTAACAGGAACAAAAGGATTTGCCAATAAGTATCCCACACAAGGATATGCATTGAGTGCCGACCAGCTGACAGCTTCGGGCATACAGCCTCAGGTAGACAATCTAAGTGCGCACGGATTCATGCCGAAGGCAGAACAAGACGCATTAGTTGAAAAGTATCGCCACCCAATATTGAAGAAATACGGAGAAATGGCAAAAGAAGTAGGCGGTCATGGAGGTATGGACTTTATCATGGACAGCCGATTGATATATTGCCTGCAGAACGGTCTTCCCTTGGATATGGATGTTTACGATTTGGCTGAATGGTGCTGTCTGGCAGAATTAGGAGAACTTTCTATGGACAATAACTGTGCAGCCGTGTCAGTTCCTGACTTTACACGTGGAGAATGGAATACCATAAAAGGTTTTAAACATGCTTATGCTACACCTGAAGAAGAAGCCTCAAGCATGAAAAAAGCAAAAGCGTTCACAGCCAAGTTAAAAGAACAAGGTGCTAAAGAATGGTCAGCCGAATAAATCACTGATTCTACAAATACCGGCTTTAATGCCTGTCGGAACTCTCTTTTTAGGCACGGAAACACAACCGTGCCTAAATTATATCATCCAGTCAACTCCCCCTGTACTCCTGCGGTGTCTGATTAAAGCAAGCCTTAAAACAATGCCTGAAATAACGCGGAGAATTAAATCCAACCTGATAGGCTATCTCATTTATCTGTAACTCAGTATGGTGCTTCAACAAATCGGCAGCGTATTTCAAGCGGGTATTCAATATAAATTCATTCGGAGTCATGCAGCTCAGCGCCTTCAGTTTGTTATATAGCGAGCTACGGCTTATCAATAATTCTTTAGCTAACATATTCACATCAAAATCCGAGTCCGATAAATGCTCTTTTATAACTTCCTCCAGTTTTGATAAGAATTTGGCATCAATCGGATTCAATACTAACGTTTGCATCTCAGCTTCCACAGAATTACCAGCTGTCATCTCCATTCCAAACTTTTGTTTCAACATCTTGCGGTTGCGTATAATATTGGCAATACGTCCCAACAACATCTTATTATTAAAAGGTTTCTCTATATAATCATCAGCCCCACACTGCAATCCCTCCATTTTTTTATTGTCCGAAGTCAAAGCAGTCAGCAACACAACCGGAATGTGGCATAAATCAAAATTACTCTTTATTTTGGCACACATCTCTAACCCGGACATTTCGGGCATCATAATGTCACTCAGAATAAGAACAGGATGTTCTTCCATTGCCTTCTGCAATCCTTCCTTACCGTTCATGGCAATAGTAATCCGATATAAAGGTGAAAGCAATGAAGTCAATATCTGTAACAAGTCTTCATTATCTTCTACTATCAACAGGCAATCCTTTGCTGTCATATCTCCCTGTGTTTCGAGGGTTTCCTCCCCTATCCGATCAGCCTCTTGTTCGCCACCTTCTTCAAGAGGCATCACAAAATGATTGTCAAGCATCTCTTCCGGCTCAACAAAAGTCACATAATCATCGTCACGGAAAAGGTTTTCTTTAGGTAATGTAACCGTAAAAATAGTACCGTAACGCATCGCACTTTGCACTGTAATGTCACCATGATGCAATTCTACGATTCCTTTTGACAAAGCCAAGCCGATACCGCTTCCGGGTGAAGAAATGGCAGAATCCACTTGATAGAAACGGTCAAAAATATAAGGCAATGCTTCTTCCGGTATACCTTCACCCGTATCGATAACTTTTATCTCAATAACCGTTTCCTTCACCTCTATCTGTAACTCTACCCTTCCCTTCTCCGGAGTATGCTTAAATGCATTCGACAACAGATTGGAAAATACTTTCCGCAACTGCCGGCCGTCAAACCAGCACTGTATATTCTCCACCTCCGTATGAAACTCAAATTGTATATTTTTCAACTGTGCCTGATCCATAAAATCCTGCTGAATCTGTTTCAGATAAAGAATGATATCCAATTGGCATACATGAAGCTGTAATTTTCCCCGTTCCATCTTCCGGAAATCCAAAAGTTCGGATATCAGTTCCCTAAAATGAAAAGTATTCTTATATATTTTCTGCAAACGTGTCCGCAGATACGGAGAATAGTTGCCGGATTGCAACAAAGCCTCAAGCTGCGAGATAATCAACGTTAAAGGAGTACGGAATTCGTGAGATATATTGGCAAAAAACTGAAGTTTTGCCTGTATAAGTTCTTCGTTCTTTTCTTTCTCAAGCTTCTCTTGCGCCAACGAAGCACGTAACTGCATTCGGGCACGCCAGTTCCGCAACAATGAATAAGCGATTGCAACAACCATACAAAGGTAAACCAAATAAGCCATCCATGTAGACCACCAAGGAGAATGTACAACAATAGCCAACGCAATGGAATGCACCTCATCAAGTGAACTCTGCTGCTTTTCACGTACAATCAGCTTATATTTGCCGGGATTCAAGTTTGTATATACTATTGTATTATTATAAATCGTATTCCACTCATTACTAAATCCTTCAAGCCAATATTCATAAATCTTTCTGTTAGCATTATCAATATAACTATTCGAAGCTACAGATATTGAAATATTATTCTCATTGTACTCCAAATTTATTTGATCGGCAAAAGGTAATGCTGTCTCCAAAATACGGTCGGATGTTTCGCACGAAACAAGTTTATCGTTCACAAACAATGATGAAAAATAAAGGTTATACCGGGGAGACGGATTGAACAAAGAGTGACTCATGAAAGAAGCCATGCCCGAGGTTCCGCCAACAAACACTTCACCGTCACTACAACTCAATAAACCGCATCCATCATTTATGGCAGAAAGATGTAACTGATTTTCAGCATCAATCATCTTCATCTCCTGAGTTTTCGGATGATAAACCAACAATCCTTTTTCACAGGAAACAGCCAAATAATCACCTTGAATAACAGACAAATTATAACAATAACGAATATCGAAAATAGAACATTGCTTAAAGCTGTTTTCCGCAGGATTGAATACATATAAACCAGCCCCATAAGTTCCAAAGTACAAAGTACCATCGGTATACTCCACTATGTTCAACACTTGAAACTTACCTAATCCCCTCTCATTATACTTATAAATATATTTCTCTTCCGGCATCTTCATATTAATCCGCACAAGCTGATCATGCTGGGCAATCCAAATATAATCTTTGGAATCTATCAAAAAAGAGGAACCTGCCCGATGAGTTTCCCGAATAGACGGATATAAATACCCCATCGTCTCCTGCTTCAAATCCTTGACATACAGACCGTCACCGGAAAGAATATAAAGGCTGTCTCCACGCAAAATTATTTTGGAAAGAGATTTTCCCATCTTTTCCGTATGATATACCACTTTTCTTGCAGTTATATCAAAACAGAAGAAACCTTGTTTGTGAGTACCTATATACAGGCAATCCCGTCCTTCATCATATTCTATGCATTTCAAATTAGAGAATAACGGAGACACACTCTTTTCATCAGTCAAATAATGCGTAAATTGTCTGGAATCTCTATGTAAATAATTCAATCCTCCCCCTTCCGTACAGATCCAGACATCCCCTCGTTTATCTTCCACCATATTTCCTACAAAGAAGAAACTCAAGCAATCCTTTCGACCTACCCCTTCCGAATAATGTGTAAAAATATCCACCTGAGGATTAAAGTATTGTACTCCTCCATAATAGGTACCGACCCAAATTGTTCCTTGAGAATCTTTGCAAAGCGAGAAAATGGATGAATGCTTCAAACTTCCCGGTTGCGTATCTTTTTTGTAACAGGATACATTACCCAGCGTATCTATTTTATTCAGTCCATTGAAAGTCCCTATCCAAATAGAACCTTCATCGTCTTCTACAAAACATCTGATGTCATTGTTAGATAATAGAAAGTTTTGCTCATCAACAAACTGTTGGCTTATACCATTTTCTATGGTATACATTCCTTGCCTGAACGCAGCCACCCACATTTTCCCCTTCGTATCTCTATAAAGTGAAAGGACATTGACTTTGGGAATAACACAAACCGGAGCCGGATTATCCAAGTTATCCACCCGATAAAGTCCGTCGGTAGTCCCCAACCACACACATTCATTATCGTCCACATAAAGATAGGTGATATATTTCTTGACTGACAATTGATAGATAAAAGCAAATTCCTCTTTCTGCCGATCCCATTTGAAAACAGAATCACGTGTTGCCGCCCACACCTCTTGGTTATGCACATGCAGACAGTTCGCCCTTTGCTTTAGAAGAGAGAACTGCTCCTTACGAAGATCATATCGAACAAGTGCGTAATCCGAAATAAAAAAAAGATTTCCCTGCTTATCACTGACAAGATTATCTACGTTGTTCCCCAAAAAACTCCTGACAGAATCTTGCGACGGCTTATAAACAGTCATAGAGTTTCCGTCATAACAACTCAACCCTTCCAATGTGCCAAACCACATTCTTCCCAATTCATCCTGACAAATGGAAATAACTGATATTTGGGACAATCCGTCTGTTTTACCCAAATGTTTAAAATACACATTGCCTCGAAGCGTGATAGAGACAAACAAAAGGACGTATAACAGTATTTTTCTTTTCATAGTATTCACATTTCCCCATCAGACCCAAACTCTCACTCATAGCGTTATTCTTTTTTATCGATTCCTTTTTCAAATCTCATAGATTGATGCCTTCCAGGATATTATATATTTATAGACTTATCTAAGATTCAGCACAAAAATAACAATTAATTTCTCGATAATGGAATATGATATAAAAAAACTGAGATATTCTGCTGTCTACAGACTTCTTTCCTCCAATTCCATCTATACCGCTCAGCAAACTAAAATTTCAGTTTCACTATTTTGTTGTTGTAAATAATATCTTTTTCAATGACTTCATCACTCAAAAAATATCGATTTTACAAATGCCTTATAATTAATTATTTGTAGTTTAACATACTCTGATTTTGGGGTATGCAAAGTGCTTTTCCTGCAATTCTTATTGCTTAACCATTCATTTGTGATAATATTTAAATGATTTCTTATATATCTATGAACCTGCTTTATATGGTTCGATATTTAACCTTTAAAGTGTCGGTAAAAATTTACTAGTATTGTGAAAAAACATCCCGCTTTTTGTTTTTGTTTTCACTTTTCCTTGTACCTTTGACGCAAATACTTGAATCTTATTAATCGAAAATATGATAAACACTGAATTATTCAAAGAAGTATCCCCCTTGTCATCCAAGGATTGTTTCATTTTGATAGAGCGCCAGAAAACGAACTTTAATTTTCCTATCCATATACATCCCGAGTGTGAACTGAATTTCATTGAGAACGCCAAAGGAGCACAACGCATTGTGGGTGACTCTATCGAGGAGATAGACGAAGAGGAATTGGTATTGGTGACCAATCCCCACTTGGAACACGCTTGGAAAGACTATCGCAATGTATCGAAAAACATCCATGAAATTACCATCCAGTTTCATCCCGACTTGTTGACCGACACTTTCCTCAATAAGAACCAAATGATTAGCATACGACAACTTTTCCGCCATGCCGAAAGGGGTGTCGCATTCAGCCGGGAATCCATAGCTAAGGTGCGCCCGTTGCTGAAAACCCTTACCTGCGAGAACGACAGCTTTTATTCCCTGATTAAGTTGCTCATCATTCTGCATGAGTTATCGATAGACAAAGGTATGCGTGAATTATCCACCGGACAGTTTGCCGCAAATGTCATGCATCAGCATTCTTCCGACGAGAGCTTGGGTAGGGTGATGGATTACCTCAGCCGGCATTATTCCGAAGTCATCCGCCTATCGGAAGTGGCGGAAATGGTAAATATGAGCGAATCCTCGTTCTGCCGTTTCTTTAAGCAACATACTTCCAAGAGTTTTATTGACTTCCTTACAGATATCCGTTTGGGGGCTGCTTCACGAGCCTTGATAGACTCTTCTTTGTCGATAGCTGAAATTGGATATGACTGTGGATTCAATAATTTATCTAATTTCAACCGCATCTTTAAAAAGAAAAAGGGAGTCACGCCAAGTGAGTTTCGGGACAACTACCGTAAAAATAAAACGATTATTTAAATGGTTCTGCAGGACTATTTAGATAAATCTCTTTAATGTCTACAGCATCAAAAGGAAGTGGACTCTTCGATAGTTCAGGAATGTTGTAGGACTTGAATGTATGGAAATAATGTGCCGGGTCCTGTTGCGGCAAGACAAATGGCTTGTAAATCTTTCCTTCCTTATCTATATAGGCAAAATAAGGATTGCCATATTGTCCGTCTCCCCGTTTGCTGGCGAAGACAAACCAATGACTGTTTGACGACCAGCTGTGATAAGTGTCCGAGCGATCCGAGTTTGCAGCACTGCACTCATGGATGGTCTCTGTAGACAGATTCAGTATGTATAGGTCTGTTTCCCGATGCCAGATGGGAAAGGTGCCATAGTCGGCTATGGTGAACAGCAGGTATTTACCATCGGGAGACGCTTTGGGAAAACAGACGGAGCCTTGTTGTTCGCGTGCATTCCATAAGGTGTCTGCCTGTTTCCCCCAAGAACCGTTTTCCTGATCAAAACCGATGCGGCAAAGCGAATAGCGTAACTGGCAGATACTGTCCGGCAACGTGGTTTGTGGAGCCGAGCAATAATAAATATGTTTTCCGTCTGCCGAGAAAGTAGGGAAAGTTTCCAATACTTTTTTATCCCGGGTAAGCGGAGAAAGAATCATCCGATTCTGTTCAAAGTCGGCAATTGCCAAATCGGATTCGGTATCATAGACTTCCAGACGTTTGCTGCCTTGGGCATGAAAAGCAGGTATGATGATATTAGACGAGAACACTGCATAACGTCCGGACGGATGGAAGTCTCCATAAACCGCCGCTGAAATCATGGAATCATTTTTGAGGCTGAGCTTACGTAACTTTCCATCGCGGTTGAGGATGGTTCCTCCGTTTTTCCCACGCAGATGAAACATGGAAAGCCGACCGCTTTGCTTTCCGTAAGTATGACAATTCATACAATTACCACCTGTCAGTTTATTGTCCGCTATGACCTTTTCGCTGAAATCTTCCAAACTCCTTTCACATAGTTGCAGGTTATTCCAGACTTCATATCCCGGCTCTATGAGGCGGTAGCTCAGATAGCCGTCTATTGCCTCGGCAGCTACCTGCCATTGAAAGAAGGGATATTCCAGCCATTTGCCCTTCATCAAGGCCGTTACACGTACTTGCACCGATTTCCCTTTTTGTTGCAGCAACAGTTTCTTCCATTTGCCGATGGGAAAACGGGCTTTGTCTTTACCCGATATCCGCAGACTGTCCGTATCTCCGTAGGCAGTGACCTGCAATCCTTCAGCTCCTTCTATCATAAAATTCAGAGGAGCTATATTATAAGGTATAGTAATGTCGGTATAGTCGGGATAGATGGGAGCACATTCTTTTACGCGCGTCACATTCTCGGGAATGGGAGTACATGCCGCCAGTCCCGCCAGCCAAAATATGAAAAACAACTGCATCTTATTCATGATCAACATTATTGAAATTGTGCAAACTGATAATAGTACCAATACGTTCTTCCGAATCTGCTTTCCAGTGCAGATGAATTGCCTTGTGTATGCAACCGGTTGTATTCATTAAAATCCTGTACGATGACAGGGTTTATGCCTGTGGATTTGATTTCACTACCGGTTGCCCGCTTTTGATAAAGATGAATCAATAAAGCTTCTGCGTACAGACGGTTAGGTGCTCCGGTATGGTATCGCTTATAATCTTTCAGAAAAGCGGAGAGATCCTTCATCAGCAAATCGAAACAAAGTAAATAATCCCGTGCCATTTGGTTGGCGGGATTGGCTTCCATCAACAGGTGAAGCGATTTTACGACATCAGTAGACGAAAGTCTCAGGGTATCTTTTTGGGGCAGGTACGAGCGTTTGTACTTCAGCCATTCCTTCACTTCCGGACTTTCCTTCCCCGGTGTGCGTTTTTTCGCCCATTCCTTGTAAAAGAGTGTGTTCGAGAGGATACGCAGATATTTTCGTGCCGCTTCGTTATCTCCGTTTATCAAATTGATTTCCGCCAGTCGCTGTACCATGCGTACACTCTTGTTCTGAGGAGAAAATATCATGCTTAAGAGGGAAGCGTGTTCTGCCATGGTCATGTCGCCCAAGCGGAACCAGACCTCTCCAGACAATTGGGTGGAAAGATATGTCGATTTTTCGTTCACAGGCATGAACAGACCCAATCCTGCCGGTTGGTAATAATCCATAAGCTTTTCCGGAAGATTGTTTTGCATGGCATTGGCCAGATTATAGCACACGGATATGGCATTTCCCGGAACACCGTCGTGTACCAATTCATTTATCTTGTCCCAATTCTCAAAATAGTCTTCGGTATTCAGGCCTAATATGCGTTCGTTCTCAAAATCAGGTGTTCCATACCAAAGCGTAGCCGGGAAAGAGTATGCTTGCGAAGGAATGACCAGATATTTGCGGGCAGCTAAGGGAGGCAGTGCCAAAGCGACCGGTATCATTCCGTAAATAACCACATAATTCTGCTTCCGCTTCAAGGCGGAAAGGATAGTAAATAATGTGAAAGCAAACATACCATAACCGAACAGGCTATAGCATAACATGGTTCCGCAAATGCTTCCGATAAAGAAATCCCATTTCCCTTTTAATTTGTCTGTCAGCAAAAACAGGGACAAAGCACCGATGAGTGAAAGGGTCGCCGAAAATGGATACTGAATTTGGCAGAAGCGCAGGCTTTCCCAAATAAAAACCACTATTGAAATACCTATGGCTATCCATCGGTTGGTCCATTTACGGCAAGTGAAATAAGTCAATGTCCCTAATGCTGCCATAGTTAAGGCAACGACAGCTGCCCCCATATTGATATTATGGAAGAATTGAGTCAAAAAGTCACCACCCAAACATGATAAGGGGGCAGGATGATTGAAATAATCGATAAATTGATCGACTGTATAAGTGAACAATAGCATTTGCTCTCGGTGAAGAAGATGATAAGGATAGGCGAAGCGGAAAAACAGAAAACAAGCTACTCCACTTATCGTCATACTTAAAAATAGATATCGGGTATCATGCTGCATAATTCTTTGTCTTTTCATTCTTTTTAGCAAGTTACATTCACTTTTCCCTTGTCTCTGCAAAAGTATAGAAAAACGAAAAAGTCAATTAATATTATATTATCAACTTTTGATACTATTCACTCAATCTGTCATTCCCATCTTGATATTCCATTTTAATTACGTTATGTGCATTTATACCAAAAGAGTTTCTAACCATAAAGTTGAAAAGATACGATGCGCTCCTTGCATTATGTCCGTTTGGATATCTCTTTTCTCTCTACCAGCGATGGAGTGAAAGGAGTCTATACACACGCTTATAAAATGAACCTTATTTTACGTTATCTATCATGTCACAGCATATTTTGTGGATGAAAAATATGGTTTTCTCTGTTGCCAATCGGTCACCTCTTGAATAACTGGATGTTTTTTACTATTGATAAGATTTCATTATATAATGCTTGAATTGTATTTGTAGGTTGATAAAAGAAACGGGATATTTGCAATGTGAAAAATTAACCTTAAAATCAAATTTATGACAAAAACGATGAAATCTTTATTTCTATTGATTATTCTTTCGTTGGCGTTTGTTGGCTGTACAAGCCATAATATGACAGAGTGGAACAGGAGTATCCTTTGTATAATTTCTTGTTTTCTACTCATACGAAGCAAAATAGAAATTAATATAGTGCCTTTAACCTATAGATGATTCATTCTTAACGGTTTTGATTCAATATGTTTTCAAACCGACAGACAAAGAGTGTTATTTTAATCAAATTCTAATACATATTTTATGAAACAAATTACATTAACTCTAATGCTGTGCATATTTAGTATATGCACATATGCACAACAAATCACCGTTAGTGGAACAGTGACGGATGCGGAAAATAATCCGTTGATTGGTGCTGCTGTTTTAGTTCTTGGAACTACCGATGGTGTTATTACCGATCTTGATGGTAAATATACCATTAAAGTAAATTCCGGTCAATCTTTGAAATTCTCTTATGTAGGTTATCAGGAGCAAACTGTTAAGGTTGATGGCCGCAGTGTGATTAATGTGAAATTGTCGGAAGGTGAATTGTTGGACGAGGTGGTGGTTATCGGTTACGGTACAGTGAAGAAAAGCCATTTGACAGGTGCGGTCGCTTCTGTTTCCGGTAAAGAGTTACAGGCAAATGTTGCACGTAGTGCTTCAGCTGCTTTGCAAGGAAGAGTTGCCGGTGTTACTGTGTCGGCTGCCAACGGTCAGCCGGGGGAAGGCTTGAATATTAATGTCCGTGGTATCAGTTCATTGAGTGCCACCAGTCCGCTTTATGTGATTGACGGTGTGTATGGCGATATCAATATGGTTGATCCCGCTGACATTCAGTCTATTGAAGTGTTGAAAGATGCTTCGGCTGCTGCTATTTATGGTTCTCGTGCTGCTAATGGTGTTGTATTGGTCACTACTAAAGGCGGTCGTTTGGAAACTCCTGCCCGTGTAACAGTGGATGCCTATACAGGCGTTCAGATGGTTGCCAAATACATTGATGTAATGGATGGTAATCAGCTTCGCGATTTGGCAAAGGCTACCGGTTATAGTTCGGCAGAAGGGTTGCTGAATTGGAATGGAGGTGCTGGAACAGACTGGCAGAAAGAACTTTATAACTCGGCTATGGTGAGCAAGGTTAGCTTGAATGTATCTGGAGGAAACAAGACTTCGACCTATAATCTTTCGGGAAGCTATCTTAACCAGGATGGTATTGTGAATACTACCGGTTATGAGGCATGGAACATTCGTGCTAAGAATACTTTTTCTTTTTTCAATAATCATTTGCGTATGGGGACTACGTTGATGATGAAATTCTATAAAAAGAAGTACGAAGATGTTTCATATACCTCCGCTCTGACAGCTGTGCCTATGTGGAATGTATATGGTGAAGATGGCACTTGGGGTGTCGCTCCGGAATGGACCAGAGGAGATAATCCTGTGGGTTGGACAGAAGCCTATGATTACCAAAGACATGGGATAGACATTTTATTGAATGGCTATGCCGAAGTGGATTTGTTCTTGAAAGGATTGAAATATAAATTCAATGTAGGTATAAACAAATATACAAGACGTAATTATGCCTATAGTTCTCCTTATTATTTCAGTTCTACTTCACAAAAGAATGAAGCGGAATTGTCGGAAAGTACAGACTGGGAGAACGATTGGTTGATTGAAAATACAATCAATTATGATAATACGTTTGGCAATCATACGGTTTCTGCTTTGGTGGGTTATTCTGCCCAGCGTAACAATGCGCGTGGTTTTGGTGCAGGACGTAAGGGTTTCCCGGAAGGTTTCTCTGTGATTGACGCCGGTTCGGTTTCTTCGCAAAATACATCGGGTAGCGCTTGGGCCAATACAATGATTTCTATGTTTGGGCGTGTGATGTATTCGTATGCCGATCGTTATATGCTGTCTGCTTCTGTTCGTCGGGACGGTTCTTCCAAATTTGCAGATGGAAACCGCTGGGGCACATTCCCGTCTGTATCTTTGGGTTGGAATGTGATGAATGAAGATTTCTTTGAAAATATCAAGGAAACCATGAATGAATTGAAAATTCGTGCCAGTTATGGTGTACTGGGTAATTTGAGCGGCATTGGCAATTATGCTACCCAGTCTGTTGTTTATAAAGGTATGAATAACATGATGGGCACAGAACTTTGGGAAGGTGCCATTACCGGTAAGGAATGGACTTCACCCATGAATGTGACTTGGGAAAAGACGAAGACTTTGAACTTGGGTTTGGATTTTGCTTTCTTGAACAATAAGTTCAGTGTCAGTGCTGATTATTTTATTCAGAAAACAGAAGATATGTTGTTGTCTATGCCGCAGTCTTTGAGTTTTGGCTTGAGTGGGAATCCTACAGTAAATGCAGGTACAGTAGAAAACAAAGGATTTGAAATTTCATTGAATCACCGTAATAATGTAGGCGATTTGTATTATCATGTAGGTGTCAATGCCACCTTTATCAAGAATGAACTGACGGAAGTAAACGGAAGTCGTGATGAATGGCAGGGATTCAATCCTCATGCCAAAGGAACGATTACTTATGCCAAGACCGGTCATTCCATAGGTTATTTCAATTTGATAAAGACGGATGGTGTATTCCAAAGCCAACAAGAAATTGATGCGTATGTGGATAAGAACGGTAATAAGATCCAGCCTAATGCACAACCGGGTGACTTGCGTTTCGTGGATTATAACGGAGATGGTAAGATTGACAATAATGACCGTCAGGATGTAGGCTCTGCTTTCCCGAAAGTTAACTTGGGTGTAAGTCTGGGTGCTGAATGGAAAGGTTTGGATTTGAATATGTTCTTTGACGGAAACTTTGGCAACAAGATTTACAATGCCCAGTATTATAGTACGGTTTATAATGAATCAACGGGAAACCAATATGCAGAACGCATGAACAGCTGGACTGAAAACAATCATTCTGACATCCCTCGCTGTTTGTTTGGTACTAGCGATCCTAATGGTACAAACTGGGGCTATACGGACCGTTGGTTGGAAAATGGTTCATTCTTGCGCTTGAAGACTTTGGAATTAGGTTATACGTTGCCCAAAGTATGGGTATCTAAAGCCGGTTTGCAGAATGTGCGTGTTTATACGGCTATGGAAAACCTTTTCACTATAACCGATTATAAAGGTTATACTCCTGACTTGGGTATGGTAGATGCCGATGGTGCCGGTACATCAGGTGGTTCGGGTGTAATGACCCGTGGTTGTGATGACGGTCGTTATCCGATGGCACGTACTATCACCTTTGGTTTACAAGTAAATTTCTAATTAGGAATAAGTAATATTTGCAGAATATGAAAAAGAATTTTATAAAATACATAGCTGCATTGGCTGTAGCTCCAATGTTGTTGTCTTCTTGTAGTGATGACTTTCTGAATGAGATTGATCCTAATCGTCAGACTCCGACCACTTTCTGGACATCCGAGGATAATGTGATGAAAGGCTTGTCCGCAGTTTATAATCCTTTCCGCCGTATGACCAGTGGATATTATGGTGGGTTGGAAGGCATCATGCATCTTCAGATGCGCGGTGATGACCTTTACCCCACTCGCGGAGAAGAACCTTATATTTGGGAATATTTGTCGTTTGTCAACACAACGAATACAAAGGATTTGAGCTGGGGAAACATCTATGAAGGCATTCAGATGGCGAACGAATTCATATATCGTGCGGCTACGGTTGATATGGACGAAACCAAACGTGAGCAAATGATAGGTGAGGCTTATTTCTTACGTGGATTCTGGTACTTCCGTTTGCGTACTGATTATCGTGATGCGGTTATCCGTACTCTCCCGCAGGATGCAGATCCGGAAACTCATGGACTGTCTAGCGGTGATGAAGTGCTGGAACAGGCTATTTCAGACTTTAAGGAAGCCAAGTCTCGTTTGCCTAAGCTTCGTTCAAGCGATGAGAACGGTCGTGTAACTCAAGGTGCGGCTATTGCCATGTTGGGTAAAGCTTATATCTGGAAAGGGGATTATCAGGCCGCTAAGGATGAGTTTGAAATTATAATGAATGGTTATGGTTACGATTTGACTCAAAAGTATGAGGACAACTTCCGTGACGATACGGAATTTAATGCTGAATCTATTTGGGAAATCAATTATGATGCCAAAGGTAATTCGGGTGACGCTTGGGGCAATGGCACTAGTGACGACTCGTTTATGGGAAACAACCTTGCTCATTATTTTGGTCCGACACTGAAAGGTGAGAATATTGGCGGTGGTTGGTATAAGATGCAACCTTCTCCCTATTTGATAAAAGAATTCATTTCCGAACAGCGTCCGGAAGGCTCTGATTCCAAATGGGATAAGCGTTTATACACTACGTGCTTCTTTAAATACTCTGATTTCGGTGATGTGAAGCCGGATGAAAAATTCTATGGTGGTAAAGTGGAATTTGATGATATGTTTAAATGGACGGTACTGCCCGAAGGCGATGGCAAATATGGTATTGCCAAGCAAGGATATGCTCCTGCTTATCCGGTTATCGAGGGTGTTCAAGGGCGTTTCATGATGAAGAAGTTTGCAGCTTGGTGGGTTCCCACAGGATGTACGATGTATTCTAACGATGCCGGACGTATCAACAATTTACGTATTATGCATTTTGCAGAAGTTTTGTTGCTTCACGCTGAGGCTTGTCTGGAAACCAATGATGAAAGCGGAGCAATGAAAGATATTAACCGGATTCGTGTACGTGCCGGTTTGCCGGAGAAAACCTTGAGTGGAAAAGATGCTATAATGACAGAACTCCAGAAACAGAAATTGCTGGAATTTGCCGGAGAGAATATACGTTGGGATGATATGGTTCGTTGGTACGGAAATGATCCTGCTAAGTTGAAAGCTATCATGCACGAACGCAAGACCGATTCTCAACATTATGAATTGCTTTACGAAGAAAATGAAAGTGGTGAAAAGGAATTGGTAGGATATAAACCGACAGACCGCATTTCGGATACACAAGGATTTGACCATTTTGAAGCTAAATTCTTGTACTTCCCGATACCTCAGGCAGAGGTGGACGCTAATTTGAATTTGGAGCAAAAGCCGGAATGGAGATGATTGTATTGAACTGATAATTAAAAAGTATGAGAGGGAGGGGAATCTCTCCCTCTATAAAAACAATGAAGCCAAATGAAAAGGAAAGGATATTATTTATGCTCTTTGTTGGTTATGATATTTGTATTTTTGTCATGTCGTGATGAAGAACAGGATTGTACCCAAGCTATGCAGGATATACAAAACCAGTTGAAGGAAAATGATTTATTGAAATCTGTTTCTCAGGAACGTGAACAATGTGTTTTGTTATTTGAGTCCAATAAGGTAATTTTTCCGCAAGAGTTAATCCAAAGTGTAGATGTGGATGCGGAAAACTGGAAAACGACTTTGACATTTGTCAATGGAAGCACTTATGTTATACCTACCTTAGGCACTTCGATTGACAACTTGATATTGAGTTCTACAGTCAATCCTTCCGGTTGCAATCCATTATCGGCCAGTGTAGTTGTAAAATTACCTGTATTGGGACGCATTAAACTGATTGTACACAGCAAACCGGGAAAGCATACACCTGACGTGGAATATGCATTTAAGAGTGTGGAATTAAAACAGAATATCCCGGTATTGGGACTTTATCCCAATTATAATAATCAGGTCACTTTAATTTATACAGATTTGCAAGGAAATGAACGTGCTCGGTCCGATCTAAAGCTTCAGACAAAAACATTGGAAAGCAGAAGACTGCCCAAGGAAATCAGAGTGGTAAAGGCTCAATATGACCGTATGGAGCCAGGCATGAATTTAGTTAACTCTCCCGGACAGGATGAAACAGACACTTCTATCCCTTATATGGTAGATGCTGACGGAGAAATCCGTTGGATTCTTGATTGGGAGAAGTCGGATGAACATCGATATATCGGAATCGGGTGCGGACTGATTCGGATGCAGAACGGACATTATATGACCGGTGACGGAAACCATCATCGGATGGTGGAAGTGGATATGATGGGAAATACAATTCATAATTGGGATATGCTGGAAAGGGGATATACTATGCATCATGCCATATCTCAAGATAAACAAGGCAATATATTAGCGACTGTGAGCAAGACTTCCGCTAAAATCGCCAATGGGAAAGATGTACGGATAAATGATTTTATTATTATGATGGATCCCGAAAAAGGGGAGATATTGCAAGAATGGGATTTGGTGCACATGTTGGATTCGGCTCGCTATGGAATGACCGATTATGATCTAACCTCAGACCCTTTTGCACAAAGTGCCAGTAATTGGGCGCATAATAATGGTATAGTAGAGTGGGGAGATGATTATCTGGCTACAGCTCGTTATCAAGGAATCTTTAAGTTTAATAAAGCTGGAGGTATTGAGTGGATTATATCACCTCATGGGTATTGGAGAGATAGATATTTGAAATTATTATTAAATCCTCTTCATGCCGACGAAACTCCCATTACTGATCCTGATGTGATAGCTGGGACGAAGAATTGTGATGATTTTGAATGGCCTTGGGGGTGCCATACTGCTGTTCCGTTGCCTAATGGACATATCTTTTATTTCAATAATGGCTATGGACGAAATTTCAAGCTTGATTTTACGGATAGAAAAAATGTTTATACTTGTGGAATAGAGTACGAAGTGGATGAAGTAAACCGTACGGTTCGTCAAGTTTGGCAATATGGAAAAGAACGGGGTACCGCATATTTTACTCCGGCCCGTTCCGGGGTGCAATATTTGGAACAAACGGGTAACAGATTAATTTGTCCGGGAATGAGCAATGTGCTTAGCAATGGCAATCGTGGTGCACGCGTGACAGAAGTAGATCCCGAGACACAGGAGATTGTATTTGAGTTGGAACTGGAAGATGCAATTTATCAGCGAGTTTATCGTATGTCTCTCTATCCTGACAATCAATAAATGCATTTTTACTATAAAAGATTAATTGAGAATAATAAATAAAAAAGGCACTATAAAATATTTGTGTAAATGGAAATACGGAGTTCAAGTTAGAGTCTCGTATTTTTTATTTTATACATTTGCAAAATGAAGAAGATTATGAAAGAAAAGAATCAAGTAGTGCCCAATGAGGTGTTAAGCAAGGAATTCCTTAGCCGGTTTAAAACAGAAGCCGATGTAAGCAAGTTCCTGAAGCAGTTATGCCCAGGTATTGGAAAAGATGCTTGAAGACGAAATGAATGCCCATTTGGGTTATGAAAAGAATTCTGTGGCAGGAAAGAACACTGGTAATTCTCGAAACGGCAGTTATCCAAAGAAAATCCAGACCGAACATGGAGAATCTGTCATTTTCATTCCGCGTGACCGTAACGGCCAGTTTGAACCGATAGCAGTACCCAAACATTAAAGCCGTGGACTTTCTATAGAAAAGCTTGTTATCTCCCTATACGCCAAAGGAATGAGCGTTTCTGACATAGAAGAAGAAATGCGTGAGATTTACGAAATAGAGCTCTCTACGTCAGCTATTTCTATTATAATAAACAAGGTAAATCAGGCCGTCCAAGAGTGGCAAAATCGACCTTTATATCCTTTTTATCTCATTGTCTGGATGGACAGAATAGTCTTTAAAGTACGGGATAACGGCAAGATTATAAACAAGACCGTTTATCTTTGTGTTGGACTGAAACAAAACGGATTGAAAGAAGTCCTCGGCATGTGGATAGGTAAATCGGAAAGTTCTTCTTTCTGGATGGGGGTTCAGACTGATTTAAAGGCACGTGGAGTACAGGATATACCGATTACCCGTACCGACAATCTGAATGGATTTACGGATACCATCCGTACCTTATTCCCTCAGAGTACACAAAATCAAAACTTTCATTTCCTTCAGATGATACGGTGAAGAAAACTATATACCTATGGAGATTGAGAGGAAATGGACACAGCTTATTCATAACTGGGGATTGATTACGAACCAATTTATGCTTATTTTTGAAAACAGAATCCAAATATAAGAGAACTTATAGCTGAATCCTGTTGCCATTTACACAAAATTTTGAACAGTGTCTAAAAAACAATAAAATATGAACGAATGTTTTCTTGTTAACCGATACAAAAACATCAAGTACACACATCACAACTCCAGCCCAACAACAAATATCCATTTTCCTATTTTTAATTTCTCAGACACAGCCAAATCAATAGCCGCCTCATTATTTTTCGTCTTGTCAGTCAAACCAACACATAAAGTATACTTTCCTCGTAATTTTGCCGGAATATCAAACTGACTCAGATAATTGTATGACATCCCCTTCAGCCATTCGGAAGGTTCTGCTTCCGGTTCTGTATGCAAGAATACAATCTCCTGTCTTTCATTCATCAAAACAAAGCTAACCTGATACTTATAATTCCAATTAGGATGATTATTAGGCAATACACCCACACCATAGTTTTTCCATGAATGAAACAAAGTCAATGTTCTGTTATTCTGTTCTACTTTGATATAATCCGGATAGAGACGATAACCACCAAAAGTTATAAAACGCTGAACCTGATCCGGTAGTTCTTCTATCCAAAACTTACACTGTAAAGGCACACGCAAATCCAACGTATTGCAATGATTGTCTAAAGCATCAGTCACAGAAACAATAAAAGCTTCTTTGAAATCGTTCATGGCAAAACGTTTGTCTCCTTGGAAATGCTTGTATTTTGAATTGTCACCATTTTGTGCGTTAAACCACCAGCATCCCTCACCAATAAGAGCTCTTTTCGGGAAAAGCTCGTCATGCACCATCGCACGTTCTTCATTAGAAAACCAAAAACTGCCTATACCATCCCTACGGGGAAGAAACCCCAACTTATCATATACAAGCGGCTTGGAGAATCTATAGTCACTCTGCGAAAGATTCATCACTGTAAGCACTTTTTTAAAATGCCTTGCATACGATCCGGTTACCTGTCGGATGACAGTTTCCAAATTCTCCTTCTTTTCGAGTGCTAAACCATGTCCTTCTCCCCATCTTCCCAATCCATACGCATCAATATAATCCACCTCATCCGGATTGTCATATTCTTTTGCGAAAGCTTCTACAAACTTATCCAGCTTTTCAAGAAATACCGGATTGTCATAATAAGGCTGAGTTTTGCCTTCATCATCTATTGGGCTTTCTGTAGCTCCGGCTTCGTATACATAGGATGGTACCCCATCTACGCCATGAAAAAACACCCTAAATGCCAGTTTAAGTCCTTTGTCTTTAGCTTTTTGTATATACCATTTATACTGTTCATTATAAATCCATGCATATTTACCTTCTTCAGGTTCCAGATCTTTCCATAGCATTCTGATATATAATATATTGGCATAATCAGCAGCCTTGCATTCTTCCATCTGCTCCCAAAAAACTTCGGGGGTATAGATGTTGCTTTTATTATGGCGTGTTCCCTGAAAAGACCAACCTTCTTCGTACATCATCCATCCCATGGCAGGATTTTTTAGTACAGTGATCAAATTCGGGGTATAATTTACCCATTTGTTTACTTGGGCTTGAAGTGAAGCAAATCCCAATAAGTACATACAGCACAAGAGAATTGCAGCCAAGCGTAAAACAGAAATGCTTTTCATATGATCAATAATTATCCAATTTGCCAAAAAATATATATCCTTATAGGAAAATCATTACCGGAGATTTCCCCATAAAGAAGATTAGGGTAAAGATAAGTTCTAATTTCTCTTTTCTTTAAGAAGTCAGGTAAAAGAACTTAGCTTCCGTGTCTTATTAAAGATAATTTTAAGTTTTCGGTGCAAATATACAATTATTATCATAAAGCAGATATGTTTGATAAACTTTTTATAAAAGACTTCACCATTTACGTAAATAATAAGAACCGGATATAGCCAACAAATTAAATGAAGCATCCATCTGACATTAATGTACACCGTTCAGATCAAGCATATCCAATCTGGAAAACAAATGGTAATATGCTATTGCTGATCTTTTATTTATAGTAAGAACAGACAGCAGAATACCCGGATTATTCCGTTTTTTTTGTCCTTCATACAGTGCCAATGAAGAAGTCTGCGTTTTTCCCCATATGGAAATACCTGAAGTATGTTCAAATGGAGCACCCCCACAATAGCAAGCAAATTTCCTCGGGTTGTCAAATCTTTGAAAATTGTCAGTAGTACACAGTAATACAATGGCATTGATTATTCCTATCCCTTTTATATTTCTCAATAGCAAGTAGTTTGTGTAAAGAGAACTACTGGCGGCTATCAATTACTCCATAGCCTCTTCCACCTCCAGAACCTTTTCTTTGATTGAATTGAGCTACTCTTCCAAAAAAGAAATAGATTCTGTCACATCAGCTAACTTTGCCATCTGGGAGAATGTTTCCAATAACTTTATGCTTGATACTTTTGCTTGACCAAATTCTCACGCATAATAATCCATCTTCTCAATCTCACCAAGTCTTTGTCCGGCAATTTGTATAGTTCCAATTTCCGGCACAGAACAAGACTTCGGATAAAGAAAGCTGATAATCTGCTATCCAAGCTAACAAGGATTGAATTCCTCCCGGAGTGTTATCAAAAGACTTGTTTCACAAGTCTTTTTCGTCCGCAGACATTAATGATGCATCGAAAGTTTTTTTCCATACATCAAGACTAACAAAATGAGAATAATTCATAACTTTGCATTTACAGTATTAAACATGAAAGAGAAACAACTAATACATTTATTAGATCGTGAGCCTACAGTTCTAACCGGCCAGGTTCTCCGATTAAGAGAGTTACAGTCTGATTCAACCTATAGTTATTTAAGACTAGTGTCAAAATTAGTTCACTGCAACTCTTCCTTTCAAATATACACTTATACTTTTATTGGGATATTTAATACTGCAAATGTAAATGTGTCAAAACTAAGATGACCTATCCAATTGTCAGCTGTAGGGCAGGATTTACCTGCCCGAAGACACAAAGCAAGCTGTTTTCGGGCGAACGAACTTCGCCCCTACGAACTAAACGACAGCATTATCCACGTTTTGACACACCCCAACCAAACGCAAGCAAGCTATTCTTAATAAATATTTGAAATAAGTTATGTGATAAGAGTGCAGTCTATTTATGGCACACCGCTAAAAAGAGAAATGAAAAAGTATGCAAACAGAACAACAGATAATTCGTATTAAACATTTACTAAACAACAAGAGCCTGTCTTTTATTATTGGGGCAGGATTCAGTAAAAACATGTCTAATAATTTTTTCGATTGGGGTGATCTTCTTAAGCCGATCATCACAGAAATGTATCATATAGACGATGAAAAAGAAATTGAGCATAAAATTGAAGAAATCGGGTATCTTGGAATAGCTCAAGAATATGTACGAAGGAAGGGATTTCATGAGGCTATTGATGTCTATATAGAGCAACATACCCCTACCATTTCAATTAAAGAAAATTCGGATGAACCAGAGTACATCGTAACTCTTAATAATGAATTTATAGAAAGCGCGGATGTCACTTGCCATAGGCTATTGTTCAATCTTGATGTAAAGCATATTTATACATTTAATTATGATAACTGTCTTGATATTATTGGCAATACCGGAAAAGCTCAAAAGCTCTTATCTGAAATAAGAAACCTCCAAAACAAATTAGAGTTTCTTGAACTCAATGAAGAAAAATTAAGTGGATATTTATATATTTCAATAGAAGACAATATGAAGGCAGTAAAGGTAAATTTACCAACTGCAATTCAGAACGACAACGGGGATTACAATCATTTTATTAAGACGCTTAATTGTAATTATCCCGAACTCAACTTGTTTACAGATAATATCTCACACATAAAGGATAACTGCCACATTGTTCAAAATGAAATAGCTCGCATTAAAGCACAGATATTATTGCTACAGAAACATCGTGAATCTGTTTATCAACTTATCTCATCATCTGAGATGTTATCTCTTACGGATGGAAAAAGAAGCATATTTAAACTGCATGGTTCTATTAGATTAGATAAAAGTGCCCCATATGGTTTTGATGGAGACCGCCATTGTAATTACATTATTACATCAGAGGATTATAAAGAGTATCCCATAAAACATGAACCGTTTGTTAATTACATGAAAATATCACTATTAAAAGGAGCTTTTTGTATTATTGGTTTTTCATGTGATGACCCAAATTTCCTATCATGGATGTCTTGGGTAAAAGAAGTTGTAGATAAGAATATAGAAATCAGGAAAGAGTTATCTCAAAAGAACTCAGCAAGATTTTTCTACATACATTCCGCTGATAAACCTCTATCTGAAGAAAAGAGATTATTATTAAAAAATCATTATATTGAATGTGTCGAGCTATTCAATCTATTTGAAGGTGATTGTCACAAAGTAAGAATTATACAGTTTCTAAAACAACTTTTGCCGACATCTTTATGTTATCCTAAAATTAAGAAAACATGGCATAGCATAAATAAATATATAAGTGATATTCAATACTCCAAAAAAGATTGGAATATCACCAAAATAAGTGAGGATATTAAATTCATTTATTGTTCTGCAAATGTAAACAGAATTCCGTTGCAATCCAATTCGGATCATCACAACAGGAATCATATTTTGCAGAGGTTGCAGAGTCGATTCCGAAGGAAATGGAATACAGCGTCTGAACTTGAATTAATGTTAGCTTTCTCAGCCCTCAGAGAAGAACTTTTATTACCTTGTCATTATTTTGACGATGAGATATATAATCAGCTGATAGGAACTTGTAAAAATTCACTACAGTCAGATTTAAAATGTTTGTTACATAAGGAACAAGCTCTAACAAATCAAAAGTTTTCAGATACGAATGACCATATAAGTCCATTTATTCAGATTTGGAAATACTTATATAATTTTGATTTCAAAAGTGCAAAATATCTTGTCGATTCATGGAAACCCTTAAAGGATAATCCGATTGATGAAGTGAGAAAACAGATGTTCAAAGCCCTTTTCTCTGAAGATGTATTTGAGGATATTCGTCCATTGACTAATCAAGATTTATATTATTCTATTCAAGATTATCTCAATGCACTAGAATTATTACCTCTAATTAGCCGAAATTATACCTTCGGACAGGATGGCAGCATGAATAATGCAATAGACTTCTCTGATGAGGTTAGTCAAATACAAACAGATTGCCCATATATAAAAAATGCAGACTATATTTTAAATAGATTAATAGAATCCATTAAAGAAAACAATAAAACAATTCCATTTGGCAATAAATCACGGTCTTTCGATTTTGACAGTGACAATTCAAAGTTTATCAATTCATTTAAAGTATTAAGTATTCTTTTTGAATTGTGCCGACCTTTGCATATCAGTAATATAATATTATTCTCTATAGAAAAATGGAACATTGTTTGTGATAATCTCTATCAGGACTATCCCTATCCATGTCTATTTTATAGTCTTCAGTACAATGATGAGAAACTCACTAAGTCTGTTAGTCAAAAGATATTATATTGTGACCGTTTGACTCCCTATCTTCCTAATATTGTAAAATCATTATTTGCATCATTAGGACAATCTGAATGCCCTAATTTCTATCGGACTCCTATAATGAAATCTCTTTCAATACTATTAATCGGTTTGGATGCCAAATTTTGGAATAGTGATTTCACGAAGTTCTTTGATAAACTACAACCTTATGCAGAAAATAGGACAAGGAAGTATGATGATTTAAATTATTCACATGAGAATTTTTATGAATTAGTGACATTCGGATTGACTTGGACATCTGACAAAGATTTTAAACTTAGAGTTATTTCCGAAATCCTTCATACTCATGAAAGTATTGATAATTGGAAAAATCTACTAATAACAAAAGCCTTAAAATCTCTTACTAACGAAGACTTTGTGGCTTCAAAATATTATCAAGACATTTATCAGGATTTGCTTTGGTTATGTCAAAACGGGAATATCCCTGCACATATCTATGTAATATTAAACCTTATAACTTTACTTGATACTCAGACTGTGCAACAATGCTTGGAAAGGCTTCCAGAATCCTTGATAAAATCCGACTGTACTTTAATACAAGCTATACCTCATTATATCAAACAAGATTCGAATTTAGTATCAGTGATTAAACGAATAGTTTTGAAATCACCATTTTTGTGGCGTAATGGTATTGAGAAGAAGGGGATGACTATAGGATATTCATTTATTGATATTACAGGTATTTCAAACCAAATAGATTTTACTGCAACCGAAATAGAGGTACTTTGGGAAAAAATGAAAGTATCACTATATCAAATAAAAGAGGTATGTAATAATCAGAGAGAGGAGGAATCCACCTTCTTCATAAATCATTTTGCTACATTATTAGATGAAATGAAATCATTTATTGAAAGCAATACTTTTAAAGCAATCTCTCCCAAAGAATATGATGAAATCTATAACGAAATAATTTCATTAAGAGTATCCGTTGCGTCAAATGTATGTCACAGCATATATGATTTACTTATAAGAGATGAGACAAGTGATGCTATATCAATGCTTGTTGATATAAAACCGGAAATTCGTTTTCCTAAATACCAAGGAGAATATATATTATTGGCAAACAAACTTGTTTTAATGAAATCTCAACATCTCAACAGTTGTATGAATCATTTCTCTTGGATAGTTGATTCATATTCCGAATATATTCCACAAGATATATTCAAGTCTTTACTTGAGTTTATCCTAATTGCTTATGAACCATATTTTAATGGTAAACAAAACTGGAATTTACCCTTTGCTAAAAAGGAGGATTTTGAAAGTGGACTAATTAAGATTTATAGTGTGTTCAAAAAATGGGGTGGCATTAATGTCTTTTGGCAATCATATAAACCTAGATTTATAAATCATTAATAATCATCCTTATTATAATAAAAATATTTTATCAATGATAGTTGACGATATAAAAAAAGCTGATAGCCTCTGACGAATCACAGACTTTGGAGCTGAAGAAAACTACCGGCGAGTTAAAAGAGGAAATCACTCGAAGTGTCCATTCCTTAATACAGAAAGAAGTTGGTTAATTTTCGGTGTAGCACCGAAGTCGCTAAAGATAATCGGGCAAGAAGTGACAGCACGCATTCTATAAAGTACACATTGTAAAGCCATCCACTCTTCCGTTACTTTGCCAACAAAAAGACCATGAAACGAATAATGAGTAAAGAAGAGTTCCTGTCAGTTTATGAAAGGCAACAAGCCAGTGGTTTGACCATAAAAGATTTCTGTGAGAATGAGACCTATTCATCATCCTGCTTCCATTATTGGAAGAAGAAATTCGGCCTGAGCCGTACTTACACCAGCCATCCAGATAGAGTTCCCGATGATACATTCATTCCATTGGGCCTGCATCGCAGGGGAAATCTCCCGTCCAGCACAAGTGGCGACGTAACGATAGATCTTCCTTCCGGAATCAAGATCCACCTTGACAGCCGTGGAAATCCTGAACTGACATTTGGATTGATACACAAATTATGCGATCATGTTTTGTCTGAATGATACCTGTTCCAGCCGTTCTATCTTAAATTCTTTCTGCCATATCTTATTAATTTCAGTTTGGCTAAGGAACTATTTGTTTACTTCCTCCTCGTAAAACTTGATTCCGGCAAACGGATTTTTTGTTATCCATTCGTTTGCAATAGCGTAAGCATCCGCTAAAGTACACATTGTAGACCTAAAAACTCTTCTATTACTTTGCGATCAAAAACGTAGTTATGAAACGATCAATGAGTAAAGAAGAGTTTTTAGCGCTATATCAGCGCCAACAGTCCAGCGGACTAACCATAAAGGATTTCTGTGATAATGAATCGTATCCTGCTTCCTGTTTTCATTATTGGAAGAAGAAATATGGATTGAGTCACCCGTATACCAAACACACCGAACCTACAGGTGATTCGTTTATCCCTCTTAATATTAATCATACTCCTGCCATTCCCACTTCATCATGTGGTGACAGGCGTGTAACCATAGAACTTCCATCCGGCATAAAGATCCACCTCAACATCCTAAGTAATCCGGAGATTATTTATGGCCTGATCAGTAAATTATGTAGCCATGTTCTGCCTGAATGATACGATGCGCTACTTCCTGTGTCCCGAGAAGACAGATATGCGCAAAGGAATAAATTCTCTTTGTGGGCTTGTTCATGATAAAATGGGATATGACGTTCGACTTGGCGATGTGTTTATCTTTGTCAACCGAAGCAGAACAACCATGAAACTTCTGCATGCCGAAGACGGAGGTATGGTTTTATACATAAAACGCCTTGAGGAAGGTACCTTCAGACTTCCTTCCTATGATAGTGAAAGCCGTTCCTATCCCATGGAATGGCGTGATTTAGTACTGATGGTGGAAGGCATAACCGATAATCCGAGTGATAGACTCAAACGTCTTAAAGCCGGTCGAAAAGAAGGATTTTATTGATTAAAAAGAGCTTCCTAAACTTGTATAGCTGTACGATTTTCAGTATCTTTACATTATAATAAGATACTAAAAAGAATGATTCATACAGATACGATGGAACTAATAATCAAGAATCAACAGGAGCAAATAAAAGGGCTTCTGGAGACAAATCGTACCCTTGTAGAATCAAATCAGAAACTTATGGAACAGACGGGAGAACTGCAGCAAAAAGTACAGGAACTCCTGTCGCAAGTAGCCTGGTTAAACAGACAGCTTTTCGGCAGAAAGAGTGAAAAGCTGGCATCCTTGGATCCCAACCAGCTTGCCTTGTTTGATACCTTGGCTAATCCCAGGCAAGAGGAAACGGATCTTGTGGAGACTGGCGTAGGCACTAGGACATGTAAACCGGACGGAAAGAAAAAAGAATCCCGCCGTAATCGGGAACTGTTAGAGGGGCTGCCCGTTGTGGAAGTCATTGTCGAACCTGATAATGTGGATCTGAATCGATATCGTCGTATAGGTGAAGAGCGCACACGTACGCTTGAATTTGAACCGGGAAAGCTATATGTCAAAGAGACAGTACGTCCCAAATACGGACTCAAAAATAATTTAAGTCTTCCCAAAGAGGGTGAAAGCGGTGTCATAATAGCACCGCTTCCACCTTCCCCTATATACAAATGTCTGGCAGGGCCTTCCTTGCTAGCCGAAATACTTCTGCAGAAATATGAATATCATGTTCCCTTTTACCGTCAGGTAAAGGAATACAGACATTTGGGTGTACGACTGCCGGAAAGTACTTTAAGCGGGTGGTTTAAGCCAGTATGTGAGTTATTAAGTCCTCTTTATTCGGAATTAGTAAAGCTCGTAACGGGCAGCGGATATGTTCAGGTCGACGAAACCACAGTACGGGTCATCAACAAAGGAAAGGGAAAAACCGATAAGGAGTATTTATGGATGGTCAGGGCAGCTATGGAAAAACTGGTCATCTTCCATTATGATGACGGTTCCCGATCCGGACAGACAATCAGAAATTTATTAAAGGACTTCAAAGGATATCTTCAAAGTGACGGATACAGTGCCTACAATGCGTTTGATGGCACTAAGGACGTGTGCCTTATTGCCTGTCTGGCCCATATCAGAAGACATATGGAGCTGGCACTGGATGAAAATAGATCACTTGCTGAATATGCTCTTAAACAAATACAGGAACTATATCATATTGAGCAGATAGCAGATGCCCGGAAACTCGATGCGCAGGGACGATGTGCACTCCGCCAGCGTTTGGCAACTCCCATACTTGACTCCTTTGAAAAATGGATGGAACAGACTTATGGCAAA
>OGRI01000312.1_pt1 | contig 52590 bp, 46 predicted proteins | sample 1553391 | NCBI WGS metagenome assembly OGRI01 (sample SAMEA2580052, study PRJEB22360) | human gut metagenome | reverse complement strand
ACATAAAAAAGATATGGATAAGAAAAATACCGAACGAATAATTGCCCAAATACAGCACAAACCGCTTTTGCAGGGTATTTTTTCTATCAATATCCTCAGAATGATAAAAAAGCATCGCTATCAAAATCGTATATAAAAACATATTGAGCGGAAAACAGATAAACTCCAAAATATAATAGGTCTTCCAATAGTACTTTTCCAACCAGCATACGGTAACTAAAGGAATAAAAATGATCAGCAGCCAAACCAAAAATTTCCGGTTCCTGCCGATCCACTCTAAAAATTCTTTTTTATAATAGTAGGCCGCCATTCCCAGCGAAAAATAAACAAGGTAACGCAGAAACATTGTCCCCATAAGCAGGTAGCTGATCCAAACAGTCTCAAACTGAATATTATTCAACACCTTCCAAGAGATCTGCAAAACAGCTGCCGCAGCAAAATAGTATTTCAGCCAGCCTGACTCACGGCATTTAGTAAAAAACCTGATTAAAAACGGATACACCAGATAGAACCCGATCAGAGCCCTGAAAAATCCCAAATGCACCGCAGCACTTCCCGTCAGCATATCAACGACCATCTCACCCAGCGTATATGTATGACCGTCAAAAACAAAAGCAGTTACTATATAGAGGGTAGAAAACAACAAATAAGGCGACAATACCGACAGCAGCATCTTCTTAAAAAAAGCAGCGCTGTAAATGTAAGCATGCTTATTACGTCCTGTAAACAAATAACCCGCTATCGCCATAAACAGCGGCACTGCAAACAATGACAGCACCTCCAGCAGCATTGAAGAAAGTGCTACCATATTTTCACTGCCGCCGCTGCTGAAAAACCAGCTTGTGTGCATCAAAATAACACCTAAAACAACAAATCCCCGTAAAATCAAAACTGTATTGCTTTTCTGCATTTTCCTGCCAGCTTTCTTTACTGTTGTGATAATTATTCAAAAACAGTATAAACTCAAAAACAAGATTTGTTAAGCCCCACAGCATTCTCGAACACAAAATGTTCAAAAATAATACGCCTGTCCGGTACAAAAGCGCCGGACAGGCGTAAAAACATTTATATCATTTCTCCAAAATTTTACGCGCAGTGCTTTCCGTTACCAGCAGATGCGTAAATAAACCTGTTTTCAGAGCTCCTGTTATGGCATTCGGCGCAGCACCAAGTGCTAAACCGATAATTTTGGGACAATGCCGCAAAGTTCCTAACGGAATCCTGACAGCAAAATCATTTTCGCCACTGATAAATTCGCCCCGCTCATTATAATAATAGGACAAAAAGCTGCCGACTGCCCGCTGACGTTTCAAACTGTCACCAAAACGTGTCGCCGTTGCTTCATCAGGAACACTGGGAAAATCTCTGATCTCAACAAGAGCAGCATCCAGTTTCTGCCACATAGCGTCAAGTTCCAAATAAGCTTCAGTCGTTTCAAACTGCTGCCGTTCTTCCAAACTGTCCGGAAAAGCCGGTACAGCAAGACGATAAGCATGCCTGCCGCAAGCTGAGGCCAGCGTTTCTGCCAGTTCGTCCACACGGTAACCTTTATTGGGGATATGTGCCTTGCCGATCAGCGGCAGCACAGCACCAGGCTGCCGACGGTTACATTGCTGCGTCAGCAGACTGATGCTTTCGCCCAACAGATACCCCCATCCCAATCCTAAATTACGTTCATACAAAAGCTCACCGGACAGATAATCCGCAGCCGCTTTAAGATTTTCTTCCATTGAGTCCTGTACCGGCAGAACCATCCCTCCATGCAGGGCATACCTTGTTTGCAGTGCCTCTAACAAAGCAGCATCGCCTTCTGTCGAACTGCGGATCTCGATATGTACGATCCCTGCTTCGCGCGCACGCGTCAACATCTTACTCACTAACGGCCTGGAAACTCCGATTCGCTTAGCGACCTGATCCTGCGTCAGCCCCTGTTCATAATAGAGCCGGGCCACGTTGACAAGATCAGTTCGTTCTTTGCCGCTCAGCAATTTATTTCACTTCCATCAATTCCATTAAAATACCGTCCTTCATAATAAAAGCAAGGCGGGTATTTTCATCGGCAAACCAGGGCTCAACAACAACAGTATTTGCTTTTACCTGTTCATCCAGGTCGTCTACCTTATAAGCAACATGGACCATAGTCTGCAGTTCTTTCGGCAAAGGTGTATCTTTCTCAAAACGCAGGTATTCAATATTGAATTCATTAGTTTCAGGAGCTACGATATATGTCTTGATAGCTTCGGCATAAACAGCGCCTTCCATGATTTTATCAGTGGGTACTCCCACATGCATAAACTGTTTCATCATTTCACGTCCTTCATCAATGTTTGATAAGCCTTATACGCAGCTTCAGGTTTGACATTTTCGTGTACAACCATACGAATCGCCTGCAGCATAGCACTCGGACATTCTGCCTGCAAAACATTGCGCCCCATATCAACACCGGCTGCGCCTTCATTAACAGCACGGTAAGCCATATCCAAAGCTTCCGGTTCCGGAACCTTTTTACCACCGGCAATGACGATTGGGACCGGACAGGCAGCAGTGATCTGCTCAAAATTTTCACAGTAATAGGTCTTGATGATATGTGCTCCCTGTTCAGCCAAAAGCCTTGTCGCTAAAGCAAAATAACGCGTGGTACGTTCCATCTCTTTACCAACGGCGACGACACCCAATACGGGAATACCATAACGTTCACCTTTATTTATATAGTAAGAAAGATTGTGCAGGGAAGCAATTTCAGAAGCAGAACCGATAAAGCACTGTACGGCCATACAGGAAGCGTTCATGCGCAGAGCTTCCTCAATATCGGTACCAATGACACCCATACTCATATCGTCTTTCAAAACAGAGCTGTCTGCACTGCAGCGCAAAGCAATCGCCTTGCGGTTATCGGCTGGAATACAGGTTCTCAGCGCGCCACGAGTCGCCATCAGACAATCAGCATGATCCATCAGCGGCGGAATGACCAGATCCAGTCTTTCCAGACCAGCTGTACTGCCCATGATGTAACCGTGATCGAACGCCAGCATGATTGTGCGCCCGTCAGCCGCAAAAATCTGTGACAGACGTGCCTTCATACCCCAGCCGGCATTCTCATGACCTTTTACATGAAAGTGCTGGGCGGGCGGCTTGATGCCGATACCATAATCTTTAGCAATAATATTACCGTCTTTATCTGCCATTTTTATCTCCTTAAAAATATTACTTTAGTTTTTATAATACGGGGTGCGGCAGGGTGCATTCCAATATTTGAGCAGTTCATCATCCATACGGGCAATAAAGAGCTGGAATCCGGCCATTTCCTGTACTGTCAGCACTTCACCAACAATATTGGCAACAACTTCAATACCCTTTTCTGCCAGATAATGACAGCATTTACGGAAAACGATCAGTTGTTCCATCAGCGTAGTAGCGCCAACGCCGTTAACGATAACCAAAAGTTTTTCACCTTTTTTGATATCCAAATCTCTCAGAAGGGCATCTATCATAATAGCTGCAGTTTCATCAGCAGTTTTCATTTCAGTCAAGCCACCGCCGCCTTCACCATGCTGCCCCATGCCGATTTCCATTTTACCTTCTTCGATCTGAGCAATGACCATATCCGTAGCCGGATGAGTAGCGCCTTTAGCTGCAACAGCGATCGTAGCCATATTGTCAGCAAATTTCTGTGCAACAGCGGCCACCTCTTCCAAAGACTTACCTGCAGCAGCTGCTGCGCCGGCAATTTTATACAACGGCACACAACCGACTAACCCGCGGCGATCGTCAGCATTACTGCGCGGAGCATTGGCTATATCTTCCTGCGTAACAACTTTTATTACGTTCAATCCCAGTTTTTTAACCTGTTTCATTGTCAGATTACCGGTCAGCATATCGCCGGCATGATTCAAAACAACAAACAAAACACCGTGGCCTTTATCTGCCATTTTGATTGCTTCTATACAGGCCTGCGGGCCAGGAGCGGCGAAAACATTACCAGCCACGGAAATATCTACCATACCTTCGCCGACAAAACCGCTGATAGCAGGCTCATGGCCGGTACCACCCAAAGTGACGATCGTAACGCGGTCAGCATCTTTCAATTTATTATTTACAACCAGGTTGCCATCTTCAAGATGGATGATATCCTTATTGGCAAGAGCCAGACCTTCCAGTAATTCACTGGTCAGATTTTCGGGATCGTTAATAAATTTTTTCATGCTTTTCAACCTCCAAAATTTTATTTGTTTCCGCACCTGCGGAAAATTAAGCCTTTTATAAGGCCTGCGCCATACCGTTGAATAAAATAGCTATGGATACAGCACCGGGATCTTTAGTACCGATACTGCGCTCACCCATATTTTTAGCGCGGCCGAATCTGGCAACCATAGTACTGGTCTGTTCCGCACCAGCGTCAGCAGCTGCAGCCGCAGCTGTCATGATTTCTTTTAAGCTTCCTTGTGTTTCAATAATGGCATCGATAGCCGGATACAGCGCATCGACCATAGTCTTATCACCGGGCTTTGCTTTGGAAATATCCATAAAATCTTCTTTGGCCTGCGTAAACATTTTCCGCAGCTCCAAATCAGTCAGTTCAGCCTGATCGTCGATTCCTTCGGCCATCCCTGTAAACACCGTACCCCAAAGCGGTCCGGCGCTGCCGCCGTTGATACCCATAAAAGCGTCGCCCAGCTCATCCAGCAAGACCCTCATCGTATCAATAGTAGTATCTTCTGTTTTTTCTTTCATCACATCAGCCATTCTGCCAATAGTGATTCCGTGATCACCGTCGCCAGCCACACTGTCAAGCTCACATAAATATTTACTGTTAGCTTTCAGCTCTGTACCAGCACGATTCAGCATTTTTCTAAGTAAAGGCAAAGTCAGCATTTCCGATCACCTCACAAATGTATTTACCGTAATTTTAACATTTGTCAGAACATTTGTAAATTAATTTTCAGACAATTTGCGACATTTTCACATTATAACTTCTGGCAGAATTTGTAATTTTATAAAGCTTTTATCAGGCATTATTGTAAACGATTAAACAAGCAGTGTTAGCCGCACTATATACTTTAAAAGTATAAACTAAAATTATTATCATTTTTATTCCTGAAAATTTATGTAAGGGGACTTTTTTATGTCCGTTGACTCTGTCAAACAAAAGAATATATCAAAGACATTGACGCTCTGGAATTTTTTTACAATCGGGTTCGGTGCGATCATCGGTACCGGCTGGATTTTTTTAGTCGGCGAATGGATCATCATCAGCGGAGGACCCATTCCGGCCATGCTGGCATTTTTACTGGGGGCGCTGCTTTTACTGCCTATCGGAGCTGTATTCGGAGAGCTTACAAGCGCTCTGCCTATTGACGGCGGGGTAATAGAATATGTTGACCGCACCTACGGTAAAACAGTATCTTTTATTACAGGCTGGCTGCTGCTGCTAAGTAATATTATCATGTGTCCATGGGAAACGATTGCTGTCTCCACCCTTTTTGGCACCCTGTTCGGAGATATGTTTCCATGGCTGCGTTCAATCAGGCTCTACAGCATTTTAGGTGCCGATGTATACCTTTTCCCAGTACTGATAGCGCTTTGCCTTTCAGGATTTATCATCAGACAAAATCTGCACGGCCCAAAAGCAGCAGCTAAAGCCCAGTCTTTCCTGACTAAAGCGCTGCTCGCAGGATTACTGCTGGCCATTATCAGTGCTTTTGACAAAGGCAGTCTTGCAAACTGGCAGCCGCTTTTTCTTCCGGTCAATGAGTCGACAGCACATACTCAGGCCACCTCTCTCTGGACCGGTATTTTTGCCCTGCTTACAGTAACGCCTTTTTTCTATACCGGGTTTGACACTATCCCGCAGCAGGCAGAAGAAGCTGCTCAGGGCTTAGACTGGCACAAATTCGGCAGAATTATCAGCCTTGCACTTTTATCTGCAGCTACCTTTTACATTATCTGCATAGCAGCTTTCAGCAGTCTTATCCCCTGGACAAGTTTTGTCAAACAGCCTTTGGCAGCTCTTGCCTGTCTTAAGCACATCAATTTTAATTTATACTTTCTCATGCTCTGCATAACTGTTTTGGGAGCGTTGGGTCCTATGAACTCCTTTTATGCCTCATCCTCCAGGATTTTACTGGCTATGGCCCGAAAAAAACAACTGCCTGCAGCCTTCAGCCCCTCCGACCACTCTCAGGCTATTGCCAAATCTACACATATTCTGCTCAGCACAAGTATCGTTCTCGCCCCTTTCCTGGGAAGCAATATGCTGCTGCCTCTGACAAATGTTGCTGCCCTGACCTTCATGTTTTCCTGTATGATGGTCAGTCTGGCCTGTTATAAAATGCGCAGCAGCGAAGCAAATCTATACCGCCCCTACAAAGTCCCTGGCGGCAAAGCGGGTATCAGTGCTGCATGCTGCGTCAGTTTTCTCATTATTGCTGCCATGCTGCTGCCCGGTACCTCTGCTTCGCTGAGTAAAACTGAATACCTGCTGCTGACAGGATGGACTGCTTTGGGGCTGCTAGTTAAAAGCCTGCATCTTTATAAAAAAAATAAGGACTGCCGTTAAAACGGCAGTCCTTATTTTTTCCCCCAGAGTAATGACAACATAACAGAAACACTAAAAACATTATCAGAATGGCTGACTGAAAATTCACCATTATATTTTTCAACAATCTTTCTGATATTAAACAGGCCTATACCACAATAACGCTCATCAATCTTCACTGTTCTGTAAATATTATTCTGTTTTTTCACTTCACCAGTAAACGAATTAGCGATATCAATGAACAGATAATCTTTTTTGATATTGACGTTAAGAACAATAAATTTTTTCCTGCCCGGTTCTACGATTCTTTCACATGCCTCCACGGCATTATCAATCAAATTTCCAAAAAGAATACATAGATCCACGTCAGCGATATTTAACGAAGGCGGTATAATTATACTGCATTTTAAATTTATACCACGGTTTTCCAAATTAGCCAAACCATTACTGAGAATGGAATCAATAACTATATTCCCACTGTAAATAATGCCCTGCAAGCCTTTATTACAGGTATAAAGTTCCTTAATATATTCCTTAGCTTCTTTAGCATGACCACTGTCCAAAAGCGCATATAGACAGCTAATATGATTTTTGATATCATGCCGCAGACTCTGTAATTCACGCTGTGATATATCCAATCGTTCATAATGACGGCGCTGCAGTGACAGCAATTCTTCCATTACCGATGACTTTTCTCCGGACATATCCAAAAGAATATTTTTTTCCAGAAGGTAGAAAAGACTGATTGATGCAGAAAACAAAAGTACTGAAGTATAAATATAAAAGACCTGTATCCCCGCGGCAGATCCAAACCCAATATTTTTATGGGAAATAATGATTACTGAAATCATCACAGTCAGTGGAAACAGATATGAAATTACAGCATAAAGTAAATTTTGCTTATTCAACCTCAACTCGCGAATACAAATCGTACCCCATAAACTCAAAACAAACAGTATACATGCCATCATCTGCGACCAGGGATCCATAACAATGCGATAATTAATCAGCTCCCGCGGCAAAGTCTGTTCACCCCAGGCCAAGGCAATACCTGTCATAGCCGTTTTACATGCATAATTCATAATAACAAACAGTAAGGCAATCGTAATCTTATTCTGTAAAGAATCAGAAAAGAAAACAACAGCAATAATTGTAGCAAAGAAAAAATAATAAGCAGCCGTCGAAAACATGGGACTTTCATTTACATAAGAAAACATCTGGAAAGTAAAATAAAATATCACCCCCAGCCAATAATACCTCTGTCTTACTGAATTACGAGTCAAATAAGTATTGAAAAGACGATATCCGATCCACGTCTCAGCCGCAGATAAAATCACATAAGCGATCCATTTCAGCATAATATCCATATCAAATATTTTCCTTCATATAGGATAGGAACTGCTGCCGCAATTCTTTGCTGCGATGCCTGCTAAGCGGCAATTCCTCTCCATTTTCTAAAGTAACAGTATCTTTAAAAATATTACGTATATGTTTTAGATTAACAACATAACTTTTATGAATCCTGAAAAAACTCTGTTCACTCAGTGACTCCTCCACTTCACTGATTTTCCCCGTAAAAGTTGTTTTTCCCCCCAGATGGCAAACCGATAAAGTGCGCATATTAGATTCGAAATAATAAATATCAGTAGTTTTTATTTTAAACAATCCTTTTTCATTGGTAAAACTGAAATATTTATTCTGTAACCTGGCTATTGATGTCAAAATAGTCCGTACTTCCTGTAAAAAATAAGCTTTATCTACTGGCTTCAAAATATAACGATAGGCATTTACCTGATAACCATCCATCGCATATTCAACAGTTCCCGTTACGATTAAAATCGGCACTTCGCTGTCATATTTCCTGATCAGCCTTGCTGTTTCAATACCATTTAATGGCTTCATCAGCATGTCCAATATGATGATATCAAATTTACGCCCCCGTTCATACTGGTGTACCAGTTCCCGTCCGTTCAAAAAAGGCACACTTTCCAGCTGTAATCCCGATCTTTTGATCTCTGATAAATAACCGGTCAATATTTCTACAGCCTGCCATTCATCATCGCACAAAGCAATATAAAACATCTTCTCACCTCCGTTCCTAACTGGTAATTATATTTTTATTATAACATCTGTATCTTGAACTAATCGCTACGATTATGACACTGGAAGTGCCGATTTTGCTGCTATAAAATTTAACCCGTACCTGATATTACATCGAATATATCAATTATGAAATTTTTGTCGTAACACGATTTACTTTAAGCTATAGTAAAGCTGTACAAAGTTACTACCCTTCTCTAAATTATTCGAATATTTAGACATCGTTTCATGTTTCTCATTATCTTCACTCAAAGGAGGGCTTTTACATGTCAGCATCAAACCAAAAAGGCAGTATGCAAAAAACACTGTCACTCTGGAATTTTTTTACAATCGGTTTCGGAGCTATTATCGGAACCGGCTGGGTTTTGATGGTAGGCGACTGGATGATCATTGGCGGAGGTCCTGTAGCAGCTATGATCGCCTTTATTATTGGAGCTGTATTTCTACTGCCTATCGGAGCTGTATTCGGAGAACTTACTGCAGCAATCCCTATTTCCGGCGGCATCGTTGAATATGTAGACCGTACTTATGGAAATACCATGTCCTATATTACCGGCTGGTTCTTGGCTTTAGGCAATGCAATCCTCTGTCCATGGGAAGCAATTGCTATTTCAACGCTCGTTTCAGATATGTTCGGAGATTTATTTCCAATCCTCCGTTCAATTAAGCTCTATTCAATTATGGGCGCTGATGTCTACCTGCTTCCCACTGTTATTGCTCTGAGTTTTGCTGTTTATGTAATCATCCAAAATTTTCGTGGTGCTTCCGCAGCGGCAAGCCTACAGGCATTTCTTACTAAAGCCCTGCTCTGTGGAATGATTCTTGCTATGGGTATCTCACTTGTTAAAGGCGGCCCTGAGAACATCCAACCAATTTTTGCAAGTGTTGAAGGTGCGGCTTCATCAACTTCAGCTTCAACTATGTTTGCCGGTATCATCTCGGTTCTTGTTATGACACCATTCTTTTACGCAGGTTTCGACACTATTCCTCAACAGGCAGAAGAAGCCGCTGAAGGTCTCGACTGGAACAAATTTGGGCGTGTTATCAGTCTAGCACTGCTAGCCTCCGGCGGTTTTTATATGGTCTGCATCTATTCCTTTGGCAGTATCATACCCTGGACTGATTTTGTAAAAAGTTCTGTTCCTGCTTTAGCTTGTTTGAAAACAATAAATATTTTTTTGTATATCGCAATGCTCTGCATTGCCACAATCGGGCCTATGGGTCCCATGAATTCTTTTTATGGTGCTACAAGCCGTATTATGCTTGCTATGGGACGTAAAGGCCAGCTGCCCAGATCTTTTGCTGAAGTAGACCCTGTTTCAGGAACTCCCAAAACAGCTAATATTCTCTTAGCCGTTTTAACTGTTATCGGCCCATTTCTAGGAAAAAAGATGTTAGTACCACTGACTAATGTCTCAGCTCTGGCTTTTATTTTCGCCTGTACTATGGTCAGTTTCTCCTGTTACAAAATGCGCCTTACAGAACCCGATCTTCCCAGACCTTATAAAGTACCATACGGAAAATTTGGCATCTCACTGGCCTGTCTTGCAGGATCACTGATCGTACTTCTGATGGTAGTTCCCGGAAGCCCCGCTACACTAAATGCCGTAGAATGGAGTATCGTTTTGGGATGGCTGGCTATAGGCCTGATTATCAAAACTTTGCACCGAAATAAAACCTCTGGATCTACAACAATTTCGATATCCATAGATGACACACAGATTCATAAATAACTTTAATTAAAAACCATATTCACAAAAAATAATCAAGGGGGTATTTATCATGAAAAAAATCGCTTTAGTTGGAGGTTATCTCATTGATGGCACCGGTAGAGAACCACTTGTAAACTCATTAGTCTTGGTCGAAGGCAAAAAAATAACCTATGCCGGACCTGCCAAGCAAATCTCTCCTGAATATGAACAGATCGATATTAATGGCAAAACTATCATGCCAGGACTTATTGATACGCACTTGCACTTTTCCGGCAACTTGACCGATGACGATACCGAGTGGGTTTTAGAAGATCGCGTTCAAAAAACGGTAGTAGCTGTACAACAGGCCCACGAATGTTTGGAAAATGGTTTGACTACAGTCGGAGAAATCTCTTATTCAGGCCTTGCAATCCGAAATATGGTAGAAAAAGGTGTTATGCAGGGACCACGTGTCGTCGGTACAGGATTAGGCTTCTGCCGTACCTGCGGCCACGGAGATTCTCATAAACTTCCTATTTGGTATAATGAACAATCTCATCCATGGGCTGAACGTGTAGACGGCCCCTGGGAACTGCGTAAAGCTGTCCGCAAAAGATTGCGTGAAAATCCTGACGCTATCAAAATATGGTCTACCGGCGGCGGCATTTGGCGCTGGGATCAAAAATTAGACCAGCATTATACCTTTGAAGAAATCAAGGCTGTCGTTGACGAATGCAATATGGTCGGTATCCCAGTCTGGTCTCACGCCGAAGGTTACGGTGGCGCCCTTGATTCTGCAAAAGCCGGAGTTCATCTGATTATCCATGGACAGACCTTAAATGATGAATGTCTTGATATCATGGCTGAAAAAGGGATTTACTTCTGCCCAACAATCCAATTCCTTAACGAATGGTTCAAAACATACGCGCCGCCATACATCCCAGAGGTACACGATCAGTATTCCGGAGCAACTGTTGCAGAAAAAGAACTGAACCGTGTTTACGCCAATCTGCGTAAAGCAAAATCCAAAGGCATAGGGTTAACCATTGGCTCTGATAGCTTCTGTTCCAGCCTTACACCTTACGGGACCACTGCTATCGGCGAAATGTATTCTTTCGTAGAAAAAGCCGGCATTTCAGAAATGGATACTATCGTTGCAGCAACAAAAGTAGGTGCTGAAATGCTGAAGGTCGATACAATAACCGGTACTTTAGAAGTCGATAAGTTTGCTGATATCCTTGTCCTAGATGGCAATCCTTTAGAAAACATACGCGCTGTTGCAGTTAACAATATGAAAATTATCATGAAAGAAGGTACAATCATAAAACAATAACCTTCTGCAGCTACTTGGGTAACATTATCATCCTCCTACATAAGTTTCTCAAGCAAACGGAAGGGAAATTCCCTTCCGTTTGCTGCTTTACAGTAAAAAAGTCTGCCGCATTAGCGGCAGACTTTCATAAAAAAATATTTTCTTATACAGTGCCTTCTTCCAAAATTCCCAGCTTACGGCGCCAGTAACGTGAATAAACCGCCCCTGCAGGATTGTTTGCTAAAACCCTGTCCTTAGTAATGATACTGGAAACCGGCACTTTGGATTCCATGGTAAAAAGCATATCGTGACCTACGCAAAGCCCTACGATAAAATTCAATTCTGTACCGCCTTCATTCAGCAGGCGGGCCTGCACTTTAGGATTGCACATAGCTTCACGCTGTCCGGGTTTGATTTTTTCCAGTTCCAGCAGATCTTTATCAACGGAACAGACTTTGCAGCATACCGATTGAACATCCAGCCCTTCCTTCTTAAAATACTGGGCACAAAAATGAGCTTCATTGGCTAAACCGATGCAAAAGGCTATCCCGACTTTCTTTACACCCATCTCTTTAGCGAAAAATACGCTTTCTTCCAAACGTGTCATTTTCAAATAATTACGGCTTTCTGTCGCAGATGACGCTCGCATCATTTTTTTATCTTCGTCGGTATAATACTCGCTGATTTCTTCATGAGTCAGACGAGTACAGTTCTGACCGCTGGTATAACATTTGTGATGAGGGCAAAAAGCACAGTTCATAAGTCATTCCTCCTATCATAGGCTGATGTTTATCTGTAAGTATTCGCCGCTCAAACAGCAAATCCTTTTTCTAATTTTAATATAGCAAGCAACAGCTCTGATTTCCTGCTCTGCAACACTCTTTTAACTGGAAATAAATCCTAATTTATGATATTATAGTTGTTGTATTTTTCAACATTTATCCTTACGTAAAATCTATTTTTATAAGCAGGTAAACATGCAGCAGAATTCTTTTTCTTATCCGGCCATGCTGGACTTAAAAAATAAAAAATGTGTCATTATCGGCGGTGGTAAAGTAGCCGTCCGTAAAGCGCTGCCATTGATTGAAGCAGGTGCGGACCTGACTGTAATCGCACCTGCGGCTGACCCGCAGCTGTTGACTTTAGCAAAGACCGGACTGCTGCAGCTGGAACTGCGCGCTTATGCAGACAACGATCTCATTGATGCTTTTGTAACGATTGCAGCAACCGACGATTTTCATATCAACAGAAAAATCGCTGCTGCTGCACCCTGTCTCTGTAATGTTGTTACAGAACCGTCATTAGGTAACTTCAGTGTGCCTTCAACCGTAAAAAACGGGGCTTTGACATTTACTCTGTCTACCGGAGGTATGCCCGCTTTGACGCGGGTACTGTCACAGGACCTTAGGGCATATTATGGCTCTGATTTTGCCGAATTCAACGAATTCTTACAACAGCTTCGACGAGAACTAAAAACAATAGCTACTACACCTGAAAAGCGTACTGCTTTCTGGCGCCAGACTTTAAACCAATCCGTCATCGGCCTGCTTCATGCAGGTAAGCTTGACCAAGCAAAGGAGATCATTACTGATGCAGCTAATCGTTTTAGGCTTGAATCACAAAACAGCCCCCGTTGAGATCCGTGAACGTTTCAATTTTTCACAGGATAGAACGGTTCGTGTGCTGCGCCGGCTGCGCAATAACGACAACCTCAACGAAGCAGTTTTACTTTCAACCTGCAACCGTACTGAACTTTATATGGTGCTGGAAGATCCTGCTGCCGGATTACATTTTATCCGTACTTTGCTGCGCCATCTGGCAGGCGAACAATATAAACCCGACTATTTCTATAATCTGACCGGCATTAATTGCGTCCGTCATCTGTTTAAAGTCGCTTCCAGCCTTGACTCACTCATCATCGGGGAAGGCCAGATCCTGAGCCAGATTAAAAATGCATATCATCTGTCCCGCAGCTGCGGTATGACAGACACTTTGTTCAACACCTTATTTAATCGTGCTATCGCCGTCGGCAAGCGTGTACGTACAGAAACAAAGATCGCCTACAGTTCTGTTTCTGTTTCTTCCGCCGCGGTAGATCTGGCTATCGACGTTGTCGGCGATCTGACTAAAGCCAATATTTTAGTATTGGGTGCCGGCAGAATGAGTGAACTGACCGCCCGCCATTTGATTGATAAAGGCGCTAAAACTATCTTTGTCAGTAACCGTAATCTGTCTCACGCTCAGGAACTGGCAGAAAAATTTAACGGTACTGCGATCCCGTATAACGAATTTATGCATCAGGCGATAACCTCTGATATCATTATCACTTCTACAGGAGCGCCTCACTATGTGATAACAGAACAGGGTGTACGCGATATTATTCCTAAACGCAGCGGCAAACCGCTTATTTTAGTTGATATTGCCGTTCCCCGTGACGTTGATCCTCTGGTTGGAGATATAGAAGGCGTTACCCTGTATAATATCGACGATCTGGAAGGAGTTGTCGATATGAATAAGAATTTCCGATCTTCTGAAGCCAAGGTGGCTGAAGCAATTATTGACGAAGAAATAACGGCACTGAAAGAACGGCTGCGCTATCTGACGATGCGGCCTGTAATGGTTCAGCTGCATGAAAAAATGAATTTTCTGCGGCAGAAGGTTTTAAAACGGGCATTTGCCAAACTGCCAAATCTTACTGATAAAGAACGCCGTATCATCGATATCATGACTCAGCGCCTGGAACACAAATTCCTGCGCGAACCAATGACAGCTATGAACAGTGCTGCCGGAACGGCAGATGAAGAACGTTACAGAGATATGATCTGCGAGTTATTTTTACTCAACGATTCGGGAGAGGACTATATAGGTGATGAAAACAAATTTGATTATTGGGACTAGACAGAGCCTGCTGGCTCTGTGGCAAAGCAATCATATTGCCGACCTGCTGCGCAGGCAATATCCGGAATGTAGTGTAACTTTAAAAAAAATCATTACCAAGGGAGACCGTATCCTTGATGTACCGCTGGCCAAAATCGGCGGCAAGGGACTTTTTACCAAGGAACTGGAAACTGCTCTTCTAGAAGGTGAGATCGATCTTGCCGTCCACAGTCTGAAAGATATGCCTACTATTCTGCCGGAAGGCCTGTGCCTGACAGCTGTTACCAAGCGGGCTAATGCCGGCGACGCTTTTGTCAGCAATAAATATGCTTCTATCGAAACACTGCCGCAGGGAGCAGTTCTGGGTACTTCCAGTCTGCGCCGCAAAGCCCAGCTTTTGGCAGCACGCCCGGATCTGAAAATCGTAGATTTACGAGGCAACGTCGATACGCGTCTGCGGAAGCTTGACGACGGCCAAATGGATGCTATAATCCTTGCTGCGGCAGGATTGACTCGTCTCGGATATACCGATCGGATCAGAGAAATAATCCCCCATAATTTCTGCTTACCCGCAGTTGGACAAGGCGCTTTGGCAATCGAATGCCGCACCGATAATACAGAAGTAAGAGCTATGCTTAATTTTTTAAATGACCAGCCTACCAAACAGGCTACTGATGCCGAACGTGCTTTTTTAGGGCTCATTGAGGGCGGCTGCCAGGTCCCTATTGGTGTACATGCTGTCACTGAAGGAGATGCTGTATCTATTGAAGCAATCATCGCATCTCTGGACGGAAGCACTGTTTTACGCGATACGATCAGAGGCCAGGCTGTAAACGCTGCAGAACTTGGAAAAGAACTTGGCAATAAAATGTTAGATCAGGGCGGCCGTGCAATCCTCGCCGAGATCATGTAAGGAGAGAAATTAATGACAAAACAGGGAAAAGTTTACTTGATCGGTGCAGGCCCCGGTGATCCTGGTCTGCTTTCAATCAAAGCCATGGAATGTTTGCAAACAGCCGACGCTGTCGTTTACGACCGTTTGGCAGATCCGAGAATTTTAGCTTATGCTAAAGACGACGCAGAAATGGTCTATGTCGGTAAAGCTTCTGCCAACCATACAATGCGTCAGCCAGATATCAATAAACTGCTGGTAAAGCTGGCAGCCGAAGGTAAGACTGTTGCCCGCCTCAAAGGCGGTGATCCTTTTGTTTTCGGACGCGGCGGTGAAGAAGCTATTGAACTTTTAGAAGCCGGACTGCCATTTGAATTCGTTCCCGGCGTAACTTCTGCCATCGCAGTTGCTGAATACGCAGGCATTCCTGTCACCCATCGTCACATAGCCACTTCCTTTGCAGTCATTACCGGCCACGAAGACCCTACCAAAGGCGAATCAACTATTAACTGGAGCGGTCTTGCTACCGCTGTTGATACTTTAGTTTTCCTGATGGGTGTCGAAAATCTTACTAATATTACAAAAAATCTCATCGCCAACGGGCGCAGCGCCGATACTCCGGCAGCAGTCATTCGCTGGGGCACCAAACCGGAACAGCGCACTCTGATCACTACTGTCGGTACTGCTGCTGCCGACGTTGCCGCGGCAAATCTGAAACCGCCGGCAATTTTTATCGTCGGCAATGTTGTCAAACTGCGCGAGCAGCTGCAGTGGTTCGATAACAAACCTCTCTTTGGCAAAACAATCGTAGTAACCAGAGCCCGCGCGCAGGCCAGTGCTTTGACCAGGCAGCTGGAAGCCGCTGGTGCTCGTGTAATCGAGGCGCCGGCAATCAAAATCATCCCCCCGGAAGATTATACACCGCTGGATAAAGCAATCGAAAACATCAAAACCTACAAATGGCTGATCCTGACCAGTGCTAACGGCGTTACCGCTTTCTTCAATCGCCTTGATAATGCCGGATTAGATTCCCGTTCCCTGTCTGACATCAAAATAGCCGCTATCGGCAGTGAAACGGCGAAAGCTTTAAAAAACTATGGCATCTCCGCCGATTTAGTGCCCCCAGCCTTCAAGGCTGAAGAACTGGCCGAAACCCTGTCAGCAGAAGTGCAAGTTGGTGATAAAATCCTGCTGGCACGCGCTAAAGTAGCCCGTGAAGTATTACCGGAAAGCCTGCGTGCTTTAGGAGCCAGCGTTGATGTTGTAACTGCCTATGAAACTGTTACCGCTCTGGATAACAAAGAAGAATTGCTGACTGCTCTGCAAAACGGAGAAGTTGATCTTGTTACTTTTACCAGTTCCTCAACTGTTACTAATCTTTTGGCATCCTTAGGCGATCAAAGAGAACTTATCAATAATATTCCAGCAGCTGCTATTGGCCCTGTTACCGCCGAAACCTGCCGCCAAAATAATCTTGAACCTGACATCATAGCTGAAACATTTACTATTGCAGGTTTGACAGACGCTATTCAAAGATATTATAAGGAGTGATCAGTATGGGCTTTCCTATTTACCGTCCCCGCCGCCTGCGCGCTACAGAAAACCTGCGCAGCATGATCCGCGAGACTGAACTTTCCGTTAAAGACCTCATTTATCCGTTATTCGTCGTCCCGGGCACCGGTGTAAAAAATGAAATTGAATCGCTGCCGGGCAATTACCATTGGTCCTTAGACCGTTTGCCGGAAGTTTTACAGGAAATCAGCGAACTTGGAATTCCTGCCGTTATACTGTTTGGTATCCCCTCTTATAAAAATGCTGTCGGCAGCAGCGCCTGGGATGCAGAAGAACCTGTACAGCAGGCCTGCCGCCTGATCAAAAACACTTATCCCGAACTGGTAGTCGTCACCGATGCCTGCCTGTGTGAATATACAGAACATGGCCATTGCGGCGTTCTGGAAAACGGCTGTACTGTCAACAATGATGAAACGCTGCCGCTTTTAGCTAAAATCGCAGTTTCCCACGCTCAAGCTGGCGCTGATGTCATTGCGCCATCCAATATGATGGACGGTTATGTCAAAGTTATGCGTGAAGCCTTAGACGAAGCAGGTTTCAGCAATGTTTCCCTGATGGCTTATTCAGCTAAATACGCTTCAGCCTATTATGGCCCTTTCCGCGCTGCAGCCGATTCTACTCCCTCTGCAGGCGACCGCAAAGGCTATCAGATGGATCCCGGCAACAGTGACGAAGCTCTGCGTGAAGTGGCTCTTGATATCGAGGAAGGCGCAGATATCGTTATGGTAAAACCCGCTTTGGCTTTTATGGATATCATAAGCCGTGTCAAAGAAACATTTAACCGCCCTTTATGCGTTTATAATGTCAGCGGTGAATACGCTATGGTCAAAGCAGCAGCAGCAAAAGGCTGGATCGATGAACAGCGTATCGTTATGGAAACGATGCTCGGTTTTAAACGTGCCGGCGCCAAAATGATCATCACCTATCATGCTCTCGACGTAGCCAAGTGGCTGCTGGGCAAATAAGGAGGCCGCATATGGATCACAGCAAATCTCAGGCAGCTTTTGCCGAAGCCAAACAATACATTCCCGGCGGCGTCAACAGCCCCGTTCGTTCCTTCCGCAGTGTTGGCGGTGTTCCGCCTGTCATTGCCAAAGGCAGCGGCAGCAAACTCACCGACATCGACGGCAACGAATATATCGATTATGTACTTTCTTACGGTCCTTTACTTTTAGGGCATGCACACCCGCAGGTCACCGAAGCCATCCAAACTGCAGCCGCCAAAGGCTCATCCTATGGCGCGCCGACCCTGGCTGAAACAGAGCTTGCCAAACTTCTCTGCACACTTGTACCTTCTATGGAAATGGTACGTATGGTCAACAGCGGAACAGAAGCTACCATGAGTGCTCTGCGTTTAGCACGCGCTTATACAGGACGTGAAAGCATCGTTAAATTTATAGGCTGTTATCATGGCCATCACGACAGCCTGCTGGTCAAAGCCGGCAGCGGCGCAGCTACTTTAGGCGTTCCTGACAGCCCCGGTGTTCCTAAAGGCGTTGCCGCCAATACCATCACTGTTCCTTTTAACGACCGGGCTGCCCTGGAAGCTGCTTTTGCTGCTAACGGCAGCGATATTGCCGCCGTTATCATGGAGCCAACTCCCGGCAACATGGGACTGGTATTACCGCAGGACGGCTATCTGGAATTCATTCGCTCCATCACAAAAAAATATGGAACACTGCTTATCTGTGATGAAGTCATGTCTGGCTTCCGCAGCAGTGAAAAATCTTCTCAGGGCCTCTACGGCATTGATCCTGATATCACCTGTCTGGGCAAAGTTATCGGCGGCGGGCTGCCGGTAGCCGCTTACGGCGGTAAACGCCAGATCATGGAACAGGTTGCTCCTGTTGGCCCCATGTATCAGGCCGGCACTTTGAGCGGCAACCCTCTGGCTATGGCAGCCGGTATCGTCAACCTTACCTACATGCGCGGACACAATGTCTGCAGCCAGCTGGAAAGCATGACAGCCATCCTGACCGGAGGCCTTGCTAAAGCCGCTGCCAAGGCAGGAGTGCCTGTACAGGTGCACCGTCTTGGTTCTATGTTTACTGTTTTCTTTACTGATCAGGAAGTTTATGACTATGACAGCGCCTGCACAAGCGATTTAGATGCGTTCCGCATTTATTTCCATAGCATGCTGGAACAGGGCATTTATCTTCCTCCATCTCAATTTGAGACCAATTTCTTATCTCTGGCCCATACGCCTGAAGATATCGAAAAAACATTACAGGCAGCTGAAATAGCTTTTAGCGCAGTTGCTGCTGCGAAAAAATAAAGTGAAAAACAAAAACGTCATAACCTTTAGGTTATGACGTTTTATTTTTGATTATTTTTGTTCTTGTTTTTGAACTTCTACCGGAGCAAAAATAAACTCCGTCAGCTTGCCCTCTTTATTAAAGCCATAAATCACACGTACCAGCTGCTGTTTACTGTAGCTTCCCAGATAAGTCAACCGGTCACCCTGATCAAAACGCTCATAAGCAACAAATTTCATTTCCTTCATTGTCCCTAAAGTATCTTTGACCTGCTTTTGCAAAGCAGCAAAAGCTTTTACATCCATTTTTTGCTTCAGTTCGGGGCTAAAACCCGCTGCAGCACCTGCATAACCGCTGTCGTCCGCAACAGTCAATGCCGCTACAAACTTATCAACTATTTTCTGCTGTTTATTTAAATCATTACCGTCTCCGGCAGCAAAACAAACCGCGGCCATTGCCACTGTTAAAACTACAGTTACCAGCATTACTAATTTTTTCATATAAGTCATCCTCTCATCACTGCAGGTCTTTATCAAAAATTGCCTGCTTACTATATCTTAATTATAACCGATTCAATGTTATCGTCAATGTTTTTATCTTACTGAGCATTCAGCCATTGCTGGATAATAACGCTTTTCTGACCCGCAGTCCAGCTAAGGTCATCAACCGCCAGTTCTAAATCACCGATCATCATTTTCCGCCCGTCATCATGGGCATAATCACTGACACGCCACAAAAGCGGATAACCCTTAGAGGCCAGTAAATCTTTTGAATGTTCTGACAGCAAATAGTCCATAAAAGACTGTGCTTCTGCTAAATTTGCCCCTTGGAGAATAGCAGCACCGGTAATACAGTTTTTATTACCGTCTTTGACTAAAGTTGCGAATAGATCGCGATTTTGCCTTTCCAGCTGCAATGCTGTGGAAAGTGAAACTACCGCGATCGTTTTTCTGCCGCTGCGAACCGCTTCAATAGCCTCCCATTCACTGGCCGTATATAAAGGCAGCTGGCTGTTAAAAGAAGCCGCATACTCCATAGCTTTAGCTTCGCCGCGCAGCTGCCAGATAGAAGTTATCATGCCATAACTCCGACCGCCGTTTTTTAAATCAGCCAGCGCTGTTTCTTCCCAAAGCTCCGGTTTCAGCAATTCATCCCATGTCTCAGGAGCATAAAGCCCCAACTCGCGCAGTCGGTCACGATTAGTCAAAAATCCTATATAATCGACATAAAGACCTGTCCAGCGCCACTGATTCTCACGCATTTCAGCAGGTACTTTATAGGCCTCCCTCGGCCTGTAGCTGCGCAGCATTTTCTGCTCTCCTGCCAGATAGTATTCTTCAGGCGTACCGCCAAGCCAGACATCGAATTTTCCCTCTCTCAGAAAATTAAGCCGTTCATCCAAATTCCCTGCCGGCAAATGTCTGACTTCAACTTTCACATTCTGCTGTTTGGCAAAATCTTCCGCTAAAATATCTGTCATTGTTTCATTCAGGCTGCTGCAGATCTTGATACTTTTCTGTTCTTCTTTGATGTTACTGCTGCAACCGCTGCAGAGAAACATAATTGACAGCACTGTTACCAGAATTACTTTCATAGTTCGACCGCCTTTTATGGTAATAAATTAATTATACCACAAGGGTACGCATTACCGCGAAAAATCACTATCATTGATCAAAATTCCAGTACAGCTGCTAATTTGAACTTAATTATTGACATCAGTGTTTTTTTAAAGTATAATTTATACGTTAGCTTGAGCTAACTGTTTGGGGTTGTCCGCTTCCAAACTTTCACACTTAACAACTTAACGCTCACTCGATACTGTGCTTAACAGCTCTCACGCACAGTTTTTTATTTTTCTCGAGTTAGCTTAAGCTAACTTTTCCAATACACTTCAAATCACATTAACAAATTACTTTACAAATACTCAAAATAGCCTCTGCTGTTATAGTTCAATGTGTTATAATTGATTATAGTTGATTTTTATTCGTCATTTTTATATTTCTACCGGCTGCAGCAGCAGTAGGTACATTTATCTGCGAGGTCTGCCATATGCCAGAACGTTTATTAAAATACTACCGCCCTTACCGGAAAACATTGTTTTTTGCTTTGCTCGGATCCGTTATCACATCCGCCCTTGATTTATGTTTTCCGCTCTTTATGCGCTATATCCTGGGCGATGTACTGCCCGAAGGCAATCTTTTCCTCTTAGGGCAGGCTACGATCATCTTGCTTTTTTTATACCTACTTAATTTTATAATCAGTTATCAAGTCTCAAGACACGGCCGCCTAATGGGTGCAAAAATAGAACAGGATATGCGCAGTGACCTTTTTCAGCATGTCCAATCAATGTCTTTCCGTTATTTTGACAACATCCGTATCGGCCAGCTGATTTCCCGTATTGTCAGCGATATTGCCGAGATCCGTGAGCTTGTTTTTCTTGGTCCTAATTACCTGCTGGTCTGTACTATAACCATGCTTGGTACTCTGGGAATACTTATTTATCTTAACTGGCCTTTAGCGTTACTGGTCAATCTGCTGCTGTTAGGAAAAGCTTATGAATCAGTTGCTACCAATCATGCACTGAAACAATCAGGGCGTATGATCCGCGAACAGGTCGGTAATCTTACAGCACAGACAAATGAAAGTCTGAATGCCATACGCCTAGTTAAATCCTTCAACAATGAAGAATGGGAAGAAAAACGCCTTGATAAAAACGGACAAGCTCTTTTACAGGCACGTAAAACATCGTTCGACCTTTTATCACGCCTGAACAGCAACGCTGTATTGTTTTCCAATGTCACTAATCTTGTTATCATTGTCGTAGGCGGCGCCATGATCGCATATGGTAAAATGCAGATCAGCGATCTGGTCGCCTTTTTACTGTATGTATCAATCTTTATCCGCCCCATCCTGCGCCTGACCGCATTAGCAGAATCCTATCAGAAAGGTATGGCCGGTTACCAGCGCTTTTGCCAGCTGATGGATACCCCTTCTGAAAATACAGATCTGCCCGGCGCAGTCGACTGTGGTACTTTAAAAGGCTCTATTTCCTTTAAAAATGTCAGCTTTGGCTACGATCCCGGCAAACCTGTTATTCAAAATTTTGATCTTGATATCGCTGCCGGTGAAGTTATCGCTTTTGTCGGCACTACAGGTGTTGGTAAAAGCACGATCTGCAATCTGCTGCCGCGTTTCTATGAACTTCAGCAGGGCGTTATAACCATTGACGGAATGGATATCCGCAATGTGACCTTAAAATCACTGCGCCGTAATATCGGCATAGTTCAGCAGGATATCTTCCTTTTCTCTGACTCTGTACGTGAAAATATCGCTTACGGCAACCCTCATGCCAGTATGGAAGAAATCATCACCGCTGCCAGATTGGCCGAAGCTGATGCTTTTATCAATCAGCTGCCGGATGGTTATGACAGCCAGCTTGGTGAACGCGGTGTTAAATTGTCCGGAGGCCAAAAACAGAGGATTGCCATTGCCCGTGTTTTTCTCAAAAATCCGCCCATCCTGATTTTAGACGAAGCGACTTCTTCCCTGGATAATGAAACGGAAAACCTTATCCAGGAATCACTGATGCAGCTGTCACGTAACCGCACGACCCTGATCGTAGCCCATCGCCTGGCAACGATCCGTCATGCCGACCGTATCGTTGTCCTCACCCCCAACGGTATCAGCGAACATGGTTCTCATGACGATCTGATGGCTTTGCAGGGAGAATATTACAAGCTTTATATGGCACAGTTCAGTAAAAGCCCGCTAAATTAAAAATAAAACCCTCGGATGAAAACATCCGAGGGTTTCTTTTTTCATATAAACAGCTTTTTAATTATTCGCGGTCAAAGATCATTACTTTTTCAAAATCAAGATATACCTTTTCTCCGTCGGCAAATTCTTTCAAGTCTGCCCCTTTGACGATAACGCGTACATCATGATCACCGACGGTAACACGGTAATCAACAGCATCACCTAAATAGAAGCGATGCGTCAATGTCCCTTCAAGCATACCACCGCCGCGGCTCATCGTAATATTCTCAGGACGTACAGCGATGGTAGCACTGCCGGAAACACCCGAAGTATTGGGGAAAGAAGCTGTAGTACCTTGCAGGTATACTCTGTCATCCGATACTTCACCCTGCATAAAATTGACCAACCCGATAAAATCAGCAACCATTTTGTTGGCAGGATTGGTATAAATTTCATGCGGAGCACCGATCTGCTGCACTACGCCTTTACTCATAACAACTACGCGGTCGCTCATTGCCATGGCTTCACCCTGATCATGGGTTACATAAACAACGGTAATACCAAGTGCTTTTTGAATCGACAGGATCTCAAAACGCATGCTTTCACGCAGTTTAGCATCCAGATTGGATAACGGTTCGTCTAACAGCAGCAAACCTGGCTGCGCAACCAAAGCACGAGCCAAAGCGACACGCTGCTGCTGACCGCCGGACAGTTGATGCGGATAACGGTGGCCATATTCGCCTAAATGCACGAGCTCCAGCATTTCATTTACTCTTTTCAAACGTTCCTCTTTGGGAACCTTTTGGATCTTCAGCGGGTAAGCCACATTTTCAACAACCGTCATATGCGGCCAAACTGCATATGACTGGAATACCATACCGATATCGCGATTTTCCGGAGGAACAAATTTATTCTGCGACGAAGAACTGACGCAGTGGTCACCGATATAGATCTCGCCTTCTGTAGCTTTTTCAAAGCCTGCGATCATTCTCAGGGAAGTTGTTTTACCACAGCCGGAAGGACCGAGGATAGAAACGAATTCGCCGTCTTCAACCGTCAGGTTAAAATCATTAACAGCCGTTACAGGCCCGAAACGTTTAAATACATGTTCAATACGTACTTGTGCCAATTTATTCCACTCCTTCTTTAAATTCCCACATTGCCTTTGGTCAGTTTGTTAAGGATCAGGTTACCAACCAAAACGATAGTCAAAATGATTACTGATAATACAGAAGCATTTTGTGTATCTGCATAAGTTTGCAGCTCGTACAGCAAAACACCGATAGTTTTAGTTTCTGCACCGTACAGAAGGAGCGACATCGTCAGCTCGTAGAAAGACGGCATAAAGATCAGGAACCAACCGGCGATGATGGACGGAGCGATCAACGGCATAATAATATCTTTACAGGTTCTGATCCAGCTGGCACCTGAATTTAATGCTGCTTCTTCAAGAGAAACGTGCACCTGACTCAGGGAAGCCGCTATTGTCCGCACAGACATGGTCATATATTTGACCAGATAGCTGACGACCAGAATCCACATCGACGAATAAAGATTGAGACCGAAATTACCGGAGAAGGTGATAACCAGAGCAAGGGCGATAACGATACTCGGAGTAGAACCGCCGATAACGGTCAGCAGATCCGGGAAGCTACGTCCTTTGACTTTTGTTTTAACGGCCAGATAAGCAATGAACACTGAAAGTATCGTACCAATAGTGGCGGCGATTACGCCATACACGACCGAATTCCAGATACTCTCCATATACTGACTGCTGGTAATAACAGGCTCCCATGCATCAAAGCCGATATTCGACCAGGTAACTCCGCGCGACATACTCTTTAAAAGTGATGTCAGCAATATAGAACCTAATGGTAAAATTACTGCAATAAACGCATATAGACCTACACCACAGAAAGCAGGCCATTTCCATTTGCCAAGCTCTACGATATTAGGACGGGTACTCTTACCGCTGATCGTTGTATAATCCTTGCGGCCCAGCATCCAGGTCATAAAGAACAGTAAGAAGTTGGCAAGGAACATCAAAGATGCTGCTAAAGCCGTGGCATCACGGATACCCTCATCATTACCCATGTAAATATAGGTGACGATACGGGTAGTCATAACCTCGATATTACCAGGCATACCAACAATGGCAGGAATACCGAAGCAGGAACCGGCAGCAATGAAAACCAACAGACCGCCTGCTAAAATACTTGGTGCCATCAAAGGCAAAGTAACATCGACCAGGGTACGCAGAGGGGAAGCTCCGGAAACACGTGCCGCTTCTTCGAGCGTCGGATCCATTTTTTCCATTGCCCGGGAAATGGTAATAAAAGCAAAAGGCGAATAAAACAGGGTCAATACCCAAGCCAGACCGCCCATAGTATAAATATCAAATGGAGATTGCTGCAGTTGCAGAATCCACTTAAAAATCGAATTCAAATAACCGACGCTGGGATTTAAAAGCTGTACCCAGGCAATCGCACCAACATAAGGAGGGATCATATAGCTGGCAACCAGTAAAGTCCGGTATGTTTTTTTACCGGGCATATCGGTGCGGCCAACAAGCCAGGCCAGCGGGAACGTAATAATAACACTGGCTACCATAACTAAAAGCGATAGCTGCACAGTATTGGACAAAGCACGCCAGTTAACATCCTGACTGTAAACATCAGCATAATTGCCGAAATTGATGGCTCCATTAACCATAATACTGTCATAAAGCAGTATTCCCATCGGGAAAACCACAAAATATAATAATAAAATAACGGAAACAGCAATAACTATGAATTTACTATTAAATCTAGGTAAAGACCCCACTATGGCTCCTTTCCCCGGCTTTGAGACCGGTGAAAAATCATTTACAGGATTTTCCTGCAAAGAAATTGGAAAACAGGGATCGTCAAAAACGACCCCTGATCCCTTAAAAATTGTTACTCAACAAATTTTAATAAGAACTATTCCATAACTCTTACGCGGAAAGCCTCTTTGATTTGAGCATTTTCTTTGGAAAGTTTTTCCCAGTTTACTTTAATAGCTTTATCAGAGAAAGTTTTCAGAGCAGGAGCGCCTTTAGGCGGCTCTACGTCACCGCGTACAGAGTGCATCCAGCCTTGAACAACTGCCTGCTGACCATCTTTAGACAACCACCAGTCAACCAGAGCTTTAGCACCTTCGGGGTTTTTGGTTGCTTTAAAAATAGCGATCGGAGACGGGATGATGATAACGCCGTCTTCAGGATAGGAAACTTTCAAAGGCTCATTTTTAGTATTAGCCAATTTGAGGACGTTTTCTTCCAAAATCATTGCAGCAGCATATTCGCCGGTCAGCAATTTGTTCTGAATAGCAGAGTTGCCTTCTTCAACGCGAATATCATTAGCTTTCAATTGGTCGAAATATTCCCAGCCATATTTATCGGCCAAAGCGCCAACCGCTACATAAGCAGTACCGGAAAGCATTGGGTTCGGCATAGCGATTTTGCCTTTCCATTTCGGATCGGTCAGATCTTTCCAGGATTTCGGAGCATCTTCGGGTTTCAGTTTATCAGAGTTATAAGCAATGATCATGTTGCAGACACGAACAGAGGACCAAGCACCGTTCTTGTCTTTATCAGTGATGACATCTTTCAGGTTCGGGGAAACATAATCAAGCAGCAAACCTTGATCCTGCAAAGTCAGGTAGTAGGAAGGATCAGCAACCATCAGAACGTCAGTACCGATTTTGTTGGCTTTGATCTCGCCAGTAATTTTAGTGATTACTTTTTCAGTACCGCCCTGGAACCAGGTAACTTTCATATCAGGGAATGCTTTAGCTACATTAGGTTTACACATTTTATCGATGATATCAGGATAAATAGAGGTATAAACCATAACGTCGCCTTTAGGACCGCCTTTAGAATCTGCAGCTTTCTTATCGTCGCTGCCGCCGCAGCCGGCAACTGCTACTGATAATGCCAGAACTGCTGCTGCAGTGCACAACCATTTTGCTTTTTTCATTAAACATCCACTCCTTTGTGTTGTCATACTACCCTTAAAGTTCGCCCGGCTTTGTAAAATTCCTGCTTACATTAGAAAAAAAAGTTTTACAAAAAATTAAAATTTATGTCACATTTACGCCTTATTTAAAAAACATTCCATTGCCAATCGACAATACGACACTTTTGGCCCTATGGGATTTTTTGTGTCCCGCAATTATACGGCTGCTAAAAAATTTAATTCCCACGCCGGCACATACGGATGTTTACGCAGATAAACCTTATATTCAGGCACTAACTGCCACATAAACAATGGCAGCAGGAAAATATCCGCATCGTGATGATAAGCGGCAATAAATAATTTAGGTTTATTACGTTTTATCTGCTCCTTTCCCCCTTTCAAAGCCTCCATCTCAGCGCCTTCCACATCCATTTTGATGTAGGTTACACGCTCATCTTCAAGCAGTGTATCAATATCGACAGCCTGCACTATGTGACGCTGGCCTGTCAGCAACGTTGACTGACGGCCGCCGCTGTCAGAAAAAGACAGTTCTGCCGTTTCTTTCCAAATGGCTCTTTCAAAAATTTTGATATCAGACAAACCACTTGCCTCTACATAAGCAGATAATTTTTTATAATTACGCCTATCCGGCTCTGCCGCAAAAATCCGATTATATTTATTATTAGTCAGCTGTAAAAATTCCCTGATCGTATCACCATTATAGGCACCTAGATCAGCATACGTTTCTTCTTCGCTCCAACTGAAAATACTCTGCAGATCTTTTAGCCGCTCCGTCTCACTTTGCCATAAATAATGCAGTTTACCGCTCAGCTTATAATTCAGTGATGCTGCAAACACGTCTCGGGACCAATCATCAGCCAAATTGTCATATACCTGCTGCAATTCCTGCTGATGCTGCTGCAGCCAGTCAAACGAAACTGTTTCATCTCCGGGAAACAGCGGCAAATGCGGCGCTACTGTTTCATGCATTGTGCTCAGCTCCTGAAAGCGGTTTAAAACTGCAGGCGACTCTGAGGCAAAGGCAATAACAATCAGAAAATCCCCCAGCCGATCTTTAACTGCGGTATAAGTCTCGACCATATGACCACGAAAAACCTGCCCGCGAACAAATTCATCACTGGCAAAAATACCGGCGACCTTTATTTGCAGTCTGTCACACAAGTCAATAATCTGGTCGGCACCGTTACCCATTCCATATAAAACAACAGGCTTGTCAGTCAGCTGCAAAATCTGCCAAACGTCCTGTTTTTCCTTAATAAAATCCAACATTTACGCCGCTCCCTTCTCTACAACTTTATTGTACACGAAACTTTACCTGCCGTCATACTTTTATTGCGTTAACTTTTACCATTCTTATGGTTGACATACCACCATCAAGTTTTATATACTATTATCGTAAACTTAATTTCAGTTTATAGTTAACTATAATTAAGGTGATCTTTATGTCTACTTTTAAAATTCGTGAAATCAGTGAAATTGCCTTATTGGCAGCATTTATCGCCGTCAGCGGGGCTTTTAAGCTTCCCAGCTTTATTCCAGGAAGTGAATTTCAACTCTCCGCTCCTATTGCTGTAGCGATCTGCGGTGTTTTTGGCATCAAAAAATATCTGCTTGCAGGTATTCTGGCCTCTGCCGGCGGTTTACTCCTGGGTACGCAAACTATTTTCAACGTCCTTATTGCAATGCTTTTTCGAATAGTCGTTGCCTTATTATATGCAGTTTTAGGAAAAACCAAAATCTTCTACCTGTTATCAGGACCTGTCGCTTCCTCCGCAGCACGTCTTGCACTCAGTCTTTTTATTGGTAAGGCAGTCTACCCTCTGTTGGCAGCAGCTCTTCCTGGAATGATTTTCACAGCATTAACATCCGGGTTATTTGCTTCTGTTTTAGAGAAAACATTAACCCTGACAAAACGTGTTTACGAACGTTCTTGACCGCTACTTTTTCTATGCCTGAAGTCAAAACTTCAGGCATTTTTTATCCTGCTCTAACTATACTTGCCCAGACCTTTTTATAATGTTAAAATAGTACTGATAATATTTGCCGGAATATTCTTACTGCTCACTAATTTTCACCGGCTGTGTTTTATTACACGATCAATCAAACGGCACTATTGCCAACGGAGGACTTGTTATGATTTTGCAAGAATCTGGAGAAAACTATTTGGAAACCATTCTGATGCTGCAGCAGCAAAACGGCAGTGTCCGTTCTATCGACATTGCAACGCATATGAATTTTACCAAAGCCAGCGTCAGCAGGGCTATGAGTATTTTAAAACGCGAAAATTACATTCTGATGGAAGCGGACGGCAACATCATTCTGACTGAAACAGGGCTCGCTAAAGCAAACGCTGTTTTGGAAAGACATCTGCTGTTGACGCGCTTTTTACGCGAAAATCTTGGCGTATCCGAAGAAACAGCTGAAAAAGATGCCTGCCGGATCGAACATGTTATCAGCCCCGAAACCTTTACCGGGATAAAAAAACTGATCAAAAACTCTTAACAATTCAAAGGAGCTGTTTTAACAATGATGAAAAAATTACTTCTTTTGCTTACTGTTGCCATCGCAATGCTGGCATTGCCGCTGGCCGCTCATGCAGACAAAACGAAATGGACGAATCCCAATTACGATTTTAATAAACTTCACCGCATCAATTTGGTTTCCATAAGTGTAGTCGATCCTGTCGGCAGCAATTTTACTGTTGACGATATGGCGACCGAAAAAATAATAAGTGCTTTACAAAAAGCTTTAACTAAAAAAGATTATGTTTTTGATACAAGCATCGAATCAAATCTTTCAATTACCAAAGAAGATGCTTCCCAACTGACCAAAGATGCTTTAAGCGGCACTTATACAGATATATCGACCAAAATAGCGCCTGCTCCAACTGCTGATCTGAAAATAATCGCCCATAAATTTGGTTACAACAGACGGGTCATCCCCGCTCACGAAGAACCGCGTACCAGATATTACAAAGAAAAGGTCAAAGACAATAAAGGAAACTGGATCGAACGGGACGCAGAACGAACTGTTTATGAATATGTTCCAGCCAGCACTGTATATGACGGCTACGTTGATGTAGCTTTTCATCTTTTTGACCCTGCTACAGGAAAAATAATTTTCAGTCTGCGCGATACACGCAGCCGTACAGCAGACAGTGATACAACAAATATGTGGCAGCGCATGGCCAATGCTTTCGTTCAGGATCTTGATAAAGCTGCAAAAAAATAACTCTGCAAATTTCTAAACACCCTTTAAATAATTAAAGGGTGTTTATTCTTGTATACCTCTGTATCTTAATGATATTTTTTCCTAATTTGCTTGACACTCTATTCAAAGATGTTATAATTTAGTATATCAAACTGAATACGGTAATGCAGGTTCCGTCAGGAATAACAGAGAAGACCGGTTAAAAGCCGGCGCGGTCCCGCCGCTGTAAGATGGAGCAACGCCTATAGAACCACTGGAATATTCCGGGAAGGAAGGCCGAGCCATGAAGTCAAGCCAGAAGAACTACCTGCATCGCGATCTTAGTGACCTGCGAAGGACGGGGAAAGATCATGGGTCTAACCATGTTTTATCACCATCCCTAATATTTATGGATGGTTTTTTTATTACCTATTCAGAAAATAATCAGAGGAAAGAGGAATAATTTATGAAAAAACTGCTTTCAATGTTAGTTATGGCTTCAATGATGGTTTTTGCACTGGGAACTATGGGCGCTTCTGCCGCTGCTAAAGCACCGAAAAACGACAAGGCTGTCGTAGTAGTCAGCTTCGGTTCGACCTTCGACGACACCCGTACGAAAGATATCGGCGGTATCGAAGAAGCTGTTGCCAAAGCTTTCCCGAACCGTGATTTTAAACGTGCTTTTACTTCCTACATCATTATGGAACGCTTGGAAAAAAATAAAGGCATCAAAGTCAACGATTTACCTACAACTCTAAAAGAACTGAAAAAAGCCGGTTATAAAGACATTCTCGTACAACCGACTCATTTGCTGCACGGCGAAGAATATGAACATAAAGTCCTGACCACCGTTGATAAATTCAAAGGTGATTTTGACCGCATCGTTGTCAGCGATCCTCTGATGGTAGGTAAAAACGATTTCGCTATCGCTGCTTCCGCTGTTGCAACTCAATTCCCGACTCTTGGCAAAGGTGAAGGCATTGTCTTGATGGGGCACGGTTCTCCCCGTGATAACAACCAATCCTTTGGCAATACCTACAAAATGCTGCAGGAAACCTTTGATAAAATGGGTTTACCGGTAGTAGTTGGCACTGTTGAAGAAGTGGATACTCCTAACGTGGACGAAGTTCTGGAACAAATCAAAGCACGCGGTTACAAAACTGTGCATATGTTCCCGCTGATGATCGTTGCAGGCGACCATGCCAACAACGATATGTACGGCGATGAAGAAGATTCCTGGAAATCCATGATCGAAAAAATGGGCGTTAAAACTGTAGGTCACCTGCAGGGTATAGGCCGCAATGCCGCAGTACAGTCTATTTATGTACAGCATGCAGTTGCAGCTGAAGCCGGTGTCCAAAGATAAATAATTACTGTTAGTCCAAAGGACGTTCTTCCTTAGAAGAACGTCCTTTTATGTTCTGGAAATCAGTACAAAAATATTACAGCGTTTTTATTTTAATAAAATTTTCTGTAAATTTGTTACCCTTTGTTGCTGCTGCTCTTGCTTTATGAGATATTAGAATGCTATACTTTAGTCATTGAAAGACATTATATATGAAGAAAGGGTGTTGCACCAATGGGTTTAGTAATCTCTGCTCTTGTTACTTTTTGGGTCGGCTTTCTGATCTACAAAAAGTACAAACCTCAACCGGTCTTATTCTTAGGCGGTATGATCTTAATGTATATTGCCGCAATTTTCGGTTACGGTACTATCTTACCGGCCAAAGCCGCTACAGGCTCTACTTTCTTTGATGCTTTTGAATTTATTCGCGCTACCATGAGTTCTAATGCCGGCAAGCTCGGTATGAACATTATGGCAGTTGGCGCTTTTGCCCGCTATATGGACAAAATCGGCGCTTCCCGTTCTTTAGTTCGTCTGACTATCCGTCCTTTACTGGCTTTAAAATCACCTTATATCGTTTTATCCGGCACCTGGGTTGTCGGTATGCTGATCGGTCTGTGCATCAACAGTGCATCTGGTCTGGCTATGCTGCTGATGGTCACCATGTTCCCGATCCTGATCGGACTTGGTGTCAGCCGTCTGTCTGCTACGGCTGCTGTTGCTACTACACTCTGCTTCGACTGGAGCCCCAGTGATACCGGTACCATCCTTTCTGCTGAAACCGCCGGCTTGAACCCGGTAGTTTACTGGACTGACTACCAGGTACCGATCGTTTTGGTTGCTTTCGTTGTTGTCGGCACACTGCACTATTTCACTCAAAAATATATGGATAAACGCGACGGACATGTCGTCCAGCCGATGGAAGTTGAAAAACCTGCTGAAGATGATCCGGCTGACAGCGCGCCGCTCTGGTATGCGGTCCTGCCGGTTATCCCGCTGGCTTTGATCCTCTCCTTCAGCCCGCTGTGGATCACCTCAATCAAAATGAACATCGTTATGGCTATGTTCATTGGACTTTTTATTGGCGCCTGCTGCGAATACATGCGCTGGCATGACGGCAAAAAAGTTCTCGGCGACATCCAGACCTTCTTTGACGGTTTAGGAATGCAGATGGCTAACGTTATCACCTTGATCGTAGCCGGTCAGACTTTTGCTCAGGGCCTTCTGTCCATGGGTACTATCAATGCGCTGATCTCCGGCAGTCAGGGCTTTGGCTTTGGCCCGATGGCTATGATGCTCGTTATGGTCGCTATTATCACCTTCTCGGCTATCGTTATGGGCAGCGGCAACGCTCCGTTCTTTGCCTTTGCGGCTCTGACACCTGCTGTTGCAGCCCATACAGGACTGCATCCGGTACTGATGCTTCTGCCGATGCATTTTGCGGCTTCTATTGCCCGTAACTGTTCACCGATCACAGCAGTTATCGTTGTATCCTCCGGCATGGGCGGCGTTTCTCCGTTTGACCTGGTAAAACGTACCGCTATCCCGATGGCCGGCGCAATGCTTGTTAATATCGGTATGACCTTCTTCTACTACTACAGAGGGTAATTGAAATTTTGATAAAACAGAATAGCTGCCTGCGGGCGGCTATTCTTATTTTAGAAAGGATGTGTAAATCATGTTCATCTGCGACTGTCACTGCGACACACTTACCGAGCTTTACAAAAAAGGCACTTCCCTGTATGACAACGATCAGCACTTCGACATTAAACGTCAGATAGAACTGGGCGGCGGTCTGCAGTTTTGCGCTATTTTTGTCCCGACCCACGAATTCCGTTACTACGGCGGTCTGCGTTATACACTCTGCCTCCTCGACAAATATAAGCAGGAGCTTAAAGCACTGCAGGAGAAAGGCATCGACGTACTTCCCGTTTTAACTAAAGCCGATGCTGCCGACGTGCTCAGCCACAAAGCAGCAACTCTGCTGGCTATCGAAGAAGGCGGCGCTATCGATGGCAGTCTGGAAGCCCTGCGCATGCTCTATGAGCTTGGCGTGCGCGCTATCACCCTTACCTGGAGCAACCGCAACGACATTGCCGACGGCGTCAACGAAGAATGCAGCGGCGGCGGTCTGACCACCTTTGGCCGTCAGGTAGTTGCAGAAATGAACCGTCTGGGCATGCTGGTAGACGTTTCCCATATTGCTACAGCGGGCTTCTGGGATGTTATCGAAACTTCTACCAAACCGATCATTGCTACCCATTCCAATGCCAAAACACTTTGCAGTCATCCCCGTAATCTCAATGACGACCAGATCAAAGCCATCAATGCCAATGACGGCCTGATCGGTATCACCTTTGCCGGACAGTTCCTGGAAGAAGATTATAACAATGCCTGCATCGACAGTGTGTACCGCCATATCGATTATATGCTGAACCTTTTGGGCAATGACGACCACGTCGGTTTCGGCAGCGACTTCGACGGTATCAGTCACCCGCCTTATAATATCCATGGCGTACAGGATTACAAACCGCTGATAGAATACCTGCAAAGCAAAAACTACAGCGACAGTACCATTGAAAAAATCACCCACAAAAACGTGTTGAACTTGTTGAGTAAAGTTTTATAATCAAAAAGAGCTTCTGTTTTTAGCAGAAGCTCTTTTTGATTTTGGCCCTAATATTATAGCATTTTTTAGCTGCTAATTCACTTTAACACAAGGCGATAGCTTTCCTCCATCCATATGCAAATCTGCTCCTCAATGGTAAACAAATCTTACCTTTACATCTTCGCCACTCTCAACAAAACGAATGGTAAAATCTTCAAGTCTAGGAACTTCCTCCCACTCACCAACGCCAGGATTACGATCTACCCATCTAATAGTAAAATCCTCGCCACGCTCAACAATCCTAACTTTTAAATCCTCTCCCCGAGATACTATACGCACTTTACCATGATTCCAATAAGCATAACTTGTAATTGGTAAGGCCAGAATGCCCACCATCAAAACAATTACACTAAACAATGCTGTTAATTTTCTCATAAAGTTTCACTTTCTTTTCGGTAATTTTTATTAATAGTCAGCATAAGGATCAAAATCAGGATCTGTGTACGGATCGTATGACTTACCAGTCTTTAAACAATTTTTAATAATTTCCATATGCTCCTCTTCCCCACCTGGTGCCATGAAAGTAGGAAAACCTTCATCAAATTTTTCCACATATTGTTCTATAAGGTCTTCATATTTATCCATAATTTACTGCCTCCTGGATGTTTATACTATAGTTATTTTTTAAGCCTCTTTTAATCCTATCGATAATCTTATCTGCTTCTTTTTTAGTAATAGCTTCAAACTCACTGCCAGGGTCCCATTTCGCTTTCAGAAAGTCGTTGTTTTTAACGAATTTCTGTTCAACTGTCCTGTACACATACGCGTCGTAATCTTCGATTTTGATAACAGTATCATAACCTTTAGCGCCTAACCAGCCGTAATATTCTGCGTTCATAGCTTATCTGCCTCCCAGCTTATTAAATTTCCGTCCTGTTTTTTGTCATCGACAGAACAGCTTCAAGAGAATTTATGACACAGCAAATCTGATACTTTAACAGAAAACAGGCATCGTAAAACTCCGGATACCGCCTTCTTGTTTCTGTAAGTAACGGTAAAATAAACTTTCTGGTCTCTTCGATATACTCACCCAGTTTAGACGGCGAAAAGCCGTGCGCCATAAAAGAAACATTATTACAGCGATCCAGCAATTTCACAATAACAGCCTCACGATTTTCAATGATCGCGCAAAAGTAACGGCTCCTGGACTGGGCCTTTGTTTATCCATCTTTCACAGCAAACGTCAGCAGGCTTACTGCCCGGCGAACAGTTTCACTTACCGGCAGTTTATCCGGCGCTATATCACAATCTTCGCAGACGTCGTGAAGCAGCGCAGCCACAATGACAGCGTCGTCATATATACCCATTTCCAGAGCATGACAGGCCATATTGAGAGGTTGAACTATATACGGAACGCTTCCATCCCCCTTGCGATACTGCCCCGCATGTTTTTCTTTAGCAAAGGAAAGCGTACGCAGAGTTTCCGGCATTTTGCGGCGATCTGCGATTTTCAAACCAGTTTTGGTATCCATCATCCTCCCCACCCCTTCTGCATCATAATCATAACATTTCTGCAGCCGTGCTTCCAACACGTTTACCTTGAAAAAAACAGATAAACTCAAGCTCGGCTTGAATTTACCTGTTTTCGGCTTCCAGCCTGCTTAGCGGCGAAAAATGTCCAATATTTTAATCAAAACCCTTTTGACAATAACTTTAACTACAAATCACCTATTCAAAGTGATTTGAGCTGCTTCCTTTATTCATAACAATCAAACCGTTCTTTATGAAAAGTAAAAATTTCTTTACCCTCATACTTTTTATAGATCGCATAGATCGTTTTAAACTCATCTAAGGTAATCGCATGCTCGCCAATCGAAGGTACAATGGCTACCCCCGGCATACCATGTGCGTACAATTTACGTGTGATATTGATATACATCCACGGGCAGTTTGAGTAGTGTCCTTTGCACCAGCCAATCTTAAATCCTTCTTCGCGTAACCACTGCACAAACGGCGAATCAAATTCCAAAAATGATTTGTCGCAAACCAAAAATGCTCTTACATGCCCCTTGTTGATCCACTTTTCCTCTTCCATGATAAATTCCTCCCAAAATTTACTCATAAAGAAAAGACCCATCACCTGATGGGTCTTAAAAAGTAGTCTTATAAGCCCATCATTCAGCCTTTAGCACCTTACCTTTGGCAGGTTGCTGTGCGGTCAACGGGGCTGTCCCTCGCGCACTCTTTATGGTAGTTTCAGTATAACAAAAGGCTAGTGGTAAATCAATAGAGTGTGAGAATACTAAAGTTGATCATGAATCTGCAATAGCTTATTATCCTTTTTCGCTCAATAAGTTTAGCATTTTTTGAATAATTGGTATTAAATAATGATGCTCACATTTTTAACTAAACTCGCACTTATCATAATCGTCTAAGCTACCATGGCATTATGATTGATGCCATCAATAACATTACGCAAATCCATAAATACGGTAACATCATCAAACAGTTCACTGATACTGCCCTGGTCAGTAAACGGGCTTTCCTGCAATACCGATAAATCTTTCATTAAACCATTTTTAACAATATAGTTTACAATTTGACGCACAAAATACATTTGCCTGCTATCCAATCCGGCATTATTTAAAAAGCCCGAAAAAGCTTCGTTAGCAGCCCTATGGTCTAACCCTACAATAGAGCGTACAAGCTCTCCTAGAGGTGTTGCTCCATATTGCGAGCTATATTGTTCTTTGGTACCCAGGTCGTGCCACAGGATAGTTTCAAGCTCCTTAACGTCACTTTCAGTAAGCGGCATATTACTCTTGAGTTTTGCAATCACAGGCAGCTTTTGATTTTGCAGAATATAGTAATTGACCTTCTTTTTATACTGAATCAGATCGTCATTATCCAGTTCTGATTCACGCCATTCCATTGCCAAAAGATCATCCATAAAATTAGTATCATAATGTACTTTGATCCCATCAGGAATAAACTTGATCAAATCACGTAATTTAATGCGCAACTCTTCATATCCTGTCACTCCAATACGGTCCAAATAGTCGCTTTCCAAAATTTCTTCGATCAAGTCTTTTTGTGCAGCAACATCAGGTATTGTTCCCAGCTTTGCCAGCTCTTCAGCTTTGCCCCTAATATCATTCTGCGCACGCTTAAAGTTTTTTCCAGTTAACATCGCCAGCTCGATCTGGTAAACCAGCTGGTCAAAACGAGACGCTGTTGGATCGTCACCCGAAGGCAACACTAATGGCGCAACATGTTCAGCAATTTCCTGCGTTTGTTTAAATTCTAACACCGTAAAATCCGCTTCAGACTGGTACTTATCAATCACACGCAAATGCTGCTTCACCGCAAAATTATCCCGGGGCAAAGCTTTGATCTGTGCAACTAAAGATGCCACAAGTTCTTTGCGATATTCTTGCAGCTCTGCTGTTTGCAGGCTCAGTTCCTGCAGCTTATAAACCATCTCCACCTTGGTGTTAAAAGTGCGCTCCTGCAAAGTTGGCACTGTACTTGCTTCACACCCCTTAGAATGCAAACGGAAGAATTCAAAGTTGCCGCACAAGTCAAAGATATAAAAAATTTCTTTATTTTGGCCATCAATCAAGCCTTCACAGGTTCTGGTTCCACGGCCAATCATCTGCCAAAATTTAGCTCTGCTCATAACCCTTTTAAAAAATACCAGGTTAAGTATCTCCGGAACATCGATACCTGTATCCAGCATATCTACCGAAATCGCGATCTGCGGCAATTTCTTTTTATCCGCAAAATCATCAATCAGACTTTGTGCATAATTAGTATAGTTATCAATCACACGTGCATAGTGCTGCGGATAGTCAGGGTATTCTTTATTCCACACTTTTAAAATCTTTTCCGCATGCAAGTGATTTTTAGCGAAAATAATAGTTTTTCCAATCTTGGAACCAAAATCTACTTTTTGCCCATGCTCCATTAAAATATGCAGTGTTTTTTTAATGGTATCCTCATTAAAAATCCACTGGTTCAAAGCACTGGAATCTATGGACTCGGGAATATTGCCGTCCTGGTCAGCAAAAGTCTTTTCGTACTCTTCTTTTTCCTCTGGCGATAATTCATCATAAGTAATCCCTTTAGTCAAAAATTTTAATGAAGTTTCCACCGACTTAAAATCAATCAAAAATCCGTCTTTTACTGCCTGGTCAAGCTCATAGCCATAAGTTGGCACTCCTACTTCCAGCTCAAAAATCTCGTAGGTGTTTTTATCCATTTCATCTTTTGGCGTAGCAGTTAGACCCACTAACAGGGCATCAAAATAAGTAAAGATATCCTTATATTTATTATAAATACTGCGATGCGCTTCATCCACTACAATTAAATCAAAATGCCCCGGAGTAAACAGGCGCCCGCCTTCCTCATTCCGCATGGCATCAATACAATTCATCATAGTTTGATATGTCGAAAATACCGCTCTGGCATTGGCATCTTCTTTACTATTTGTTAAATCGCACAGCGAAAGGTTAGGCAGTTCGTTATGAAAAGCACGCTTAGCCTGAGTAACTAAAGCATTGCGATCTGCCAAAAACAACAAATTTTTGACCCAGCCGTGGCGAATCAAAACATCGGCTAATGAAATAACTGTACGTGTTTTACCGCTGCCGGTCGCCATAACCAGCAACGCTTTGCGGCGGTTACGCCCACCTATTGCATCACATACCGCTTGAATCGCTTCTTTTTGATAATAACGGCCTGAAATAGCATCGTTTATCTGTACGCCTTTTAAACCTTTGCGGTCTTTTAAAATACCAAAATACTGCTCCAAATCACGCTTGGAGTAAAAACCAGATACTAAACGCTCCGGGTAGTGCCGATCATCCCATAATCTTGTTTCGTAACCATTGGTTAAAAAAATAATTGGCCGTTTACCAAATTTTTGTTCTAAAAAATTAGCATATAAAACTGCCTGCTGACGGCCTTTTTCAACATTCACACTAGTACGTTTAGCTTCAATAACAGCCAGCGGCATACCGTCATCAGCAAAAAGCACATAATCCGCCGCGCCATATCCCGATTTATTGGGCATATTATCGACAGGATACTCATCGTACCAGTTAACGCCGCGCTCCCACCCGGCATCCTGAAGCATTACGTCGATATACGCTTTACGTGTTTGGGCTTCCGTCATATCCATCGGCTTAACTTCATAGCCACGTTTGAGACGTTCTAAACGCTTCGCCGTCATGCCCGGGCGTTTGGGGAAGTTTTCATCAAGCAAAGTTTGGAAGTCCACTTCTTCTACTTCCGGTTGAGCCAAAGGCACCTCTGCCGGCTCAACAACTTTATTAATAATCCCCTTATCAAAGGACGTTTCTGCATAGCTGTCCGCATAACAGCAAGCTAAAAAGTCCAAAAAGCTGTGTAAGTTTTCCAAAGCCAAAACAGCCTGGTCTTTATTGACGCTCTTAGGATTATGAGTAGCATTGTTACCAATTTTACGCAGGTAATTTATCTTCGCCGCCATCCCCGACGGTATTAAATCCTGGAAATCTTCGGTGCTGATGAGTGTAACCAACTTATCTGCATAGGGCTTTGTTAAAGAACTGTCTATGCTATACAGCCATTTTACAGCAAACTCTAACGCTGTGCGGCACGCCGTAGCGCACAGCGCAGGCGAAATATGCAAAACACGTTCAGCCGAGACGGCAGCCTCGGCAAACGGTTCAAACTGTGGTTCTTTTAATAAAAAATCAAAGTTGGTTTTCATCAAATACACCTCATCATTTTACGACTAAAATATCTCACCCTTAAAACATTTTTGCAGCAAAGATTGATAATTTTGTTCCATGTCTGCAAGTGACTTTTGCAGTAAAGCTTTTTGCGCTTCAACTTTTTCAACAAATTCAGCAAATTGATTTTGCAATGATAATGGAGGGATTGGAACATTTAAAGAAAGTATGTCGGAATTAGAAATATTTGCTTGTCTTATACCCCTACTGATTCCTGTAAGTTTCTTTTTTATTTCTTTATTTCTCAATAAATATAAAAGATACATGTTACTAAGATCCCCAAATATATTTAATTTTGCATTCCTCTGATTTAAGTAATAACGATCAAAAAATGCCGGTAGAACACAAACATTTGCATAATCATCTTTTCCAACTGTACCAGTAAGTGACATAACCAAATCTCCAGGATAAATAAAATACCTTTCCAAAGATTCCGTATAAGTCCAATATACTAAATCATTCAAAGTGAGCGTCCCTGTATTAATATTTCCAATTCTCAAAACAGGAATTCCAGTCATAGTATATCCGGTACTTTTAAACGTATATCCACCTATTACTTTTAAGTGTTGGGCTAACGAGTTTACAGACCACCCTTTAGGATTAGTCACTGGATCTCCGAACATTTCGATAAACTGTGATTTAATTAACAAATCCAATTTTTCTATTTGCTCTTTACGTTTTTCGATAAGGGCATTAGCAGAATCTAACGCAGTTGCAATTTTCTTCTGACTTTCTAACGGTGGTAGTTGTATTTCTATTCTATCAAAATATTTTTTTGTAATATGCTTCATGGTTGATCCGTGAACTAAACTAGACATTTCACGCAACTTTTCTGCAATAACAAATACAAAAAATCTTTTGTCTAAAACCAATTTATCAAATACCACCTTGAAAATATGTTGATTCAATAACGCCTTTCCTTTTTTCCACTCATATACACCCAAACTTGCTGACCATGAAATTAATACATCACCATTATTAATTTCATACTTAGTACTATATTTCTTATCATAGTAGTTAACTACATCACTCGTGCCAGTCAAATTTTGAATTCTTATAATCGGTATTCCTTTATTACTCCAGTCTGCTGGCTTAAAAGCAAAACCGTTTACATAAGTTGCTACATCGCCAAGCCTTACCATTTCCCATTTACTCACGCAACATCGCCTCCAGTTCTGCTAAGCCAGAGGTAATCTCACTTTCTAACTCTTTAAGCTCTGTCATAATTTCCAGTGGATGCGGATATACTTCTTCAACATAGACAGTCTTTTTGTATTTATTGATCGAAAGATCATAGTCATTCTCAACAATTTCGTCTTTTGGCACTAAAAAGCTTTGCTCGGTGCGTTCACGTTTTGCTTCGTCCGCTAAATTTTTAAACCTTGTGACAATGTCTGGTATATCGCTACCATCTAATTGAGTACGTTTATCGTCCAGGCTGTAACCATCATTTTGCATATCATAAAACCAAACGTTATCCGTACCGCCGGCACCTGTTTTAGTAAAAATAATGACCGCCGTACTTACACCAGCATAAGGCTTAAATACGCCAGACGGCATAGATATAATTGCTTCCAGACGATTGTTTTCTACAATCTCTTTGCGAATAGCTTTATGGGCATTAGACGAACCAAATAAAACGCCATCAGGAACAATAGAGGCGCAACGTCCACCATTTTTTAACATGCGTAAAAACAAAATTAAAAATAGCAGTTCTGTTTTTTTAGTTTTAGCAACTTTTAGTAAGTCTGTTGATACACCTTCATAGTTCAAACTGCCTTTAAATGGTGGATTTGCTAAAATTTTAGTATATTTACCACTGTCAGTATTTTGCTCGGACAAACTGTCTTTATATGCAATATTAGGATTGGCGATGCCGTGAGTCATCATGTTCATAGCACCAATACGCAGCATAGTTCTATCCATATCATAACCGGTAAACATGGTGCTGTCATAATGCGTTTTTTGCTCTTTATTGTAAAAAATATCTTCTAAATATTTCTCTTTTAAATACTGACCTGCCGCTACCAAAAAGCCACTTGTACCGCAGGCAGGGTCGCAAATAGTGTCGCCTGGCTGTAAATCCATTAATTCTACCATCATACGGATAATATGCCTCGGTGTGCGGAACTGCCCATTAGTACCGGCCTGTGCCAATTTAGAAAGCATATACTCGTACAGGTCGCCGCGGGCATCTTGCTTATCCGGCATTTTATCTATTTGGGTATAGAGCTCGTCCAGTTCTGTTACTAGTCTTTCTAATAGCTGCGGTGTTGGTACTTTAAAAATAGCGTCCGCCATATACTTGGCATAAGTACCGCTGTTGCCATTTAATTGCTTGATAAAAGGAAACACTTCTGCCTGCATGATTTTGTACATGTCTTCAGCGGATTTATGAATAAATATTGACCATTTAAGCTGTTCTTTACCCTGAAATACACTTTTATGAGGAATACTCAGCATCAGACTTTCTCTTTGCCGGGTCTGGTCTATTTGGTCAAGATCACGGACAAACATCAAATAGGTGAGTTGTTCAATAACATCTAATGGATTGGCCAAGCCGCCCGTCCAGAATATTTCCCAAATTTTATCAACTTTATTCTTTAATTCGCCAGTAATCATGCGTGTACCCCTTAGGTTTTTGTATAGTTTCTTTTTGTGTTACCCTTTTAGCTATATCATTTATTTTTTAAATGCTTGCTTATGCTAATTTACTATATTATATCGTGTATGCTAAATATAAACAACGTATCGAAAAGAATAAAAGCAAAAAGCTTCCGTAAAACGAAAGCTTTTGAGTTAATTATATCAACAATAAGAAAAACGCTGTTAATAAAAAACTATATCTTTTTCCTCTAACAAATATTTGGGGATTTTAACAATCTTTGCTAAAGGATGTCCCATAAATAAATGCCTTATGGCTTTAAGTGCTATATAGATATTTTCCATCAACTTTTTCTGCTTTTCATAAATGCTTATATCGTATACATTATCATACAGTTCATGTGCTGGTATTTGTCTAATTTTTCTAATGTTTTTTAACGGCTTAATGATTTTATCATTAATATTAAATTCTGCCTTCACATTTATATATATCCATTCTTCAAACATTGCAAGACTGCCCTTATCAAACCCCTCGTCTGTTTTTCTATCAATCGCCTGTACCATTGACGCATTTTTAGTGAAAGTTTTAACTGATATATTGTGTACAATCAATTTTTCTATTACTAAAACGAATTCATAATAATTTTTTAGTGTAGGCAAAAGAATATTGCTGTATCCATCTGGTTTTTCATCATAGAAGGTTCCATAAATGTGGTTAAACAAACCCGGAATTCCAATGGCACTGCAGAGATCATTTATAACTTTCATTTCCTCTAATACTGCATCAAATATCCAATAAGTTGTTACCCAGCCTCCATAAATAAGATTTTTTATAAATCCTTCTGCAACATCATAATTATTTTGATTGTTGGCTTCAAAACTTTTCCACAGCAGTTGTCTTCTTTGTGGTAATTTTGCTAGATCTCCCAAAAATACGGCTACTGCCCGATCAATACTCTCTCCTTTTTTATATGCCATACCATAATTTTTTACATACTCACTCTCCTGATCTTCACTCCAATATTCATCTTTAAGACAAATTTCTCCACGATAGCCATAATCAATAATTAAATATTTGGGATTATTAATATAACGTTCTAAAATTTCAATGTTAAAGTAGACAATCTGAAACTGTGCTTCTCCTGAACGCAATTTTGCGGTATAAGGAGCTACATTGTCTATTTCTGCATCTTTAAGTGCTTTTGGAGTAGGATAAAGACAGCTTAATTTTTTTGTGTCTTTAATATTTTCAATTTGATGTTCTTTCGATAGTTTTAAATTAAATCCCTTTATATGAGGATTTATAACATCGTTTTCAGACAAAATTTCAATTAAATTATCATTTATTAGTGAAACTATATCTTCTATATTATAATCAGTAATTTTGCAAATCGGCAACCCATTAAAATCTCTCGACATTAGATAGTATTCTTTAACTTGACTTAACAGTTCTGATTTAGTCACATCTGCACCTCATATTACAAATAATTACCTAGATGATTTTACAATATTATACCGCTTTAAAATTATATAAACAACATGTCTGATCAAATGAAAATATGTAAACACTTTGGCCATGTTTAACTATTTTCAACTTCGTCAATAACAATCAAACCGTTCTTTATGAAAAGTAAAAAGTTCTTTGCCCTCATACTTTTTATAGATCGCATAAATCGTTTTAAACTCATCTAAAGTGATAGCATGCTCGCCAATCACATATACAATGGCTATCCCCGGCATACCATACGCATACAATTTACGTGTGATGTCGATATACATCCACGGACAGTTGGAGTAGTGTCCTTTGCACCAGCCAATCCTAAATCCTTCTTTGCGTAACCACTGCACAAACGGCGCATCAGATTCCAAAAATGATTTGTCGCAAACCAGAAATGCTCTTACATGCCCCTTGTTGATCCACTTTTCCTCTTCCATGAGAAATTCCTCCCAAAATTTACTCATAAAGAAAAGGCCCATCACATGATGGGCCTTTAAGAGTTACGTCAGCCCATCATTCAGCCTTTAGCACCTTACCTTCGGCAGGTTGCTGTGTGGTCAACGGGGCTGTCCCTCGCACACTCTTTATGGTGATTTCAGTATATTACAAGGTCTAACACAAATCAATAATGTACACAATACCTCTGTATTTATTACTTGCATCTATAGGCAATAATGGTAACTTTACCTTTTCCAGGATACTTTTTTATTTCATATTTTCTGGGAAATGCTTCTATTAGCTTCGGCAATTTAATAAACCCGAAAGTTCGCACATCAAAATCAGGTTTTACTCTTTTTATAAATTGTCCGGCTGAACTAACATTTACATAGCCTTCATCATCCTGGTACTTGTCAGATGCTATTTTTAATAAATTATGTATTACACTTATATCTTCTTTCGTAGAATCGACTGTAGCAGTTTCCAAGCATTCCTCTTCTATCTCTATTGCTTTTTCACTGCTTTCAGTTTTAGACTTTGCTGCTTTTATATTTTCGCCAAGGTTCTCCAGAAAAATAAATTCATCACAACTGTTTCTAAAAGCTTCCGGTGTTTTCTTTTCACCAACACCCATCACATATACTCCGGATTCATGCAAATTTATTGCCAAGGGAGTATAATCACTGTCGCTGGCAACGATAACAAATGCATCATAAATCCCTTTATGCAGCAAATTCATTGTATCGATTACCAACGCCATATCAGTTGTATTTTTACCAGAAACATAGTCAAACTGCTGCTCCGCTTTTATCGCTAAACGTTTCAGCTCATTTTCCCAGTTTTTTAATGTATCTTTTCTCCAATTACCATACGCTCTTTTTACAACGATACGGCCATGTGTAGATATTTCCTGTATAACATCCTCCAACTTTGCCAATTGAGTATTATCTGCATCAATTAAAAGCGCGATTCTTTGCAAATTTTCCATAAAACACCTTCTTTACTATTCTTGATATCTTATAACAGCATTAAAATAAATAAGTACTTCTGATATCCTTAGAAATCCCCTAAATCAGTGGGCAAATACAATCCTTTCAATAGTCTTCCTATTAGTAATCAAAATATAAACATTTTCTTTCCCTGCTACATCACTTAAACAGGTTATTCTTTTTTACAAACATAATAAAACTCTGATAGATATTTGCTGTTCTATCCACAATATCCTGCTCTGTATAATCCGTCATCGTATTTGCCATAGTAAGAAGCTCATTATCCTTTGTGGCATCCTTCTTTTTGCCGCTATCTGTAGTGAATCCTTTGTAATATTTAATCTTGTCCGAAAAACGGTAATCAGAAGCACGAATGTTAATTCCTTCTTCCAGAAGCACTTTATTCCCAAGCTTTTCGAGGTTATTTTTATCCTTAAGCGTCTTCTCGTTCTCTTGACGTTTGCGAGCAAATATATGCTCTATTTCAAGTTTCTGCGCACCGTCTATCAATACTTGGTCTTCATCTTGGTACATCCACCACGCAAGCATCGAACGAGTGATAGGTCGACCATTCGTAAACACGTAGTTTTCGATCGCTGCGGTTACTTCCTTCTCATCCAACAGATAATCTGTAAATGCAATATCTTTACCATTTACAATATTTATCATTTCCGGATACACTGGTGTTCTCAGAGCATTTACGCCTGGTCTGATAATTGCATACGCCCATATAAAGGCAATCATTTTATTTAAGAAATCATAAAGTTTTGTTTCTTCCAGATTACCATCAGCATCCCTATTTGTCATAAAATATACTGACAAGAAATATGTCCACATACCGTTAGGTGCATAATTCAGCACAAATAATAACTTTAAGTTTCTTTCTGAGAACGCAGTAGACTGTTTTACAATGGAATCCCAGAATGCTGCAAGTGACTCCAAATCCGACAGTGCGACATCACTCTTCAAAATCAAATAGTTATTTCGCTCATAGAATTTTCTTAAGGCTTCAGTAGTCGTCGATCTTATACCGTTCTTAGCACGAAGGAAATACATATACCTTGTAAATAATTCATCCATAGGAGAACCAGTAGTCGTACTAAAAATAGAATCACATATCATTTCCAATGCTTTCCATCTGGAAATGAAATTATCTTTTTCTCCCTTTGTGGAGTAATACTTATATAACTGTGCTTTGAAAATGTCAGTATCAGCCAACGGCTTTCCTCTATCATTCAATGTTGAAAAGATACGCAGTGCAGTATCCTGTGATTCTGCTTCGATCGGTAACAAAATACAGTTGTTCAAAATTCTCGTTGGCAAATAGGCAAAATAGGAAGGATAATCACTCAAGAAATCATGAATTTTTATCTCGAAGAAACGATATGTATCTGCATATCTACTCTTCATTGAAGAATCAACTCTTCCACTTTTTAAAATATTTATAAACTCATCTTTATCATCGTCAGTAGATACCTCAGAATCAATTTTTAAACGATTCATATTAGGCTTACCAAATTCATCAGTCTTCCAAATACATTTCTCGATGATTTCTCTTGTACTTCTTGAATTTTCATCTTTCATATTCTCAAACTTAGAGTAAAACGCACGGATCAACAACATTAATGTGGTAAGCCTCTGCTGTCCATCAATTACTTCAAGCTTTGCATTCTCATTTTTGAAAGTTACGATAGGCCCCAAGAAATATTCGTCACTATCGCTGTCAAACTTTGAATAGTCGTTATCTGGAAAAGCAAATGTAAAGATGTCATCCCATAATGTCTGACACTCATTCTCGCCCCATGCATACGGTCTTTGATAATCCGGAATCAAAAAATCGGCTTTCTTATCAGAAAACAACTGGCTTATTGTCTGTTGGTCTATATTGAGTTTTGACATACTCCACGTCCTCTTTTCCTTTGTCTTTGTATGCAATAGAGCAACCCATGTGCTATTACATTGGTAAAGCCCTTAATCTTATACTTTTTAAATCGCTATGTAGCCTCTTTTCTAAATTTTGTAGCTACGGATGATTTAATTCTATATCCAAGAGAAATTATCATATCCAAATTATAAAATGGCAATTCAGCACATTGCAAATCTTCACAAGTGTCTCCACTCGCACATCTTCATTTCTCTCGAGTTTCGCCATTGCGTTAGTTGTAATCTTCGTCTTTTCGCAAAGCTGTGTTTTGTTAATCTTTTTATCAATCATTAATTTCCAAAGTTTGTCGTAACAGACAGCTATATTTTCTGCCTCCTTCTTGCTCAGTTGTGGCATTGTTAACATTGTTTTCATTATACTATCTTCAAAGATGTCATTCAAGATAGAAAATCCATAAGAAAAGGTCTTATTGAACACTGTTGGTTCAATAAGACCTTTTCTTATGGATTTTGTCACTACACATATAAATGGCTTATCTTGTGCTATACAAATTATTTTTTCAAGTATTATCAAGGTTTTTCGGGACTCAAAAGCCTATTTTAATTTATTCCCACTCGATAGTGGCGTTTGGTTTCGGGGACAAATCATAGCAGACGCGGTTGACGTTTTTGACTTCAGCCAAGATCCTGTTGGTGATTTTGTGCAGGATTGGCCAGTCCAGTTCTTCGATAGTTGCAGTCATAGCGTCAACGGTATTGATCGCACGGATGATCACCGGATACTCGAAGGTTCTGGCGTTATCGCGTACACCGACGGATTTAAAATCAGGTACAACGGTAAAATACTGCCATACTTTTTTATCTAATCCGGCATTGGCGAATTCTTCACGCAAAATAGCGTCAGCTTCACGCACTGCTTCCAGACGCTCTTTAGTTATAGCGCCCAGGCATCTTACGCCAAGTCCCGGTCCGGGGAACGGCTGACGGTAAACCATACTGTGCGGCAAACACAGTTCGATACCGCAGGCACGCACTTCGTCTTTAAACAGCTGATACAACGGTTCAACCAGCTTGAACTGCAGATCTTCAGGCAGTCCGCCGACATTATGATGGCTTTTAACGCTCTTGGCTGTTTTAGTGCCGGATTCTACTACGTCAGGATAAATAGTACCCTGTCCCAGAAATTCGATACCGTCCAGTTTACGCGCTTCTTCTTCAAAAACACGGATAAATTCGGCGCCAATGATTTTCCTTTTTGCTTCCGGATCAGCTACGCCAGCCAGTTTAGAGAGGAAACGTTCGCTGGCATCAACATAGACAAGATTAGCTTTCAGTTCATCTCTGAAAACTCTGACGACGCTTTCAGACTCATCTTTACGCATCAGACCATGGTTAACATGCACGCAGGTCAGCTGCGAGCCGATAGCTTTGATCAAAAGCGCTGCTACAACAGAAGAATCGACACCGCCGGACAAAGCCAGCAGAACTTTTTTATCGCCGACCTGTTTTTTGATCAGTTCGATCTGATCATTGATGAAATTTTTCATATTCCAGTTGGCTGTGGCATGACACTCATCAAAAACAAATTTTTTGAGCACTTCCAGCATAGCTGTATGTTCCGGCCAGGCAGGCAGATTTTCTACTTTAGCCAAAGTATGGCCGACAGACATTACCGGCACGCCAAACTGATAAACGGCTGCTTCCACGTCGATCGGCAGACCGTCGATAATATTGTTTTCTCCCCCGTTGATGATGATACCTTTAACATTAGGCAGCTCTTTCAGTTCTGCTGCTGTGATATCATGGGGTTTGATCTCGCTGTAAACACCCAGTTCCCTTACGGCACGAGCCACCATTGTGTTTTCGTGGCTGCCCAAATCTAAAATTACGATCATATCCTGCTGCATATCCATTCTCCTATCTGCAATAAAATTTTACACCAGCTTAGATATATTAATTGTAACATATTTAACGCCTGCTTCTCCACTAAATTATTGCAGAAAACTTAACTAAATTCATCTTGTGTCTGCATAAAATAAAACCGTACTGTTTTGGATCACAGGTACGGTTTTATTTGTTATCTAATATTTCATACCCTCATTACCATTCTCTGGGTATTTCATTAAAATGTCCGGCGATAAACATAGTCGTCGTAATAGCAGCCAGTAGATTATTCTGTTCGTCTGTCATTTCCGCCATAATGACCATAGTTGTCTGCCCATGGTGTTTGACCTGGCTTTTAACGATCGCCGTCCCCGTACCTGGCAGATTGCTGATAAAATTGATATTGAAGCTCAATGTCTGCACAACCTCGCCGACACTGGCTCCGGTAATGCCCATAACTGTATCGGCTAATGCCGCCAAAGCACCGCCGTGCACACCCAGCCAGTGATTGGTATGGATGTCAAAATCTATCGGCATCTTTACCGTCGCACCGCCGCAGTGGATCTCATCGATCTCTATCTTCAGCAAATTCATAAACGCGCTGCTGCTCCAGATCTGTTTGATATGGGCAGCTACATCTGTTACTGTGTTCATTCAATCACCTCTTACTTATATATACATATTAACCAGCATCATATACAACGGTACGACAACAATACCTAAAAGAACCGTTAAAAAACTTAACGTCGCCGCATAAGCAGAATCCGCGCCATAATTTTTAGCTACAATAGCCATCTGTGTCATCGCCGGCATGGTCGCCTGCATAGTGAAAACCTGTGCTGACAGCGTCGTTACAGGCAGAAACGGTATCAGAACCAAAACACATACTGGACAAACCAGAAAACGTCCGGCAACGCCTAGCAGCAGATCTTTATCGAAACCGATTTCTCCCAACGGGATCTTACTCATCTCGATGCCAATAAAAACCAACGATAAAGGCGTCGTCAAATTACCTATATATTGGAAGCTGTTCATCAAAAAAGACGGCAGCCTGCAGTCCAGCAAGACTAAAATGATACCGACAATGAAGCCGGCCAGTGGCGGAGAAAAAATTTTCTTCAGTGCTGCCGGAGAAAAAAACGCTGGTTTATTCTTTGTATCGCTCAGGGTATCCTGCACAATATTATGTACACCAAGTGTCCAGAAAAAGGTTGTATTGACCATATAATAAAGCATTACTGCCGGGATACTTTTTTCACCAAACAGAGCCAGGTTGACCGGCAGACCAATAAACATGGTATTAGCAATAAAAAAATTAGTACAGAAAATGCCGCGCCGTTCTTTTTTGATTTTAAAAACGTGAGCAGCTATTTTACCGACACCAAAAGCCAGCAGCATGGAACAGATCGGCAGCAGCAGATCAGGCGCCATGGCGACCAGTTTATTATGATCAAAATTTTTACTGATACTGACGATCATATAAAGAGGCAATGACACAGCAGTTACCAGCCTGGCGATCAATGCGCTGCTGTACTCGTCAAACCAGCCGCGTCTGCTTAATACAAAACCGATACCAATAATAAAAACTATACTGAAAATACCTTCCAGTGCTTTCAAAACAAATTCCATACCGCACCTCTTTTCTGGTTGTAACAGCAAAATAAGGCCCTTTTAGCGGGCCTTATTTTGCTTGATGGAGGAATGGCATAATCACACCTTCTATGCCGGAAGCAGTAAACATCTATCTAATCTTTCCCCTGCGACCTGTCCTAAATAATCGCAACGGGGAATTCCTTGTTTTCAACTAAATATAACGCAGCCGTAACAGACAACAGATCGGCACTGCCGCCGGGACTGATCCGTTCATTCCTGAAAAGTTCTTCACTTTCTGCCAAGAGCCGGCGTCCAGAATCAGTAAAAATACTTCCCTGCGCCAAAATATCTCTGGCACGCTGCTGTACAAACGGCAGCTTCGCATAACCGCCGCGCCAGATGACATTAGAATCCTGCACAACCGTCATTAAATGAACCAAAGCATGAACCAAAGCATCGTTCAGTCCAGCGCCTTTGGCAAACGCTTCCTTTAAGCCGGGCAACCCGTTCTGTCGTACACTGGGAAATCCTGCTTCCACTTCGCCGCGGATACCCGTGATACCATAAGCCTGATATAATCTTTCTCCTGCCGTCAAAGGTCGGTCTGCCTGCAGTCCAGCCAGCTCATTCTCTGTCAGCCCCTGCGTCATTTCTGCCACGATAGAGCACAGTGCTTTACTGTCCAGACCTTTATTCATGGCAGCCCCTGCGGCAGCAGCCAATAGCCCCCCCGCACAAACCAAAACCAGCCAATAGCCCACCGGCAAATAAAATGCCTCTTTGGGTATTGACTCCTTTCGTCACGCGCAGCAGCTCCTGCTCCGCACTGACGCCGTAACGTCTTACCTTTCCAAATAACTCCTGATAATTTCCATTATGCTTCATCCCTAAAATCTGTAAATCACTGAAAGCTTTTGCCAAAACCGCAGAACCGGCAGCAAAAGTCAAAATACTCATATCTGTATGAGCACCGCCGCCATGACGGGTGACTAAGCCTGGTTTTGGATGGACGCAAACCTCCATAAAAACCGCCTGCGTCAAAAACATACTCATTTGCCGTAAAGTTTCAGATTTAGCAGAAAGCTGGCGGGCTGATATCTCGACTACTATTTCTTTAAACGTACCTTGCTCATTTAATTTTTTAGCTTGGTGATCATACATCGCTGCACCTGCTTTCTGCCGGGATCATCATTTAACCAAAAATAGCTTTTGTTGCAAAATACAGAATTGACGGAAATACCAGACAACCGGAACCGGTATAGAATGTAGCTGTCATTGCCGCATACGGAACCAGTTTGGGATCGACTGCAGCCATACCGGCAGCCGTACCGGAAGTAGTACCCATCAAACCGCCATAGATCATGGCGGACTGAGGATTATCAAGTCCGACAAATTTAGCAACAAATGGAGTCAGAATCATAACCAGAACAGATTTAACAACGCCGGCTGCGATGCTGATGGCTATAACCTCAGAAGACGCGCCCAGTGAAGCCCCTGTTACAGGTCCTACAACAAAGGTTGCCACACCGGCGCCGATGGTTACCAGACTTACAGAATCAGTATAGCCCATGGCATAAGCCACACCCACACCTGCTACCCAGGAAGTCAATAAGCCAAAAATAAGCGAAAGTACACCTACAAGACCAACTTTTTTGATTTCACGCAGGTCAGCGCCAAAAGCAGTGGAAACGATGGCAAAATCACGGAACATAGCTCCGCCCATAACACCAACGCCGGCAAACATCGGAATGCTCGCCAAACCTTTATGACCGCCGCCGACTACACCGCCGATA
>OGRI01000310.1_pt1 | contig 52736 bp, 47 predicted proteins | sample 1553391 | NCBI WGS metagenome assembly OGRI01 (sample SAMEA2580052, study PRJEB22360) | human gut metagenome | reverse complement strand
TAGACGACCGACAGAAGCGACCGGGTCGCCAATTCCGATCACCGAAGACGAATTACTAACGAAATAAACCCAGGTCTGATTGGGCGAGAACCGGATGAGTATATGCTAAGAGATGAGACATTTCCAGTGAATTATCTCATCTCTCAGCTTAATTTATCCCAGCATCGGTTTAACGATGCCGAACAACAGGCAGGCAATAATAAAAGTAACCAGAATATTAAAAGTCTGTGCAGTAAGAAAAGACCACATGACATTGCGGTTTTCACGGGAGACAATATCTTTTATCTGGGTTTCCAGTCCTACACAGACAAATGCCAAACTGAAAAAAACAGTACTGAACATTTTAGCGATTCCCGGTTCGATGAGTTTCCCTTTTTCATTTACCAGGAAAAGGTCATTTGCCTGAAAGATACTGAATACGAGTGAAGCTGCAACAAAGCCGATAATAAACTTCGGGAATTTTTCCCAGACAATCCCCAGAGAAGGAGAATTACTACCTTTCTCTCCCCGGGTAGAAAGGTATAAGGCTATAAAAAAAGCTACAAAACCGATTAAAACATTCTGGGCTCCTTTGATAATAACAGCATGCTGGTTCGATAATTCGCTGACGATAGCACTGGAAGCGGCAACACCACTTGTCGTATCGATGGTTCCGCCGATCCAGGCACCGGCCACTTCCTGTATTACCTGAGGGTCGTCGAATAGGACAGGAAGGAGCAGATGGGCCAGCCAGGGCATCATATAGATCATAGGAACGACAATGATTAACACCAAAGAAACAATATAAGATAATTTTTTGTCATCGCCTCCTGCAACACGTGCAGCTGTAATACAAGCAGAAACTCCGCAAATAGAGACCCCACTGGACAGGATCATGGCAGAACGCTGGTCAACTCCCAACCGCCGGGAGATAAAATAGGCGAAAAACCATACGATACTCACAACCAGGATAGCCTGTACAAGACCTACTGCACCGGATTTCATGACATCACTGAAAAGAATAGTCGCTCCTAAACAAACCACCCCGATTTTAATGAAAAACTCACTTTGAATAGCAGGTTTCATCCAGGCAGGTACGCGAAAAACATTGCGAATAATCAAACCGAAGATAACAGAGAAAAAGACAGATTCGAATCCATAATAGCTTACTTGAGGCAGGGCTGCCGTAATCTGTGCCAATAAAGAGACAGAAAATACAGCGATCAGGGAAAGGAATAAACCTTTTAAGGGTCTGCCGAGTAAAAGCCAGCCGATATAAAGTATGACTAATACAATGACGAAAAGAAATATTGCATTTCCCCAGGATTCCGTATCGGCCAGATGTTTGGGTATACGGGGAAGATAATTGGGAGTAATGATGGCAAAAGCCAGTAAAAGAATACTGACAGCCACAACCACCCAATCTTCTGTCTTAAATTGTTCAAACCATTTTTTCATATATATTTTAATTAAATTTTAAAATTTTGAGATGCGAAGAAAGTTATTTTTTGCGATAATACTTTACGTCTAAATGCTTAATTTTAAGAAAAGTCTTATAGAAGGAATAAGGTCAGACAAAGATGTCCATCTTTGGGGACGAACGAGTAGCTAAATAGTTCTATCATAAATTTGGGGAACGGAGGTACCTTAATAGATACCTCCGTTCCGGATCATTTCGGTAAAAGCGGCATCGATAAAAGGTAATTTAAATTCTTCCCGATTCAGAAAAATCCGTTCATCTTCGACATCTATTTCTATCTGGTCACCGCTCCGGTATTTCTCCACTAAGGCAGGTGCAACAATAATCCATAATCCATTATTGGCAGCCATTCTAAAAAAACGGCGATCCACCGATTTCACGATAATCGCTTTGATACCGGCCTCCCTTAAACCGACAACCGCATGTTGTAATAGCTTCCCACAGCCGAAATTTTCTCCTCCGAGCATCAAGTCGCCCACCTGGACGTTTTTTGCAAAAGAGGCATCCAAACCTGCCAACAAATAAGGTTGTATCGCTTTAAAATTATCCGGTGCAATCCGGTAAGTACATGCTTCATCGAACAACTGTTCACAGGCGATGCTGTTCAAATCCCCATAATTCCAAACCCGGTTATGATAACGACGCTCGAACTCATTCACAGTTACCCACACTTTAGGCATTTCCCAATAAGGATATTTTGCATCGGTCCGTTCAACTTCTACTGTCAAAACTCCGGTCAAAGCAGTCATCGCCACAGTCGCCGGGGACGCTACGTATTTCTCTACACCGATAGCCGACAGCCTTCGCATCGAATTGCTGTTTACTGTAGTAATAAAACGACGGGTATCCGCCATTATCATATGGCTGCTACCCAAGCAAGGACCACAACTGGACCCTAATATAGAGGCTCCTGACTTCACTAACCGATCGATAATCCCCTCCTGAATGGCCTGCAAATAAATCTCCCGGGAAGCCGGGACGATAGAAAGCTGGAACCCCGAAGCAATCTTTTTCCCATCCAAAATCCGGGCAACCACTCTTAAATCTTCCAACCGCCCACTGGCACAAGCTCCGATCAATCCCTGCTGAATTTCCAGCCTACCCCATTCTCCAGGTGCTTTTATCTCGTTTATTTCTCCGACTTCCATCACCAACGGGATCACCTGCGCCAAATCGACCTCGAATTCCTTGTAATACATAGCATCCCGATCCGCCCAAACACCCTGTACGGCATAATCACCGAAATAATCCGCCAACTTATCGTCAGGCGGGAAAGCTGCGCTCTTCAACCCCATCTCAGCAGTAACATTAGCCAGGGTCATCCGGTCGGCGATAGACAAGGCAGGCACCCCCTCTCCATGAAACTCCAACGATTTATAGGCGACATTTTCTTCCCGGAGCATCCCCATTATCCACAAAGCCAAATCCTTGGCATATACTCCCTCCGGCAAACGATTTTTCAAACTAATCTTAATCGTTTCAGGTACCCTGAACCACATTTCGCCTTCTTTCCAAAGTACCGCCGTTTCCGTCTTATTCAACCCCACAGCCATACAATTGAAAGCGCCTGCCGTACAGGTATGGCTGTCGTTTCCTACAATCAATCCTCCCGGTTTCAGCTGCCCGGCCAATATTTCATGACAGATCCCTTTGTCACAATCGAAGAAATGCTCTACTTTCTGTTCGTCCATAAAACGATGGATCGAATTATAATCCCGGATCAATTCATCGGTTGTCCCGGTCATTTTACGATCCAGTACAACCAGCAACTTTCCGGCATCTTTCAGCTTTTCCCCACCCATTTCTTCAAAAATTTTCCGGATACGGGCAGAATTATCATGACTCATCACGATATCCGGCCGCCGTATAACTATACTTCCGGCAGGCGCATTAAGTATTTTTTCGACAAAGGTTCTCATAGCTTATTCAATTCAGTTTATAAAACTAGCCATTAAACTTTATAAACTAAAATTCATTGTCCTGATAAATTTATTCTTTTATCATTTTATCTGTAAAAAGGATGCCGTTCAAATGATCGATTTCATGCTGAAAGATCACAGCCGTAAATCCCCGGATAGTATCGCATACCGGTTCCCACGTATTCCGATACTCCACCTTCACCTCGAATTTAAAAGTTGAATCCGTTTTTTCACGACTCAACATCCGTTTAATCGAGGTCAGTTCAGGGATATAACGAACCACGATTTCATTCGAACGCCATACCTCGCCAACGACATCCGGAACAGACAGACACCCCTCTTTTCCCAAAGACTGCTCTTCAGAAGCCGCCACAATACCCGGGTTGATGTAAAACTCAAAAGGAGCTCCCGGTTTATCGTACCGCTGTACAGCGATCAATCGCCGGCTTATTCCCACCTGGGGAGCAGCAATACCGACACCCGGGTCCGCCGAATCGTTTACTGTCGCCAGCATCCGTTGCTTCAATACCTGAAAAAGTTCCGTCCGGATCTCCCCGGGAGTCAATTCTATGGCCTGCTGACGTAAAAATAAAGAATCTTCCCGGTTATCGGTCTTCCATACCCGCATTATCCCCCCGCCTTCCTTTATCACCTTCACCTCCTGAGGGGTAAAGCTCGTACTGCATCCCCCCCAAACAAACAACCCGACGATTCCTAACCAATATTTCAGCATGTTAGCGATTATTTCAGTTTATATCCAATTCTACCGTATAAGTTTGACCCGGTTTGAAATCTGCATTGTAAATCAACAGAAAATTCTCATCTACAGCAGCTTTCCAATCCTGACCGGCAGACAGACGCGGATTATTCAGACGCTGAGGAAAGAAATAACTGAATGGCAGATCGAGTACATGTTCTTGTTTGAACCGGTCTCCTTTCATTCTCTCCAAACTGAAATTTTCCTTGGTTTGTATCGTCACAGTACACTTGTTCCCCTGTACAGAAGTATTCACTGTATAATCGTTCTCTTCGGCTATTTCCTGTAACCGCACATTCCATTTAGGATCTCCGTAATAAGCCAAAACATCCCGGTCATGCACAAAACCGATCTGATCATGTGTAGGTTCTACTCCGATCGTCTCCTGAATTAAACGGGGAGCTTCCTGGAATTCCTCTTCCGTATAAGGATAGGCCAAAGTAACTAATTTAGGATCCCATTCATTCAGTTGATACATTAAATCCTGCTGATTCATATATATAGCCTCTGCCAGGGAATAACGTCCCGGATTGGTCAGCCAATACTTCAATCCTCCCCAACCGTTACGACCATGCCAGGTAGTCACGACATATCCGATCATCGTCGCCGCATTACCACTGTTCATCCAGGCGATCGCCATACTCTCTTTGGTATTATTGACATTACCGATCAGGCAATTCCCAACGGCAAAATATACTTTTCTTTTTCCGCTTTCCTTCATATTTTGCGGATCATTCGGAAAATCCATATACAACTGTCCGTCTTTCGCTTTGATATTTCCCAAAGAAAAAGGCATCTCCAGATTTCGCTCGGTAGCATGTGCAGCTGTCACGACCAAATCAGGATTATAAGTAGCATATAAATTATAGAAAGTCTGCATTTCATCCACCGGATTTACCCTCGGCATCATTACCGTATCGAACCCGCCTTTCCGGTTACGACTTAACATCTTCGTCGGTACCTGAGGTAACTGATAGGTCACTACCGTATCCTGTGCAGATTTTTTTTCTCCCCACATTCCCTGCGTATGATCGTCCACCCAACCATACCGATCGAACCATTTGGCCGAATGTAACTCCCAAATCGAAGCGACAGCATCCTTGATAATCAAAGGTTCCGTTGAATTATTTACCATTTTCATCGCCCCGGCAGCATCATATCCGGTGATAATTCCCCATAAAAAATCAGCGTAGATATCGTTATCTACTTTCCGGCTCAACCGATGCATTTCCATTACATAATCCCTCCCCAGAGTCTCCGGTTTTTCTACAATAGCCACATATCTGGGATGTATCTGTTGTAATTGGGGCAATAATTCCGCCGGATCTTCCCGATAGGACAACAAAGCCGCCCGATGCTTATTCTGTAAGGCCTCCGCCACTTTCATCCAAGCCGTATCCTCAGCAACACCCTTACCGGCAATAACTACATATTCATTCTCTTTCGGAGCACACTGCCACATCAGCACACTCAACAAACACCCAAAAAAATAAGTTCTCACTTTCATATTAATACTTTAATTTGCACGAATAGTTTTATTTTTTCAAATATACAACATTATTAGAATATCCACGAAAAAATAAACCAATTTCCTTCCTCCTCCTTATAACTCTTATAACTCTACAACTCTTGTAACTCTATAACTCTTATAAAAAAAGGGCTACAGGAGATCTCCCATAACCCTTTTATTTTATAAGATTACCTAAAAACGTTACTCCCGGTACATCTTATCCAATTGTTCTTTGATATTTTCGTTGACGATATAATCGTCAAAATCCATTCGTTTGTCGATAATCCCATTCGGAGTCAGTTCGATCACCCGGTTACAAACCGTTTGGATAAACTCATGGTCATGCGAATTCATCAAAACCACTCCCTTGAAAGATACCAAAGTATTGTTAAAAGCCTGTATCGATTCCAAATCGAGATGATTAGCCGGAGAATCGAGCAGCAGTACATTCGCATTGTTCAACATCATCCGGGCGATCATACAACGCATTTTCTCTCCTCCCGACAACACTTTCACATTCTTGTATATGTCTTCCCCGGAAAACAGCATCTTCCCCAGGAAACCACGCAGGAAAGTCTCGCTCGTATCGGCAGAATATTGCCCTAACCAATCGATCAGACGCATTTCGGTATCGAAAAATGCCGAATTATCCAAAGGCAGATAAGCGGTCGTTATAGTCACACCCCACGTATAGTCACCGCTATCCGGTTTTTCATTACCGGCAATAATTTCCAACAAAGCGGTCATGGCACGCGGATCCCGGGACAGGAAAACGATCTTATCGTCTTTCTCTACCGCAAACTCAACCTCTTTGAACAGGCATTTTCCATCTATACTCTTGCTCAGATTCCGGACTTCCAGAATCTTGTTGCCCACTTCCCGTTCCGGAGTAAAAATAATACCGGGATATTTCCGTGTAGAAGGCATAATCTCTTCGATATTGAGCTTTTCCAGCATCTTTTTACGACTCGTAGTTTGTTTGGACTTGGCCACGTTCGCACTAAACCGGGAAATAAATTCCTGCAATTCTTTCCGCTTTTCTTCTGCCTTTTTATTCTTAGCCTGAGCCTGACGTAAAGCCAACTGACTGGACTCATACCAGAAACTATAGTTCCCGGCAAAAAGAGTAATCTTACCGTAATCGATATCTACCGAATGGGTACATACAGAATCCAAAAAGTGACGGTCATGTGAAACCACCAACACCGTATTTTCATAATTCGCCAGATAATTTTCCAGCCACATGACAGTCTCGAGGTCCAGATCATTGGTCGGTTCGTCCAAAAGCAGGTTATCCGGTTTTCCGAACAAGGCTTGTGCCAGCAATACCCTCACTTTTTGCTTACCACTTAAATCCTTCATTAAAGAATAATGCAAATCTTCGGATATTCCCAATCCACTTAACAGATTGGCTGCATCGCTCTCGGCATTCCAACCGTCCATTCCTGCAAATTGTTCTTCCAACTCAGCAGCCCGGATACCGTCTTCATCCGAAAAATCTTCCTTCAGATAGATCGCATTTTTTTCCTGCATCACCTCCCACAGCTTCATATGTCCCTGTAACACGGTGTCCAATACCGTACACTCATCGTAAGCAAAGTGATCCTGTTTCAAGACAGACAAACGCTCTCCCGGTCCGAACATCACAGTCCCCCGGGTCGGCTCTAAATCTCCGCTCAAAATTCTCAAAAAAGTCGATTTCCCGGCTCCGTTCGCCCCGATCACACCGTAACAATTCCCCGGCGTAAACTTCAAATTAACGTCCTGAAACAACGTCCGCTTTCCAAACTGAATCTCTAAATCTGAAACTGTAATCATGTTTATATCTTATTTTTACTGATAATCAATGTTTTCCCCATCCCCACCAAACGTCCGCAAAGATAGATTTTTATTTCTTTGTTTACAAACGGAACCAGAGTTTAATCAGACCTCCCCGATTAAATTCAAACGCTCCAACACTTCATTTTTATGGGATTTACTGATCGGTATCCGGCAATTGCCGATAAACAACATATTACCGATAAACGAATCCACGCTATTTATATTGACGATATAAGAACGATGTACCCGAACAAAATCCTGAACCGGTAAATAGGAAGTAATCTCCGTGAGATTGAACGACAACAACAATTCCCGGGCATTATCCATAAACAGCTTGCAATAGCTTCCCTCCGCCTTGATCCAACGGATGAATTTAAAATCGATACGCCGGAAATAAGCCCCTTCTTTTTTTAAGAAATTCCATTAAAAAAGCCGATCCGGCACCTGAAAAGAAAGAAGAAATCATGCTGAACCTGAACCTGCTTTTCGAACTGGCAACCAGCAAATGTGATCACTTCAAGACGCAGATTGCAGACAATATCCGCACAGCCGGGACTATCGAAAACCCTACCATTCCGATTACCCATATCATTGCCGACACCTCGGAAATGAGGGCCTATTGTAAAGACGATTCCACCAAAATCGTCGGAGAAGCGACTAATGCAATAAAAAGCTTCGTCACCGGAGGTAGTGAAAACGTAATCTCCGGAGTCGGAGCACTGATCGGAGCCGGTATCAATATGCTGATGGGATCGGGTGAAGGAGTACAAGCCGAACATTCGGACTACTTCATCATGGTCGATGGTCTGGCACTGGTACGTATAGATGTCAAATCCTGGATCCGCAAGGTTACTGTAGTAGGTATCACTCAAAAAATAGAATCCGTATTGGCATTTACCGCCGTTAAATCCAGTGTCGATGTAGACAAAATTTCCTTCAACACATTCATGGAAGCCTATAAATACCAACTGCAACGCGACGCAGCACACGCACTGAACGAAAACGACCTGATGAAAGAAATCAAACGCGCCAAAGAAGTATACAACCTGCTAAAAACCGATTCTGCCGAATCTACGCTGGTCTTTGACACCTTGAAATTACCGGGTCAAAATATTCACCCGGCTTTTATTCACTAAAAAAATTCCCGGTCGTTCGGGCCGGGAAATCGTTTTTTATTTCATCTTCGACTTATTTGTACATCATCTCGTAGTATTTCTGATAATCTCCACTCGTCACATTATCCAACCACTCCTGATTTTCCAAATACCATTTCACAGTCTTTTCAATACCTTCTTCAAATTGTAGCGAAGGTTCCCAGCCCAATTCATTTTTCAATTTTGTTGAATCGATAGCATAGCGCAGATCGTGCCCGGCCCGGTCTGTTACATAAGTGATCAAATGATCGGAAGCCCCTTCGGGACGCCCCAGCAAACGGTCCGTTACCTTGATCAGTACTTTGATCAGATCGATATTCTTCCATTCGTTAAAACCGCCGATATTATAGGTATCCCCGACTTTCCCTTTATGAAAAATCAAATCGATAGCCCGTGCATGATCTTCGACAAACAACCAATCCCGGACATTTTCTCCTTTTCCATACACCGGGAGCGGCTTATTATGACGAATATTATTAATAAACAAAGGAATCAATTTTTCGGGAAACTGATAAGAACCGTAGTTATTCGAACAATTCGAGATCTTTACCGGCAAACCGTAAGTATCGTGATAAGCCCGGACAAAATGATCCGACGAAGCTTTAGAAGCCGAATAAGGAGAATGCGGATCGTACTTGGTCTTTTCGGTAAACAGTTCCTTACCGGGTTGCAAAGCACCGTACACCTCGTCGGTCGAAACATGGTAAAACAACTTATCGTCAAAATGGCCCTCCCAGGCTAATTTAGCAGCCTGCAACATACTCAACGTTCCCATCACATTGGTCTGAGCGAAAGAAAACGGATCTTTGATCGAACGATCTACATGACTTTCGGCAGCCAAATGAATAACGCCATCGACCTGATACTTTTCAAAAATAGCCTGTATGGCCGGAAAATCACAAATATCGGCTTTCTCGAACACATAATTCGGTTTCTTTTCAATATCTTTCAGATTAGCCAGATTCCCGGCATAAGTCAACTTATCCAGATTTATAATCCGATATGCCGGATATTTATTTACCATCAACCGTACTAAATGTGAACCGATAAAACCGGCACCTCCGGTAATTAAAATATTTTTCATAACTTTATATTTTTTCCTTTCTCTGTTCCCCACTTATTTCCCCCATCATCCTCCTCAGCGCCTCTTGCCACTCCGGCACTTCGACTCCAAAGGTATGCTTTATTTTAGTTTTATCCAATACCGAATAAGCAGGCCGATGTGTTTTAGTCGGATATTCGGCTGTAGTCACCGGATTTACCCGGCAGTTCAAACCGCTCAGCCGTACGATTTCAACTGCGAAATCATACCACGAACAGACTCCGGCATTACTGTAATGATAAATCCCTTCATGTTCTACCCGATCATCGTTAGCCATAATTTTGACAATCGCTTTGGCCAGATCTTCTGCATAAGTAGGAGTACCGATCTGATCGCTTACCACATTGATCTCCGGCCGCTCTTCCGCCAGGCGCAAAATGGTTTTCACAAAATTATGCCCGAAGGCGGAGTAAAGCCAGGCGGTACGAATAATAATATAAAAACAACCGGAACGGATGATCGCCTCTTCTCCGGCCAATTTGGTCTTACCGTACACACTGACCGGACAAGTCTTTATTTTCTCTGTATAAGGTGTCGTTGCGGTACCGTCGAATACATAATCCGTAGAGATATGAATCAGCAGACAATCTTCCTTTTGTGCCGCCTTTGCCAAATTCGCTACGGCTTGGGTATTGATTTCAGCAGCTGGCCCGGGTTCGTCTTCAGCCCGGTCTACAGCCGTATAAGCCGCACAGTTGATAATCGTATCCACTTCATGTACCTGGATAAACTTTTCGATCGCCGTATAATCGGTAATATCCAATTCGGCAACATCTGTAAAAAACACTTCATCCAAAGGGGAAAAACCGATCTTTCTCAACTCCGAACCCAATTGTCCGTTAGCCCCTGTAATCAATATATTCGCCATAAATTATAAATTAAATGTACATTTTCCAGTACCAGCGGCTACAACAGAGACTCACACTCCCGCAACCACTGAAACCTTTACAACTATTAAAAGTCCCCCAATTTCTCCATTCTCCGTTCCCCCAACCTACCCCTCAAAAACAAACGCCTCCTCCAATCTCTTATGCATTCTGTCCTTTGCCGAGAGAATCATTTCTGCTTCAGGAATTTTCCAATCGATCCCCAGCGCCGGATCATCGAACTGAATCCCACTCTCATACTGCGGAGCATAATAATTGTCACATTTATATTGAAAAACCGCCTGTGGACTCAACACAGCGAACCCATGTGCAAATCCTTTAGGAATAAAAAACTGTCGTTTATTTTCACCAGACAAGACTACGGCCACATGTTTTCCAAAAGTAGCCGAATTTTTCCGTAGATCCACGACAACATCCAGTACTTCACCTTCCACCACACGGACTAATTTCGCCTGAGTGTAAGGAGGCAACTGGTAGTGTAAACCTCTTACCACCCCATACGACGATTTAGACTCATTATCCTGGACGAATGTAACCTCAGCCACTTGCTCATTAAATTCACGCTGGGAAAAACTCTCGAAAAAATAGCCACGCTCATCACCGAAAACCCGGGGTTCCAGGATAACGACATCCGATATATTTGTTTTAATCACCTTCATAGCCACTATTTTAATTCTTGCTAACAGCATTTATCGAAGTAACTTCAATAAATATTGCCCATACTGATTTTTTGCCATCGGAACAGCCAAATCCCTCAATTTTCGGGCATCGATCCATCCTTTTTTATAGGCAATTTCTTCGGGACAAGCAATTTTCAAGCCCTGTCTTTTCTCGATCACTTCTACAAAGGTCGAAGCTTCGGATAAAGAATCGTGAGTACCGGTATCCAGCCACGCAAAACCTCGTCCCAACAACTGTACTTTCAATTCCTCGTCTCGCAAAAAGGTCTGATTGACGGTCGTAATTTCCAGTTCCCCTCTGGCCGAAGGTTTTATTCCGGAAGCCACCCCGACTACTTTATTCGGATAAAAATACAATCCGACTACGGCATAATTCGATTTCGGCTGCACAGGCTTTTCCTCTATACTCAATACATTTCCCTTCTCATCGAATTCCGCCACCCCATATCGTTGCGGATCATTGACGTAATAACCGAAAACCGTGGCTTTCTTCTCCTCCTCGGCATTTCTCACCGCTTCCTGCAACATATGTGAAAAGCTCTGTCCATAAAAAATATTATCTCCCAAAACCAGACAAACCGAATCACTGCCGATAAATTCGCGGCCGATAATAAAAGCCTGAGCCAACCCATCCGGACTCGGTTGTTCCGCATAAGTAAACTTCACTCCATAATCCTCTCCTTCTCCCAAAAGACGACGAAAACCGGGCAAGTCCTGAGGAGTTGAAATCACCAATATCTCTCTTATCCCGGCCAGCATCAAAACAGACAACGGATAATAAATCATGGGCTTATCATAAATGGGCAACAACTGTTTAGAAACCCCCTTGGTAACAGGATACAAACGTGTTCCGGACCCTCCGGCTAATATTATACCTTTCATGATCTCGTTTTTTATAAATAAAAACTAAAAAACCCGGAATCATCTCCGGGCGAATACCGATTCTCTGCAATCGTTTATTTCGCAGCTTTCTGAGCTAACTTTCTCTTTGCCAACCGGTCGACAATATAGAACATAACAGCGAACAGAACGATATCTCCGCCGACCAATATTTCATTTCTCCAGTCTCTTCCGATATATGCGAATGCCATAAATAACAGGTTCAAACCTAAAATAGTAAAGGTAGCTTTTTTATGCACACCGTTATATATGGTCAATAATTTATGATGCAAATGCCGTTTATCGGGCGCAAAAGGAGATTTTCCTCTCATCCAGCGGGAAGCGAACAACCGCAACGTATCTATCACCGGAATAGCCAATACGCTGAACACCACTCCGGGCGCTGCTTCTACCGCACAAATACCTTTCAGATTGATATCCGTTTCACAAAATCTAATCGCCATCACTCCAAGCAAAAATCCAACCATCAAAGCACCGGAATCCCCCATAAACATCTTGGAACGCTTTCCGAACAAATTAATCAAAAAGAAAGGGATAAGGGCAGCAGTCAACACCCCGCACATCAAAGCATACTCGATATGTCCACAATAATAAAACCAAATACCGAAAAAAATACAATCGATCATGGCCATTCCCGAACACAAACCATCGATTCCATCGATCAGATTGATCGCATTGATTAATCCGACCAAACCCACAAAAGTCAATGGGATACCCACCCACGGGCTGATCTCGTAGAAGCTGAGAAAACCATGCAGATTAGTCAGATAAAACCCTCCTCCCACAATCAGTACCAAAACCCCCAACATCTCTCCTTTAACTTTTTTACGAGGAGATATCTCCAGCAAATCGTCATAAATACCCACCAGAAAAATTAAAATAGCCCCCAATAAAACATACTGAAATTCCGGCCGGCTATCGAATCTGACAAACAGTAAAAATGAACACAAAAAAGCTAAAAAAACAACAATTCCCCCAATATTCGGAACACACCCGGTATGTGAAGAACGTTTATTCGGTTTATCCACAAAATTCTTCAGTATGGCCATCTTGAACACCGGCACACGAATATTCCAGCCGATCAACAAAGCCAATACCATCGATAGCACCAATCTCCAATTATCTGACAATAAACTTAGCATCTCTCTATTTTACAACTAATATACAATATCCAATCAATCTTTGCAAAAATACATACTTTTATAAAACTACCGCGTTTTTATTCTTTAAAAAAGTCATAAATCTGCCCCTCACCCAACAACTCACTGAATAGCAATATAAAATGCAAATGTTAATTTTCACAAATTCTATATTTATGTATGATTTGATTTAAAAATCCAGCGAATAATCTATAAAAAAATGGAGTTTCATCCCAAGTCATGAAATTCCACTCAATTTAGCTCTTAAATAAATGTTACATCTTCTGATCCAGGTTTTTCCCTTTCTCCATATGTTCAAAATTGGGGATAAATGCTTTCATCGTTCCGACAATATCTTCTTTTTCTGTTTTCTGGTCGTTCAATACCGCCTGCAATCTTTCCAGGAAAGTATCCAGTTCTTCCATCCGGCGGGCCTTCAGGTCTTCAATCACCCCCAGCGATCCGAAGCGTTCCGGATTAATTTTTTCCCCCTTCACGTAAAATTCCTCAAACCCTTTTTCTCCTGTCGTATCCGAGGCGAAATAATACACCGGATATACTTTACTATCCACCGGCATCTCCGCGGCAAACCGCCGGGCTTCCTCCTCCGAGGCACACTGCTTCACCTCATATCCCAGACTATGCAGGAACCGGTCGGCGATAGAGGAGAAGGTCATCATCTGCTCTGCTCCCAGTTTCGGGAAAAAGATCTCCCGGTTCTGTCCCAGAATGCAGGCCAGCATACAGATCTGTCCACTCTCCTCCGGAGAAACGAAATAGCGTTTCACATCGTTCGGAGAACTCAGCGGCTGACGCTTCATCAGCCGGTCGATAAATCCGGCCAGCAGACTTCCGTTCGAAAAAGCCACATTGGCAAAACGGGCCGTCGATATTTTGAACCGCGAAGAATAGGCCATGATCATTTCCTCCATGATCTTCTTGCTGGCTCCCATGATATTTACAGGATTGGCCGCCTTATCCGTCGACACGCAGAAGAAATGACGCGGCGGAAATTCAGATAACAAATCCAACAATTTCCGCGCTTTCAGCACATTATTCTCCAGCAACGCCTGAACGGAATATTTATCCTTTTCGCTCCGTACATGCTTGTGGGCTGAAAAATTGGCCACAATATCGAATCCCTGCTCTGCCCGGAAAATCTTTTCAAAGACCGGATCGGCAAAACTGAGCGGATAAGTCCGGTATTCTTCCGGCACATACATCCCGTACGTCGAGCGCAGATCCCTCGTCAGTTCCGCCAGCCCGTTCTCACTGATGTCCACAACCACCAGCTTTGAAGGACGGAAAGGCAGCACCGCCCGGATATACGACGAACCGATCGTCCCGGCACCGCCGATCACCAAAACACTCTTCCTTTCTATTTCCGCACGAAGCTTATCCCGGTTCGCCTCAATGTCCGCTGCGAACATACTCTCTTGCCGGCCTGTAATGTGGTCGGCTATAAATTGACTGACATTCAACATGTACTTAGATTTAATTTGATTTCAAATTCAGGTAAGAAATTATTTCAAATACTCCGGCCGCTCCGGCAGTCCTTTCAGCCAACGGAAAGGCAGATCACTTTCCGGCTTCACAATCACCCAGGCCGTCAGAAAGATCAGTTTTATATCCAGCCATAACGAAGCATGCTGTTGGTACCAGATTTCCAGTTCACCTTTATACGGAGCGATGTTCTCCGTATAAAACACGACAGGATCGATCCCCGGTTGCGATAACAACCGCTCCTCATCCCGGAAAACAATCGAGCCGATCCCCGTGATTCCCGGCCGCACATTATAAATCACCCGTTGTACATGTTCCGGAAAACGTTCGAAATCCACCTTCATCTGCGGACGCGGCCCTACGATACTCATCGTTCCACTGAGTACATTCAATATCTGCGGCAATTCATTGATCTTCGTTTTCCGCAAAAAACGGCCGAAAGGCAATACACGCGGATCATTCCGGGTGGTCAGGCTGCCTGTCCCCATATTGGGGGAGTTCTTCAGCATGGTGGCGAACTTAAAAATAGAAAACATCCGGTTCCTGTACCCAACCCTTTTTTGCAGATACCATACCTTATGTTCTCCCGTACACCACAAAATCAGCATACAGGGCAATAACAGCCACGACACGCACACCAAGGCAATAAGTGCCAGCAGTACGTCAAAGACAACCTTCAAAAATTTGTACATAAATTCGGATTATAAAAAGAAGGAAAGAAATGTTATTTTACAGCTTCATAGGCTTCGGCAACGGTATCCACGATGATACGCAGCTGTTCCCGGGTTAAATGATTATAAACCGGAAGACTGATTTCATTGGCATACAACCGGTATGTATTCGGATAATCTTCCATTTTATATCCCCGGTTCTTGAACAAAGTCAGCATAGCCATCGGTATGTAATGTACATTCACCCCGACACCCTTTTCACTGATATATTGAATCATGGCATCCCTTTTCGCTTCATCGAAATCCTTGATCCGGAGCAGAAACAGATGATAAGAACTCTCCGTATCCCGGTGATGATAGGGGGGAATAACAGCCCAATCCCGTTTTGAAAACTCCCGGACATAAAATTCAAAAATGGCTTTCCTTTCGGGCAGAAACGTGGATTTATACCGGCGCATCTGGGCCAACCCGACAGTAGCGCACAAATCCGGCATATTCACTTTCAGTCCCTGATCGATGATATCATACCGCCACGCACCCACCTGATTTTTTTCGAAAGCACTCTTGTTTTGTCCGTTCAATGCCAAAGCCCTCAGGTAAGTCAGTTCGTTCTGATTGCCGAAAGGCTGCGGTAAATTCAATACAATTGCACCGCCTTCCCCTGTCGTTATATTTTTTACGGAATGCAGGGAGAAAACGGTAACATCGGCCACGGTTCCGGAAGCTTTTCCTTTATAAAAAGCCCCTAAGGAATGGGCGGCATCCGCCAAAAGCATTATCCGGCCCAATTGCTTTTGCCTCCCGGAGGCAGGCCGGTACAATGCCTTCACTTCCGGGTCGTCCACTACTGCCCGGATGGCATCGTAATCACAGGGATACCCTCCGATATCGACAGGCAATATCACTTTGGTGTGTTCATTGATCGCAGCTTTTATCTTGTCCGGATCGATGGTAAAATCATCTTTTACGTCTACCATCACCACCTTAGCCCCCATATTCATGGCACACAAAGCCGTTGCACTGTAAGTGTAAGCAGGGATAATCACTTCATCACCGGGACCTACTCCCAACCAACGCAACATCAGCATCGCCCCGGAGGTCCACGAATTTACACACAAAACAGCTTCACCTCCTGTGAACTGACGGATTTCATCTTCCAAAGCCCGTGCTTTGGGGCCTGTCGTCAACCAGCCCGTATGAGTCAGGGTATCCTGCATTTCTGCTATTACCTCATCATCGATGACAGGTAAGGAAAAAGGGATTTTCATATTATATAAATTTATATATTAAGGCTATATCATTTTGTCAGTCCCTTTACAAAAAGGAAACACAGGTAAGATATTCCGGAGAATTCCGGAACCGAAAATGATGGATGAAGATAAAAACTTCGTTCCTTATGCCGTTTGTAACACCTTTAGTACTTTTTCCCCCGCATCCCCTTTTCCATACAAACGGTTTTCAAAGCAGGCCTGACCTTTTTCCTGCAATTCTTTTACACTTTGTAATATCCGATCGTGATCACTCCCTGCCAACAGATTGAATCCGTTTTCTACCAATTCCACCCATTCCGTTTCATCCCGCATCGTCACACAATACTTTCCGAAAAAATAAGCTTCTTTTTGCAATCCTCCGCTATCCGTCATCACCATCTTACAATTCTTCAACAACCACACCATCTCCAGATATCCGACAGGATCTATAAAACAAATCTTACTATTGGAAAAATCGTAATTCAGTGCTATCAATTTACCCCGGGTTCTGGGATGCAGAGGCAATACCACCGGCCATGTTTCCGAAATATTTTCCAAAGCACTGAAAATTCCCATCAATCTTTCCGGATTATCCGTATTTTCAGCCCGATGTACTGTACCCAAAACAAAATGTTCCGGAATAGTCAATTCTGGTTGTTTTGCTTTCTCAGCATAGAACAGAGCAGCATCCTGCATCACATCCCCATTTTTCACAATCCGGCACCCCATATTTTCAAACCCTTCCCTTTTCAAATTTTCAACAGCCGTGCCTGTCGGACAAAACAGCACATCACTGATCCGGTCTGTCAGAATCCGGTTTATTTCCTCAGGCATATCCATATTGAATGAACGTAGTCCGGCCTCTACATGCGCTACACGAATATGCAACTTTTTAGCAGCCAACGCCCCGGCAATCGTTGAATTCGTATCGCCATACACCAGCACCCATTCCGGCTTTTCCTTTATCAGCACTTCCTCTATCTTCTCCAACATCTGTCCGGTCATCGCCCCATGTCCCAATCCGTTTATATTCAAATTATAATGAGGCTTGGGTATACACATCTCCTCAAAAAACACATCACTCATATTCGCATCAAAATGCTGCCCCGTATGTACAATAATTTCTTCCACCCCTTCAGCTCCCGCCAAAACCCGGCTGACCACCGCAGCCTTCACAAATTGAGGACGCGCCCCGACAATCGTTACTATCTTCATTGCTTAACAAGATTAATCATTAACTCACAAAAATAACCTTACAACCTCAAAAGCTTCTGCAAATTCACATCCCACTTGTACGCCTCGGGCTCTTGCTAAAGAATAAACGAATTCTTCTGAAAGATAATTCCTTTTCCCTTGCGAATGATATTCCTTTAATGCCCTAATCTTTACATCAATATTTTCTTGGCTTAGCCGCACAAAACATTGTGTATCAAATGACAAATTATTCCATATCAACTCATAACCTAAAATAGTCGTATTTTTAAACGCCCTCAAGCCTTCTTGTGCAATTGTAGAATGATCTTGGTGAATATCATGAAGACTTGGAATAAAAACCAAATCATATTTTTTGTTTTTTCTGATATTGATAAGTTCCTCTAATATCTCTTGCCTCACATAATTCAACTTTCTGACTTGATAATTAAAAATAATCAAATCATCAGGTTTTATTCCTAACTGCAAAGTTGCATTTCTCACCTCTGTTTTCAAAATATCCTTTGGAAATCCCTCTGGAACAGATTCTTCCGCTGTAGAAAATGCAACATAAGTAACCTTATTCCCAGCTAAAATCAACTTATTAATAGTACCTCCCAAACCTAGCTCACCATCATCTGTATGAGGTGCTAAAACTAATACATTTTCAATATCATGAAACATAGTTATTTACACATTTTACATTAATAAAATCTATTCCGGCATTTTTTGCAGCTAAATAATCCACTTCAGAATCTCCACACATAATCACACTCTCCTTTTCTACCTCATTCTCAATGACAATTTTGTCTATACAACACGCAGAAGGTTTAGGCACATATTCATTCGCATATATCACCTCTATCTTAGATAAGATTTCCTGTATATCCAAACTTTCTATTTTATTTTGCTGTTGTTCTCGATTCCCATTAGTCAATATATAAACTTTACATTTTCGATTTAATAAATATTCTAACACCATTTTCATCTCATCATAAACCTTTAAAACGACCTTTGTATGCCTTAAAAGAAATAACAAATCATTCATTTCTATTTTAGTTTTCAAGCCAAAATGAGATAACAACATATCAAAAAGCCCATGGTGCCCATATTTTTTAAAACTAGTAACTAAAAATGAAACATATTCTCCTGAATACCCTCCTACCTGCTTTTCGATAAATTTTCCAATATCATTATAGGCAGAAAATAAATAAACAGATTCATCATATAACGTATTATCCAAATCAAATATAATGACTTGATAAGAATCGAATAAATTATATTTTAACATATTTTTCATTCTGAATGCCGAGAGCCCCCCAATACCTCAATAACTTAGTTTCCCAATTAACTACCATTGGAGAAATCGTTTCTCCCAATAAATATTTAACTGAATTATATATAATATTTGCACCGGCAAATGTCGACATGACCATCGTACCTTGTATTCGCGGGTTTGACTCAAGTAACAACGGACGTCCATCCTCATGCAGTTTATATTGAAAACCAAAACAGAAATTCAAACCTAAATTCTCTGCTAATTTTTGAGAAGCGGAAATTAAAAAATCATTTTTTTCTAAAGAAGCTGCAAATGTTATACCGCTTCTAATCGCCAAGCGTTTTCTTGGAAGTGCAATAATTTCGTTTCCTAATCGACAAACATCTACTGTATATTCCTCTCCAGGCAAATATTCCATGACAATTAGTTCCGGAAATTCATCTCCCAAAACTGCATGTAATTCATCAATCGTAGTATAAAGACTTGAAGGTTTTTCTTCATAAAATGTTTTTTTACGATCAAAATCTTGGGCAATAACCCTCACCCCCCGCGAACCATTAGACAAAGGTGGTTTCACCACAAATTTATTTCGAGGCCAACCTAATTTAATTGCTTCATTCTTTAAATCAGTGAATGTTGAAACCAAACTATATTTGGCCACAGGAATATTAAGGCTTTCTGCTATTTGAAATAATTTGTATTTATTATTGGCCTTTTCAATTGCATCATAATTGGATACTACAATTCCAACTCCTATGTCTGAAAACATTTTTTTATGTTTTGCTAATAACAAAAGTTCTGCTGTATTTTGAGGAAGAATAGCCTTTACATTTCTATCTTTACAAATACTCATCAAATCCGACAAATATTCCTCTTCTTTTTTAGCAGGAGAAATAACACAAAACTCATCACACAAATATTTGCCTACAACAAAATCATTTATGTCCGTACCAATCACATGAAATGATCTATTATCATAATTCTGTTTTAAAGAATAAAGTGTTCCTTGAATGCCAGGCGCACCTGCCCCTGTCACAATAACAGCAATCGGTCTATTTTCCATCTTACTCATTAATATACTTCATAAAATCAAACGACAATTTCCTATAATTAAAATGAGAATTACAATATAATTTCCCTCGCATACCCATTTCTCCTAACTCTTGCTTTGAATAATTCATCATTTTTTCAATTCCATTTGCTACAGCCAATGCACCATCTCCGACTATCGTTATCCCACATTGAGCCTCAGCAACATAATTATTCGGAGGAGAGATGGTTTGTATCACTGGTTTGGCAGCCTGCATATAATCAAATAATTTCGTTTGGGAAGTACCATATTGATATAACGGTTGATTCTTTCCTCCCAAATACAAAACATCCATCTCTTTCAATAGGGATGGCACCATTCGTTTATCCACGGGATCAAGAAAATAAACATTATTCAATCCCTGTTTGTTTGCATCATTCATTAATTTTTCTTTTTCATTTCCTTTGCCAACAAATACTGCAACAATATCTTTATTTTTAATTAATGCCATTGCATCAATTAATACATCCAATGCATTTGAAAGAGCATGTCCCCCAATATATCCTAATATCTGCTTATTTTCTCGTTTCAAATTATAAAAGAAATTTTGCATTTCAGGAAGTAATTCAATTCCTTTACGCCATTCCTCCTCATCAAATCCATTGGGAACTATATATAATTTATTAATCGCAAGCCCGTGTTTCAACACATGTGCCCTCACATTGGGAAGAATTGATATACATTTATCACAATGTTTATAAGCGTAATTTTCAGCAACTTGTAAAGCTACAATGAAAGGATGATACTTAGAATATCCACCTAACAACATTGGAGACAATGGCCATAAATCATGTATTTCGAATACTAATTTAGCTTTAAAATGCTTTGCAATTCGATAAGCCGGATAAATATCCAACGGATAAGTAGAAGAAGCAATCACTACATTCGGCTCAAAATCCCCGATATATTTTTTATACCCCCACCACAATTTACTGACAAAAGAAAACATCGACCGAATCCTTCCTATTCCATTTCCCTTATACGCATTCAACTTTACCCAACGATAATGAATTCCTTCTATCAGATCTTCCTTTCCTTGAGGTTGTACTTTTCTTAAATGCGAGAAACTTCCCCCCACAATTAAAACCTGATGCCCGGCCTTTACCCATTCCTTAGCCATATAATAAGGACGAAACTCCATCCCTAGTTCAGGCGAACCGGCATAATGATTAATAAGAAGTATATTCATTTACAAATATTTTTGAATTAATTCTATCTCCTTGTGTATTGTATTTTCTACAGAAAAAGAAAAATCAGGAGAAACGAGAGGTTCGGGAATATCATTCAATCGACAATCAAATCGATTATTATCAATAAACAAAACATTCGGATAAGAATCCAGCATTTCATGACAAACAGCAATATCCGAAACAATCGTAGGTATCCCATACACAGCCATTTCGCACATCATCACTCCTTGCGCATCCAAACGAGTCGGCATTAAAGCATATTTATACGAATTCAACACACGGGGGATCTCTATAGGAGACAAAAAACGATTGATCAATGTAACATTAGCAGGGATATCGGTATAATTAAAATAGTTACCTCCCCCATATATATGGAAGGTCGATTCTGGATGACACTTCGCAAAATTCACAACAAGATCAATGGCATACTTTGACTGATCCAACGGGCGTATGGTTATAAAATCAGCTTTAAAATCATTTAAAACATATCCAGCCTCTTTTATATAAGGACTTATGCTATTATTTATAATATGGCTTGGGGCTGTAAAAAATTCGTGTTTCAATTTCAATGAACGTATAGCAGCCTCATACATCCAATCGCTCACAAAAACCAAATCACACTTCCCGCTTGCTACAAATTTTTTCAGATAATACCTCATGACCGGTAATTTTATCTGATCATACAGTCGTAAAAACCGATATTCCCGTTTTGCAGCCTTGTTAAAATCATAAGGACGAGGATAATACTTCTTAGTAGATAATACCTCGTGACCATGAAAAAACAAAATCAATCGATCCAAATACTTCCATGTTTTTAGTATAAAAAATAAGTGATTTTTTATATTCGGAGCATGCGCAATAAGTATCACCTTTTCAGATTTTCGTAAAAGTTCCTTACCTTTCTGCAAAGTATAGACCTGTACCTCATCATAAATATAAGAACAATTACAAGCAAAAGAAATCACTTTTACATCCAATCCTGTTTTCAAATATTCTTTTATTCTCGGATGTACAAAAGCCATTGAATATTTATCCTTTTCGGAAGGATAATTTTGGCAAAGAACAAAAACACTATGCATATATCAATATAAAGCCTTTACAATTCTACTACATGCTTTCCCGTCCCCATACGGATTAATCGCCTTACTCATCTTTTCATAATATTCCTGGCTATCCAATAAACCGGAGACTTCATTTACAATCTTATCATAATCCGTTCCCACTAACTTCACCGTTCCTGCTTCTAACGCCTCCGGACGTTCTGTCGTATCACGCATCACCAAGACAGGTTTACCCAATCCCGGTGCCTCTTCCTGAATACCGCCACTATCAGTCAAGACAATAGCAGACTTCTCCATCAGATAAACAAAACTCAAATATTCCAACGGTTCGATAAAAAACAGATTTGCCCTCTGGCTTTCTCCGAAGACTTCATGAATCGGTTTGCGTACATTAGGATTTAAATGCATCGGATAAACAAAATCCACTTCTGGATATTTTTCCGAAAGTGACTTTATGGCTTTACACATAGAAATAAAACCATCTCCGAAATTCTCCCGGCGATGTCCGGTTATTAAAACAAGTTTTCTTCCATCCGACAAACGGCTAATGTCATATCCCGACGCTTTTAAAACCTTTTCCAATTCACAAGAAAGTATTCCATCATTTTTAATTTTCTCTACCACCATATACAGAGCATCGATTACCGTATTGCCTGTTACGATAATTTGTTCTCCCGAAATACCTTCCTGTAATAAATTATCCTTACTCAATGAAGTCGGCGCAAAATGATAGGTAGCAATACGTCCGGTAATCTGTCGGTTCACTTCCTCCGGCCATGGACTGTAAATATTGTGTGTCCGAAGTCCTGCCTCGATATGCCCCACAGGAATCTGCTGATAAAAAGCGGCCAATGCCGCTGCCGTGGAAGTAGTCGTATCCCCATGAACCAAAACAATATCCGGTCGTGTTTCCTTCAATACATCCCGCATACCAGTCAGCACCCTTGCCGTAACATCGTACAAATCCTGTCCCTGCTTCATGATATTTAAATCATAATCAGGTTGTATATCAAATATACGGAGCACCTGATCTAACATTTCACGATGCTGACCCGTTACGCATACAATCGTTTCAAATTTCTCCGGATATTTTTGGAATTCCTTCACCAAAGGAGACATTTTAATTGCTTCGGGACGTGTCCCGAAAACCAACATCATATTTTTCATAATAATTATCCCAACAATTCTTCCACCAATTGACACCTAACTTTCCACTTATTATTATAAACTAGGTGATTCAATTGAAACTGGTATTTATTCAAATCTTCTTTTGTTATAGAATTTAAAACATCAGTTAACTGCGTTTCATTCCAAGAAGAAATTATTCCAATATCATTATTTTGGACATATTTTCCGGTCAAAGTATCTATATTTGCTAATACAGGACATTTATAACTAATACTTTCGTATAATTTATAAGGAACTGCAAAATCTAAATACTTATCAGTTTTAAAAAATATACAAGAAATATCTGCCTTCCGATATAATTCTTCAACCTCCACTCCTGATTTATGAACAATTGTAATATTCTCATTTAAAAAAGGTAAATAATTAATCTTCTCTTTCTGCCATTCATTCTCTCTGCAACAAATCGTTAAATGTATTCCTTGTATACCTGAAATAACTTTCACTAAAAGCGTTATATCATATAATCCACCAATAGCTCCCACAAACAACAACTCCAACAAAGGATGTTCTATTTTAGGCGAAGAATGGAGTTGTAACCCTGAAGGTAAAGGAATCACTGATTCTACTTTAATATTAGGAATATAAGCATTCATTTCCTTTGAAGGCAAAAAAAGGACGTCTAAAAACTTATTGTATTTTAAAATATCATATTTATAAAATATATAAGCAACCCACTCTTTGAAAGAACGTTTCTTCTTAAATACCCAATAAATATCCCGATAAAACAACCCTATTTTAATCCCATGTTTCTTGCAAAACGCAAAAAATGAAAAATCTAAAAAAGGATACAACGGCAAATGATTTTTTTCAGTCAATAAAGTTGGCATCGTAGATGATTCACTATACAAAAAATCATATTTCACGCCCTTCAATATATTGCTTTTAATCTCCTTTATCTGTCTTTTTCTTTCTTTGCCATACCCTTCAACAACAACAACCTCATATCCACACTCCTTAAAAGCCTCTATCATCTTCATCGGTCGAATCTGACTGGCTGATGCCCGATTCCGATCTATTTTCATCGGAATATGAAAAATCATTCTTTTCATTACAGCATGAATTTTAATACCTCTCCCAAAAAACAATTCAGAATAACAATTTGATTACAAGGCAAATAAAGAATGATTCTCATCTATAATTTTAACATTCATATGACAAGAATCTTCCATCTCTATTATTTTCTCAAAATAAAAATCTTCAGTCACATACACTTTTAAGTGATTTTTTCCTTTTTTCAAGAAAACAGATTCATTCACAATTTCTTCATTTACAGAAATATGTCCAACATACCTACCAACAATCCGAATCTCTTCATCTAAAAGAATCAGGGGCTCTATCAATGTATAAAACAACTTTTTATTTTGATTTTTCAAATAATAGGACGAAGGCAATGATTTCAAATTAAAAGTTAAAAGCTCCAACTTCAACTCCTCATGAGGAAATTTATATTCAACGAAATGAATCCAGTTTTGTGTATAGCCCGAATCCACTCCTGCTGCATAAAATGCAGGTATTCTACCTGTTAAATTCGAAGGATAAAATCTATCTTGACTATAATTCGGATAATCTTCCTTCGTATTCCAAGGGTGCGATTGAGGAAATTCCGTATACAACCAATTTCCCATCTTTCTTACTGCTTCAATCCATACCGGTTCATTCCAAAACTGACATATAGCATATAACATTGTAGAAGTATATCCCCCATAATTAGAATCAAAAACCAAAGGTAAGTGTTCCGCTAAACTTAAACGTCCACTTGCATCCATCAAACTGAGAGCTGCACCGACTTCATTGTATACAATATTTCTTAACTCTGCACTTTTATAAAAACGGCTCTCGGAACACCAATATAACTCTGAACATAACCACGCAATTACAATATTTTGATTGGGATCAATCAAATAATCATAATACGTATCTTCCGGATCCATACCATATGGAAAAACTAAAAAACCATTATGCCAATCCCTCTTTACCTCTCTACACCATAATTCCAATTGTTGTTCTACCTCTATCAATATTTCAGGAGTATGAGTATAGGAATAGGCTTCATAAAACAATCTGCAATCACGGGCAAAAGCATCTCGATTCCAACTCTTGTTAGCAAATAAAGGGATGATCCTCCCTTTGTATTTAAACTGGGAACAAATAAAACGGAAAGCATGGTCAACAATCATCTTCGCCTTTTCATCACCTGTAAGTTGATACACAACGGCAATATCGCGTACAAAATACCCCAAATAACTCTCTTTTTCATAAAAATTTGAGATATAATCAAAAGTAAATTGATAATCCAAATAAGCATTTTTATATTTGTCTTGAATCATCCTCAACGCTTCATCTACAGAAATATAATTCGGTTCTGCTTTATCTTCTTGACTTAAAATATAATTATCTGTCCTTGAACACCCTAAAAACCAAACCAAACCAAACCAATTCTAATCATCGCTTTGCCAGTTTAATACAAAAAGCCAATCCATAAACACCTAAAAAAACAAACAACAAAAAGAAGAGATTTATATTATAGAAATAACTATTAAATCCTCCTGTAATTGAACCTTTTATACTAAAAGAAACGAAAAGAGCCAATAAAAAAGGTGTTTTTTTCGACTTTAAAAAAAATAAATACAGCGATTGTATTAAAAAACCTACATACAATGGTGCCACTATAACACCGCATATTCCAAAATTTGCCCATGCTTCCGCTATAAACAAGGAATTTACAACCCCAGCAAGTCCCATTTTCACACCATTCGGATTTATCTGTTCCATAATCACCCGCGAGGATTTTTCAGAATACTCTAAATCAAAAACATTAGATATAAATTCAGAAACAGAGGAAAAACCGATATATGGATGTATATCTGGAAATATATCAAAAGACAAAAATGTACCAGCTCCTTGACTCAGCAACAAACGCCCCAATATACCGCTATTGTAATTGAATAAAACAGTGAAATCTATATTGTTTCCAAGCATTAATATTGTATACATAGCGACAATCAGCACCAATAATCCCAAAAAACTTATAACTATCATCTTTTTGCTAATGCTCCCTTTCCAATAAACTTGATAAAACACAAAACCCAATAAATAAAATAAAATCGGCGCTTTCTCAAAATTATAAGTCAATATCAAAACCGTAAACAACAGCATAACATAAAACCATATCCGAGAAAACAGTGTCTTATCCCGCAATTTATAACCATACGCCACATAGGATAAAATCGGCGTAAGCGAAAGGGCAAACAAATTTCTTATATATTCATTGCCTTGAAAATTCTTGGAAGCCTCGATTCTGAACTCCGCAAAATTAAAAAACTCCGATGGTCTGAAAAATCTCAGCAGAGGGATATCTCCCAACATATAAAGGACATATATAACCGAAAAGACAGAAATTCCACTCAAAAGCAACAATAATAACCGTATATTATAATCGTTATATTTCTTTTCATATTGAATAGGAGAAGTTGTGTATCTCTCAAACAACAAATCGACTCTTTTTTCGTGAAATAAAAAATTAGCCAATTTCATTCCCAACGGAAAAAAAACAAGGGTATAAAGAATTGCATAAAAACCTATAACCCTGCTATTCTCATCCGTCAATTTATTTATCATATAATGATGATCAACCTGATATACAACCAACACTGCACCGATTAATGTCAAAAGGATAAATTCATAATAATAAATCCACGACATCATGTTCGGTTTATAAATAGATATCGTTCCAGCCGCTTGTCTAAACCAATAACCGGACAATAACAAAATTATTATGGCTAAAAACAGATACACGATTTTGTCCCGTTACCCCCTATACACCAATATGATTATTTTTCAATAAATCAAGATAATAATAAGCGACGGCGGCATTTATATTTCCTCTCTTCACACGTTTAATGCCATCATACGTTTCGGAAGATATCATACTATACAAAATTTGTGCGACATCATCGAAAGCATTTACATTTTTCTGCTTTCTCATACTCCGAATGAATTGCAAACATTCCCTTGCCACCTGATTTAAAAATGAAGGAAGTATTTTTTTTATTTGATTTACAAAGCCTGTATTAGTTATCCCCTTATTTTTAATAAATGCTACCCTACTTTTTTTGAAATAGTTCTCAAACATAAATTCATTATACAGATTGGAATAAAACTTTTCTTTCCAATCCACTTCATACCATACTTTTACATACTCATCATCCCACAAAGGCAAACGCCAATCCAATCCCACATACTCATAACCTCTCATAGAATTAACAAGGAAATTTGCCACCTTGGATTTTACAAACCAATAGCATTCATAATTATCCAAAAATGAAGCCAAAGAGCCACTTTTATATTCTTGTAATTCACTGTTTATCTTAGCGATAATAATTTGCTTGTACTTCCTGTTTAAAACATTCAAATCAAAGAAATTATCAAATATCAACCGACTTAAATTTTCCAGACGAAAAGATTTCAAATGCCCCTCCAAAATTTGCACAGGAATTTTACTCCCACCCAATAAATCCCCGCTATGTCCAGGTATAACAACCATATCTGGCGTAATTACTCCTTGCTCTTTCAGCTTTAGCAAAGCCGGCAAATCCTGGAAATGGGGATTTGCCGTCAAATTACCGGCAAAATGGCAATATTGTAAGAAATCTTTACTCGACAAGAAACGATTCCATACTTCTTCCGAATATTCGACAAAATACCACTTATACCCCAACGCTGAAGCAACTTTCTTGGATATGGCAACCTCAAAACTATCCTCTCTCCCATAGGTAAAACAAGTGACATTTTCCAAACCGAACTTTTTACACAAACAAGCAATCAACCTCGAATCATATCCCCCGCTTAAAGGAATTAAAAGAGGCTGATTTTTCTTCAAAGAGCCCAGCATACGTTGAAAGCCGGCTTCCAATCTCTCTTGGGACAACTTAAAAATCTCTTCTTTAGTTCTGCCAACTTTTTTATAAATATGACTAAAATAATCATACGAAGAAAAACTGCCATCTTCAGTATTTATAACGACATAGCTCCCCGCCACAACACTTTTTATTCCATTGACCAAGGTTGATGCTCCGCTCAAATAACCCAATGATAGTAATTCGTAGGCATTCACTTCATCGATTTCAGAAGGAATGGTTTTCAATAAGTGTTCTCCGACATCGGAAACATGCGTACCGGAATAAAACAACGGATATGAACGCAACTTATCAACAATTAAATAACATTGATTTTTAATCGTTATTACCGCTGCAAAATTTCCATTCAAGCGTACCAATAAATCAGCTAATGAATCCCTGTTTATTGCTTCCGTTAATGCACCATAAAGGCTTTCTTTTTCCAATAACCTTTCACCCTCAAAAGCAAATCCCTTTACACTTCCATCAGCAAAAGACAGCCAAGCCTTACCTTCATTATTAATCAACTCAACCATACAAAGACTCTCCATACATAAGACAATAAAAGCACAACCGTCACTCCTAACAAATAAAACAATACCCGATTAGAAAAAACGACCTCTGTCAATTTCTTTATAATAATCCCTTGAACAGCAAAAAGTAAAAAACTGACTATACCAAAAAAAAATATAGTCCAGTCGCTGGAACGGAAATAGAATCCTCCCAACAGCAACACAAGGATTCTAAGCACCAAAGCTGTCACATTAAAATAAACATTTATTTTCTGCTTATCCTTTACATAAAAAATACTGCTCAACGGAGAAATAGAAGTCACCAACAACAGCCACAAACTCATATAAGTTGCATACTTCCCGACTGTAGCCCATTTACTTCCCAGTAAAAAACCGAAAATAGTTTCCCCTCCCAAAATCAACACCAACATAAAAATACCGCACCCGATATAAGTTGGGACAAATATTTTCATGGTCAAACCGCTTAAAGAACCACCTTTGGCATGCAATTCACAGGCATCCCTGTAATACAATTGTCCTAAAGAAGTACCGATAATCGACATCGGAATAAACAACAAAGTCAGTGCCATCGAGAAATATCCCGCCACATCGTCCAGGAAGAAATAAGCAAGAAGAATTACCGGTATATGAGAAGATATCGAATTAAAAACATTACTTAATAAGTCATATTTAGGAAAATCCTTATACTCCCGAACTAAATGCCAGACTCTTTTAATAGAAAAGGCTCGTACGAAAAAATAACGTACCCGAAGCTTTACAGACAAAAAAATGACATTGAACAAAGCTCCCAGTCCGGCACCGGCAATTAAACCGATATTTGTAAATGAACAATACCCCAAGGTAATCCGTGAAGTCGCCTGCGTCAAACTGCGCCCAACAGATGAAAAAGCCAAAGAACGATATCGCTTCGTTTTATTGGCCAAATTACCTAACACCTGAATCAGCGAAAGGCATAAAACATATAAAGGCAAAACATACAATGCCTTTCTGCTCAACGAACAAAAATCGTCATATTGAAAAACATCAACGAAGAAAACAATCCCATACAAAACCAAGGTAAATGACGATGCCATAAATATGGACAAAAACGACAAATTATAAGCATCCAATACCCGCAATGGTTTTACAATTGCATTTTCATACCTCAGACATGCAATGACAGCCAAAATACTCGCATAACTGGAAAACACGCCCCATTCTCCCATTTCAGAAGGCGAATACAAACGTGACAACACTAAAGTTGCCAACATGGGTATTGCTTGCGCAATAAGCGTACCGGAACTTAATGTTACCAGATTGCGGATAAACTCGTTCTGGAATATAGCAGAAATTCGAATCACAAACCTCGATATCTCAAAACAATCAACGTGAAAAAATCCTCACACTTCCTCCGAAGAAATAAACCGAAGACACTTCAACGCTTCGCGGGAATGGAAAGACAACTGATCGAACAAGACGTGGGTCTTCAGTTGCACAATAGCGGCTTCCACCGATAAATCACCCTTTTCATACAGGGTAATCGTTGCGTACAGTCGATCATTGGCAACAGGTCCCATCACTAAATCATAATGATGTTCCAAAACTCCTTTACGATTCTGGACAACAAAGTCCAGCCATTTCTCCGTAGCACCCTGATACCGCAACACTTGAAACTCGTCCGCCTCCAAGAATCGCTCGTCAAAATCATAAACAGAAACGACAGCTTTGCCGTGCCCCAATCGTTCACGCTTAATCCTGGCCCATCGGGCAGCCTGTTCGAAATCAGTTGTGGTATAGAAGCCTTTCCCGAAATCCGTAGTCTTACGTCCCCGCGCAATCAGCGGCTTACGCACAACGACCGATGAACCGTGATACAATTTCATTTCTGCTTTCGATTCTTCAAAAACGATTCTATTTCCTCCAGAATATAAGCATCCCCCTGAGTATGCAACACTTCAAAATGATTCCGCAAAAACGCAAGAACTCCCTTCTCCTTGAACAGGACAAATACCTCCAGACCAGACAGACGGTGTTTCCTTGCATAGCACTCAATACAGAAAATAACAAACTGCACCTTCTGCGCCGAGAAATCCACGCTGTTGTTGCGTCGCTCCTGCTCCATCAACTCATACAGCGTTTCATTGTCCAGATACCACCACTTCGATTTTTCATCATACAACTTCGCGACAAACTCACTATTGTACAAATAACAAATAGCATCCGATACGGCCATATTCTTCTTGGCTGCAATAAATGAAGCCAAATCCGCCATTTTTATAGGCACCATCGAATATTCTATCTTCTCACTCACATCTTCTGTTTTGAAACATCTACGACAAAGGTAGAATATTTTCCTACAGACTCCAATACTTCAACTCATGAATCTTATCCCTGTACATTCCCTTCACATCCACCAGCACGGCTTTATCGCAAGTCAGCGACTTAAAATACTTTTCATCCAATCCCTGATAAGCATCATGAGCAACAGCAACAACGACGGCGTCATAATTCCCCAATGGTTTTTCTATCAAACGGAAACCATACATCTTTTTGACCTCTTCCGGATCAGCATACGGATCGACCACGTCCACCTCTACTCCGAAATCTTTCAATTCATTGATAATATCCACCACTTTCGAATTACGGATATCCGCCACATTCTCCTTAAATGTCATTCCCATCACCAAAATACGCGCCCCCAATATCGCTTTTCCCATACCGATCAATTTCTTCACCAGCTTTTTAGCAATATATCCACCCATCGTGTCGTTGATAAAACGTCCGGCACTGATAATCTGACTGTGATATTTCAATTCATTGGCTTTGTATACCAGATAGTACGGGTCTACTCCGATGCAGTGGCCCCCTACTAACCCCGGATAGAATTTCAGGAAGTTCCATTTGGTCCCGGCAGCTTCCAGCACATCGTAGGTATTAATCCCGATGCGGCTGAAAATAATTGACAGTTCGTTCATCAAAGCGATGTTGACATCCCGCTGAGTATTTTCGATGATTTTTGCAGCCTCGGCCACTTTTACATTCGGTGCGCGATGTACGCCCGGTTTGACAACCAGTTCATATACTTTGGCGATCGTGTCCAGGGCTTCGGGATCACAACCCGATACAATTTTAACCGTATTGGGCAAGGTATGGACTTTCTCTCCCGGATTGATCCGTTCGGGGGAATAACCGAACTTAAAATCCACCCCGGCTTTCAGTCCCGAAATTTCTTCCAGCACAGGAATACAATCTTCCTCCGTACAGCCCGGATAAACCGTGGATTCATACACCACATAATCCCCTTTTTTCAAGGCTTTCGCCACCGAACGCGTTGCTCCCAGCAATGGAGTCAGGTCCGGTTGATTATGATCGTCTATCGGTGTAGGGACGGCAACAATAAAAAAGGAAGCCTTACGCAATTCATCAATAGAAGAGGTAAATTCGATATCAGCATTTTCAAACGCTTCAGAATCCAGTTCTTTACAGGGATCTATCCCCTGGCGCATCATCGTCAGACGCTCCTCGTTAATATCAAAACCTATCACTGAAATCTTTTTGGCAAATTCAAGAGCTATAGGCAAACCGACATAACCTAACCCAACCAAAGCTAACCTGGCCTCTTTATGAACTAATTTATTGTACATGGTTTAATAATAATTCGAACACTACAATTTAAATACTTTCCCGTCCTTCAACTGGTACTTTTCGTGGCTTTCCGGGCATTCGGCAATCCCTTCAGCATCAAAATAAAGCCGGTGTCCATACTCGCTCATCCAGCCCAGCTGACGGGCAGGATTACCTACCAACAGGGCATAATCGGGTACATGTTTCGTCACGACAGCTCCGGCACCGATAAAAGCATAGGCACCGATATCGTGTCCGCAAACAACGGTAGCATTTGCACCGATTGTCGCCCCTTTCCCTACATGAGTCCTGGCATACTGGGATTTCCGGTTGACGGCACTCCGGGGATTGGTAACGTTAGTAAATACACAGGAAGGCCCCAGGAAAACATCGTCTTCACAAGTTACTCCGGTATAAACCGATACATTATTCTGCACTTTTACATTGTTTCCCAAGACGACCTCCGGAGAGATCACTACATTCTGACCGATATTGCAGTTCGTCCCGATCACACACCCTGTCATAATATGACTGAAATGCCAGATTTTCGTTCCTTCCCCAATCTGACAATTTTCGTCTATAACAGCCGTTTCATGAGCAAAATATTTCTGTTTCATAATCAGGATTTATAAAATTCTTTGATCCGTTCAATGACAAGATCCTGCTGTTCAGGGGTCATTTCAGTATGAATCGGCAGTGACAGTACGGAATAAGCCAACTGCTCAGCCATGTCCAATGATTCGGCAGCCCGTGTAATAGGCTTAAATGCTTCCTGCTGTTGCAAAGACAATGGATAATAAATCATCGCAGGAATACCTCCCTCCTCCAGAAACTTCTTCAAAACATCCCGACGGCCATTCAGCACTTTTAAGGTGTATTGATGGTAAACATGAGTGGAATAAGGCATCTCAGCCGGAGTAATTATCCCTTCGACACCACTCAGCCTCCGGGTATAATACTGAGCAGCTTTATAACGTGCAGCACCGTATTCATCCAAATGTTTCAGCTTCACATCCAGAATAGCTGCCTGTAAGGTGTCCAGCCGGGAATTACATCCCAGTACCGAATGATGATATTTTACTTTCTGACCATGATTGGCAATCATCCGGATTTTTTCGGCCAGTTCATCGTCATCTGTCATCAGTGCCCCACCATCTCCATAACATCCTAAATTTTTGGAAGGGAAAAAAGAAGTACAACCAATGGTCCCCATAGTTCCGGTTTTCTTTTGGGTACCGTCTGAAAAAGTATATTCAGCCCCGATCGCCTGAGCATTATCTTCTACGACATATAAATGATGCTCGGAAGCAAATTTAAGAATAGGCTCCATATCACAGCTCTGGCCGAACAGATGCACCGGAACGATAGCTTTCGTCTTGGCAGTTAAAGCCCGCTCTATATTCTTAACGGTAACGTTGAAAGAAGTATAATCCACATCGACCATAACCGGAGTATACCCGAGCAAACCGATCACCTCCGCAGTAGCCACGTATGTAAAAGCGGGGACAACCACCTCATTCCCCGGTTTCAGACCGAGAGCCATCAAAGCAATCTGCAAAGCATCGGTACCATTACCACAGGGAATGACATGCTTCACCCGGTTATATTCCGCCAGATGAGCAGCAAACTCCTTTACTTTAGGACCATTTATAAATGCGGTTGTGTCCAGTACCTTTTGGATTTCAGCATTTACCTCCTCCCGGATTTTATCGTACTGACCTTTCAGGTCGACCATATTCAATTTCATTACCATGCTTTTCCGAATCTTATCTGTCCCAGCCAAAAGGATGTTTTACCAAAGGAAATTTTGCCAGCGGATGATAATCGCCTTTCAAACCGATCGGTTCTGCATTGCGAATCGTATGTACAATGTTGATACAGTTACGTACTTCGTCCAAACCAAAGCCTTCTCCGGATAAAATGTGTCTGTAACTCTCCGTATGCAACTCGGTAAATCCCTGACTGAACTCAAATTCTTCTCCTTCGATCTGAATGGAACGATAAGTACGTTTTTCCCCCTGCACGGCATTTTCCGGCAGATTATCGCCGTTGATACTCAGGAAATACCGAACCCGTGCCTTCTCTAAACCTAAGAAACCAGCTACCCGATCATGACTTTTCACATGTACGATATTTTCCTTCACCGGACCGAAAATCCAAGTCAGCATGTCATAAAAATGAACTCCGATATTGGTTGCTACTCCACCGCTTTTCCGGATATCTCCTTTCCAACTGGTATAATACCAGTTTCCGCGTGAAGTGATATAAGTGAGGTCTACGTCGTATACCTTGTCTTTTGGCCCCTCATCGATGCGTTTCTTCAGGGCTTTGATGGATTCGTGGAGCCGGAGCTGAAGAATATTATTGACTTTATGCCCAGTCTCCTTTTCAACTTCCGACAGGGCATCGATATTCCAAGGATTCAATACCAAAGGTTTTTCACAGATTATGTCGGAACCCAGCCGTAAGCCGTAACGAATATGTGCATCATGCAAATAATTGGGAGTACAGATGGATACCATATCCACTTGTTTATCCGTCCTTTTCAATTTTGAACAATGCCTGTCGAAGAGTTCCATCTCAGTAAAAAACGAAGCTTCAGGGAAGAAACTATCCATAATTCCGACACTATCGAATTTATCGTATGCCGCAACTAAACGGTTACCGGTATCTTTAATAGCACGTAAATGGCGTGGGGCGATATAGCCTGCCGCACCGATCAATGCAAAATTTTTCATTTGGAAATATTATTAATAATTTATATAAGTCAAAATTTGGAATAGACATAAAAACACTAAATATCAATTCAATAAAACATTCTATTTAAAGTGATTTTATGAAATTTTCATGGTTAAATAATCCCTGAAAAAACGCTCGTTTTTATTGGCATTTTTCTGGTCTTCTTCAGGTGTATTTCAGGTGTTCTCCTACATTATTACCGATTCACTTCCGATACACCTTCGTTATATCTCCTATTGGGGTGGGAGATAAAAATAGAGTGAAAGGGGGAAGTTATAGTAGTATTGACTGACAGGAGCGGAAGAACAGTGATGAGGCAGAAAGAAATGAAGAGGATGATCAGTTGTAATCCGGACTGATCAAATCAAAAATGCACTGTATAGCATATTGCAGGCCAATATAGTTCTGACCCTGGTTCACATGTTATTACTAACTAAATAGCAATACCTATTCATCGTTTATCCAACACTCCGGCAAACATATCCATCTCTCGTTTAGAGATTTCAAGTCGTATTACCAGTTTACTCCATCCTTTCATAGCTTCAACTACTTCTGAAATAATTTTGGCAGTTTTCAGGTTAAGCATATAATCTTCGTAGGTATCAAGTAAAACATTAAAGTCTGCTATATTGGAAGTTGATGAGACAAGCAAATTTTGATACTCATCGGCGTTGGGGTCATGTCGTATGCAGGTGATAACGTCCAGCCTTTTGCAGTCAAAAGAAAAACGTGATTGCGGAAATTTAGTGCCCAATGTCTTTGTCATAATTAATATATCATATAATATGTAAATATGTTGTTTTTACTTATTTAATGATATATTGCATATAAAAAAATCTATGATTGGATAAAAATGAGTTTTTCTTTTGATATTATCCAAAGAAATGAGTAATTTTGTTGCGCAAAAACAAAACTATTTTGCATTCTCATTTAAATTTCTTTCTGTCCCATATGGAAAAATGGGACTTACCAGGCGAAGCTGTAAATAGCAGTTTTATTTTACAAATCCATACTGGATAGTCTGATTACATCCAAAACCCGTATCAAGTTATTGCTGAAATTCTTTCTGAATACGTCTACTCATGCTTATTTGCGTGGTCTGGCCGACGAATTCGGAGAATCGACGAATGCCCTTCGTCTTGAACTGAACCACTTGGAAAATGCCGGTTTACTGAAAGCCGAGAACAAAGGAAATAGAAAGGTATATCATGCTAATTCCGCTCATCCCCTTTTCAATGATATTCATCGGTTGGTATTAAAGCATAGCAGAATCACTCAGGTTATAGAAGAGGTGGTTGAACGGGTCGGAGACATTTCGAAAGTATGGGTACGTGGTGATTTTGCTGTCGGGAAGGATTCCGATCTGATCGATTTAGTAATTGCCGGTAAAAATATAGATGTCGATTATTTTGAAAATTTGGTTCAAAAGGCCGGTAAAATAGTAAAACGACAAATTTGCTATACAATCATTTTGCCCAAACAAGAAGCCGAATACTTTATACCCGGCGAAAATAAATTGTTGGTCTGGACAAAATAAATCTAAAACAGGGTAGTCAGCAGTTTTTCCACCAATAAAAACGAGCGTTTAATTAGGAATTTTTGTTATCTCTTGTAAGAGAAAATTAGCTTTAAGTAATATGATGTATATTTTTAATATACAATGATATCTTACATTAAAAAAATAATGAAAAATAAAATACTTCAATTATGTTGAACAATAAAGCTGTTTTAATAACGGGCGGAACAGGCTCTTTCGGAAAAAAATTTGTAGAGACAATATTACGGGATTATCCTGCAGTTCGGAGAATTGTTATTTATTCCCGGGATGAATTGAAACAGTTTGAATTAAAACAGAAATATCCTCACGACAAATATCCTCAATTGCGTTTCTTTATCGGGGATGTACGGGATGGAGAGCGTCTGAAGCGGGCTTGTGAAGGTATTGATGTAATTATTCATGCTGCGGCTATAAAGCAAGTAGATACAGCAGAATATAATCCGGATGAATGTGTAAAAACCAATATACAAGGTGCCCAAAATGTGATAAATGCTGCATTGGCTTCGGGAGTTAAACATGTTGTTGCCTTATCTACGGACAAGGCATGTGCTCCTATCAACTTATATGGAGCGACTAAACTTACTTCTGATAAATTATTTACTGCAGCTAATAATATTAGTGGTTTTAAAGATATTCGGTTTTCAGTGGTACGCTATGGAAATGTGATGGGTTCCCGGGGCTCTGTTATTCCTTTTTTCATTAATAAAAGAGATTCTGGTGCAACAGAATTACCTGTAACGGATGAACGAATGACCCGTTTTAATATATCTCTCCAAGCCGGTGTTGATTTGGTAATGTTTGCTATTGGGCATCATTTGGGAGGAGAGATTTTTGTTCCGAAAATACCTTCTTATCATATTGTCGATGTTGCAAAAGCAATTGCTCCGAATTTGCCTATACGGGAGATCGGAATTCGTCCAGGAGAAAAATTACACGAAGAAATGATAACTATGACAGATGCTTTGAATACTATTGATTTAGGGAAGTATTATGCTATTCTACCTTCGGTTTCTTTTAAGCATAAACGTGAGGAGTATCTGAAACATCACAATGCTGTCCCTGTACCGGAAGGGTTTCATTATAGCTCGGATAAAAATACAGAGTGGGAAACTGTAGAAAGTATGCGTGAAAATATCAGGAAATATGTCGATCCAAACTTCACTGTCAAATGATAAATAAATCAATACCTTACGGACGGCAAAATATTACGGAAGAAGATATTGAGGCCGTAATTGAGACTTTGAAATCTGATTATCTGACTCAGGGACCTAAAATCGGTGAGTTTGAAAAAACATTTGCGAAGTATGTCGGAGCCAAATATGCGGTTGCTGTAAATAATGCAACAGCTGGATTGCATTTATCAGCGATTTCTTTGGGGGTAAATCCCGGAGATAAAATTATAGTCACTCCTATGACTTTTGCGGCAAGTGCAAATTGTGTAAGATATTGCGGAGGAGAGGTTGTGTTTTGTGATATCGATAAAGATACTTATTTAATCGATATCAAAAAATTGGAGGATCGATTGAGAAAAGCTCCCAGTGGAACTTATAAAGGACTTATTTTGGTTGATTTTGCCGGGTATCCTTTGAATTTGGAAGCTTTCAGAAAGTTGGCAGATACATATGGTATTTGGATTATAGAAGATGCCTGTCATGCTCCCGGAGGTTTTTTCAAGGATTCCAAAGGGAGGAGACAATATTGTGGAAACGGGAATTGGGCCGATGTTTCGGTATTTTCATTTCATCCGGTAAAACATATTGCGACGGGAGAAGGAGGAATGGTTACGACAAATAGTAAGGAATTATATGATAAACTGTGCCTTTATCGTACGCACGGAATCACGAAGGATTCCAAATTATTGACCGAAAATCATGGTGGCTGGTATTACGAAATGCAGGAGTTGGGATTTAATTATCGCATTACGGATTTTCAGGCGGCTTTGGGAATATCTCAATTGAAACGTGCAGATGCCGGATTGAAGAGACGACAATTGATTGCCCGGCGGTATAACGAGGCTTTTGCAAAAAATGATAATATAAAAACACCGTTTGTATCCGATGATGTATTTCACGCTTATCATTTATATATTATTCAGGTAGAAGATCGGTTGGGATTGTACAATTATTTAAGGGAGCAGGGGATTTATGCACAGGTACATTATGTTCCTTTGCATTTGATGCCTTATTATGCTCAGAGGGGTAATAAAAAAGGAGATTTTCCCGTTGTTGAAGACTACTATGAGCATTGTTTGAGTTTGCCTATATATCCGACATTAACGGATGAAGAACAGAGCTATGTCATCGCTAACGTATTGCGTTTTCTGAATAAATAATGGAATGTGGTATTGCCTTAATGTTTGTCTGATATGATTATCGGTAGTTTAAAAGATACTCAACGTATAGCATCGTTTCATCCTTTGTTTAAAACGTTATTTGATTTTTTGGCGAATAACGATTTATCGAATATTCAGTTAGGAAAAACTGAACTGCTGAAAAATAAATTATATATCATCTGTTCTACTTTAGAAAAAGGAGCTTCCAGGGAACAATTGCTTGAAGGTCATAGAAAATACATCGATGTACATATTCTACTTGAGGGAAAGGAAACGATAGGTTGGACACCACTGTGTAAGGCTTTATGTAAACATAAAGATTACGATGAAGCGAAAGATTATCTGTTGTATACTGATACTCCTTCCGTATTTATAGATGTAAACCCCGGTGAGTTTGTCATTGTATATCCGGAGGATCTTCATGCTCCCGGAATAGGTGACGGTAAGATTCGTAAGTTGGTCGCTAAGGTTTTACTGGACAGTTGATATAAAATATTTTTTAATTTTTATGCTAAAATGTTTGTGTATCGGAAGTTCACTGGATTTACCCCGGGAGGGGGTATTGTATTCCGATACATGGATTGCCAAATGCCGTGAGAAGTTTCCCGGAATAGATTTTATAAATCGTAGCCAATGGGCACAAACGTCAAGAATACTCAATGATCCGCAGGCTCTTGAATTCGTCCGGCCGGATGTAATCATTCTACATTTGGGAATTGTCGATTGTGCGCCGAGGCGGATATTTGAAAATTATATTCTGAGGGCAAATGCCTTACTGCTCAAAATGATTTTCAAATATTCAATATGGAAGATTTTTAAGGGCAAATATCCATCTTGGGCAGTTGTGCCGGAAAAGAAATTCGAAATGAATTTTGAGAATTATCTCAAAAGGTGTAAAAAATCCGGCATACGTAAAGTTGTTTTAATATCGATAGGTAATCCCGGTCCTTCTATGATCAGGCGAAATCCGCGTATAGCGGAGAATGTCGATCATTATAATTCCGTATTGTATCGGTTAAGTGAAAAGTATGATTTTGTGGAAAATGTGATGCCTTTAAAAAATCCGGAAATGACGGATTATTTACCGGATGGATATCATATCAGCCCTTGTGGTCACGATAAAATTTTAAATTCATTACAGTTAATTATTGATAAGGTTAAACATTAAACCGGTTGAATGCCATGTATTACATTATAGAGGTTGCTAATACCCATGCAGGAAGTATAGATTATGTAAATAATCTGATCGAAAGATTTGCCTGTTTCCAGGGAGGTTTCGGAATGAAGTTTCAACCTTTCCGTTACGATTCTATTTCGACACGAGATCATTCATTTTATGAAAAATACAAGGAAATGTATTTCGATGAAAAGCAATGGTCACAGATTATTTCCAAAGCATCTGAAACGAAGGATGTTTGGTTAGATCTGTTCGATTGTTATGGAGTCGAAATTTTACGGAAGAATCTGGACTGTGTGAAAGGTATAAAATTCCAAAGTTCCGTTCTGTATAATTATGAGGTATTTACAGCACTGGAAACTGTCGATTTATCAGATACAATGGTGATATTAAATATTGCAGCGCAGAGTATCGAAGATATTGGGCAGATATTGGAACGCATAAATAAGACCCTGAATCCCCGAGAAATTTTATTGGAATTTGGATATCAGGGATACCCGACATCTCTGGAGTTTTCCGGAATATCCAAAATAGAGGTTTTGAAGCGAAATTTTAAGAATCGTCTTGTGTTTGCCGATCATGTCGACGGACAATCGGAAGAAGCTATATTGTTACCGTTTTTTGCTTCCGGTTTAGGAATTCATATATTGGAAAAACATGTTATGTTAGAAGATAGGGAGACCAAATACGATGCGTTTTCCAGTCTGACTTTTGAGCGGTATAAAAGAATGGTCGATTTGATCGATTCATATCATTCATTGTTGGATAAACCATTTATAAATTCGAAAGAACAGGCGTATTTGGATAAATCAATCATGATTCCGATTTTGAAAAAAGCAAAAAAGGCAGGGGAATTAATTAACTTACAGGAAGATTTTGTATATAGAAGATCGGGTAAGATCGGGTTGAATACAAAAGAGATCGAGGCTTTGATTTCAAATTACTATATTCTGACCACCGATAAGGAACAAGGGGCAACTCTTGTTGCAGAAGATTTTAAGAAAGCGACGATTGCAACCGTTGTGGCTTGCCGTTTAAAATCGACCCGTTTGCCTAGGAAAGCATTGCTTTGTATCGGAAATTTGCCATCGGTGGAGCGTTGTATAAAAAACAGTTTGCTGTATCGGAATGTCAATCATACGGTTTTAGCGACATCATTTTTAGAAGATGATGCCGAGTTGAAAAATCATACCTATTCGGATAACGTCCTGTTTTTTGCAGGTGATCCGGAAGATGTCATAAAGCGTTATATTGAAGCGGTAGAGCCTTTGAAAGCTGATATCATTATTCGGAAAACAGCGGATTGTCCTTTCCCTTCTCCTGAAATCCTGGATATTTTGCTAAAACAACATTTTCTTGCCGGGGCTGACTACACGGCAGCCCGGAAAAGCGCCGTAGGTACCGCTTCGGAGATTATGAATGTAAGTGCATTGAAGAAGATTAAAGCTTATTTCCCTCAAGCGGCTTATTCAGAATATATGACATGGTATTTTAAGAATAATCCAGAATTTTTCCGGTTGAACTTGGTGGATTTACCTGAATCTTTGGTGAGAGATTACCGGTTGACACTGGATTATCAGGAGGATCTGGATATGTTTAATTGTATTCAGAATTATCTGGATGAGAATAAAGTGAAATATTCGATAGAAAATATATTTGAATTTTTGGATGCACATCCGGAAATTAGTTCGATAAATTCCCATCTGACTTTAAAATACCGGACCGATCAACAGTTGATAGATACTTTGAACCGGGAAACTAAAATGCACTGACACTGTTTTGTAATATGCCACATGTTCTTTTCAGAGTAAATGCTGGAAAAAAAGTTGGGATGGGCCATTTGGCAAGGTGTATGAGTATTGCCGGGAAAATTTCGGATTTTTCAGCTACATCTTTTATGGTCTCAACCGATAGTCGTATTTCTGTCGAGACCTTTATCCGGCAGCATACTGCTGGTTTTAATATCGAACGGCTTTTGTTTATAGGTGCATTGAAGATGGAAGATGAAATTGAGCTGTTGATTCGGTTTCTGCATGAAAATAATGCCTATTTGGTATTGGATCATTATGAGGTAAACGAGGAATACCAATTGTGTTTGAAAAAGCAGGGAATCCACTGGTTTCAGTTGGATTCGCATGCCCGGCAGGTGTTTTACGCTGACTATGTTCATCACGGAAGTCCTGGAGCTACAAAAGAACGATACCAAAATTTGCAGGGAGAAACAAGTACGGAATTTTTATTAGGAACCTCTTATATTATCGTAGATGATAATTTTAGTCGGTATCATAAAATGGCTAAAGCCAGAGAGCATGTACGTCATATACTGGTGTCCTTCGGAGGCGGAGATGCCAGGGGGGCACTCAGGAAATATTTACCGGAACTTTTACAAACATTTCCGGAAATAAAGTTTCATATCATTGTTCGTGGTAATAACCGGGATATTGAACTTCTAAAAGAAACAGTGGCCTCCGTCAAAAATGCCGAATTACATATCGATTGTAATTGTGTGGCGGAAATCATGTTGTTCTGTGATTTAGCGATATTGGCTCCCGGTGGAATGAGTTATGAGGCTGCAACCTTAGGCTTACCTATGATTTTGATCGCAATAGAAGATAATCAGTATATCAATTTGCAAGGATGTTCTGAAATGGGTATCGCACGGAGCCTGGGAATTATCGATCAGGTGACACCCCGGAAATTATGCGATGAGGTGTCTGATGTAGTGCATGATTCCGAAAGTTTGTTGTCTATGTCTTCCCGGGCATTAAAAGAATTCGATGGCAGAGGGACGGAGCGGATTAGGGATATATTTAAACGAAAAATATTTAAAATATGAAAGCTTTAATACTTGGAACGAATGCCGGTCAAGCCGATATTATCAGTTATTTAAAACAGAAGGGCTGGGAAGTACATGCATGTGGTTATAGACAGGAAGGCCCCGGTTGTGATCTGGCTGATGAGTTCCATTTGGCGGATACTTTGGATGTCGGGGCTGTAAAAGAATTGACAAAAGATATAAAACCGGATATCATTTATTCTGTTTCTTCCGATTCGGCAATAAAGACGGTAACGAAGGTAGCTGAAGCTCTCGGACTGCCTCATTTCCTGAATTCTGAATTAATCGATTTGTTTGATCACAAGGAAAAATTGCGTTTATTTTTGAACGATAACGAAATATCGAAAGTAGGTTTTATGACATTGGCTGATTTGTCGGAATTAAACCGGTGGACAATTTTTCCCTGTGTTGTCAAACCTTCTGATTCACAGGGACAACGTGGAGTGTGTTTGGTTGAACAAAAAGAAGATTTAGAAGATGCTGTTAAGAATGCGATAGAGAAATCTGTAACGCGGACTGTAATTATTGAAGAATATTTGCAGGGTGTTGAGTTTTCGACAAATGTTATCGTTCAAAATCATGAGGTTATCGTAAATGAATTTACGGAACGTTTTATTCATGGTAAAAGTTATTTCGGCTTACCGAAGGGACATGGAATACCGGTAAGAAACATCGGGCAGACAGAAATAGCGACTGCTGCGAAGATGGTGGAAAAAATGATTCAAAAATTGAATATCAAAGATGCTGTTTTATATGTTCAGATGGTGGCAACTGAAAAAGGTCCCCGGATTATAGAGGTTGCTCCCCGGTTGGATGGCTGTCATATCTGGAGGTTGATAAAAATTGCGAGAGGATATGATTTGAGACAGTATGCCGTTGATTGTTTATTAGGAAATAAAATAAAACATTCGTATGTAGAACACGGGGCATACTCCTTGTATTTTTATCAAAAACCGACGGGAACAGTCTTTGAGCAAAAAGAGTTTGAGTTTCCTTTGAATGCAGAGTATAAGGAATATCGTTATCGGGAGGGAGAAACGATTAGGCCGCTTAACGGTAAGTTGGAAGTTGTAGGTTATTATATTTCTAAGGGTTGATTATGAAGGTTGCTATTACGGGGGCTACCGGTTTTTTGGGGAGATACCTGGTAAGCTATCTTCTTGATAATTTGTATGATGTTTTAATTATTACAAGAGGAGAAGAGCGGGCGAAAGAATACTTGCCTGCCGGAGTAAACGTGTATGTAACGGATTATTCGTTCGAAAGCTTGTGTGAAGGATTGAAGGAGGTGGAAACAATCATACATTTAGCGGCACAGACGATGCAGCGGGATTCCGATCCCTTCCGGGTAAGCCAGTTTTTTGCCGTAAATATCACGATGACAGAAAATCTTTTACTTGCGGCCAAACAGGTCGGTGTTCAGAAAGTGTGTCAGATGTCTTCCAATAGTGTTTATTCGTCTGAAAATAAGATTCCCTTTAATGAAAAAGACAATCCTATTCCTGCTACGATTTACGGTGTGAGTAAAGTGTATGCAGAAAAATTGGGTGAATATTTTTCATATAAATCGGAAGTAAAGGTCATTTCTTTGCGTTTGGCCAGATTGTTCGGTTACGGGGAAAGAAGTTCCGTTGTTTTTACTAAATATATGAATTTGGCCAATGATGGGAAGCTGTTGGAGGTATGGGGAGAAGGTAAAACCAGAATTGAGTATCTTTATGTAAAAGATGCGGTTGTGGCTATTGAAAATGCCGTTCGTATGGATATTCCCAATGGAATTTACAATGTCGGTGTCAATCGTTCGTATTCGGTATTGGAAATAGCGAAATCGGTAAATATAATTACCGGGAATACAGATAATCTTATAATAGATAAATCCAAACTGGAGGGGGGATACCATATATTAATGGATTCTGAAAAGTTTTACCGGGCGACAAACTGGCGGCCTCAGTGGACTTTGGAGGAAGCGATAACAGATATGTACGGCTATTATAAAAAAGAGTATGGAGAATAATAAAACGTTTATTATTGCAGAAATTTCAGCAAATCACAATCACGATTTTGATTTGACCGTGAAGACGATAAAAGCGATAGCCGAAACAGGGGCGGATGCCGTGAAAGTACAGACTTACAAAGCCGATTCTCTGGCACTCGATGTTGACAATGAATATTTCGGTCCCAAAAAGGAAGGTTTATGGAAAGGAATAAAACCCTACGATTTATACAAAGCCGGAATGATGCCTTATGAATGGCAACCGAAGCTAAAGCAGATTGCAGAGGAACTGGGGCTTGTCTTTTTTTCAACGCCTTTTGATTTCGAAGGGGTAGATTTTTTGGAAAAGATGGGGGTACCGATGTATAAGATCGCTTCGTTTGAGATCAATGATATTCCTTTGATTCGTTATGTAGCCCAAAAGAGAAAACCTATGATCATTTCTACCGGTTTGGGAGATATTCAGGATATCGAATCGGCTATTGATGCTTGTAAAGCGGCAGGTAATGACGATATTACGTTGTTGAAATGTACTTCTCAATATCCGGCAACTCTGGAGCAGGCGAATTTGATAACCATACCGGATATGGCGGCGAGGTTTAAAGTGAAAGTCGGAGTTTCGGATCATACGATGGGGGATATGGTTCCTGTCGTTGCAGTGAGCTTGGGAGCCCGGGTTGTAGAAAAACATTTTATTCTGGACAGAGCGTTAGGTGGTCCCGATGCTGCTTTTTCGGTTGAACCGCAGGAATTTGAGCGAATGATCAAGGCTATCCGGGATGTGGAGTTAGCCTTGGGAACGGTGAAATACGAGGTTACGGATAAAGATAAAATGAAACGCAGATCGTTATTTGTGACTCAGGATATATCCAAAGGGGATATTCTCGGGGCTGATAATATAAGATCTTTACGGCCGGGTTATGGATTGGCCCCGGTATATTTGTCATCTGTTTACGGGAAAAATGTAAACAGGGATTTGAAGAAAGGGGATGCACTGAGGTGGGAATATATCGATTGAAAAGGTAGGATTTGTCGTGGTAAAGATTGATCTAAAAAAGACTGCGGCATTATGGGGCTGTATCTACCTGTTTCTGACCATCGGCCCTTTTATGTTTTGGTTGTTGCCTCTTTCTTTGTTTTTGGCTGTTTCTTTGGGCGTTATATTTGTGATAACCTTAAAGTTGTGGCGAATCGGACAATTGGTTTTAACCAAAGACAGAGTATTCCTGTTCGTTTTATTTTTACTGTATATTATTCATTTGTCATTACCCTTGTGGGGACATTCATTTGACTGGTCTAAAATATTTATTTTTTCACCTTTGCTGTGTATTATTTTCTGGGAGGATTGCATATATTACAGATTGTTCCGTCTTTTCAGGAAATGGATGATTTTTTTTGCGTTTTTTTCGATTGTTGTTTTTATTCTTTTCGCTCTGGGAGCTACTTTTGATACAATTCCACATTATGAAATCGATGGTGGGTTGATTTCAATCGTAAAAAGAAATGTAATCTATTATGTCTATGGGCCTGTTGTTATTGCCAGCAATTGTGTTTATCCGCTATTGGATGTGATATTTGTCAGAGCTTGCGGTCCGTTTTTGGAACCGGGGCACTTGGCTATTATCTTGGGATTTATTATTGCGATAGAGAACATTTTGTATCAGAAATACAGTATTATCCTGTTGATTTGTGGTTTTCTGACCTTTTCTCCGGCATTCTATATCATATTCATATTAATATGTTTGTACAATATTTATTACAATTGTCAAAGAAAATACTTATTTTATTTGCTTGGAATATTATTGAGTATAGGAATCATTATTATGTTATTGCCGGAGACAATAAAAGAATATCTGTGGTATATTATAATGGAACGACGATTTGAAAATACGAGTGGTGATATGTTAGATAGCAGGAGCGGTAGTGAGATATTGAGGAAATATAATGTTTTTATAAATTCAGCTGATGTATTTATGGGGAGAGGAGTTGCCGATATGGACGGATCGGATGGATTTCTTTCTGATTACAGAGGGTTTGTGTATTCTTACGGAATCTGGGGGATGTTATTGTTCGTGTTGATTCAAATAGGTATTTTTCTTCGTGTAAAACTTCGGATCGTATATTTGTTTTCAATGTTTGTTTTATTGGTTCTTTTGCATAGGGCCTGGATGTTGGGAGCATCCTATCTGTTTTTATTGGTATTGTTGGCTGTTCATGCATACTCTTATTATAATTCGTCTCCGAAGAATATTATAAAATAAATATGGTCTTCCGGCATAAACCCCTTCATCTCATGACAGAGCTAACCGGTAAAGGAAATACAAGCGAAAATTTACAACAATAGGAAGCCGGAACATTCGGCTTATTTTCAGGGAGATTGATATTTCTCAAATCAAGACTAATCTGCAATTCAGTGATAACGTAAGTCGAAGGTGATCGTGTTTAGAGACCATTGAAGACGAATAAGTAGGTTTTTATCAGGTGTTGAAACAATACTGTAAAAAAATTGTGACGAATAAGGTGGTTCTATATCTGGTAACGAGATATATGACCTATGCGGTACAGTTTATCACTTCCATATGGGTTGCTGTTAAATTAGGGCCATTTTATTTGGGAATCTGGGGAGTGATATTGTTATTGATCAATTATTTCAAATTAATCAATTTCGGTATTTCGAATTCTCTTACAGTATTGTTGGTACAACATAAAGAGAATAAAAAACAGGTCGATGATTATGTAAAGACTGCATTGGGTTTACTGTCTGTTCTTGGCTTTTGTATTATTCTGTTCGGTATTTATTATCACCTGTTTGGTATTTCATATATTGACAAATACCGACTCGGGAATTTGTTGTATGTGATTTGCTTTATAGCTATATTGGAACACATCAATAATTTATTTATGGTTATTTATAGGGTGATGAATAATTTGTTCTATGTCGCCTTTTACCAGTCTGTTGTTCCGTTATTATTGTTTTGTGCTTTGTTTGCTGCAACAGGATGGACATTGTTGATGTTTTTGTTAGGAGCTTATGTTCTGGGAAATGGTTTATCTATTTTTTTCTTTGTACGTGGCGGGTTAATTTCCTGGAAAGGGAAATTTGAATTTGTATATGCAAAGATCATCTTGAAAAAAGGATTGTTTCTTTTCATCTATAATCTCTGTTTTTATTTGATTGTCGTTTCTACACGTACAATTGTCAGTATTTTTTATACAGTCGAAGAGTTTGGATATTTTACTTTTGCCTTTACTTTAGCTAATTCTGTTTTGTTGTTACTAGAAGCTTTTTCTTTTGTCATTCTGCCTAAAGTAATTGATCGGCTTACTTCTGCTGATCCTCTGGAAATAAAGCAAGTGATTCGTAAATTAAGGGTGAACTATATATCTATGGCTCATGGATGTATTTACCTTGCCCTCTTGTTTTTTCCCGTATTGTTACATTTTGTTCCTAAATATTCCAGTACTTTGGCAGGTTTACAGTTAATGGCCTTGGCCATTATGCTGAATACGAATTCTTTCGGTTACGGTTCTTACCTGATGGCTCAAAATAAAGAAAAAATCATTGCCAAAATGGCTTGTATCAGTGTCATTTTTAATGTTGTTTGTGCTCTTGTGGCTGTCATCGTTTTTCATATAGATTATATCTATGTCATTGTTTCTACGATGTTGGCATATTGGGTATATTCTTCTTTATGTGTTTTTTACGCCAAGAAGAATTTAAATGAGAAGCCGGGTTTATTTAAAGTATTGAACGAAGCTTTTCCATTACGTTTGTTAATACCCTATTTATGTGGGATTATCATTGTTGTCATGAATTACCAATATCTGATTTTTGTACCGTTAATGGTCTTTATATTGTTGAATATCAAAACAATTAGTGAAATATATCATACGATTAAACGTATATTGATTTCCCCGGAAATTGTGAATTTGTAATTCGTATATAAGTTAAATGTATTATGTTACTAAAAACAGGTTTACTTAGAAATTTTGCGGTATATATGTTGAAGAATTATGACTTTATCTTATTCTTTTACAATACTTGGTTCAGGATAAAGAACAGACGTAAGTTTAATACTACTATCGCTGAACGGGCGCATTTAGCTATTTTTGATTATAAAGAATTGGCTAAACCTCTACCGTTTTATCCGAGAGAAACCGTAAAGGATTCGAATTACTACGGTTATTTTCATGCATTGAGGCAGTATATGGGAATAGATAAAAGATTACCTTATGCCATAGAACACGGATTATATTTGGGAAGTTTTGTCCCGAAAGCTACCTTTTTCCGGACGACAAAATCCATAATCACCTTTAGTGCAAACAGGGAACGGCATCTGAAAAATGCAGGAGTAAAAAAAAGGGTAGTTACAATCGGTCCTTACATACATTATGCGGCCAATTATTACAACGAAACGGAATATAATGCGTTAAAAAAAGAATTGGGAAAAACTCTGTTAGTTTTTCCTTCTCATTCATTTTTAAATACTTCTGTCAACCTGGATATTGAAGAATTCATAAATTGTATCCAGGAAAAGGCGGTCGGCTTTGATTCGGTACTCGTATGTCTGTATTATAAAGATATTTTAAATGATACTTTTTGTAAAAGATATGAAGATGCCGGCTTTCGGATTGTAACAGCAGGTAATTTCTATGATTTGAATTTTGTTTCACGGTTAAAGTCCATTATTTCTCTGGCTGACTTTACGATGTCGAATGCGACAGGTACTCACATCGGTTATTGTATTTATATGAATAAGCCCCATTATATTTTCAGGCAGAAAATCGAGAGGACTTTTGATAAAAGTGGGAAAATCATAGAAAACAGTACTTTTAGAAATAAAGAACAATGTTTGACTTTGGAAGAAGAAAAAGCTGAATTGTTTGATGCTTTTTCAGAAATATGTGACGAAATAACTCCTAAACAAAGGGATGTTATAAACAAATACTGGGGAGTTTCTTCAATCAGGACGAAAGAAGAATTGATACAATTATTGAAATAAATATTTTTACCCATGTCTCCTTTCTCGGTGTGTATGTCGGTTTATCGAAAGGATAATCCCGTAGATTTATGTACGGCATTGAATAGTGTTATTATTCAGTCGGTCCCTCCCTCAGAGATTATATTGATTGTTGACGGACCGGTTTCTGCTGAATTAGAAGATATTATCCGAAAATACGAATCGGATTATAGTATTGTACATTCGATATGGCTGGAAAAAAACGGAGGCTTGGGAAATGCTTTGAAGATTGCTGTCGAAAAAGCTTCTTATGAACATATTGCGCGTATGGATAGCGATGATATTTCTATGCCGGACCGATTTAAAAAACAGCTGGAATGTTTTGAAAGAGAACCGGATTTGAGTATTGTCGGTGGGGTTGTAACAGAATTTGTCGATAGCGAAGACCATATTGTCGGGAAACGTTGCTGTCCTTTGACTGATTCGGAAATTAAAAGGTATATGAAATCCCGTTGTGGGTTAAATCATGTGACTGTTATGTTCCGTAGATCCGAAGTATTAAAAGCCGGTAATTATCTGGATTGGTTTTGGAACGAAGATTATTATCTCTGGATCCGGATGTGGGAACAAGGTTGCAAGTTTTGCAATTTGGAAGATGTATTGGTGAATGTACGTGTGGGGTATGATATGTATGCACGTAGAGGCGGATGGCAGTATTTCAAAAGTGAAGCGAAATTACAAAAATACATGTGGCAACATCGTCTGATAGGACTTCCCCGGTTTGTGTTTAATATTGCTGTTAGGTGGGGGGTACAGGTGGTGTTACCCAACTGGGTAAGAGGATTTGTTTTTCAAAAATTGTTTAGAAAGAAAGTGTAGGATTTCGGTTGATTTAAATTAATGTTTCGTTGATTGTTAATTACTGCTGTTATGAATATGGATGATTTTGTAAGCTTTGTCCGACAGGTGTTCGATATGCCTGAAGGGCAAATAATTCTACATGACCCGCGATTTATCGGGAATGAGCGGAAATATCTGATTGATGCGATGGATTCTAATTTCGTATCGAGTGTAGGAGAATATGTCAGTAAGTTTGAAAAAGCTGTCATTGATTATACAGGAGCAAAATATGCTATTGCTGCAGTAAATGGGACTTCGGCTTTGCATATCTCTTTGTTGCTTGCCGGAGTGGAAAAAGATGAGGAAGTAATTACCCAACCGGTGTCTTTTATCGCTACCTGTAATGCGATTACTTATGCCGGGGCTCATCCTGTTTTTGTGGATGTGTCGTTGAAGACGATGGGTATGTGCCCGGAAAAACTGGAGGTTTTTCTGAAAGAGAATGCCACCCGTCATCCGAATGGGAAGACTTATAATAATAAAACCGGACGACGTTTTGCAGCGGTGGTGCCGATGCATACATTCGGGCATCCTTGTGAGATCGGCCGGATAGCTGAAATTTGTGAGAATTATCATATTCCTTTGGTAGAGGATGCTGCTGAGAGCATTGGAAGTTTTTATAAAGGGAAACATACCGGCTTGTTCGGGAAATTGGGAGCTTTAAGTTTTAACGGAAATAAAGTAATTACTACCGGTGGCGGCGGGATGATCCTGACGGATGATGAGGAATTAGCCAAACGGGCTAAACATATTACTACTACGGCAAAGCTTCCGCACCGTTGGGAATACCGTCACGATTATACGGCTTATAATTACCGGTTGACTAATTTGGCTGCGGCTTTGGGGTGCGGGCAGATCGAACAGCTGGATTTCTTTATTCAGGAAAAACGGAAGCTGGTTGAAAAATATAAGGCTTATTTTGCGGATCAAGCGGAGATCACTTTCTTTACGGAGCCGGAGGACTGCCGTTCGAATTACTGGCTGAATGCGGTGATCCTAAAGGATAGAAATGCCCGGGACGAATTTTTACAATATACCAATGACCACGGAATCATGACCCGTCCGATTTGGGTACTTTCGAATAAGTTGGATATGTACCGGGGATGCCACTGCGGGGATTTGTCTAATGCGGAGTGGCTGGAGGACCGGGTGGTGAATATCCCAAGTAGTGTGATCATTAAAGATTACTATAAAAAGATCAGTGATCCCCAGTTTAATCCTTATCATAATTTAGTGTAATTTTTCTTTCTCATTTATTCCTTATGTACAAATTTTTGAAGGTTGTCTTTGACATACTGCTGGCACTTATTGCCTTGGCGTGTGTGTCGTGGCTGTTGTTGCCCTGTATGCTGATTTTGTGGTGTACAGGAGAACATAAGGTATGGTATCTGCAAAAAAGGGTTGGGTATAAGAACCGGATGTTTTCTATTTTTAAATTTGCCACCATGCTGAAGAACT